>Ga0075426_10000590_pt1 | contig 25066 bp, 21 predicted proteins | sample SoiMethybrSBSTD5_FD_75304 | JGI IMG/M metagenome (GOLD analysis project Ga0075426, IMG submission 75304) | Bulk soil microbial communities from a Populus tree surrounding site in Tennessee, USA - Soil MetaG P. TD hybrid SBSTD5 | ecosystem: Environmental > Terrestrial > Soil > Tree plantation...
GGCTATCGTCGACCCAGGACTTCTCCCACAACAGGTCCGGCACCAGCCGTCCTGCTCCCTGGCGCGCAAGCCGGATGAGGAATTCGCGGTCCTCGGTGAGCCGCAGGTTCTCGCAGAAGCCGCCGATGGCCAGCGCCGGGGCGCGCCGGACCGTCATGCTGGTCGCCTCGACCGGGATGAGGTCGGCGATCAGTGCCCATTCAAATGCGGGCGACATGAGCTTGACCGCCGGGATGCGCGCCTCGCGCGGAACCGAACGATCGAACTTCACCGCGGAGGAGAGGATGCAGACTAGGTCGGGCTCGGCCGCGAAGGCGGCGAGCGGCACCGCGAGCCGGCCTTGCCGATAGGCGTCGTCGGAGTCGATGAAGGCGACGATGTCGGCGCGGGCCGCAGCGAGGCCCCGATTGCGCGCACCGCTCGGGCCGAGGTTGCGCTCGGCCCGGATCACGCGGAGGCGCGGGTCGGCCACAGCGGCGAGGCAGGCCTGAGTTTCATCCGTCGAGGCGTCGTCGACCACGATCAGCTCGAAGCGCGCGCCCTCCTGGGCGAGCACGCTCGCGATCGCGCGCGGCAGGCAGGCGGCGCGATTATAAGTCGCGAGAACGACCGAAATGTCGGGATCGGCCAAGGCCAGCGTCTCTCGTCATGCGCGGGCGCGACCCGTGCGTCCACGTCTTGCTTCTCGATGCTCAGACGTGGATGGCCGGGACAAGCCCGGCCATGATGGGTCAGTTTCGCGCTCGGACCCCACCCTATCACGCCGGCGCGACCGCGGCGCGCGCCACAGGCTTTTCGACGATCGGCAGATTGATCAGCGCGGAAAGGACGCCGAACAGCGCAGAGAGCCACCAGACCGAGTCGTAGGAGCCGGTGCGGTCGAACGCGATCCCGCCGAGCCACACGCCGAGGAAGCCGCCGACCTGATGGCTGAAAAAGGCAAAGCCGAACAGCATCGACAGCCAACGGGTGCCGAACATGAGCGCGACCAGGCCCGAGGTGGGCGGGACCGTAGAGAGCCACAGGAAACCGGTGACGGCACCGAACACCAACGCCGAGCCGGTGCTCGCCGGCAGCAGGATGAAGGCGACCACCGCCATGGCGCGGGCGAAATAGATCACCGAGAGGATGTAGCGCTTCGGCATGCGGTTGCCGAGCCAGCCCGACAGCATGGAGCCGAAAATATTGAACAGCCCGATCAGCCCGATGGTCCAGGCGCCGACCTGGGCGCTGAGCCCGCGGTCGAGCAGGTAGGCCGGCAGGTGGACGGTGATGAAGGCGAGCTGGAAGCCGCAGGTGAAGAAGCCGAGCACGAGCAGCACGTAGCTGCGATGGGCGAAAGCCTCGGTCAGCGCCTGCTTGACCGACTGCTGCGCGCGGGCGGCGGCCGGCTCCGCCGCCGCGTCGGCGCGGGGAGTAGCGAGCACGAGCGCGAGCGGCAGGATCAGCAGCATGATGCCGCCAAAAATCACCAGCGTGTTCTGCCATCCCGTCCAGTCGATCAGCGCGCGCGCGAGGGGCGAGAACAGGAACTGGCCGAACGAGCCTGCCGCGGTGCCGGCGCCGAAGGCGAACAAGCGCCAGCTCTCGGGCACGAGCTTGCCCAGCGCGCCGATCACCAGATTGAACGAGCAGCTCGACAGGGCGAAGCCGATCAGCACGCCGGCAGTGAGATCGAGCACGACCGGCGTGTTGGCGTAGGCCATCAGCACGAGACCGACGGCGTAGGCGATAGCGCCGGTCCACAACACGCGCACGGCGCCGAAGCGATCGGCGACGCCGCCGGCGAACGGCTGGAAGACGCCCCACAGAAGATTCTGGATCGCCAGCGCAAAGCCGAAGACGTCGCGCCCCCAATGATATTCGACCGACATCGGGGTGAGAAACTGGCCGACCGCGGAGCGCGGCCCGAAGCTGAGCATGGCGATCGCGCAGCCGCAGAGGATGATGACGCCCGGCGTGCGCCAGGTCGTGGGCCTTGCGGACACAGGGGTTGTGGATTGAGCGGTCATGAAATGCCCCGGAGTATGCCATCGCCCTCGTGCTTGGCGGCGCACGGCGTTCAACTGCTTTGCGTACGTAAATACGGCGTCGATCGCCGCGCCCCAAACAAAACTTCGTCATTGAACCGATTTGTCCCGTGCATGGCCAAGCGGCGCTGCATGGCTGCACAGCGGAAAACGAGTGGCGGCCCGCCTGGTCCGCCCTTTTTCCCTCGTTTCCTCGGTATTTTGGGCGCCGAGCCGCGATCGCAAGCAGCCCGGTCACATGCGGGCAGGCACGGCCGACCTCGGCATGGCCGCCAAGGCGCATGGCGCGGCCGAGCGGACGATCGCGCTTCAGAGTTGACGGTCGCCCCCGCCCTCCCCCACAACACGCCTCTCCTTCCCCGGGTCGTCAGAATCATGGCCGCGACATCCCTCTTTTGCCCCGATGCTTTCCTCTCCCCGCTTGCCATCGACGAGGCGGTGGCGCGCGCGCTCGATGAGGATCTCGGCCGGGCCGGCGACGTGACCTCCGTGGCGACGATCCCGGAAGGAACGCGCGGGCAGGCCGTCATAGCGGCGCGCGAGGCCGGCGTGATCGCCGGCCTGCCGGTCGCCGCGGCCGTGTTTCGCCGGCTCGATCCCTCGGTCGAGATCACGGCGGACCTGCGCGACGGCGCGCATGTGAAGCCGAAGGCAGGTCTGATGACGGTCACCGGCGATGCCCGCGCCCTCCTCGCCGCCGAGCGCACCGCGCTCAATTTCGTCGGCCATCTTTCCGGCATCGCCTCAGCGGCGGCCGAATTCGTGCGCCGCATCGCTCACACCCGCGCGCGCGTGTGCTGCACGCGCAAGACCACGCCCGGCCTGCGCGCGCTGCAGAAATACGCGGTGCGCTGCGGCGGCGGCTTCAACCATCGCTTCGGTCTCGACGATGCGATCCTGATCAAGGACAACCACATCGCAGTCGCCGGCGGCGTGCGCGCGGTTCTGGAGCGCGCCAAGGCCACGGCCGGCCATCTGGTCAAGATCGAGATCGAGGTCGACACGCTCGATCAGCTCCGCGCCGTGCTCGACGTCGGCCTCGCCGATGCAGTGCTCCTCGACAACATGGATCCGGCGACCATGAAGAAAGCGGTCGCGATGGTGGCGGGACGGCTCACCATCGAGGCGTCGGGCGGGATCACGCTCGACACGGCCGCCGCGGTGGCTGAATCGGGAGTCGACTATCTGTCCTCGGGCGCGATCACCCATTCATCGCCGAATCTCGACGTCGGCCTGGATATCGAGATCTAGGCAAACCTCCTCGCGTCATTCCGGGTTGCCGCGCGGCGGCGAACCCGGAATCCAGCGTGAGGGCAGGATTTCTCGATTCTGACAGGCGGGACGAGATTCCGGGTTCGGCGCGCCCCGGAATGACGTGGCAGCTCTACAGCTTCTTCACGGTCTCGCTGGTCGTCGCAGCGTCGCCCCACACCGGCGCGTCGGCGCCGCTGCCCCAATTCCGCGGACGATAGAAAGTATGCACGCCGATGCGATCGAGCTTGTGCATCTCGCGCACCCAGATCGGACGCACCCAATAGGCATGATAATGCGTCGCCTTGCCGACATCGGGCAGCCACAGCTTGCCGTCCAGCGTGTCGCGGGCGATCTCCTTTGCGCGCTTCCAGGCATCCGGCTCATCGACGGCCCGCTCGGAGGCGCCGCCGCAGGCGAAGCTGAACTGGCAGGCGAACCGGCGGCGGTGCGCCCTCTGATAGACGACGCCGCAGACATTGTTCGGATAGTAGCCGGAGAACACGCGGTTCATGACCACCTGCGCGACCGCGACCTGGCCGCGCACCGGCTCGGCGCGCGCCTCGAAATAGACCGCGTTGGCGAGACACTTCTCGGCCTTGATGCGCGCCGCCCCCATGAGGCCGAGGCGCTCGGCCGGGCTCTTCGGATGATGGCCGGCACCGGTCACCTCGCCCTTGGCAGCAACCGTCTCATGGCTTTGCGGTTGGGCCGGAGGGGCTTCGGCGCCCTCGGCCGGCTCGACCAGCGCGTCATCGTCCGGTGACCAGGGCTGCATCGCGGCGAGCATGCCCATCGGCTCGGCGCCGAAATAGATGCGGGCGGCCTGCGCCGAGGGCGCCTCGTCGTCATCGACGGCCGCCGCAGCATCGGCGCTGGCCGGCCCGTCGTCGGTGGCCGGCGGCGCATCGGCGGGCCCGGCGGGCGCGACGCTCGCCAGCGTAGCGGCAGGCTCGCCTTCGCCAGGCGGACGTTCGGCGCCCTGCTGCGCCGGAGCCTGCTGCGGGGCCGGCGTCATCGCGGGCTCCGGGATTTCCTTCGGCACCAGCCGGTCGCCCTTGCTCGCGCGGTTGACTTGCGGAAAGACGCGCGGCGGGTCGCGTGGGTCGATCAGCGCCTGGGCGGCGATCGAGCCAGTGACGTCGTTCTCATCGAGATCGAGGCTCGCGAGCGAGACCTCGGTCGGGCGCGGCACATCCGCGCCGGCCGGACGTGGAAACGCGAACAGCGCGGCGTGAATGGTCCCGAACGGCGACGCAACGAGGCGCTCGCGGACCGGCTCGGGCGCCGACGGCCGCGACGCGATCAGCGCCGCGACATCAGCGAAGCCGGCCTGCGTCGGCACCGCGCAGCCCAAAAGGGCCAATCCGACATTCAATGCCTTCGAAACGCGACACATCATTCGCATACGCCACGCCACTACCGCTACACGGACGCAACGGAACGCAAACCTCACTGCACGACGCGCTCGGCCATGCGGACGATGCGCGTATTGCAGTGGACGGACGGTCCACCAACTCTGGCGCATTAACGTTGACGGGCGGTTAATGGCGCGCGAGGCGCCGGGCATGCGGTGCGTCTGAGGTGTGCAGGCCGGCGCCGCCGCGCGGCATCATCGGATGGCGGCGAGATGGACGGCGAGCCAGTTGCCGATCAGGAACGCGGCGAGCCCGACGAAGCATCCGAACACCAGCAGGCGATCGGGAATGAGCTCAGGGACGGGGCGGCGCAAAACGAACCGCACGACGAGCAGCGCCACCGCCACGACGGCGAAGAACACGACGAGCGGATGCTCCAGCACGTCATCGCCGAACGGGCGATCCTCGGCATAAATGCCAAACAGGACACCGGCGGCCGCCATCAGTCCGAACCACCAGGTGAGGATGCGGCCAGGGAGGGACCGATCATGGGTCGGCGGTTTTGCGGGCTCGCTCATCGGTCGACCTTTCACGCCGTCCTTCCGAACCCACAGGCTATCCGAAGGCCGGCCCCCGTGGGCCCGCGCCCCGGAATGACGAGCATAGGCGGCGCGCTAGGCCGTGCTCGCGAGGTCCTTGCCGAGCGCCGCCTGGGCGGCGGCAAGCCGGGCGATCGGCACGCGGAACGGCGAGCACGAGACGTAGTCGAGCCCGACCCGATGGCAGAAAGCGACCGACGACGGATCGCCACCATGCTCGCCGCAGATGCCGAGCTTGAGCTTGGGGCGCACCTTGCGGCCGCGCTCGGTCGCGATCTTGACCAGTTCGCCGACGCCGTCCTGGTCGATGGACACGAACGGATCGACAGGCAGAATTCCCTTGGCCGTATAGGTGCCGAGGAAGCTCGCCGCGTCGTCGCGGCTAATGCCGAACGTCGTCTGGGTGAGGTCGTTCGTGCCGTAGGAGAAGAACTCGGCGGTCTCCGCGATCTCGCCCGCCTTGAGCGCCGCGCGCGGCAGCTCGATCATGGTGCCGACCTGATAGCTGAGCTTCGCATTGCTCTCCTTGCCGACCGCCTCCGCCATGGCGTCGATGCGCGCCTTCACGAGATCGAACTCCGCGCGGGTGGCGATCAGCGGCACCATCACCTCGGGCACCACCGGCTTGCCGGTGCGCTTGCCCGCCTCGACCGCGGCCTCGAAGATCGCGCGCGCCTGCATCTCGGCGATCTCGGGATAGGCGATGGCGAGCCGGCAGCCGCGGAAGCCGAGCATCGGATTGAACTCGGCGAGCTCGCGTGCGCGATCGGTGAGCTTGCGCGGGTCGGCGTTCATCGCCTTCGCGACCTCGGCGATCTCGGCCGGCGTGTGCGGCAGGAACTCGTGCAGCGGCGGATCGAGCAGCCGGATGGTCACCGGCAGCCCCTGCATGATCTCGAACAGCTCGAGGAAATCCTTGCGCTGCATGGGCAAGAGCTTGGCGAGGGCGGCGCGCCGGCTCTTCTCGTCATCGGAGAGGATCATCTCGCGCACCGCGCGGATGCGATCCTCGTCGAAGAACATGTGCTCCGTGCGGCAGAGGCCGATTCCCTCGGCGCCGAACTTGACGGCGACGCGGGCATCGTTCGGCGTGTCGGCGTTGGCGCGCACGCCGAGCTTTCGCGCGCGGTCGGCCCAGCTCATGAGCGTGGCGAAATCGCCGGAGAGCTCCGGCTCTTGCATCGCCACCTTGCCGCTGAGCACCTGGCCGGTCGAGCCGTCGATGGTGATCACGTCGCCTTTCTTGAGCGTCGCGCCGCCGGCCTGCAGGGTATTGGCGGCATAGTCGACCCGGATCGCGCCGGCCCCGGAGACGCATGGCTTGCCCATGCCGCGCGCCACGACGGCCGCATGCGAGGTCATGCCGCCGCGGGTGGTGAGAATGCCTTCCGAGGCGTGCATCCCGTGGATGTCCTCCGGACTCGTCTCGATGCGCACCAGGATGACCTTGCGCCCCTGCGTCTTGAGAAGCTCGGCCTCGTCCGAGGAGAACACGATCTCGCCCGAGGCCGCACCGGGCGACGCCGGCAGGCCGGTCGCGATGACCTGGCGCTCGGCCTTGGGATCGATCGTCGGATGCAGGAGCTGGTCGAGGGATGCCGGATCGACCCGGGTCACCGCCTCCTCGCGGCTGATCAGCGATTCGTTCGCGAGCTCGACCGCGATGCGCAGCGCCGCCTTGGCGGTGCGCTTGCCGGAGCGGGTCTGCAGCATCCACAGCTTGCCCTGCTCCACGGTGAACTCGAGGTCCTGCATGTCGCGGTAGTGCTTCTCGAGCAGGCCGTAGATGCGCGTGAGCTCGGCGAAGGCGTTCGGCATCGCCTTCTCCATCGACAGCTTGTCGGAGCCGCTTTCGCGGCGGGCCTTTTCGGTGATCTCCTGCGGGGTGCGGATGCCGGCCACGACGTCCTCGCCCTGGGCGTTGATCAGGAACTCGCCGTAGAGCCGCTTCTCGCCGGTCGAGGGATTGCGGGTGAAGGCGACGCCGGTCGCGGAGGTGTCGCCCAGATTGCCGAATACCATCGCCTGCACGTTGACGGCCGTGCCCCAGCTTTCCGGGATGTTGTGCAGGCGGCGATAGGTGATTGCGCGCTGGTTCATCCAGCTGCCGAACACCGCGCCGATGGCGCCCCACAGCTGCGCGTGCGGGTCCTGCGGGAACGGCGCGCCGAGCTCCTGCACGACCCGCTCCTTGTAGCGCTCGACCAGCTCGGCCCAGTCGTCGGCCTCGAGATCGGTGTCGAGCATGTAGTTGTTCTTGTCCTTGTGGTCATCGAGGATTTCCTCGAAGACGTGATGGCCGAGCCCAAGCACCACGTCGGAATACATGGTGATGAAGCGGCGATAGCTATCGTAGGCGAAGCGGCGGTCGCCCGATTTCCGCGCCAGCGCATCGACCGTCGTGTCGTTGAGGCCGAGATTGAGCACCGTGTCCATCATGCCGGGCATCGAGGCGCGCGCGCCGGAGCGCACGGAGACGAGCAGCGGATTTTGCGCGTCGCCAAAAGTCTTGCCGGCGATCTTGCCCACGCGGGCGAGCGCTGCCTCGACCTGGGCCTTGAGCTCCTTCGGGTAGCTCTTCCGGTTGGCGTAGAAGTAGGTGCAGACGTCGGTGGTGATGGTGAAGCCCGGCGGGACCGGCAGGCCCAGGTTCGCCATCTCGGCGAGGTTCGCCCCCTTGCCGCCGAGCAGGTTCTTCATCTTCGCAGTGCCTTCGGCCTTGCCGTCGCCGAAGCTGTAGACCCATTTGGTCGTACGCGAGGACGGCTTGGACGGGCGTACCGGCTTGCGGCGAGCGGGCGCGCGGGTCGTCTTGCGGGCGGCGCGCCGCCCGGCCGTTGACGGTCGCGAGCGGCGGGCGGTGGTCTTCTTGGCCATGATGTGTCCGGAGATGTTCCTGGCGGGGAGAAAGCATGCCGGGCCGGTCGCGTGCAACCCTGCTCTTGGGTCAACTCGCCGCGCGCCACTAAGTCTGGCAGCGGACCGGAACTTCCATGAAACGAACGGGTTAAGTCCAATCGGCCCGGCGCCAAGGACCCAGTCCCGGAGCCCCGACGGCGGCCTCAGCCCTCGATCCGGGAAAAATCGGCGACCGCAAGCGTGGCGGCGCGGATCTCGTTGAGCAGGCGCAGCCGGTTCGCCCGCACGGCCTTGTCATCGGTGTTGACGGTCACCTTGTCGAAGAAGGCATCGACATGGGGGCGCAGTTGCGCCATCACCCGCATGGCGGCCGCGAAATCCTCGGCCGCCACCGCGGCGGCGGCCTCGCGCTTGGCAACATCGATCGCCCCCGCCAGCGCGCGCTCCTCGGTCTGTGCATAGAGGGTGCGATCGGGCTCACCCGTAAAGCTCGTGCTGTCGCGCTTTTCCTCGATGCGCAGGATGTTCGCCGCGCGCTTGTAGCCGGCGAGCAGGTTCTTGCCGTCATCAGTGTCGAGGAATTGCCCGAGCGCCTCGACGCGGCGGACGATGAGCACGAGGTCATCCTGGCTTTGCAGCGCGAAGACCGCATCGACCAGATCATGGCGGGCGCCCTGCTCGCGCAACTGAACCTTCAGTCGATCGGCAAAGAAGGAGAGAAGGTCGAGCGACGCTTCGCGCGACAGCGTGCGCGCAAAAATCGGCACGAGCGAGAGCCGCAGCGCGTTATCGAGCACGATCCGGATCACCCCGAGCGCCGCGCGGCGCAACGCGTAGGGATCCTTGCTTCCGGTCGGCTTCTCGTCGATCGACCAGAAACCGACCAGCGCGTCGAGCTTGTCCGCGAGCGCCACCGCGATCGCGACCGGGTCGGAGGGCACGAGATCGTCCGGCCCCTTCGGCTTGTAGTGGTCTTCCAGCGCATGGGCGACCGCCTCGTCCTCGCCCTGCGCCTCGGCATAGTATCGGCCCATTAGCCCTTGCAGCTCGGGGAATTCGCCGACCACCTCGGTGAGGAGATCCGCCTTGGCGAGCCGCGCGGCGCGCCTGACCGTCTCGACATCGGCGCCGACCCGCGGGGCGAGCTCGAGCGCGAGCCGCTCGAGGCGGGCGATGCGCTCGGCCTGCGTGCCGAGCTTCTCGTGAAACACGATGTGCTCGAATTTCGGCAGCCGCTCCTCGAGGCGGGTCTTCAGATCGGTCTCGTAGAAGAACTTGGCATCGGCGAGCCGCGCCCGGATCACGCGCTCGTTGCCGGCGACGATCGCCCGGCCGCCGTCCGGCGCCTCGATGTTGCTGACCAGAATGAACTTGTCGACCAGCTGCGCGCTCTGCGGATCGCGCAGCACGAAGCATTTCTGGTTGTTGCGGATGGTGGTGCGGATGACCTCGGGCGGAATGGACAGGAACTCGCGGTCGAAGGCGCCCATCAGCACGACCGGCCATTCGACGAGGCCCGCGACCTCGTCGAGCAGGGCCTTATCCTCGACGAGCTCGAAGCCTTGCGCGAATGCGAGGTTCTTGGCGTCCGCGAGGATCGTCTCCTTGCGCCGCTCGGGATCGAGCACGACCTTCGCGCGCGCAAGCTTGTCCGCATAATCGTCGAAGTGCCTGACCTCGATCGGACCGGACGCGAGGAAGCGATGGCCGCGCGTCATCCGGCCAGCCGCGATGCCTTCGACCTGGAACGGCACCACGGCGGGCTCCTCGGTCTCGGGACCGAAGGTCGCGACGATCGAATGCAGCGGCCGAACCCAGGTCAACCGGCCCTCGCCCCAGCGCATCGACTTCGGCCACGGAAAGGTGCGGACCACGACCGGCAGGATTTCCGCCAGCACATCGATCGCGGGCCGGCCCGGGCGCTCGATCAGGGCGAGATAGAAGTCGCCCTTCTTGGGATCGCGCTGGATGGTCGCCTCCTCGATCGAGGAAAGCCCGGCGCTCTTCAAGAAGCCCTCGATCGCCTTCTCGGGCGAGCCGACGCGTGGCCCCTTCTTCTCTTCCTTGAGGTCGGGCTGGCGCGCCGGCACGCCCTGCACAGTGAGCGCGAGGCGGCGCGGTGTCGCAAAGGCGCGCGCGCCCTCATAGACCAGACCGGCGTCGACCAGCTTGCCGGTGACGATCGCCTTCAAATCCTCCGCCGCGCGCCCCTGCATGCGGGCGGGGATTTCCTCGGAAAACAGTTCGAGCAGAAGATCGGGCATGGGCTTTCCTTCACCCTCCCCTGGAGGGGCCGCCCCCCTCCGTCTTGAGCCATGCCTCGCCGCAGACTTTTGCAAGCTCGCGCACGCGCAGAATGTAGCTCTGCCGCTCGGTCACCGAGATCACCCCACGGGCATCGAGCAGATTGAAGACGTGGCTCGCCTTGATCGCCTGATCGTAGGCCGGCAGCGCCATCAGGTGCACCTTGCCGCCCTGCGCCCAACCGTCGGCGATGTACTTGCGGCAGGCCGCCTCAGCCATCCGGAACTGCTCGAAAAGCATCGCGGTGTCGGCAAATTCGAAGTTGTGGCGTGAATATTCCTGCTCGGCCTGGAGGAAAACATCGCCATAGGTGACCTTGTCGGCGCCCTCGCGGCCGTTGAAGTTCAGATCGAAGACGCGGTCGACCCCTTGCACGTACATCGCGAGGCGCTCGAGCCCATAAGTGAGCTCGCCCGATACCGGCGCGCATTCGAAGCCGGCGACCTGTTGAAAGTAGGTGAACTGCGAGACCTCCATGCCGTCGCACCAGCACTCCCAGCCGAGGCCCCAGGCGCCGAGCGTCGGGCTCTCCCAGTCGTCCTCGACGAAACGGATGTCGTGCAGCTTGCGGTCGATTCCGATGGCGGCGAGCGACGCGAGATAGAGGTCCTGGATGTCCGGCGGCGATGGCTTGAGGATCACCTGGAACTGATAATAGTGCTGCAGCCGGTTGGGGTTCTCGCCGTAGCGGCCGTCCTTCGGCCGGCGCGAGGGCTGCACATAGGCGGCCCGCCACGGCTTCGGCCCGAGCGCCCGCAAGGTCGTCGCCGGATGGAACGTGCCGGCGCCCACCTCCATGTCGTAGGGCTGGAGGATGACGCAGCCCTGGTCCGCCCAGAAGCGCTGCAGTGCCAGGATCAGGCCCTGGAACGAGCGCTCGGGACGCATGTGGGCAGGAAGGTCGGCGGTGGACATGAGCCGTAAGGCCGTGATTCGGGCTGCTTTTCGCTGAATGGGCGCGGAACGTACTGGTCACCCTCCAGGGGGTCAAGGCATGCACGCAGTGACGCAGCCGGAGGGCGCCCCTTGCGGGGGTTGCCGTGGACGCCTTAGGACAGCAGCCAAGAACAATTCCGGAGAACACCGTGCGTCGTCATGTCTGGCCTCTTCTGGCGCTCACAAGCGCGCTCTTCGCAAGCGCGGCAGCGGCACAGGATTATCCCACCCGCCCCATCCGCATGATCGTCGCCTTCTCGGCCGGCGGCACCACCGACTACGTCGCCCGAGTACTCGCCGATAAGGTGAAGGGGGCGCTCGGCCAACCCGTCGTCATCGAAAACAAGCCGGGCGCCAATGGGGCGATCGGCGCCGACTTCGTCTCCAAGGCGGAGCCCGACGGCTACACGCTGTTCTTCTCGACCGCCGGCGCGCTCTCGATCAATCCAAGCATGCGCTCGGACCTGCCCTATGATCCGATCAAGGGCTTCACGCCGATCTTGCCGACCGCACGCAACACGGTGCTGTTCGCGGTCAACTCAGGCCTCGGAGTCTCGACCGCACAGGAGATGATCGCCCGCGCAAAAGAGAAGCCCGGATCGATCACGGTCGCGATCACCGGGATCGGCGCGATCTCCCACCTCGCGATCGAGATGCTGCAGCACGCTGCGAACATCAAGCTGCAGGCCGTACCCTATCGGGGCGCGGGCCCCGCGATCGCCGACCTGATCGGCGGGCAGGTGAACGCCATGAGCGCCGAGGTCCCGGTGCTGATGCCGCAGATCAAGGCCGGCAAGGCCAAGGTCCTCGCCATATCGGCGCAGAGCCGCTCCGACGTGATACCCGACATCCCGACCTTCGCGGAGCTCGGCTATCCGGAGGTGGTCGCCGACAACTGGTCAGGCGTGCTCGCCCCGCCGAAGACGCCGCCGGCCATCGTCGCCAAGCTCAATGCCGCGTTCAATTCGGTCGTGAAGGACCCGGAGGTGCGGCGAAAGCTCGCCGACAATGGTGTCTCCACCATCGGCGGCACGCCCGAGGATCTGAGCAAGCTGATCAGCAGCGAGACGGCGCGCTGGCGCAAGGTGGTGGCGGAAACCGGCGTGAAGGCCAGTCCCTGAACGGAACGAATTTGCGGGACGGCGGGTCTGAGGTTGTCCTTGTCGCCGTCCCTGTCAGGTGGAGGTGCATCAATGGTTTTCCGTCTCGCCCGGCTCGTCGTCGCCGCCGGATTTGCCGCGGTGGCGCTAGCCACGGGTGCTCACGCGCAGGATTACCCGACCCGCACGATCAAGATGGTGATCGCCTTCCCGGCCGGCGGCCCGACCGATTTCGTCGGCCGGCTGCTCGCCGACAAGCTCAAGGAGCTGCTCGGTCAGCCGGTGATCATCGAGAACAAGGCGGGCGCGAACGGCGCGATCGGCGCGAACGAGGTCGCGAAGGCCGCGCCGGACGGCTACACGCTCTTCCTCACCACGGTCGGCGCGGTCGCGATCACGCCCAACATGCGGACCGACCTTCCCTACGACACGATGCGCGATTTCGCGCCGGTCTCGCTGGTCGTCAACAACACGACGGTTCTCGTCGTGCGGCCCGATCTGCCGGTGAAAAACGCGAAGGACCTCGCCGAGATGGCCAAGGCCAAGCCGGCCACCTATGCGTTCGCGTCGACCGGCGTCGGCAGCATGCCGCATCTCGCGCTCGAGCTGTTTCAGACCGCCGCAAACGTGAAATTCGTGCATGTCCCCTATCGCGGCGCCGCGCCCGCCCTCACCGACCTTCTCGGCGGCCAAGTGAGCGCGCTGTTCGCGGATGCGCCGGTGCTGATGTCGCAGATCGAGGCCGGCAAGCTCAAGCCGCTCGGTGCGGCATCCGATGAGCGCAACCCGATGCTGCCCAATGTGCCGACCCTGCGGGAGCAGGGTTATGCGGATACCAAGGCCGACAACTGGTACGGCCTGCTCGCGCCCGCCAAGACTCCGCCGGCGGTGATCGCGAAGCTCAACCAGGCGGTCCGCACCGCAGTATCCGACCCGGTCGTGCACGAGAAGCTGGTGAAGTCCGGCGCGGTCCCGGCGCCGACCTCGCCGGAGGAGTTCGGCCAGCTTCTCAAGAGCGAGATCGCGCGTTGGGGCAAGGTCATCCGCGAGAAGGGGATCAAGGAGGAGTAAGGTGAGCGCAGCCCTGCGCGAGAAGCTCGCCAACGCGGGGCGCGTGCTGGCGCTCGAGGGCCAGGGCGACTACGTGGCGGGGCACGTCTCCGTCCGCCTGCCCGACGATCCCGGACGCTTCCTCATGAAGCCGGCCGGCATCGGCATCGAGGAGATTCGGCCGGACAACATCATCACGGTCGACCTCGAGGGCCGCAAGGTCGACGGCACGATGCCGCGGCACAACGAGGTGTTCATTCATTCGGAGGTGCTGCGCGCGCGCCCCGACGTGAATGCGGTGGTGCACACCCACCCGATCCATGCGGTCGCGTTCTCGTCGCTCGGCAAGCCGCTGGTGGCGGTCGGAAACGATGCCTCGTGGTTCGTGGGACGGCTGCCGATCTTTTCCGAAACCACCGATCTCATCGTCGACCAGGCGCGCGGCGAGGCGGTGGCGCGCTGTCTCGGGCCGCATGCCGCGCTCATCCTGCGCAATCACGGCATCGTCACTGCGGCCGCAAGCCTCGAGGAAGCCGTGTGGGTCGCGCTCAAGCTCGAGCGAGCGTGCCAGACGCAGCTTCTGGCCGAGGCCGCGGGCGGCCCGAAGCTCACGGTCGAGGGACAGGATCTTGCGAACAAGGCCGGCCGCTCGAATCGCGGCGACCTCCATACCAATGTGTTCAATTATCTGGTCCGGCGCTGGCACCGGGTCTGCTGCGGCGAAGAGATCGATGCCCCGCAGGTGATGGCGTTCGAAAAGGACGCGACAAGCGGGTAGCGCTCACTCCGGCCGATAGACGCCGCTGGTCGGGTCACGCCGCAGCTTTGGCATTGGCGCCGCCGTCTCGGCCACCGGCGCGTGCGGATGCAGCTGATCGTTCACCCGCCGCCACTCCTTGGCGAGCAGTTTCGCGACCGCAGCGGCGCCGAGCGCTCCGACCGCCCAGCCGATCACCGGAACGAACAGCGGCATGACGAATCCCCTCCTGCAAGCGTCGTCGCCCTACAAGCCGTAACGCGCCCAGATCGCGCGCGCCTCGATCGCGGATATGATGTCCTCCGCATCGGGCCATGCGCGCCCGCCAAGGGCGACGCCGGCAACGCGCCGGCCGAACAAGCCGCGCTCGGCCGGGACCAGCGGCGTGAGCACGTCCTTGCCGAAGCGCTCGCGCAGAACCGAGCGCAGGTCGCCGAGCCGATCGACCAGGCCGTAGCCGAGCGCCGTCTTCGCACTCCAATATTCGCCCGAGAACACGGTGTTTTCGGGGCCGGTCAGACGCGCGCCCCGGCTCCCCTTCACGAGCCCGATGAAGTCCTGGTGGATCTCGCGCTGGATCGACTTGAGATGCTCGACATCCTCGGGGTTCTCGGGGAGGAACGGATCGAGCATTACTTTCTTCTCGCCCGCCGTGTAGACCCGCCGCTCGATCCCGAGCTTGTGGATCGCCTCGTTCAGCCCGAAGGTCGCGCCGACCACGCCGATCGAGCCGACGATGGAGGACGGATCGCACACGATCTCGTCGGCCGCGCAGGCCAGCATGTAGCCGCCGGAGGCGGCCACGTCCTCGACGAAGGCCAGGACCGGCACGTTCTTTTCCTGCGCGAGCTGGCGGATGCGCCCATAGATGAGGTGGGACTGCACCGGCGAGCCGCCTGGCGAGTTGATCGCGAGCGCGACGGCCTTCGGCTTGCCCATGGCGAAGGCGCGATCGAGCGCCCGCGCGATGCCGGTCAGGGTGAGCCCGGGCCTGAGCGGCGTCGAAAATCCAATCACGCCGTTGAGCCGGATCACCGGGACCAGCGGCACGCCCCGCCAGCGTTTCGGAAGCACGCTGCGCAGCGCTTCGCCGCCGCGGTTCGAGAGCTGCCGGAGGGTTGCGGGCATCCCGTTGCTCATGATGCCGTGATAGGCCGCCCGGCCGCACACCTCAAGCTGGCGGATCGTCACGATGCCGCCGCCCAGCAGCCGGAATTGGAACGATTTTTGCTGGTAATTGTGACGTCCGGGGGTGTGCCGGGGTGAGAGGTTCTGGCCGATGATCATCAAGATCCTGCTTCTTGCCGCTTTGGTGGGCTCGATCGCCGCGGGTGGGCACCCGGGATGGGCTGGCATGGTTAAGCGCAAGAGCTCGTAGCCTCACATTCGCGATTCCGTTGCATCCCGATTTGGCGCAGCTGCCGGCAAAATTGGCACGGGCGGGGTGGCGAGCTCGTCCTGCGTAGGGTCCAGCCCTATGCGGGGTCGGCGAGCGGCAAAACCGCCCCTTGGCGCAACACCGCTTCGGCCTCCGCGGTCGGGCGGCCGTCCGAGCCATTGAGGATAAGGCCGGGCAGGACCGCGCGTGGGGCTCGGCTCGCGCTCACAGCGCGCACCAGCACCCGGATCGCCGCAGCTCCGGGCTTGGGGTGAACCGGCTGGACTGCCACCGCTCCGAACGCCGGCTCGAGCAGGCCGAGGACCTCGGCCAAGCCGTCGGCATGATGGATCAGAACAAGAGTGCCGCCAGGACGCAGCAGGCGAGCGGCGGTGCCGAGCCAGGTCGCGAGCGCGCCCGGCGCCGCCACATGGGCTGCGCGACGGCGCGCGTCAGGCGAGGCCTGGGCGTGCCCGGCGCGATGAAACGGCGGGTTCATCAGCACGCGATCGACGGTCTGGGCTTTCAGACCAGCGCCCGCGAAGTCGGCGGGTCGGGCGCCCACATCGAGGGCATGGACGCGCACGCGCGCGGCAAGTCCGTTGCGCTCGGCATTTTCTGCCGCAAGCCGTGCCAGCTCGGCATCGATCTCGACCAGATGCACCGCGAGGCCCGCGACACGCTGCGCCAGCGCCAGCCCCGCCGCGCCGACACCGGCGCCGAGGTCGACCGCGGTCTCTCCGTCCTGGCCGGGGCACGCCGCGGCGAGCAGGATCGCGTCGTGGCCGAAACGGTGCCCCCGTGCGGGCTGGCGCAGCCGCAGCCGGCCGCCGAGCGCGGCGTCGTCGGTCAGGTCGGCGCCGCGACGCTCATCGTCCATCAGGGCGCAGCTCATGCCCGAGCCCGGCGTCCTGCAGCAGCAGCCGCGCCGCGCGTTGATATTCGTCCGCCACCAACACCCGGCGCGGGAGGACCCCGAGTGATCCTTCGAGCACGCTCATGTTCTGGTCGGCGATCAGGTGAGGAATGCCGGCGCTCTTGAGCAGCGCCTCGATGGCGCTGACCAGGATGCCGTCGTTGGTGCGCACCAGTTCCCTCATGGGGTTCGCTCCGGCTCGATCACGTTTGCCTCTCCCGGCGCCTTCTGGGCCAGATAGGCGAGCATCTTCATCTCCCGGCGCCCGCGCGTCACGGTGTCGAGCACGAGCCCGCAGGCAACCGAGAGGAAGGCGAGAATCATGAGGCCGGTGGACAGCAGCGCGGTGGGCAGGCGCGGCACCAGGCCTTCCTCGACGTAGGTCACGAAGATCGGGACCGCGAGCAAAATCGCGATCAGTGCGAGCAGGCCGCCAATGCCGCCGAAGAAGGGCAGCGGCCGCTCGGCGCGGTAGAGCCGCACGATGGTGCGCAGGATGCGCACGCCGTCGCGCCAGGTGGACAGCTTCGACACCGATCCGGCCGGGCGGGCAAAATACGGCGTTTCGACCTCGGCCACCGGCAGCTCCAGATTGAGCGCGTGCACGGTGAGCTCGGTCTCGATCTCGAAACCGGCCGACAGCGCCGGAAAGGATTTCACGAATCGCCGCGAGAACACCCGGTAGCCGGACAGCATGTCGGCGAAGGCGGCGCCGAACACGTGACCCACGAAGCCCGTCAAGATCCGGTTGCCGAGCCGATGACCCGGCCGGTAGGCGGCCTCCTCCTGGTCGCGCCGCGCTCCCACCACCATGTCGAGACCGCCGTCGAGCAGGCGCGCGATCATGGCGTGCACGCTCGGCGCATGGTAGGTCGCGTCCCCGTCCACGAGCACGTAGATGTCGGCATCTATGTCGCCGAACATGCGGCGGACGACGTGGCCCTTCCCCTGGCGGCGCTCGCGCCGGACCATCGCCCCGGCTGCGCGGGCGACCTCGATGGTGCGGTCGGTCGAATTGTTGTCATAGACGTAGATCGCGGCATCCGGCAGCACGGCGCGGAAGTCCGCAACGACCTGGGCGATCGCCGCTTCCTCGTTATAGCAAGGCACCAGGACCGCGATGCGGGGGAGCTCCCCCGCGACCGGTCCGCGCTGTCCTTCGTGCCATTCGGCGACCTGTCGCATCTCCACTCCCTGTTGGCCGCGTGTTCGAGTAAAGACCGCGGCAGCTCAACGCTCTAAGCCTTTCCCCACCCTTGCCGCGCCATCATAGCGTTTCTATGCTGGCGTTGTCCCTCAATCTCGGGAGTTGCAATTTGGCTGTCGTCGTCCCCTTCGAGGCCCATGGCGGGGCGTCCATCGACCCGCTGGTCGATCTCGTCGCCGGCGAGATGGATCGCGTCAACGGCGCGATCCTGTCGCGCACCGGCTCCGAGGTCACCATGATCCCGGAGGTCGCCAAGCACCTGATCAACTCGGGCGGCAAACGGCTGCGGCCGATCCTGACGATCGCGATGGCGAAGCTCGTCGGCTACGAGGGCGACGGGCACGTGAAGCTCGCCGCCGCGGTCGAGTTCATGCATACGGCGACGCTGCTGCACGACGATGTGGTCGATCAGAGCGACATGCGGCGCGGCAAGCTCGCGGCGCGCATGCTGTGGGGCAATGAGGCGAGCGTGCTGGTCGGCGATTTCCTGCTCGGCCAGGCGTTCAAGATGATGGTCGAGGTCGGCTCGCTGCGGGCGCTGGAGATCCTCTCCTCCGCGGCCGCCGTGATCGCCGAGGGCGAGGTGATGCAGCTCGTCACCGCCAAGAACACCGCCACCACGGAAGACGAGTATCTCGCGGTGATCCGCGCCAAGACTGCCGAACTCTTCGGTGCGGCGTGCGAGGTCGGCCCGGTGATCGGCGCGCGTCCGAAGGCCGAGCAGGCTGCCTGCCGCTCCTACGGGATGAACCTCGGCGTCGCGTTCCAGCTGGTCGACGACGCGCTCGATTATGGCGGCAAGGCCGCGAAGCTCGGCAAGAACATCGGCGACGATTTCCGCGAAGGAAAGATCACGCTGCCGGTGGTCCTCGCCTATCGGCGCGGCTCGGACAACGAGCGCGAATTCTGGCGGCGCGCGCTCGAGCAGAGCGAGACCACCGAGTCGGACCTCGAGCTCGCGATCGGGCTGATGGCCAAGCACCGCGCACTGGAGGACACGATCAGCCGGGCGCGTCACTACGGCGCCATCGCGACCGATGCGCTCGCCCTGTTTCCGGCGTCGCCGATGAAGGCGGCGCTCGCCGAGGCAGTCGAGTTCACCATCGCCCGGACGCATTGACGGCAGGGCTGTCAGCCGAGCGCAGTCGACGCAACCCACCACGCCGGATGCGCGGCGCCGATCGTCCGCCCGGCCGCCACGGCTGCAGCGTCCGACTCGAACAGCCCGAAACAGGTCGCGCCCGATCCAGACATGCGCGCGAGGCGGCAGCCGCCTGCGCCCGACAGCGCGGCCAGCACGTCGGCGATCGCCGGCTGCAATGCGACCGCGGGCGGCTCCAGATCGTTCGGCTGCGACGTCAGATAGGCGATCAGCGCGCCGAAATCCTTGAGGCGGGCCGGATCGACCTCGCTTGCCGTGGCGCGGCGTGCGCCCGGTGCAAGTGCGAGGTGGGCGAACACGTCCTTGGTCGGAACCGGGACGCCGGGATTGACCAGCAGTGCCGGAATTTTCGGCAGCTCGAACGGCCGGGACAGGATCTCGCCGATGCCGCGCATCACGCGCGGGCGCGGATCGAGGCAGACCGGCACGTCGGCGCCGGTCACACGCGCCGCCTCGGTCAGCCGGGGGTCGTCGGCCGCGAGGCGATTGAACCGAGCCAGCAGCCGCAAGGCCGCAGCCGCATCAGAGGAGCCGCCCCCGAGGCCGGCCGCGACCGGCAGCCGCTTGCTCAGCGCAAAGCGGCCGAGGCGCAGACCCTCGACGCGCGCGCCAAGCGCTCGCGCGGCGCGCAACACCAGATTGTCCGAATTCTCGCCGGCTGCCGCCGCGGTCGGGCCGTCGACATCGAGGGAGAGCGCGCCGCCCGGCGAGAGCGTCAGCTCGTCGGCGACATGCGCGAACACCACCATGCTTTCGAGGTCATGATAGCCGTCGAGGCGCTTGCCGAGCACGCGCAGCGTCAGGTTGACCTTGGCGGGCGCGGCCTCGGAAAGGAAGGTGTCAGAGGTCATTGCGAGCGACGCGAGGCAATCTCAGCCAAAGCAAGACTGGACGGATTCAGATTGCCCTGGGGTGTACGCAAGTCGGGCTTACCCGACTTGCGCATCGTGATCAGCCCCCGTCCTGCGGCTTCTTCGGCTTCTCGGCGTCGGCGGAGGGCGACGGCTGCGGGAGTTCGGCGAGACCGTTCTTGATCTTCTCCTCGATCTTCTTGAGATCATCGGGCTCGGGCTTGAGGTCCTTGGCGTGCGACCACTGGAACTTGGCCTCGAGCGTGCGGCCGACGCGCCAATAGGCGTCGCCGAGGTGATCGTTGATGGTCGGATCGACCGGCTTGAGCTCGACGGCACGCTCGAGCTGCTTGACCGCCTCGTCATACTTGCCGAGCCGGAACCAGGCCCAGCCGAGCGAGTCGACGATGTAGCCGTCGTCGGGCCGCTGCTCGACCGACCGCTTGATCATGTCCATCCCTTCGTCGAGATGGATGCCCTGGTCGATCCAGGAATAGCCGAGATAGTTCAAGACGTGCGGCTGGTCGGGATAGAGCTCCAGCGCCTTCTTGAGATCGCCTTCAGCCTTTGGCCAGTCCTTGGCGCGCTCGTAGCAGATGCCTCGGAAGTAGAAGAGCGTCCAGTTGGCGCGGGTCGGCGTCGGGATCGCATTGACGCCGCGGCCATAGGTTTCAGCGCATTCGGCATAATGCTTGCGCTCGCGCTCGATGTTGCCGAGCGCCATGATGGCCTCGATGTCGTCGGCATGGTTGGCGATGAGCTGATTGAGCTGCTTGCGCGCCTCCTCGGTCCGCTCCATCGCGTCGAGATCGATTGCCATCTGGATCTCGGCATTGCGCTTGAGCGGCGACTCGGCCGGCACCCGCGCATAGGCCGCGATCGCAAGCTCGGGCTTCTTCATCGCCTCGTAGAGGTCGGCGAGCGACAGGAGCGCAAGGGTGTTGGACGGATCGAGATAGATCGCCAGCTGAAGGTAGGCGAGGCCGCGGTTGGCGAGGCTCAGCTCTTCCTCGCGGCGGCCGAGCGCAGCGCCCAGCCCATAGAGCACCTCGGCGGCGCCTGCCTGCGCGCTGTCGACGAGCGGCGGCAGCTTCTCGCCGCGGCGAAGCTGGGCAAGGGCCTGGACGATCAAGGGATGGCGCGGCAGCGCCTTGTCGAAGTCCTGAAAGATCTTCAGCGCGTCGTCGCGGGAGCCATTGCGCGAGGTCCAGCCGCCGTAGGACTGAACGATGCGGAGCGCGGTCTGGTCGAGCTTGTAGGCGCGCTCGAGCTGCTTGCCGGCCTCCTTCTTGGCGCCGGCCAGATCGTTGATCAGGCCGGAATGCAGATCCTTGAAGACCGCGAACCAATCCGGACCGCTGAGCTTGTCGATGGTCGCAAGCGCGCCCTTGCTGTCACCCGCCCCATAGCTGCTCCATGCGGAGAGAAGGGTCGCGGTGAGGTTGGTGATCGGATCCTTGCCGGCCTGTGCGAGCTGTGTGCGCGCGACCTGGTACTGCTTGAGCTTCAGGGCGTGCACGCCGAGGATCAGGCGCGCATTGCGGTTGGTCTTGTCGAGCGCAAGCAGGCGATCGGCGAGCTTTACCGCCTCATCGACATTGCCGCTCGCGAGCTCGGAATAGAACGAGAGCTCGAGCAGGTCCGTGTTCTTCGGATCGGACTTGAGCGCCGCCCGGTAATAGGCCGATGCGGCCGCCGCGTCGCGATCGACATTGGCCGAGCGCGCCGCGAGATAGTTCCCGGATGGCGTGTTGTGGGCGAGGTCGAGCGGGCTCGGCACGTTGGTCTGCGCCGCGTGCGCGGTGAGCGCGCCCGAGAGGCCGGCGGCGAACACGACCGTCAGGCAGCGAGAAAAGGGCTTCTTCGTCACGGCTCGCAATTCTCCATGGGGATCGGCCCCGGCCTTCGCCCCGGCGGTGGGCCGGGCCGGAGAATGACCGGTTTGCACCAAAGCTGCAAGAATGCGGGGGCCAACAGGCCCGTTTTTCCGCCCGCCCAAGCATTGACGACCGCGATATGGCGCAATCGTGGCGGGGACCAGCGATTCGCCCCTTTATATCAGAGGCTGCAAAACATCGCGAGCGGGCGGCAGCGCGATTCGCGCTGTCTTTAATCGTCGAGCCGGAACTCGGCCCGCGCGAGCCTCACATGTTCGGGTAATTGGGTCCGCCGCCGCCTTCGGGCGCCACCCAGGTGATGTTGCCGTTCGGATCCTTGATATCGCAGGTCTTGCAGTGCACGCAGTTCGCCGCGTTGATGACGAAGCGCGGCTTGCCGCCCTCCTCTACCCATTCGTACACGCCGGCTGGACAATAGCGTGCCGATGGGCCCGCATAGACGTCGTGCTCCGAGCTTATCTGCAGCGCCATGTCGGCGACCCGCAGATGCACGGGCTGGTCCTCCTCGTGATTGGTGTTGGAGAGAAACACCGAGGAGAGCCGATCGAAGGTGAGCGTGCCGTCGGGCTTGGGATAGGCGATCGGCCGGCATTGGGCCGCCGGCTTGAGCGAAGCGGAGTCGGGCTTGCCGTGCCTGAGGGTGCCGAGCAGCGAGAAGCCGAACGTGTTCGTCCACATGTCGATGCCGGCCGCTCCGATCCCGAGCAGGGTGCCGAGCTTCGACCACAGCGGTTTGGCGTTGCGCACCTTCCAGAGATCGCGGCCGACCGGCGACGTGCGCCATGCCGTTTCGTAGCTCGAGAGCTCGTCATTGGCGCGACCGGCGGCGAGCGCTTCGGCCACATGGACGGCGGCAAGCATGCCGGAGAGCACCGCGTTGTGCGTGCCCTTGATGCGCGGCACGTTGAGGAAGCCCGCGGCGCAGCCGACCAGCGCGCCGCCCGGGAACGCGACCTTGGGCACCGACTGGTAACCGCCCTCGCTGATCGCGCGCGCGCCGTAACCGATCCGCTTTCCCCCCGCGAAGGTGTCGCGCACCAGCGGATGGGTCTTGAAGCGCTGCAGCTCTTCGAACGGCGACAGGTACGGATTCTCGTAGTTGAGATGCACCACGAAGCCGACCGACACCAGCCGGTCGTCGTAGTGATAGAGGAACGAGCCGCCGCCGGTCGCATTGTCGAGCGGCCATCCGAAGGTGTGCTGCACCAGGCCCGGCCGGTGCGCCTCCGGCGCGACCTGCCAGAGCTCCTTGAGGCCGATGCCGAATTTCTGCGGCTCGCGCCCCTCGGCGAGCCGGTAGTGGGCGATCAGCGACTTGGTCAAATGGCCGCGCGCGCCTTCGGCGAACAGGGTGTACTTGGCGCGCAGCTCCATGCCGCGTGTGAAAGAGTCCTTGGGCTTGCCGTCCCTGGCCAGCCCCATGTCGCCGGTCGCGATGCCGACCACCTCGCCGTTCGCGCCGAACAGGACCTCGGCCGCCGCAAATCCCGGGTAGATCTCCACTCCCAGCGCTTCCGCCTTGCGGCCGAGCCAGCGCGTGACCTCGCCGAGCGAGACGATGAAGTTGCCGTGATTGCTCATCAGCGGCGGCATCATCAGGTTCGGCAGACGGACCGCGCCGGCCGCGCCCAGCATGTAGAAACGATCGGACGTGACCGCGGTCTTGATCGGCGTGTCCTCGTCGCGCCAGTCGGGCAAAAGGTGATCGAAGCCGATCGGGTCGATCACGGCGCCCGACATTATGTGCGCGCCGACTTCCGAGCCCTTCTCCACGACCACCACGGAAATGTCGGGGGAGAGCTGCTTGAGCCGGATCGCCGCCGCAAGGCCCGCGGGTCCGGCGCCGACGATGACGACGTCGAACTCCATCGACTCGCGGGCGGGCAGTTCCTGAGCGCTCATCCGATCATCCCTGCCGCCGAGACGGATCCAAACGAATGCAGCCGAAGTCCGGGCGGTCCGATCGCATCGATGTAACCGATTTTCACGGCCCGCGATACCGGCGCGGCACTGAGCCGGGTATCGACGCCCGCGCTTTCGCGCTAGAAGAGCTCATCGAGTCCGCCGTGATGCATTGCCGCTTCCGATGACGCCCGACCATACCAAGGCTGCCCGCGAGCTGCTTGCCTTCTACCTGGAAGCGGGCGCCGACGCGCTGCTCGCCGAGGAACCGGTCGATCGGTTCGCGGATCGCGACCCGATCGCGGCCGCAACGCGTCCGCCGCTCTCGACGCCCGCCGCCAAGGTGCGGCCGGATGCGGGACGCGCGCCTCCGCCACCGCTTGCCGCTCCGCTTGCGCCCGACGCCGCTGCGAGCGATGCCCGCGCGCTTGCCCGCAAGGCGGCGAGCCTCGACGAGCTCAGAGGGCTTCTCCAAGGCTTCGACGGTTGCGAGCTCAAGCGCCACGCCAAGCAGCTCGTGTTCGCCGACGGCAACCCGCAGGCGCGGGTGATGTTCGTCGGCGAGGCGCCCGGCCGCGACGAGGACCAGGAAGGCCTGCCCTTCGTCGGCCGCTCCGGCAAGCTGCTCGACCGGATGATGAAGGCCATCGGCCTCGACCGCACCTCGAGCTATATCGCCAACGTGATCCCGTGGCGTCCGCCGGGAAACCGCACCCCGACGCCGCAAGAGACGCAGATCTGCCTGCCCTTCATCCAGCGCCAGATCGAGCTGGTCGATCCCGATATCCTGGTCTGCCTCGGCGGTCCCTCGAGCCAGACCCTGCTCGGCTTCACCGACGGCATCATGCGCATGCGCGGGCGCTGGATGGCGTTCGCCACCGGAACGCGCGAGATCCGTGCGATCGCGACGCTGCACCCCGCCTATCTGCTGCGCCAGCCGCTGCACAAGCGGCTCGCCTGGCGGGATTTTCTGGCGATCAGGAAGGCGCTGGGGAAGTGATTGCTTGTAGCCCGGAGGAGCCCCCGGGTCTCGCCTCCGGCGAGCCCGAGGACAGGCTCCGCGACATCCGGGACCGCCGGTCCCGCATTTCGCTTGGCTCAATGCGGGCTACGAATCCCATGCTCCGCCTCACCCCACCCAATAGAACTTCGCGGCGAACAGCACCGCGAGCACGATCACGGCGGGCTTCGCCTCATCGAACTTGCCGGCGATGATTTTTGCGGCCGCGTAGGTGATGAAGCCGAGCCCGATGCCGGTGGCGATCGAATAGGTGAGCGGCATGGTGACCGCCGCCACGACTCCCGGGCCGAATTCGGTGATGTCGTCCCAGGCGAGCTCGGCGAGGCCCTGCGCCATCACGCAGGCGACATAGAGCAGCGCGGCGGCCGACGCATAGGCCGGCACCATGCCGGCGAGCGGCGAGAAGAACAATGCGAGCAGGAAGAGCACCGCGACCACCGCGGCGGTGAGCCCGGTGCGTCCGCCGGCGGAGACGCCGGCCGCGCTT
>Ga0075426_10000591_pt1 | contig 25059 bp, 25 predicted proteins | sample SoiMethybrSBSTD5_FD_75304 | JGI IMG/M metagenome (GOLD analysis project Ga0075426, IMG submission 75304) | Bulk soil microbial communities from a Populus tree surrounding site in Tennessee, USA - Soil MetaG P. TD hybrid SBSTD5 | ecosystem: Environmental > Terrestrial > Soil > Tree plantation...
CCCGCCAAATACGTGGCCAAGCTGCGCGCGCACAAGACCGATTCGAACCCCTTACTGTTGAAGACCAACATGGGCGCGGGCCACGGCGGCGCTTCCGGACGCTACGATTATCTTCGCGAGATTGCTCTGGATTACGCTTTTCTGCTGACTCATGTCGGCCTCCGCTCTTGAATAAAATAGGAATGAAGGGACGGTTGCGCTCCTCTACCCAAAAAGGCAAAATGCACCGTCACCGCGGCCCAATTCTCAGTCCCAGTTTCTGGATTGCAATTTACAGCCAAGAGTCTTTTTAGTTTGCTTTCGTTGGGCTTAGTACCTAAAACTGAAACTGATTGCTTCCGAATGCCCGAACCCGCCACACCGTTGATGCAGCAGTATCACACGATCAAAGCGCGCTATCCGCACGCTTTGCTGCTTTTCCGCCTGGGCGATTTCTACGAGCTTTTCTACGAAGACGCCATGATCGCGTCGCGCGAGTTGCAAATTACGCTCACTTCCCGCAATCGCGAAAAGGGCCAGCCCATTCCCATGTGCGGCGTTCCTTACCACGCTGCGGAAGGCTATCTGGCAAGATTGATTCGCGCCGGTTTCAAAATCGCCATCTGCGATCAGATGGAACAACCTGGTCCCGGCAAGAAGCTAGTTCGCCGCGAGGTCGTGCGCGTCATTACTCCCGGCACCGCTACGGATCTCAGCGTCCTCGACGTTCGCGAAAACAATTTTCTCGCCGCAGTCGCACCGCATATTTCCGGTTCGCCCATTGGGCTCGCTTTCGTCGATCTTTCCACGGGCGAATTTCAGGCTACAGAATTCTCCGGCCCTCGCGCCGAGGAAGCCTTGCGCGATGAACTCCAGCTCCTTCGCGCGCGCGAGACTCTTCTGCCCCGCCCGCAGCAGCTTTTCGAAACCGCAAAGACTTCGCTGCTCGAAGGCACGGGCGGCATCGAATCACGCCTAGAAGACTGGACCTTTCATCGCGACTACGGCGAGCGCATCTTGCGCGAACAGTTCGGCGTGGCGGAACTTACGGGGTTCGGCCTCGACGATCATCCGCAAGCGCTCTCGGCTGCCGGCGCCATCATTCATTACCTGCGCGAAAATGCGGCGCGCGGTGATCGCTCCGGCGAAGCCCGGGAGAAACCGGACGCGCCCAGCGTCGAAGCTCTGGGGCATCTCGACCGCGTTCGCTACTACGAACATCACGATACGCTTGTCCTTGACCCCGTTTCCGTCCGCAATCTCGAACTGCTCAATCCTATTTTTTCGGACGAACCGGGCCGCTCCTCTGGTCCCACAACTTTGGTCGCAGCTCTCGACGTCACCGTTACCGGGATGGGCGCGCGCCTCCTTCGTTCCTGGCTCCTGCGCCCTCTGATTGATCGCGATGCCATCGAGGCGCGCCTCGCCGCCGTCACTCATCTCGTTCAACAAACGGTCGTGCGTGGTGAGATACGCAAAGAGCTGCGTGGCATTCTCGATCTGGAACGTCTCACCAGCCGCATCACGCTGGGTCTCGCGAATCCCCGCGAGCTCGTGGCCTTGCGCAAATCGCTCGGCCAGCTTCCTGTACTGAAAAACTTTGTTACGCCGCCCCCCGTCGGCGGCAGCGAACTTCTTCGGCGCCTTCACGAAGAAATTGACGAGCTCGGAGACGTCCGCGACCGTCTCGAGCGCGCCATCGCCGACGAGCCTCCCGCTCTCGCCACGGATCCAGGCATCATTCGCAGCGGTTATCACGAAGAGCTCGATGAGCTTCGCAACTTGAGCAAAGACAGCAAGCAGATTATCGCCGCCATGGAAGAGCGCGAGCGCAAGCGCACTGGCATCGGCTCCTTGAAAATTCGCTTCAACCAGGTCTTCGGCTACTACATCGAGATCTCCAAGCCCAATCTGCATCTGGCGCCCGCGGACTACGAGCGCAAGCAAACGCTGGTCAACGCCGAGCGCTTTACTTCGCTCGAGCTCAAGGAATATGAACGCAAAATCCTCGCTGCCGATGAGCGCATCCTCGAAATCGAGCGCCAGCTTTTCATTGACGTCCGCTCCTCGGTCGCCGCAAAAGCCGCGCGCCTGCGCCGCACCGCATCCGCAGTCGCTCAGCTTGACGTTCTCACGGCTTTTGCCAAACTCGCCGCCGACCGCGGCTACACATGCCCGGAATTCAATTCCACCGGCGAATTGCTCATCATTGGCGGCCGCCATCCGGTCATTGAAGAGCTTCTCCGGCAGCGTGGTGAGCGCTTCGTCCCCAACGATCTCTTCTTCGAGCCGGGCCGCCAGCAGTTGCTCTTGATCACCGGTCCCAACATGGGCGGCAAATCCACCTATCTTCGTCAAGCCGCGCTGATTGTTCTCATGGCCCAGATGGGTTCGTTCGTTCCCGCACGCCAAGCGAAGCTTCCCATCACCGACCGCATCTTCACGCGCATTGGCGCGAGCGACAATCTCGCGCGCGGCCGTTCTACGTTCCTGGTCGAGATGAGCGAAGTCGCTGCCATCCTCAATTACGCAACTCCCTCCAGTCTTGTCCTACTTGACGAGGTTGGCCGCGGCACCGCCACGTTTGACGGCCTCTCCATCGCCTGGGCTGTCGTCGAACATCTTCAAAAGCACACTCGCGCTCGCACGCTCTTCGCCACGCATTATCACGAGCTGACAGAACTTGCCGATCTTCTTTCGGGCGTGAGAAACGTCCATGTCTCCGTCAAAGAAACGCCCAGCGAGATCATTTTTCTGCGCCGCGTCGAGCCCGGCAGCGCCGATAAAAGCTACGGCATCGAAGTCGCCCGCCTTGCCGGCCTGCCGCGCAGCGTCATCGAGCGCGCCCGTGAGGTCCTGAAACGCCACGAGCAGAGCGAGCATGAACTCAGCGAAACGCTCTCACCGGGCGTTGCCGGCGAAGGCCCCGCCAGTAACGGCCATCAACAAATCCTTTTCACGCCGCTCGACCGCGCTGTACTCGATAGACTTCGAGACGCTGACCTCGATCAATTGAAGCCTCTCGACGCTCTCAACCTCCTCGCCGAATTGAAGAAACAAATTTCATGATTTCTCCGTGCCCTCCGCACTCTCTGTGTTAAAACCTTTCGTGTGATGACCTCGAAGCCGCTGTTTGTCCTCGGCCTCATGTCCGGCACCTCCGCCGATGGCATTGACGTCGTCCTCGCGCGCATCTCCGGCGCGCCTCCTCACTTGAACGCCAAGTTGCTCGGCCACACTTCCTTCAACTTTCCTCCCGCCCTGCGCAAAGAAATCCTTCGAGTCGCTGAGCAGCAACCCATCTCCGCAGGGGAGTTAAGTCAACTGAACTTCCGCCTCGGACGCATCTACGCCGACGCCGCGTTAGCCGCTTGCAGGAAGTTCAAGATCGCTCCGAAACGCATTGACCTCATCGGCAATCACGGCCAGACCATCTTTCACCAGAGCGTGGCCTCCAAATATTTCGGTGCGCACACTGCCTCGACGCTCCAAATCGGCGAAGGCTCCGTCATCGCCGCGCGCACCGGCATCACAACTCTCTCTGATTTTCGCCCCGCCGACATGGCGCTTGGCGGCCAGGGCGCTCCGCTCGTTCCTTACGTCGACTATCTTCTCTACCGACATCCCAAACTTGGCCGCGTCTCCCTCAATCTCGGCGGCATCGCTAACATCACCGTGATTCCGGCCAATGCGAGACCGTCGCAGGTTTTTGCCTTCGACACTGGCCCCGCTAACATGCTCATTGACGCGCTCGTCCAGCGCTTCACCCATGGGCGCCGGCGCTTCGACAAAGACGCCGGCCTCGCGCAATCCGGCCGCGCGATTCCCGCTCTTCTCAATGAATTGATGAGAGATCCTTACCTAAAACTCGCGCCGCCGAAATCCACCGGCCGCGAATACTATGGCCGCACTTATGTCCAAAAAGTTCTCGCCCTCGGCCGCCGCCATCACGCCAAGCCGGCCGATCTCATCCGCGCCGCCACGATTTTCACGGCTCTTTCTGTTGTCGACGCACTCCACCGCTTCGTTCTTCACAAACACAAAATCCAGCAACTCATCGTTTCCGGTGGTGGCGCGCACAACCCGCTTATCCTTGCGCAACTATCGGCCGCTCTCCAGGCAGTCGCGGTACTGCCGTCCTCACAGTTCGGTATCTGCGAGGACGCCAAAGAAGCCTTCGCCTTCGCCATTCTCGCTTACGAGACATTCCGTCGTCGCCCGACGAGTCTTCCTTCCGTCACTGGCGCTCGGGGCCCCGCCATTCTTGGAAAAATCTCCTATGCCCCGCCGCGATAATTACCGCCTCCCAGCGCCCCTTCGGTCCTTCCTCCCGCTGCGACTACTCTTTACTTACCACTCTTCATATAAACGACAAGTAGCGAGCGGTTGTCATCCTGAAGCCATCCGAATTGTCCTGCCGAAGGCTGGTGAAGGATGAGGATCGCTGAAGGATCTCGACGGATGCGCTTCACACGGTGTAATCGAAGGACTAAACTCTCTGGGTTTTTCACGCGACCTCGGACCACTGGACACAGGTCACCTCCCCCGCATCGCCTTGTCAATCTCCACGACCGCAATCGCGCCTTCGCGACCGATCTTCCAAGCGTCGCCATTCAATTCCACGATCGTCGACGGCAGTGTCGCTCCGGTCTCTCCCGCATCCAACACCAGCGGCACGCGCGAGCCAAGTTGCTTCATCACCTGCGCTGCGCTCGCGCACGATGAAAACCCCGAAATGTTGGCGCTCGTGCCGGTCACCGGCCCCTCAAACTCGTCAATCAATCGCTTGATCACTTCGCTCCGCGGCCAGCGCAAGGCCACGCGGCCCGTCCCCGCGGTCACCTTTAGGGGAATCCTGTGCGCCGCATTCACCACCAGCGTCAGCGCGCCCGGCCAGAACTTCTGCGCGAGCCTCATGAAGCTTCCTGGCGTTCCCCGAGAAAGCGCTATCGCTTGCTCGATTGAATTCACCAGAATCGGCAGCGCCCGCGCCTCGGGCCGGCCTTTGATGCGGTAGATTTCATCCACCGCCGCGAGATTGAACGGGTCCGCGGCGAGGCCATAAAACGTGTCCGTGGGAATCGCGATGACGCTTCCGCGCGAAAGAAAGTCCGCCGCGTACCGCAGCGTTTCGGCTTCCGGGTTGATTGGATTGACGCGCAGCAGTTCAGCCGGCAATGGTTTGGCCTTTGGCGAAGACGTACTGCCACCCTGCAGCGCTCCCTTCGCGCTGCCGTATTGGGGCGACGCTACCACACCCCCTCTCGCCCGCGCAATACTGCTTGGCCCGTCCGTCCACTGGGGACGTACCTAGAACTCGCTATCAAAGGAAGTCCCTGCGAGTCTAACAAACAGATAAAGCCAAGTCGGAGCTGATGTTGTGGGCAGCTCCTAAGGCGAGGAGATTTCCCAAGGCCGTTTCACCATCTCTTGTGCCCGTTGGTTGTCTTTATTCTAGACGCTCTTTCTCTTTTCAGATAAGAACATCGCGAAGTCGAGAAGATATCTTGAGGAGGTCCCATGAATCTTCGTGCTTTGTTGGCTGTTGCAGTTCTTCCTTGGCTTTGTCTTTCGCCAGGCGTCGCGGCTCCCGCTCCATCCAATGCCGCGGGCGAATATGCTAAACACTTCGCGGCTCTTAGTAGTCTCTCGGTGGACGTGGCGAAGGCCATGCCGCAGGACCAGTACGGTTTCCGTCCCCACTCCGAATCCATGGACTTTGGCCAGTTGATGTCCCACATCGCCACCACCAACTACCAATTCTGTGCCGGACTGAAGGATTCGCAACCTCCCGCCTTGCCTTCGCCCACCGAAAAAGATGCCGTCGTTAAATTCCTCAGCGATACCTTCGACTACTGCTCCGGAGTAATCTCGAATCTCGCCGACGCGCAGCTCGACGCTGTGCACAATTCCCCGGACGGCCACCTTCCCGGCCGCGAAGTCCTCCTCGCCATGTACGTGCACGTCGCGCATCATCGCGGCCAAGCCGAAATCTATCTCCGCGATAAAGGCATCAAACCGCCTTCATACCGGATCTGATTTCAAAGGCGGAACCAATTCACGATTTTTTCCCAAAGCGCATATAGCAGACAAACGAGTAACGAGACAACATATCGCCAATCTGAATCCCAATCGATGACATGGTGGTTGAGAGTTATCACCATTCCAGCCAGAACGACGCCTACCAGTATCAAAACTATCGGTTGAACGTCGTCGGACAGTGCTCTCAGGACTAGCGCCCCAAACACCCCCAATGCAAACATGAAATTAGACCCTGCCCCGGCAAAGAATAAATCCGCCAACACACAAATTGCTAGCACGGCCAATGAGGCGTTCGTTGGCCTTTCCTTTGCTTGTTCCCAAGTCCAATAGCTCGTCACGGAGGCGATGTTAGCGCCTTTCTCCCGAAATTTGCTAACCTCCAAGCTATGGCCACGCCTAGCAAAGCTGCACGAAACGCGAGACCGGCCGGCGAATCCGCGGTCCTCATCAGCCGCGACAATCGCTGGCTCAAAGAGTTCCGCATGGCGCTTCGCGGCGGGTTGCCTACGGAAAGCGGCTTCGTGGGAGTCGAGGGCGTTCGCCTTGTCGAAGAGACTTTGCGTTCCGGATGCTCCATCCAGGCCGTCCTCTTCAGTGAATCTGGTCAGCGGCATCACGAGCGCCTCGCGCCTCTCATTGACCGCCCCGAGATGGGCTTTCCCACGCTTCGCACCACGGACCGCCTTTTTGAGGGCCTCGCCGACACCGAGCATCCGCAAGGCGTTGCTGCTCTGGTGAAGCCGCGCGAAACTTCTTTCGACGATCTCGTGAACAGCAGCGGTTCCGCGTGCGCTCCGCTTCTGGTAGTCCTTGCGGGCGTGCAGGACCCTGGCAATGTCGGCACCATCTTCCGGACGGCCGCTGCTTTTGGCGCGACGGGCGCAGCCACTGCCGCCTCCGGCGTCAGCGGCACCGCTAGCCCCTATTCGCCGAAGGCGCTGCGCGCCTCCGCTGGCACGGCTCTCCATCTTCCCATCCTCGCTGGAATGTCTCTGCCCATCCTCCTCACACAATTCAAAATCGCCGGCATCCGCACGCTGGCCTCCAGCGTGCGAACACCAGAAGACGGTGGCCAGCCGTTGCTGGCCCCCTGGGAAGTAGACTGGTGTCAGCCCATCGCGCTCCTCGTCGGCAACGAAGGCGCGGGCCTGCCCGAAGAAATCGAGCACTCTGCCGACGCCCGCATCCGCATTCCCATGGCCACCGGCGTTGAATCTCTCAACGCCGCAGCTGCCGCCGCGGTCGTCTTCTACGAAGCCGCCCGACAAAGAAATGCCGCAACGCAGCATTTGTAGAGGCCGGGCTAAAGCCCCGCCTCTTGCCCTCCTGGTTTGCTCGTGCAGCAGTGGCCGCCGTTTATGCATCTGTACAATTTGAATTTCCGAAATCAGCTCAAAAGCTCTAGACTCAAGGATTCCATGAGCCTTTTCTCCAAACTTCCCGCCTCCGGCGCGGACTCCGATGTCCCCGCAGCCAACCAACCGCTCGCCGAGCGCATGCGCCCGCGTACGCTTGACGAATTCATCGGCCAGGAAAAACTCCTCGGCCCCGGCAAGCCGCTGCGCCTGCAAATCGAATCCGACAACATCGGCTCGATGCTTTTCTGGGGACCGCCCGGCTGCGGCAAAACCACGCTCGCGCGCCTCATCGCTCGGCTCACGCACGCCGAATTCGTCTCCTTCAGCGCAGTCCTCACAGGCATCAAGGAAATCAAGGACGTGATGGCTGCCGCTGAATACAAAGCGCGCTCCGGCTACCGCACCATCGTTTTCGTTGACGAAGTTCACCGCTTCAACAAAGCCCAGCAGGACGCCTTTCTCCCGCACGTCGAGGCCGGCCATATCACGTTCATCGGCGCGACCACCGAGAATCCTTCCTTCGAAGTGATCTCCCCGCTTCTCTCCCGCACCAAGGTTTACGTCCTCGAACCGCTCACGACTCCACAAATCGTCGAGCTCCTTCGCCGAGCCCTCGCCGAAAAAGAGCGCGGCTTTGGCGTCGACAGTCCCGCGGGCGCATCGACCAATGAATCCGTCGAAGTCTCCGACGACATCCTCTTTCGCATGGCTTCTTTCGCCAACGGTGATGCTCGCGCCGCTTACAACACGCTCGATCTCGCCGTCAAAAGCACGCGCCCCAAGAAAAATGCTCCCCGCGTCATCACGCCCGAGCTTCTTGAAGACATTCTCCAGCGCAAACTTCTCCGCTACGATAAAGCCGGCGAAGAGCACTTCAATCTCATCTCTGCGCTCCACAAGTCCGTCCGCAACTCCGACCCCGATGCCGCTCTCTACTGGCTCGCGCGCATGCTCGAATCCGGCGAAGATCCTCTCTACATCGCGCGCCGAATGGTGCGCATGGCCAGCGAAGACGTCGGCCTCGCCGAACCCAGCGCTCTCACCATCACCATTGCCGCCAAAGACGCCTTCCACTTCATCGGCCCGCCCGAAGGCTATCTCGCACTCGCGCAAGCCGCCGTCTATCTTTCGCTCGCGCCCAAATCCAACGCGCTCGAAACCGCCTACATCGAGGTCATCGAAGACGTTCACAAGACGGAAGCCGACCCCGTCCCGCTCCATCTTCGCAACGCCCCCACGGGGCTCATGAAAAACCTAGGCTACGGGGCGGGCTACAAATACGCGCACAATTACGAAGAAAAGGTCACCGACATGTCCTGCCTCCCCGACAATCTCGCCGGCCGCACCTGGTACCATCCCACCGATCAAGGCTTCGAGCAGCGCCTCCGCGTTCGCCTCGACGAAATCCGTAAGCTAAAATCTCGTGCTACGTCTGAGTCTTGAGGTATAGCGATGAAAAGGCTTTCATCACTCTTCTTGCTGCTACTTTCGTGCTACGCCTGTGTAGCGCAGGACGACAAGCCCGCACGCCCTCCTATCACTGGAATTGGGAGCGTCACAATTGACGTCGACGATCCAAGCCGCGGCGCCGTCTTTTACATGAACCTGCTCGGATTTGGAGGTGGCAGCGCCGTTTGCAAAGGAAGTGGCAAGAATTGTCTCGCCGTTAACGGCCACCAGCGGATTGACCTGCACATGGGCAGTCATCCAACCGATGGAAACTTCCTCGAAGAAGTGACTTTTTTGACTTCCAACATTGAAGGGCTCCACAGCTACCTCGCTGGCAAAGGGGTAGCGGTTAGCGAGATTATGGACGTCCCAAAGTTCAATCGCTGCTTCAGCCTCACGGATCCTGAGGGCCACCGCATCGGATTCATCCAATATCTAACCGCCCACAACCATACCCATGAACCAACTCAGATTAGCAGTCATATCATTCACGCGGGATTCGTCGTCCACAACCGCGCCGCCACCGACCACTTCTACAAAGACATCCTCGGCTTTCGCCCCTACTGGCACGGCGGCATGAAGGACGACCGAGATGACTGGGTCGCCATGCAGGTTCCTGACGGCACCGACTGGGTCGAGTACATGCTCAACATTCCGCTCGACGCCGACAAGCGCGAACTCGGCGTGATGAATCACATTGCCCTCGGCGTCCATGACATTTACGCAGCCCAGGGAGGACTCAACAGAAACGGGTGGGGGCCCGGCGAGCAGCCCAAGCTCGGGCGCGACGGCAAATGGCAGCTCAACATTTACGATCCAGACCTCACCCGCATCGAATTCATGGAATTCACGCCCGTACAAAAGCCTTGCTGCTCCGAGTATACTGGGCCGCATCCCAAACCATGACCTGCCCTTTCTCTCGCAGCCAATTTCGCTGGTCCCGGCGTTTTTGTTCGCTCGTATGCACGCTCGTAGGCTGTTGTTCTGTGCCCGCCGCCCGCGCCCAAAACCTCGACAAACCCCTCTCCTCCATAGACGAAGAAATCACCGCCTTCTCCTTCGGTCCCGAGGGCGGCATCGCTTTTTCCGTTTATCACAATTTCAAAACCAAAAAGTATGACCTCGAGCACGACGACATTTGGATCCAGGACGCTCGAGGCAAGCGCCGCCGCCTTCTCGAAGGCCAAAAATATACGCGCGGCAATCAGCTTCTCAGCTACCTGACCGATTCCATCCGCTGGTCGCCCAACGGACACTATCTCCTCGTCCAGCTACTCACCACCACCGTCGAGGACGAGAGTGGTAACGCCACGAACTCTGTCCAGACGCTGCTCTTCGACGACTCCGGCCACGAAGCTCGCATCAACAAGGGCGACAACTTCCTTCTCGCGGCCGCCAACGCCGCTTTTCTTCCCGACAATAACACCATCGCCTACCTATCCCAGGCCGTGCCGACTCTCCCTCTCTTCTCCATCAAGACCACGCGCCTTGCCTCGGGCTCCTTCCCTTCCCCCTACGAGGGCCGCACGTTTCGCGACGTCGCCTGGCTCCCCGGAATGAATTTCGCCGTCGCCGTTGAACAGGACCACTCCATGAGCGGTCCGCCCCGCCTGCAATACCTCGACGTGCTTAACGATTCCGACAAGGAGCTCGCCACGCTCGAGGGTTACGAAGGCGGTCTCATCGTTTCATCCGATCGCACCAAAGCGGCTTATTTCATCGACCGTGAAGTCCTCGAAGTCCGCAGCCTTTCGCACCCCAATCAGCTCGCTCGTCTTCGCGTCGGCCTTGGCATCCCTCGCTGGACTCCCGACGGCTCCCGCATTTTCCTTAAGCGCTCTCTTGAGAAAAAATCCGGCGATATCGTCTGGTTTCCGGTCCCCCCGCTTGCCGCGGTCTCTCCCAACAAGGAAATTCCCGTTTCACAGCCCACGCCCGTTCCCGTTCTGCACGGCCTCACTTTCCGCGAATTTTCTATCTCCGACGACGGCCGCTCCCTCGCCGTCGTCGTCCCGGGCAAACGCAACCTCCTCGTCTTCCCCCTCCCCCATTAAAGCGGTCCGGCTCGTCATTCCGAGCGCAGCGAAGAATCCTCTTCGTTTCTTCTTTGCGCTCTCTGCGCGCTCTCTCTTTCCTTCCCAAAAGACAAAAACGCCCGCGCAACCTTCGACGCGGGCCGTGCCTTTGTAGAGTTTTTTCTCGTCCCTAGTCCCCAATCCTTAGTCCTTACCCACCCTCTTCCTGTGTTCAATCAGCATGCACGCATCCTCCACCACCGCCAACCCTGCCGCGTGCGCCTTCTCCGCGGCCTCTTCGTTCTCGATCCCCAATTGCATCCACACCACCGGAGCCCCAATTCGAATCGCACTCTCCACCACTGCCGGCACCTCTTCTGTCCGCCTAAAAATATTCACCAGATCTATCTTCTCCGGCACATCTTCCAGCCGCGCGAAGCTCCTCTCGCCCAGCACTTCCGTCTCATTCGGATTCACGGGAATAATCCGATAGCCCGCCTTCTGCATGTATTCCGACACTTCATGGCTCGGCCGCATCGGGTTCGACGACAACCCGACTACCGCAATCGTTTTGCATTTCTTTAGGATTTCTGCAATAGGATCCGCGACTCGCTTCGCCGCAAACTCCGAACCTTCCGTCACCAGCACTCTCATCGAGTTGCTAACTCACTCTTCCTTGCTCGTTTCATCAGCACTTGCCCCAGCGCCGACAAACATTTGTCATTCTCTTCCGCCGTCCCCACTGAAATTCGGATGGCCTCCGGAAATCCCATCCATCCCAGCGGCCGCACAATCACTCCCAGGTGCAGTAAATCGTCGCCAATGGCCTTCGCTTCGGGGCCCACCGGGATAAACACAAAATTCGTCTCGCTCCGCACGGGCGGCAAACCCAGCTTCTCAAGTCCTTCGCACAATCGTTTCCGCTCCGCCGCATTCGTCTCGATGCAGCGCGTCACGTGCTCTTTGTCGTCGAGCGCCGCCAGCGCCGCCGCCTGCGCCACACCCGAAGTATTGAATGGGGTCTTCAATTTGTTCATCGCGGCCAGCAATTCGGGATGCCCGATGGCGTAGCCAATCCGCATCCCCGCCAATCCATACACTTTCGAAAACGTTCGCAGGATCAGCAAATTCTTTCTCCGCTGGTAAACTTCCACGGAGTCCTTCAGGCCCACGCTCGTCGCGTAGTGGATGTACGCTTCGTCGAGCACCACCAGCACCCCGTCCGGAACGCTCTCCACGAATTCCCTAAACTCGCTTCCCGTAAACGCCGTCCCCGTCGGATTGTTGGGATTCGCTAAATAAATTACTCTGGTCGGCGGCGTAATAGCTTTCGCGATGGCCTGCAAATCAAAAGCGAAGTGGCGCTGCGGCACCAGCACCAGCTTCGCCCCGCTCGCCCGAATCGCAATCGAGAATGGCGCGTAGCTCCCCTCGGAAGTGATTCCTTCGAGGCCCTGCCGCAATAGCACGCGCGACGCCAGGTCGATCAGTTCGCTTGACCCCAGCGACACGAAAAGCTCATCCGGCGTGACGCCCCGCCGTTCCGCCAGCTTCTGCCTCAAATAATAGGTTCCGCCGTCGGGATAACGGTTCGAATCGCCCAGCACCTTGCGCGCCGCTTCCATTGCCTTGGGAGAAGGTCCCAGCGGGTTTTCATTCGAAGCCAGCTTCACCGCGTGAATGTTCAGCTCGCGTTCGACTTCTTCAATGGGTTTTCCGGGAACGTAAACAGGCAGCCCGCGCAGATAATCCGGTATCAGCTCTTCAATCGTCTTGGCCATTGTTCCCCATCTTCTCCGCGCCCTTTTGGAGTGCGGCGGCTTGCCGCCGCTTTTCCGCCTGCTCGCCCGCTCGGTATCGTAGAAGGTTCTCTCTCTGCTCTCTGTGTCCTCTGTGCTCTGACCTCTGCAGACCTCTGTGTTAGATCTTTTCCTTCTCTTTTCGCTGCCAGCCAACGGAACTCAACCTATTTTCCCACCTTCCAACTTTTTTCGCTCGCGAGAACGAGAACCATGTTCGAACAATCAAACCGGGCCGCGTCTGTCTCTATTCCTTTACCTCACGTACCTCCTTTACTTCCTTCCGCAGCTTTCTTTAACTTCTCCACCTCGCCACTCGTCAACACTCGAAATTTTCCCGGCTCAACATCCAAAACCAACGGTCCCAGCTGCACTCGCTTGATTTTCTCCACATGATGCCCGACTTTTTCGAACATCCTCCGAATCTGCCGGTTCCGCCCTTCAATCAACACGACTTCGTACCACGGATTCGCACCATCCTCGGCGAGACGGATCTTCGCCGTCGAAGTCTTCACCCTCCGCCCATCTTCCAATGCGATCGTCACGCCCGCCCGCAACTTCGCAATTGCTTTTTCGTCTGGCTTCCCGCTGACTTTCACACGATACGTCTTCGGCACATGCGAGCCCGCTTTCATCAGCTTCGCAGCCAGCGCGCCGTCATTGGTCATCAGCAGCAATCCTTCGCTCGCATAGTCCAGCCGCCCCACCGGATACACGCGCTCGCCTCGCTCGGACAGCAAATCCATCACCGTCGGCCGCCCCTCCGGATCGCTCACCGTGGTCACATAACCTTTCGGCTTGTTCAGCAGGTAATAGATCAGCCGCTCTGCCTTCTTCAGCGGCTTGCTGTCCACGCAAATCTCATCGCGCTCCGGATCCGCCTTCGTTCCCTGCTCCGTCACCACTTTCCCGTTCAGCGCCACCCGCCCCGCCGCAATCATCTCCTCCGCCTTGCGCCGCGACGCAACCCCCCTCGCCGCCATGATCTTCTGCAAGCGTTCCTGCATGCTCTGCCCTTACAGGTTATCCAAACGGGGCGTGTTCGGGGTCCGCGAGGAAGTCGGTCGCGCCGGCGCCAGGTCAAACCCAGTTACTTTCCATTGCCCCTCCCTATACATATAGCCAAATCCGGAAACATAAATATTATCCACAGGGTCGCTCCAACTAAACGTGACAAGCGCTTTACAACCAGGATCCGTGATTCCCTCTCCGATTGTAAGTTCTACGCGAAGTATTTTTGCCTCAGGCCGTTTCGCCAATTCGCTAAATGACGCGACGCTTCCGGTCTCCTCGGGAGATAGACAACTGGAGTCAAAGAGGACGCAATACAAGTCCCCCTTCCTCCTGAACACCTCGCGAAGTTTTGCAATGGGGAAGTTCTCGCTCTCCTCCGCACTGAAATACAAGGGATGAACAAGCGTAAGAAATGTAGCGGTGTCTCCGGTTCTGAAGACTTGCAAAAGCTTATTCGCAGCATCTCGCAGATCATTCTCGCGCTGCTGCAAGGCTTTGGGATCCCGCACGGGGATGCACTTAGGACTTTTGTGGGCTGCCTGCCCTGCTGCTCCACCCAGACAAATCATGGCTACGAACGTCAGGATTACGAAGGCTCGGGCGCGTGAACTCGTATAGTTACCCACACACTTCCTTTCTTTCCAATGCATAATCCCGCTTCTGCCTCTCCACTCATCGAACCGGCTCCCTTTTCCGCTGTGTAACTCTCTCGGCGTTGCTCAGCGCTCTCTGCGTCTCCGCGTTATCTTTTCTGTCGCCTCTCTTTTCGCCACTCGTCACTCGCCACTTTTTCAATGCGGCTACTTCCTTCGCCTCCAGCATCCGGTATCTCCCTGGCGGCACGCCTTCCACCGTCAACGACGCCAGCCCGATGCGCTGCAATTTCTCGATCGGATGCCCCTCACGAAACAGCACGTTCCGCATCTCTTCTTTCTTCGTATCCCGCATTCGCACTTCGTACCAATAATTGGTCGCCCGCCTCCGCGTCGCATCCGGCTGCCGCAGCGTTTTCATCCGCACGCCAATCTCTTTCCCCAGCCGCTCCAACTCCTCCAGCGTCAGCATCCCTTTCACTTTTACGAAATAAACTTGCTCCAATCCGCTCCAGTGTTTTAGCATCTCCGCCGCCAGATCGCCGTCATTCGTCAAGAACACCAGCCCCGAAGCGGAATATTCGAGATTCCCCACCGGGTACACCCGCGCCGGAAAGCCCCGCAAACAATTCTTCAGTGTCTTCCGCCCTTCCGGATCAGCCATTGCCGAAACCACCTCCGGCGGCTTGTTCAGCACCACATACACGCGCCGTTCCGGCTCCTTCACCACGCGCCCTGCCGCTTCAATCCGGTCTTGCGCCAAATCCGCCTTGGTTCCCAACTCTGTCACCACGCGGCCATTCACGCGCACCTGTCCGCTCAGGATCAACTGCTCCGCGTGCCGCCGCGAAGCAATCCCCGCCCTCGCAATAATCTTCTGCAATCTCTCTTGCATTGTTTGGATTTCTTTTCTTGGAAACGACTTCGGCCTAGCTGGTTTTTGCCAATCGCTTCCAAAGGGAGAGCTTGTCATCCTGAGGCTATCCGACGAGGATAGCCGAAGAATCTCAGCGTAAACTTCAAGACCGGACTATTCGTCTGCTTTGACTGCCGCCCCTTCTGCGCCTCTTCCCACTTCTTTCTTACTCTCCCGCCGCCGCTGTCTTCGCCGAATCCTCATTCTCCGGCATCCCCTCATTATTGGCAGCCGTTTCCTCCAGCAACTCCTCCCGCGCCTCCATCTGCGCGTGTTCCGAGCTCTCGTTTTTCTCCGTCTTCTCTTTGCTCGCCACTCCCTCCTTCAGGCTCGCCTCGTTCGTCAAACTCTCATCCGCGGGCGTCAATCCCTCATCACTCCCCAGCGCTTCCCGCGCCAGCGCCTCGAACTCCTTCAAGCTCGGCAACTCTTCCAAGTCGCTCAACCCGAACCGCATCAAAAACTCTTTCGATGTCTTGTACAGAATCGGCCGCCCAATCACTTCCTTGCGTCCCGCCGTCGTAATCAAGTGCTTGTCCAGCAGCGTGCTGATCACGCCCGACGTGTTCACGCCGCGAATCTCCGAAATTTCCGGCGACGTCACCGGCTGCTTGTACGCAATCACTGCCAGCGTTTCCAGCGCTGGCATGGACAGCCGCAGCGGCGGCCGCAAGCTCTTGATAAACCGCCGCACCACATCATGCTGCTGCGGCTTCGTGTACATCTTGTAGCCGCCCGCCACCGCTCGAATCTCGACCCCGCGTTCTTCGGCCGCGTAGTTCCCCACCAACTCGTCCAACGACGCCTGCACCGCCAGTTTTTCCTCGCCCAGCGCCTTCGTAAGTTGGTCAATCGTCGCCGGTTCGTCCGCCGCGTAAATAATCGCTTCCAGCGCCGCTTTTCTTTCTTCGTTCGTCATCAGGAACCCCTCTTCTTTTGCGGCTTTGCTTTTGCCGCATCCTTGGGCGGCCTTCCTCTGTTACCGGCCTTCCACGCCTTGAATCCGCCCCGCTTTCGCGCGCGCTCCTTGATTTTTTTGGCGCAATCGTCGCACATCGCCGCGTACTTATTCAGCGGCTGCCCGCACCACTCACACTTCCCAGCCGCCCGCCGCGCAATCTGCCACCGTCGCTGCCGGGACACTCCTTCCACCTCAACTGGCGTCCCATCCGGATATTTCAAACTCCTCGGCCTACCAGGTTTCATCCTCGCCCCTCTACTGCCTTTCCTCTCTAAGACTACACTTTATCCTCTCCCACGAATCACCAGTCACGAATCTCCAGTCACGTCTTATCTGTACTCCTCATCCACCATTCGAATCGCCCCATTCTCGTCAAACACCACGTCGAACGCCTTGCCCTTCCTCACCTGAATCTCTCCAAACATCTTCTCCTGCACAAGCACCACGGCTTGCAGCTTGACCATCTCGAGCACCGCTAGGAACGCCACAATCATCGCGTGCCGCGACGGGCAAGCCTCGAAAAACTGGATCAAGTTCAACGCGTTTTCCGCGCTCGCAATAATTTGCGCCCGCATCTGCACGATCATCTGCGCCACAGTAAATTGTTCGTGCTGCAGTTCGATTCGAACGGTTTCCTTGCGCCGTTCCAGCACTTGTTGAAAAACTCTCACCAAATCCACCAGCGAAACCACCAAATCGCCTTCGGTTCCCTCGTCGTGGTAGAGCGACTTGTCCGGCTTCGACCACACGTTCTCTTCAATTTGCTGTTTCTGGTACAAAAGCTGGGCGGCGTTCTTGAATTTTTCGTGCTCCACGAGGCGTTGGACCAATTCTGCGCGCGGATCGGCGGCCTGCTCTTCCGGACTCGCCAGCGGATCCGGCGGCAGTAGCATTTTGCTCTTGATGTAAATCAGCGTCGCCGCCATGTAAATAAACTCCGCGGAAACATCCACGTCCAATTCTTCCAGTTTGTGGAGGTAATCCAGATATTGCGCGGTGATCGAAGAAATTTGAATGTCGTGGATGCTCATCTTTTGCTGGCGGATCAGGTCGAGCAAAAGATCGAGCGGACCTTCGTACATCGGGATCTGAATCCGATAAGCCGGCTTCTCCGTACTCGATTCGCCATTCATGTCGACACTTTTATCGACAATTCTGTTCGGTGGGTTCTCGGCGCGCATCCCGGCGCTCTTCTCCGACCTTGCGCCCTCGGCGTTTTCCGCGCTTTTTCCAGTCAGCTTGCTTTCCGGTGTCGCCATTTGTTCCCTTTTGTCGTTTGTCATCCTGAGGCTATCCGATGAGGATAGCCGAAGGACCTCAGGGTTGACTTCAATCGAAGCGTTTCGTCAGGTGAGATCCTTCGCTGCGCTCAGGCGACACCGGCCGAAATCCCCGTTTCCTCGTCACGCCTTGGCGCTTCCGGCGGCGCCGTCAATTTCTTTGCGTTTCTTCTCCCAGCCGAAGACGGCTTCGCGGACGCGCTCCATCGTGCCTTGCGCCACTTTGCGCGCCTTGTTCGAACCGTCGTCCAAAATCTCCAGCACGCGCTTCGGATGCTTTTCGTAATCCACGCGCCGCTCGCGCACCGGCGCAATCCACTTGATCAAATTCTCCGCCATCGCGGCTTTGCATTCGATGCAGCCGATCCCCGCGGTCGTGCATCCTTGCCGCACCCACTCCAGGCGCCCCGGCTCTTCCGCCGAGAACAGTTTATGCCAGTCGTACACCGGACAAACATCCGGGTTTCCAGGATCGGTACGCCGCTTCCGCGCCGGGTCCGTCACCATCACTTTCGTTTTCGCGCGAATATCCGCGTCGCTCTCGCTCAACGTGATGGTGTTCCCATAGCTCTTCGACATCTTCCGCCCGTCGAGCCCCGGTATCCTCGGCGTCTTCGTCAGCATCGACTCCGGTTCGGTCAGCACTTTGATGAGAGGGATGTCGTGATTCGCCAGCAACGACTGTCGCTCGTCATGCGGAAGCAACCTGAGAGAGAACCCGGCAGCTTGCTCGGTTGACATCCCTTGCCCTCGTGCAGGTAACTTGTGCGCCACCGCCCTCAGTATGGCCTCGGCCGACCCTTTGGGTGCGTTCTTCCAATCCTCGTTGCCGAAGAAAAGCCCAAATCGGCGCGCGATCTCGCGGCTAGTCTCCACATGCGAAACCTGATCCTCGCCGACCGGCACGAAAAGCTGCGCGCCGGGGTTGCTATAAATCACGATGTCGGCGCACTGAAGCACTGGGTAGCCCAAGAATCCGTAATTGTGCAGGTCCTTGTCCTTGACGTTTTCGAGCGCCTCTTTGTAGGTGGGCACGCGCTCCAGCCAGCCCAGCGGCGTCACCATGGACAGCAGCAAATGCAATTCCGCGTGTTCCGGAATCACCGACTGTTGAAAGAGCACGCTTTTCTTGGGATCCAAACCCGCCGCCAAATAATCAATCATGATCTGCAGCGCGTTTTCCGCAATCGCCGAGGTGTCCGCGTAATCGCTCGTCAGCGCGTGCCAGTCCGCGATGAAGTAGAAGCATTCGTACGCAGGATCATTTTGCAGCCGCACCCAGTTTTGCAGCGCGCCAAAGTAATGCCCGATGTGCAGTCGTCCCGTCGGCCGCATCCCGCTCAATACTCTTGCTCTCTTTCCCTGATCCCCGGTCGGCAATCCGCGCTCCTCTTCTCCGTGACCTCTGCGTTAAGATTCTTTTGCAAAAACGCCGGGCTGAAGCCGGCCTCTACATACTCGCCAAAACTTAACTCGCCGCCACCTTTTGCTTCTCCGGCGCGCCGAGGAGCTCGCGCGCGATGATCATGCGCTGCACCTCGCTGGTCCCTTCATAAATTGTGATGACGCGCGCGTCGCGGTACATGCGCTCGACGTCCGTCTCGCGCGAATATCCGACGCTGCCGTGCACTTGAACCGCTTTGTAAACGACGCGATTCACCATTTCGCTCGCGTACAGCTTGGCCTTCGACGAAGCTGCGCCCATCTTCGTCGGATGCGCGTCCTTCAACCACGCCGCGTAGTGCGTCAACGCGCGCGCGGCTTCGATTTCCGTCTGCATATCCGCAATCATCCATTGAATGGCCTGGAAATCGCTGAGATTTTTGCCGAACGCTTTTCGTTGCTTTGCGTACTTCACCGTTTCTTCCAGCGCGCCCTGCGCCAGTCCCACAGCCTGCGCCGCAATTCCAATGCGCCCGCCGTCGAGCGCGCTCAGAGCAATCTTCAGCCCCTGCCCTTCTTCGCCCAACCGGTTCTCCACCGGAACGATGCAATCATTCAGCAGAATTTCTACTGACGGCGACGAGCGCTGCCCCATCTTGTCCTCATGACGGCCGACCTTGAATCCATTAAAAGAAGGCTCAACAAGAAACGCGCTGATGCCCTTGCCGCTTGCCGTGGGATCGGTTTTCGCAAAGACCAGCAGCACGCCCGCGACACTTCCGTTGGAAACCCAGGTTTTGGTTCCGTTGAGCCTGTAGCCATTCCCCTCGCGCACCGCGCGCGCCTGAATGCCCGCGGCGTCCGAACCCGCAGCCGGCTCCGTCAGGCAAAACGCGCCCAGCGTTTCACCAGTGGCCATGCGGCGCAAATATTTTTTCTTCTGCGCCTCGTTGCCAAATAGCAGCAGCGGCGCCTGCACCGCGGAACACGTCACGCCAATTGCCGTGGACAGCGACGTGAACACGCGCGCTACTTCTTCCATGATCAGCGCATAGGAAACCGTATCGAGCCCCGGCCCGCTCCACTCCTCCGGCGTCGTCACTCCGCAACAGCCCATTTCGCCGAGCTTGCGGACCGCCTCCGCGGGAAATTTTTCCTGCTTTTCCCACTCCTTGACGAACGGGCGCACCTCCGTCTCCATGAATTGGCGGACGGTGTCGCGAATCAGTTTTTGGTGGTCGTTGAGCGAAAAATCCATCAGTTTCTGTAGTAGCACAGCCACTCCTGGCTGCGCTCTTTCAGTTCCGTACACATTTTGGCCCGGTGGACTCAGCGCAAGAAGTGTACGCACGATGCTAACACACGAAGTGAGCGAGGACGTAGTGGCTGAAGGCGCGTGGTAAGACAGCTTCCAGTTAGCGCGGTAATCTAGACATGACGTTCCAGGCACTAGGAGAGCACGTGTTTTGTGACGTCGCTGCCCTCGGCACGTCACTATAGATGCGTGGACTTCATAAGATTACTGCGCTTGGCATGGGTTCTGCTGACAAATGGCACGGCTGTCTACGTCCTCTACGCAGGTACTCGACAAGACGTGCTGCTCAACCATCTCCTAGAGCAGGAAAATCGAATCAAGGGACTTTGGTTTCATTTCGCGTTATGGGCTGCTATACCGGTTCTCGGAATCGTGTTAGAGGTTTGTCGCTCCCGATTTGCGAAGTGGCTGAATCTCGGATATTTCCTTTATTTTGGAGTTGTGTTTTCCGGAATGGGCATTCTGAATTTGCCAGACCATCACGCACTCATCTCCCTACTTTTTGGGATTGCCGCGTTGAGTTTCTCGGGTGTGAGTTATTTGCTCTATCGCAAACCAAAACCGGAAGTGCGTTAAACAAGACTCAAGCCGCACCGAACATTTTGACGCTAGACCATTTTGTCCCTACCACTCCCAACATGCCGTTAACAATATCGGAGTGGTGGAAATCCGTATACGCGAGGCGGGCGACGAAGATCTGAAGCACATTCTGCATCACCGCCGAGCCATGTTTGAAGAAATGGGATTCCAGGATGCTGCCGTGCTCGACAACGTCGAGAGTGTATCGCGGGAGTATTTCAGCGAAGCCTTGCGGACGGGCAGTTACCGAGGCTGGATCGCCGAAGGATTGAACGGGCAGATCGTGGGCGGCGGCGGGATTGCGGTTGCGGATTGGCCAGGCTATCCCGGCGAGAATCATGCAGCACGAGCCTGGATTCTGAACATGTATACGGAGCCTGGAGTTCGGCGCCGTGGAGTGGCGAAACGGCTGTTGGAAGCGATGATCGAATGGTGCCGAATCAATGGATTCCGCGCGGTTTCACTCCATACAAGCTCTGCGGGACGGCCCCTGTATGAAACGATGGGTTTCCAGCCAACCAGCGAGATGACGCTCAAGCTGCAGTGAATCACATACTCCCTTGGAGCCTTATGAAGCCGCAGGGTGGAGGGGAGGGCGGCTTTTGCGAGGGAGCGGGTTGGCTTCCGTTGCGAGAAGAGGACGGAGCTTGCCTGCGGCAAGAGCGTCAAGGGCGCGGAGGCGGCCCGGTTCTTGTTTCCTTGAAACGGAGGGGCTCATCTTTGCGTAGGACTTTGAGAGGAGAAACGGTGGTGGCCGCCGCAACCAGACGCGTCAGTCAATGCCAAAAGCCCAGAGGATGGCTGGGCCGATTGGCCCTGTGGAACATGAATTCGCGGCATTCCAAGGTGACGGACTGGGGCTTGGCGCACGTGTCGGTCGACGCGCATGACACCGTCCTCGACGTAGGTTGTGGCGGCGGGAGAACGGTCAGTAAGTTAGCCGCGATGGCTGCGCAGGGAAAGGTCTACGGAGCCGACTTTTCCGAAGCGAGCGTCGCCGCCAGCAGGCACACCAACGCCCGCTGGATCGAAACGGGGTGCGTCGAGATTCACCACGCCTCCGTGTCGCAGTTGCCGTTTCCCGACGGGATGTTCGATCTCATCACCGCGGTGGAAACGCACTTCTGGTGGCCCAACTTGCCCGGAGACCTACGCGAAGTGCTGCGAGTGTTGAGGCCCGGCGGCACATTCCTCGTCATTGCGGAAATCTATAAAGGAGCGAATACCACGATGGCGAGGCTTTGCGAAAAATATGCCCCAGTGACCGGTTTGACGTTCCTGAGCGTGGATGAGCACCGGGAAATGCTGGCCAACGCCGGTCACTCGGAGGTTCAGGTCGTCACGGATCCACGCAAGGGATGGATTTGCGCGACAGGCAGAAAGCCTTGACGCGGAAAGCGCACGGCCTTCGAAGCCTGCCTGCAGGTAGGCTCAGAGTAAACGGGACGCCCCATCCCGGGGGGCAAGCCGGCGGTACGAAATGGCGCGCCGAGCGCGCCCCAAAATAAAAAGCCCCGACCGGAGTCGGGACGCGGTTCTCAACGGGTATAAGGGTTAGGGTTGCTGGCCGAGGCTCGCAAACCACGGCTGGTCTCAATCAGAGGGCACGGAACAGGAACACAAAGGTCGCGGAGAAAAGAGAAAAGCAGGATTTTCAAGCCCGGAGCGCTAGTCACGATTCTACAGCTTGAACAGTTCGCGCATGCGCTTGATCTGGCCGCGGCTGACGGGGATTTCGGTTTGTTTCTTGTCAGCCATTTTGAGCATGTAGCCGGCTTTGAACCATGGCACCACTTCCTTGATGTGGTGAATGTTCACGAGGAAAGATCGGTGCGGGCGCCAGAACGAATCGGAATCGAGCGCCGCGGCCATTTCCTCGAGCGTGTGGTAGTTCGAGATGCCTTCGATTTCCTTGGTCATGACGGTAATCATGCCGCCTTCAATGGAAGCCCAGATCAAATCTTCGGCATCCACGAGGAGCAGGCGCTGCTGCGATTTCACGAGAATCTTCACCGGCTGCGTGGAGCTTTGCTTCGAACTGCCCAACTGGCTGACAAGCTGCTCGAGCCGCTCCGTGGGGCTGGTTTGCGCTTCGATTTCCTTGCGCGCGCGCTGGATGGCTTTCGAAATGCGCGCCTTGTCGAACGGCTTCAAAACATAGTCCACCGCATTCACGTCAAACGCCTGTACCGCGTAGTGATCGTAAGCCGTCGCAAAAACCACGTGCGGAACGCGCATTTTGCGTTCCACTAATTTCTTGAGAACGCCAAAGCCGTCCAACCCCGGCATCTGCACGTCCAGGAAGACTAAATCAGGAGAGTGTTCTTTGATCAGGTTGACGGCATCCACGCCGTTGCGGCCTTGGCCGATGACGTTAATTTCGGGAAAGCCCTTGAGCAGAAACGCCAATTCTTCGCGGGCGGGTTTCTCGTCGTCCACGATGATGGTGTTGATGGGCATGGGAAGATGGTAGCAGTTTTTCGGGTATGATGGCGTTCGAACGAAAGGCGAGGAAAACGTGCAAAAAGCGTTAGGAAAGAGTTCCACGAAAGAGCCGCAGGTGCGAAGCAGCCAGATGGTTTATGAAGGAAAAGTGTTCGGGATCCGGCGGGATGAAGTGGTCGAGCCGACGGGCGTTCGAACGACGCGGGAAATGATTACGCATCCGGGTTCGGTGGTGGTTCTTCCGGTGCTGCCGGACGGGCGCGTTCTGCTGATCCAGCAATACCGTTACGCCGCGCGACAATTCCTATGGGAGTTGGTTGCAGGGCGGATAGATCCAGGAGAAACGCCCATTGAAGGAGCGGCGCGCGAGTTGAAAGAGGAAACGGGTTACACAGCGAGGAAGCTCAAGATATTTCTGGAGTTCTTTCCTACCCCGGGCTTCCTGGAAGAGAAAATGTATCTGCTGCTGGCTGAGGGACTGACGCCCGGCAAAGCCACGCCGGAAGACGACGAGAAAATAATTGCGCGCGCGTATACGCACAAACAATTGGATGAGATGTTGCGCAAGAAAAAACTGCGGGACGCAAAGACCATCGCGGGAGTCTTATACTATCTCCGTTACCTTTGCTGATAAGGGAATTTTGTCATACTTACAGCTTGATGTACTTCATTCCGCCGATAAATCCAGCGTTTTCAAGCTTCAGCAAGGTAAGCCCTATTGACTCCGCACATTCTTCTGGCTATATTCCGGCCAATTTAGTATTTCGCGCGTCGGAGCGTACGCATCTCTGACGCCAGTGCGGGAACCAGCCCAGTGATTAATTTAGTAAGGAGGCCAAGCGAAGTGAAAGGGAACGTCAAGTGGTTCAATAACTCCAAGGGCTATGGATTCATAGGTTGCGACGACGGCCCGGATGTGTTCGTACATTATTCGGCCATCGTGGGCGACGGGTATCGATCCTTGCAGGAGGGAGATTCGGTCGAATTTGAGATCGTTCAAGGCCCAAAGGGTCCCCAGGCCGCCAACGTCTCAAAGAACGGCGCCTAAAATCTCCGAAGCAAAATATCCTAATTGGCCGGCAGCTCCGCCCTCTGCCGGCCGTTTTATTTTAGGTGAACGGGAAGTGTGAAGTTGGTCAGGGCCTACGAGCTCGCAAAAGGAGGCACAAACAAGGGTGCCTGTGGTACCCGGTACAGGTTGTGACCCGTTAGGGGAAAGACTAGAATCCCCTTGTTGGTCGCCCCAGCGCGTAGAGCAAGGTATAAATATGGTCATTCCTGCCGTAGCGGATGCCGCGACCCAGACTCTCCATACGGCAAAAGATTGCCTGAGCGCGTTCGAGAAGCCGGATAAATCACATGAAATCGAAATCGTCAGAGCGTAGCAAAACACGTAATTCTCCGAAGGAGAACGAATCCTCGCCAAAAGATCCCACGCGCGATCTCTTAATCGCAGCCATCGGCGCTTCGGCGGGCGGAATCGAAGCCATCACGGAACTCCTCAGTCATGTTCCCGCAGATACCGGAATGGCTTTCGTCGTGGTCCAGCATCTCGACCCCTCCCATCACAGCATGCTCACTGAACTCCTCTCCAAGAAGACGGCTATGCGCGTCAAGGAAGTCACCGATGGCATGACCGTTGAGCCGCATCATGTTTATGTCATTCCTCCTAACGCAACGATGTCTATTTCCAATCACACGTTGCAGCTCGGCCCTCGTACCGAATTGCGCGGCGTTCATATGTCCATTGACCATTTCATGCGTGCCCTCGCCGAAGAACAGGGCAATTGCGCCATTGGCATTATTCTGTCCGGCTCCGGCACGGACGGAACGGCGGGCATGGCGCAGATCCAGGCCCAGGGCGGCGTCACCTTCGCGCAAGACGAGGAAACGGCGAAGTACGACAGTATGCCCCGCAGCGCGGTCGCCGC
>Ga0075426_10000592_pt1 | contig 25037 bp, 14 predicted proteins | sample SoiMethybrSBSTD5_FD_75304 | JGI IMG/M metagenome (GOLD analysis project Ga0075426, IMG submission 75304) | Bulk soil microbial communities from a Populus tree surrounding site in Tennessee, USA - Soil MetaG P. TD hybrid SBSTD5 | ecosystem: Environmental > Terrestrial > Soil > Tree plantation...
CTCTTGTCCTCCGGCGCCGCATTCGTCCTCCTGATCGCCTGCGCCAACGTGTCGAACCTGCTCCTCGCGCAGAGTGTGGGGCGGGCGGGCGAGGTGGCTGTCCGGGTGGCGCTCGGCGCAACCCGCGGGCGTTTGATCCGCCAGTTCCTCACCTACAGCATCGTCCTCGCGCTGCTCGGCGGTCTGGCCGGGATCCTGCTCACCTTCTGGAGCGTCAAGCCGCTGGTGGCGCTCTCCCCGCTCGAATCGATCCGCGAATTCGACGCCGAGCCGCGGCTCGATCTACCGACCCTGGCATTCACCGTGGCGGTCTCGCTCCTGGTCGGCGTCGTCTTCGGCCTGATCCCCGCCTTCAAGGTGTCGCGCGGCAACCTCCGCGACACGCTCACCGAAGGCGGACGGTCCAAGAGCCTGACCGCCGGTGGCCACCGCATCCTCAGCACCTTCGTGGTCCTCGAGATGGCCCTCGCGCTGATCGTCCTGATCGGCGCCGGGTTGATGCTGCGCAGCTTCCAGCGCCTCCACGGCGAGAATCAGGGCTACGACCTGCGCAACGTCCTCACCTTCAAGGTCTCCTTCCCGCAGCCCAAGTACGCCGAGCCGCCGTCGAAGGTCGCCTTCATCCGCGAGGCTGTGCAGCGCCTCGGCAGCCTTCCTGGAGTCGTCTCCGCTGGCGCCACGACCACCGAGCCACTCGAGCCTGGCCAGGAGTACGCCGCCTTCAACGTCGAGGGGCGTCCGGCCACGGAGCCGACCGGCTACCACGAGGCCCATACGCGCACCGTGACACCCGGCTACCACGAGGCGATGCGCATCCCGCTCCTCAAAGGGCGTCGGCTCACCGAGCAAGACGACGTCAACGCGCCGACCGTCGTCGTCATCAGCAAGTCGTTCGCGGACCACTATTGGCCCGGAGAGGAGCCCCTCGGCAAACGCGTCAAGCGCGGTCTCTATACCTCGCAGCGCCCCTGGCTCAACGTGGTCGGAGTGGTGGGCACTCTGCAGGAGACGCCGGACGCCGAAAAGAGCATCGTGGACGCCTGGTACCTGCCGTACACGCAGACGACGGCGCCGAGCTACGACGAGATCACGTTCGCGCTGCGCTCCAGCACCGATCCCAAGAGTCTGATCGGCGCGGCGCGCGCGGCGATCGCTTCGATCGACCAGGACCAGCCGATCTACGACGCCTTGACGATGGAGGAGCGCCTCGACAAGAAGACGGTGCAGGAGCGCTTCAGCGCCTATCTCTGTGCCATCCTGGGCGGGCTCGGCCTGATCCTCGCCACCCTGGGGATCTACGGTGTCCTCTCGTTCGCGGTCTATCAGCGGACCCGCGAGTTCGGCATCCGCACCGCCATGGGCGCTCGGCCGTGGGACATCAAAGCGATGATCCTGCGGCGGGCTCTCGCGCTCACCGTTCTCGGCTTGACCTTCGGAGTGGTCGTGACGCTGCTGCTGGGCCGGCTGCTCACCTCGCTGCTCTACAAGGTCAGCGCGCGCGATCCCGTGGCCCTGGGCAGCGCCCTCGTCGCCCTCGCGGTGATCGCGCTCGCCTGCAGCTACCTGCCGGCGCGCCGGGCGGCGAAGGTCGACACGTTGAGAGCCTTGCGCTATGAGTGAGACCCCGCGGCGCAGCCGGGGACGGCGTCTCGTCCGCCGCACGGCCTTCGCGATCGGTGGCAGCGCCGGATTGCTCGCCCTCGCCGGTGCCGGAGGGGGGGTCTGGCTCCACCACCGGCTCGACGCGAGCCTGCCGCTCCTGGACGGCCGGCGTGCGGCGAGCGGCCTCACGGCGCCGGTGACCATCGAGCGCGATGCGCTCGGCATCCCGACTCTGGCCGGCGCCAGCCGCCGCGACGTCGCTTATGCGACCGGGTTTGTCCATGCGCAGGACCGTTTCTTTCAGATGGACCTGCTGCGCCGGCGGGCGGCTGGCGAGCTCGCCGAGTTGCTCGGCGAGCGGGCTCTCGCGGACGACCGCGCCCTGCGAGCACATCTCTTCCGCCGCCAGGCGCAACGGGTCGTGGCGGCCGGCCCGCCCGAAGTGCGGGCCCTCCTCGCCTCCTATACCGACGGCGTCAACGCCGGGCTCGCCGCGCTCGGCGCGCCCCCCTTCGAGTACGCGCTGTTGCGCGCCGCCGCGCGGCCCTGGCGCCCCGAGGATACGGTTCTCGCTCTGCTCAGCATGTTCATCCAACTGGAGGACGTGAACGGGACCGAGGAGGGGCGCGTGAGCCTGATGCACGATCTGCTGCCGGGTCCGCTCGTCACCTTCCTCCTGCCGCAGGGGACGGAGTGGGACGCCCCGCTCGAGGGCGCGGCGTTCGCTTCACCGCCGGTGCCACAGCCGGGCGCGGTCGACGTCGCGGCGCTGGCCCGCGCCGCCGCTCTCCAGCCGGCGCCCGCGGCCCCGCCGCGGCTCACCCCGGCCGCGTCGGGTAAGCCCGCGAGCAACGCCTGGGCCGTGGCAGGCGGCGCCACCGCCTCGGGAGGCGCCGTCCTCGCCGACGAGCTGCACCTGGCGCTCACCGTGCCCAATCTCTGGTACCGCGCCGCGTTCGAGTGGCCGGACGGCTCGGGCCGCCGGCGCCGCGTCACTGGCGCGACGCTCCCCGGCATCCCCGCCGTCGTGGTAGGGAGCAACGGTCGCGTCGCCTGGGGGGTGACCAACAGCGCCGTCGACACCAGCGATCTGATCCTCCTTGACGTCGATCCGCGGCGGCCGGGCTTCTATCGCACGCCGGAGGGGTGGCGAGCCTTCGACCATCAGGAGGAGGTTCTCCACCTGCGCGGCGGCGGCGAGGAGACGCTGCCGGTGGATTGGACGGTGTGGGGACCGGTGGTCGGCAAGGACCACCGCGGCGTCCTGCGCGCCGTGCACGCCGTCGCCGACGACCCGGGCGCCGTCGATCTCGCCATCCTGCGCCTGGAGACCGCGGAGACGGTGGCGCAGGCGCTCGACGTCGCGCGTCAGAGCGGTCTGCCGGCGCTCAACTTCCTGGCGGCCGACGCCGCGGGGCACATCGGCTGGACGATCCTCGGCCGGGTGCCGCGTCGCGTCGGGCTCGATGGACAGGTGGCGGAACCCTGGGCGGACGGCTCCCGCCGTTGGGACGGTCTCCTGCCGCCCGCGGAGGTGCCAGCGGTGACCGACCCCGCCGCGGGGCGCTTGTGGAGCGCCAACAACCGGGAGGTCGGCGGCGACCGGCTCGACCGGCTGGGGCACTGGGGCTACATGCTGGGGGCGCGGGCGCGCCAGATCCGCGACGATCTCGCCGCGATTCCCAAGGCCACCGCGGAGGACATGCGGAAGATCCAGCTCGACGACCGGGCTCTCTTCTTCGAGCGCTGGCAGAAGCTGCTGCTGAGCGTCCTCACCCCCCAGGCGACCGCCGCCGACCCGCGCCGGCGCGAGCTCCGCGAGGTGGTTGCCGCGTGGGGCGACCGGGCTGCCGTCGGCTCGGCCGGCTTCCGCATGGTCCGCTCCTACCGCATCCTGCTCGCCCGCGACATTTTCGGCGCCCTCACCGCGCCCTGCCGCAAGGCCGATCCGGAGTTCGACTACACGGCGCTCGCCGATCAATACGAGGGGCCGCTCTGGCGCCTGGTCAGCGAGCGCCCGCTCCACCTGCTCAACGCCAAGTACAAGAGCTGGGACCAGCAGCTCCTGGCCGGCGTCGACTCCCTGCTCGCGCTCTTCCCCGACGGACCCTTGCGCGACCGCACATGGGGAGAGCGCAACACGACGTCGATCTCCCACCTGCTCAGCCCGGCGCTCCCCGGCCTGCGGCGGTGGCTCGACATGCCGGCGGAGCAGCTCCCCGGGGCCGACAACATGCCGCGCGTCCAGGACCCCGACTTCGGCTCCACCCTGCGCATGGTCGTCTCTCCCGGCCGTGAGGCGGAGGGGTATTTCCACATGCCTGCCGGGCAGAGCGGCAATCCGCTGTCCCCGCACTATCGCGACGCCCACCAGGCGTGGGCGGAGGGAGCCGCCACTCCGTTCTTGCCGGGCCCGTCCCGGCACCGCCTGATCCTCACCCCCCGGGGGCCGTCATGACAGCCGTTCCCGGATTGCACGACGCCACCGCCCGGAAGATCGATGCCCTGTTCGCCCCTTATGCCGGCGTGCGGTCCCCGGGGTGCGTCGTCTCCGTGATGCGCGCCGGCCGGGTCGTCCACGAGGGGGCGTTCGGCCTGGCCGATCTCGCAGGAGAGATCCCGCTCAGCCCCAACTCGGTCTTCGACATCGGATCGCTCGCCAAACAGTTCACGGCGATGTGCATCGCCCTCTTGGCCGAGCAGGGGGACCTGGCGCTCGACGACGACATCCGCCGGCATGTTCCGGAAATGCCGGTCTACCCGCAGCCGGTCACGATCCGCCACTTGCTCCACCACACGAGCGGCTTGCGCGACTACATCGAGCTCCTGGCGTTGGGGGGGTTGCGCTACACCGACCCTTCCTCTCCCGCCGAAGCGCTCGCCCTGATCACCCGGCAATGCGGGCTCAATCATCGCCCCGGCGACGAATTCATCTACAACAACTCGGGCTACGTGCTGCTCGCTCTGATCGCAGAGAGAGCGGCCGGCGCGCCGCTCCCGGAGCTCGCGGAACGCCTCCTGTTCGCGCCGCTCGGCATGTGCGATACGCGCTTCCGGGACGGCTCGGCAGCCGATCTGCGCGGCCTCGCCCTCGGCTACGCGCCGGACGAAGGGGGAGGCTTCCGCCCCGCCATGGGGGAGATCAATCTGGTGGGGGACGGCGCGCTGCTGACAACGGCCCGCGACCTCGCCCTCTGGGACCGCAACTTCTATGACAACCGCCTCGGGCGGGGCAGCCCGGAGCTGATCCGGCGGGTGCTCATCCCGGGGACGCTCAACGACGGGCGGCAGACCGACTACGCCCTCGGCCACTATGTCGGGCAGCACCGCGGACAGGTCCTGATCCATCACGGCGGCACTTGGGCCGGCTACCGCTCCGAGATCCTCCGTTTTCCCGTTCTCGAGATCGCGGTCGTCTGCCTTGCCAACCTCGAGAGCGTCAGCGCGGCGGACCTCTCCCGGCGCGTCGCCGACCTCTGCCTGCAGGATCTCCTGCCGGCGGCGGAGCCGACCGCTTCGGCGACGACCCCGGCGCCCGCCGCGGCCGAGATCCGCGAGGCTCAGCTTCCCGCCGAGGTCCTCACCGCGCGCACCGGCACGTTCCGCAACGCGTCGACCGGCCGGATCTGGGAGATAGGAATCCGCGACGGGCGTCTCGCCGCCAGCTCGGGGCCGCTCGCCTTCGGCCTCATGGCCCTCGGCGCGGACCACTTCCGGGCCGTGGGAGCCCCGCTCGCCATCGACTTCTTCTGCGCGGCGGAGGAGGGCGGGCGCGTCGTCCGCTGGCGGCTCGAGCCGGAGGGGCAGGAGACCGCCTTTCTCGAAGCGCTGGCGGCGGTCGCTCCGGAGGGCCTCGACGACATCGCCGGCGCCTATCACAGCGCCGAGCTCGGGGTCACCCATGAGATCTCGGCGTCGAACGGCACCCTTCAGCTGCGCATGAACGGCCTGCCGTTCAGCGTCCCGCTCACCCCCCTGGCGGCGGACCAGCTCACCGTCCAGGGCGTCGTGGTCCAGCTCCTGCGCGGTGAAGGCGGAAAGGTCCGCGGCTTCAACGTCAGCTCCGGCCGGGTCCGCAACCTGGCATTCGTCAGGCGAGGCTCCGCACAACCTCTCTCTTCCTGAGGCACCGACCGATGGCGAAAATCGCTCTCGAAATCAACGGCGAGCGGCGCGAGGTGGAGGCGGATCCCCAGATGCCTCTCCTCTGGCTGCTCCGCGACACCCTGGGGCTGACCGGGACCAAGTACGGCTGCGGCATGGGGGTCTGCGGCGCCTGCACCGTGCATCTCGGGGGCGAGGCCGTGCGCTCCTGTCTCCTCCCTGTAGGGCGGGTGGCCGGAAAGGCGGTGCAGACGATCGAAGGGCTGTCGCGCGACGGCTCACACCCCGTGCAGAAGGCCTGGCTGGAGGAGGACGTCCCGCAGTGCGGTTACTGCCAGGCGGGACAGATCATGACTGTCGCCTCCCTGCTCGCCAGTCACCCCCATCCGACCGATGCCGAGATCGAGTCGGCGCTGGCGGGGAACCTCTGCCGCTGCGGCACCTACCCGCGGATCCGGCGCGCGGTGCGTCGGGCCGCCCAGCTCCAAGGGGGTGGGCGATGAGGCTCGAGACGCCCATCGATCGGCGCTCCTTCTTCCGCATCACGGGAACCGCCGCCGGCAGCCTGCTCATCACCCTGCGCTGCGGCGACCTGCTCGGTGGCGCGGGAGGCGGCGAGCCGGATTCTGCCCGGTCGTTCGCTCCCAATGTCTTCGTCGAGATCGCGCCCGACGATACGGTCACCATCGTGGCGAAGAACCCGGACATCGGGCAGGGGGTCAAGACCTCGTTCCCGCTGATCATCGCCGAGGAGCTGGGGGCGGACTGGGCGCGGGTGCGCCTGGTCGACGCGGACTACGGCGAGGTCTACGGGCCGCAGGGAGCGGGCGGCAGTTGGGGGATCCGCGGCGACTGGGACGACCTGCGCAAGGCCGGCGCGACGGCGCGCGAGATGCTGATCGCTGCGGCGGCGCAGGCGTGGGGGGTCGAGGCGGAGACCTGCGCTGCGGAGGAGGGGGTGGTCCTGCACCGGCCGAGCGGCCGCAAGCTGAGCTTCGGCAAGCTGGCGGGAGCCGCCGCGCGTTTGCCGGTGCCGCGGCAGGCCCGCCTCAAGGACCCCAAGGACTTCCGCCTGATCGGGCAGTCGCACCGCGGGGTGGACAACCCGGCGGTGGTCACCGGCCGGGTTCATTTCGGGCTCGACGTCCGCCTGCCCGGCATGCTCTTCGCGGTGATCGCCAAGCCGCCGATTTTCGGCGCCAGAGTGGCGCGCGTCGACGCCACGGCGGCCCTGGCGGTCTCCGGCGTGCGGCGCGTCGTCCGCATCGAGGGGCTCGACAACCCGACGCATCTCCTGCCCGGCGTCGCGGTGATCGCCGACTCGACCTGGGCAGCGCTGCGTGGCCGTGACGCCCTCGAGGTGGAGTGGCAGGGGGGCTCCGCCGAGGAGAGCACGGCGGCCTTGTGGGAGCAGTTCCGGACCTTGGCAGCGCGGCCCGGCAAGGCGTTGCGGACGACCGGCGATCCCGACGCGGCGCTCGCCCGTTCGGCGCGCGTGCTCGCGGCCGTCTACGAGGTGCCCTTCCTGGCCCACGCCGCGCTCGAGCCGATCAACTGTACGGCCGACGTGCGGGCCGGCCGTTGCGAGCTCTGGGGGCCGTTCCAGCACCCGCGCTCGGCGCGTGCGCTGGCCGCGCGGGTGACCGGGCTGCCGGAGCCGGCCGTCACCGTTCACATGACCCGCGTGGGCGGCGGCTTCGGCCGGCGCCTGATGTCCGACTTCGCACCCGAGGCGGCCCTGCTGTCGAAGGCGGCCGGCGCGCCGGTCCAGGTGGTGTGGACCCGCGAGGACGACTTCCGCCACGACTTCTACCGCCCGGCCGGTCATCACACCCTGCGCGCCGGGCTCGACGGCGAGGGCAGGCCGATCGTCTGGACGCACCGCCTGGTCAACACCTCCCGCTACGCCTTCCGCCGCGACGAGGAACCGCCGGAGGCCTCCGAGCTCTACGTCGACGACTTTCCCGCGGGGTTCATCCCCAACTTCCGCCTCGAGTACACGCCGGCGAAGACGGAGATCCCCACCGGTCCCTGGCGCGCCACTCTCCACTCGGCTAATGCCTTCGTGGTGCAGAGCTTTGTCGACGAGATCGCCCACGCGCGCGGCACGGACCCGCTGGCGCTCCGCCGTGAGCTGCTCGGCGCTCCCCGCGAGATCCCCTACGCCGGCCACGGCGGCCCGATCCTCGACACCGGCCGGCTGCGCGGAGTCCTCGACCTGGCGGCGGAGAAGGCGGGCTGGGGGCGGCCGCTGCCACCCGGGTGGGGAAGGGGGATCGCCGTGCACTTCACGTTCGGGTCCTACGCCGCCCACGTGGCCGAGGTGTCCGTCGACGGCGCCGGCCGCCTCACCGTGCACCGGCTGGTGGTGGCGGTCGACTGCGGTCTGGTCGTCAATCCCCTGGGCGCCGAGGCGCAGCTCCAGGGCGCCAGCCTGGACGGCCTCGGCGCGGCCCTGCACGGCGAGATCACGGTGGAGAAGGGGCGCACGGTGCAGGGGGGCTTCGACGAGTACCCCCTGCTCGCCTTCAACGAAGCGCCGGAGGTCGAAGCCCATCTCGTGCCGAGCGGCAAGAACCCCTCGGGCCTGGGGGAGATCTCGCTGCCGCCGGTCGCTCCGGCGGTGGCCAACGCGATCTTCGCCGCCACCGGGAAGCGCATCCGGCGGCTGCCCCTGAGCCGAGCCGACCTCCGTCCGGAGGGGAAGAGGACGTGAGCCCGGCCCTGGTGAGCGCTCCCGAGGCATCGGGGCCGCCGGCCCTTCGCGCCTCGGGAGCCGCCGAGGGGCCGCTCTCCATCGCCCAGGAGAGCCGGTGGAAGAGCAGCCGGCTGCCGTCCGCCCGCCCCCCCTCCAACCTCGCCGCGGTCCGCCGCCTGGAGGGCGATCTCGACGACCTCGCGGTCGGCGCTCTGCAGCGGAGCCTGGCCGAGATCGTCCGCCGGCACGGCGCGCTCCGCACCCGCATCGTCGAGATGAACGGCGAGGCGCGGCAGGTTGTCGACGCGGCCGTCCCGGTCCCGCTGCCTCTGGTCGACCTCTCCGCGCTGCTCACGTCGTCCGGCGGCGACCGGTCCGCCCGCGAGCGGGAGGTCGAGCGGCTCCTCGCGCAGGAGGTCGGCCGGCCGTTCGATCCGGTGCGCGGGCCGGTCTTCCGGTTCCGCCTCCTGCGCGACAGCCGCCGCGATCACACCCTGGCGGTGGTCATCGACCCCCTGGTGGCCGACGCCGCCTCGCTGCGGATCCTGGAGCGCGAGCTGGCCGCTCTCTACGGCGCCTTCGTCCAGGGGCTCCCGTCACCGCTGCCCGAGCTGCCTCTCCAGTACGTCGACTACGCTCTCTGGCAGCGCGGCTGGCTCCGCGGGCCGATGCTCGAAGCGCAGCTCGGCTTCTGGCGCGCCGAGCTCGCCGGCGCGCCCGCGCTCCTCGCGCTGCCCACCGACCGTTCTCGGCCAGCCGTGCGGGCCCACCGCGGTGCGAGGCTCGCCTGCGCCCTGCCCGCCGATGCGGCGGCGGCGGTGCGGGCCCTTGAGCGGCGGGCGGGCGCCACTCCCTTCATGGTCCTCCTCGCGGCTCTCCAGGTGCTCCTCCACCGTTACTGCGGAGCGGACGACGTGCTCGTCGGCTCGCCGATCGAGAACCGCGACCCGGCGCAGGTCGCAGGGCTGATCGGCCCGTTCGCCAACACCCTCGTTCACCGCCAGCGTCTTCAGACCGGGGAGACCTTCCTCACGCTCCTGGAGCGGGTGCGGGCGGCGGCGTGCGCGGTCTGCGGGCACCCGGATCTCCCGGTCGGGTGGCTGGCCGAGGCGCTCGGGATCGAGCGCAGCCTCGGCCAGGCTCCGCTCTTCCAGGTGGTGCTGGAGGTCCGGGAGGCCGCCACCGAGCTGCCCTCGCCCTGGCTCGCCCGCTCCCCGGCGCCGGGCACCGCGGCGGGGCTCGACCTGGCGCTGTCGCTCTCCGTGGCGGACGGAGAGATCGCGGGCACTCTGGAGCACGCGGCCGACCTCTACGATCGCGCCACCGCGCTGCGTCTCCTCCTCCACCTCTCCTCCCTGCTGACGAGCGCAGCCGCCGATCCCGGGCGGCGCCTCGCCGACCTCCGGCTGCTGACCGCAGCCGAACGGCACCAGGTCCTCGGCGAGTGGAACGATACGGCGGCCGACCTCGGACCTGCGTCCGAGGCCTGCCTTCACGACCTCGTCGCCGCCCAGGCGGCGCGGACACCCGCGGCCGTGGCCGTCGTCTTCGCCGGTGAGGAGCTCACCTACCGCGAGCTCGACCGCCGCGCCGGGAGCCTGGCGTGGCGCCTGCGCGCGCTCGGCGTCAGGCCCGAGAGCCTGGTGGGGATCGCCGCTCGCCGCTCGCTGGAGCTGGTCGTGGGTCTCCTCGCCATCCTCAAGGCCGGCGGCGCCTATGTGCCCTTCGATCCCGACTATCCCGAGGAGCGCCTCGCCTACATGCTGGAAGACTCGGGCGTGGCGGTCCTGCTCACCCAGGAGGAGCTCGCCGGTCGGCTCGCCGCGCTCGCTCCCCGCGTCCGGCAGATCGCCGTCGACGGCGCCGGCCCGGAGGGCTCCGGTGGCGAGCCTCCCGCCGCCGGCGTCCGGCCGGACAACGCCGCCTATGCCATCTATACCTCGGGCTCGACCGGACGCCCGAAAGGCGCGGTCAACACCCACCGCGCCATCGTCAACCGCCTGCTCTGGATGCAGCAGGCGTACGGATTGACCGCCGCCGACCGCGTGCTCCAGAAGACCCCTTTTTCGTTCGACGTCTCGGTCTGGGAGCTCTTCTGGCCGCTCCTGGTCGGCGCGCGCCTGGTGGTGGCCCGGCCGGAGGGGCACCGGGACGGCGCCTACCTGGTCGACCTGATTGCCCGCGAGGACGTGACGACCCTCCACTTCGTCCCCTCCATGCTCCAGGTCTTCCTGCAGCAGCCCGGGCTCGACCGCCTGGGCAGCGTGCGCCGGGTGATGGCCAGCGGGGAGGCCTTGACCCCTGAGCTCGAGCGGCGCTTCATGGACCTCCTCGGCGGACCGCTGGGCATCGCGCTGCACAATCTCTACGGCCCGACCGAGGCCGCGGTCGACGTCACCTCCTGGCCGTGCGGACGGGAGCCTTGGCGGCGGACGGTCCCCATCGGGCGGCCGATCGCCAATCTCCGCATCCATCTGCTCGACCGCCAGGGCGAGCTGGTGCCGATCGGGGTGGCCGGGGAGATCCACATCGGCGGCACGGGCCTGGCCCGCGGCTACCTGAAGCGGCCCGACCTGACGGCCGACCGCTTTGTGCCCGACCCGACCGCCGCGGCGCCGGGCGCGCGCCTCTACCGCACCGGCGATCTCGGGCGGCACCTTCCGGGCGGCGAGAGCGAGTACCTCGGCCGGATCGACCACCAGGTCAAGATCCGGGGCTTCCGGATCGAGCTGGGGGAGATCGAGAACGCCCTGGCGCGCCATCCGGCGGTCAGGGAAGCCGTCGTGCTGAGCCGCGAGGACGTTCCCGGGGAGCCGTGCCTGGTGGCCTACTACACGCCGCGGACCGGCGTGGGCTCGGGGCGCGGCGAGCTGCGGACCTTCCTCGCCCGTTCGCTGCCCGACCACATGCTGCCGGCGAGCTATGTGCGGCTGGACGCCCTCCCGCTGACGCCCAGCGGCAAAGTGGACCGCAAGGCGCTGCCGGCGCCGCGGCGCGAGCGCCCGGACCTCGCGGAAGCGCCGGTGGCGCCGCGCACGCCGAGCGAGCGCGCTCTCGTCGGCATCTGGGCGGCCGCCGTCGGCTTCGACGAGATCGGCGTGCGCGACGATTTCTTCGCCCTGGGCGGCCATTCGCTGCTCGCGTTGCGCGTCGTCACCGGCATCCGCGAGCGGTTCGGCGTCGAGCTGCCCCTCTCCGTCCTGTTCCGGGCGCCCACCGTCGAGCGCATGGCCGCCCTTCTCGCCGAGCCCGCCGGCGGCCCCTCGGCGCACGCGGTGCTGATGGCGGGGGCCGGCGCGCCGGGCCCGCCGCTTTTCTGCGTACACGGCGTCGGCGGGCACATCTTCCGCCTCGTGCACCTGGCGCAGCGGCTCGGCGCCGAGCGGCCCTTCTACGGCATCCAGGGCTGGGCCGACCTCGACGACGTCTCCCACCTGGGGAGCGTGGAAGCCATGGCACAGCGCTATCTCGCGGACGTCCGCAGAGTCCAGCCGGAGGGGCCCTATCGCCTCGCCGGCTATTCAATGGGCGGAGTCGTGGCGTTCGAGATGGCGCGGAGCCTGACGGCAGCGGGGGAGAGCGTGGCCTGGTTGGGGATGATCGACGCCGCCGTTCCCAAACCGCCGGAGCCGCTGGCCGCGGGCAAATTCGTCAGCTTCGAGGCCGGCCTGGCCGCCGAGCTCGGCTACATGGTCGACATCGAGCTGCTGCGCGAGATGCGCCCGGAGGAGCGGTTGAGCCACGTGGTGACGGAGGGGCTCCGCCTCGGGGTCCTGCCGGGCGGCTTCACCGAGGCCGACGCGCGGCGTTACATCCAGGTCTTCTATGCCTCCTTCGCGGCCTTCCAGAGATTCGTCCCGCACCGGTGGGCGGGCCGGATCGCCGTTTTCCGCACCGCCGCGGAGGCGGCAACCAATCCGGACCCGACGCTCGGCTGGAGCGCCCTCGCGGCCGGCGGGGTGGAGGTCCATGACGTCCCCGGCGACCACATCACCATGGTCCTGGCGCCGCACGTCGACCTGTTGGCGGGACAGATCGCCGCCTCCCTCGCCGGTTCCGGCGCGGCCGCGCCCTCACCCGCCTCGCGACGAGGAGACCGCACGATGAACGCTGAAGCCCTCCTCTCCCCCCGCGCCGAGGAGCTCCTGCTGCCCGGGCCGTTCCGGACCATCGGCCGGCCGGCCCTGCTGGTGACCAACGAGCGCACGCCGGCCGGCTTCCACGACGGCGTCCGCGCGACGGCGGCGCCGGACGGCTGGATCTTCGGCCCCGGCTGCGGCAACGTGCTGGCGATGGTCGAGGCCTTCGCGGCCACGCCGCGCGGCCTCGTCCTGGTCGACGTCGATCCTGCCGTCGTCTGCGCCGGCCGGATGCTCGTCGGCGCGCTCCGCCGCCATCCCGATCTCGAGGGCTTCGTCGCCGGCGTCTTCTGTGGCGGCCGGGAGCCGCTGGCCGCGCTGGAGGAAGAGGTGATCGGCGCCGAGCCCTCGGCGAGCGTGCGGGCCGCCCTGCGGGGCCAGCGGGAGAGGCTGTGGCAGGCCCTGTCTTCCCTCACGGAGAGCTTCTCGCTGCGGCCGGCCGACGCCAGCCGGCTGATCGGCGAGTGGGCGGCCCACCATCCACCCGCCGGCCAGGTCGTCCCGGTGCGCACCTTCCTGGCCCGCAACTATGCGCGGCTCCGCGCGATGGCGGTGCGCGGCGACATCGTGGTGCTCTGCTCGACGCTCTTCCATCCCGCCTTGCTGGCTGCCGTCGCGGCGCTTCCGGGCTGGCGCGGCGCGCGCAATCTGGTCTATCTGTCGAACGTCGCCGATCACGCGCTGCGCCGCGCCCTGATGGCCACCGCCCGTATCCGGCTCGGCGTGGCGGCCGCGGGGACGGAGCGCACCCCGCGCTCGAGCGCGGAATTCGTCGCCGCTCTGAACGCGGAGCAGGTCGGCGGCCTGCGCGCGTTGGACACGCCGGGCACCGTCTACGTAAGCTCCAGCGCGAAGAACGACCTGACCCTCGTCGCACAGGCCGAGATCCCCGTCTACCGGGAGAGCGACTTCGAGCTCGGCTTCGACCTCGACCGCAACGCGGTCCGCTTCTTCGAGGCGTTCTCGGTGCCGCCCGCGGCGGCTGACGGGCTGCCGCAGCCCTGGAGCGAGGCGCGCCCTCTGCGCGCGCTCGTCCTGCGCCTCTACAGCGCCGGCGTGCGCGGCGACGAACGGACGGCGCACGCCCTCTTGGCGCAGCTCGCCGCCGGGATGGACCGCCAGCCGCGGGGAGGCGACCCGCTGTGGAGCGCTTTCCGGCTGGCCGAGATCGGGCACGTCCTGCTGGTCCTGCGCCGTCTGCCGGTCGCCGGTGCCCTGGAGCCCGCGACGGCGGCTCTCCGCAGCCTCGTGGCGGCGGCGGCCGCGCAGGTTTCCGCCCATGCCGGGAGCCTCCGTGCCGGCGCCGCGGAGCGGCCTTTGCAAGCTCTCCTCGGTGCGCTCGCCCTGACGCTGGCCGGGGAGCTTCTCGGCGACGGACGGCGGGTGGCGGAGGGCCGGTCCCTGCTCGCCGCCGTGCCGGCACCGGGGCGGCTCGCCGGGGCGGCGGCGCAGGCCGAGGCCCTCTTGCGCCTGACCGTCTGGCACATCCAGCGCCCCGAGGACGGGGTCGCCGACGCCCTGACCGGAACGGCGGCTGCCCTCCTGTCCGCGATCGGGCCCGACGGCGACGTCGCCAGCGACACAGGCCCCGGGCGCGGCGACGGCTACACCGGTTACCTGGCCGGCGCCGCGGCCCTGTTCGAGACCGTCAAGCTGGCGCTCCTCTTCTACGGCCTGAGCGCGGAAGAGGGGATGGCCATCGAGGCGGCGCTCCTGGTCGACTACAAGTCGCGCCACCGCGAGACCATGGAGGCGCCCGACACCGACGTCCTCTTAGGGGTGTCCCGCTGAGAGGCGGTGCCCGCGAGGTCTCCGCGATGCCGCGCCGCCGCCGCTCTGGCCTGACTCGCTTCGCGGTGGTCGCCCTCGGGCAGACGATCTCGCTGCTCGGCACCAACGTGGCGAATTTCGCGGTGGGCGTCTGGGCCTACGAGGGGTCCGGCTCGGTGACGAAGTACGCGCTCCTCTCCTTCTTCTCCATGGCACCTCTCATCGTCTGCTCGCCCTGGGCGGGCGCGCTCGTCGACCGCTGGGACCGGCGGTGGGCGCTGATCCTGAGCGACGCGGGGTCCGCGCTCTGCACCCTCGTCCTCGCCATCCAGTTCTGGCGCGGTTGGACCGACTTTTGGCTCATCTGTCTGGTGTCGGTGGTGCGCGCGGGCTTCGGGGCCCTGCAGTTCCCTGCCTTCGCCGCCTTGACCACTCAGGTCGTTCCCAAGGCGCAGCTCGGGCGTGCCAACGGCATGGTCGAGCTCGGCACCGCCGTCGCGACCCTCACCGGCCCGATCGTCGCCGGGTTCCTGTTCGAGGTGCTCAAGGTCCGCGGCCTGATCCTCATCGAATTCCTCGCCTTCATCCCCTCGGTCGCCACGCTCCTGCTCCTCGGCAGCCTGCCGGCAGCGGAGCGGGTCGCGGCAGCCGAAGGGCCGCTGCTGCGCGAGGCGGCGGCGGGATGGACCTATATCAGGGAGAGGTCCGGCCTGGTCTACCTGCTGGCCCTCTTCGCGATGATCAACTTCACCTTTGGCTCGCTGCAGGCGCTGATCACGCCGCTCGTTCTCAGCTTCGCCCCGTCGCAGGTTCTCGGCTCGATCCTGTCCACGGCGGGGCTGGGGATGGTGGTCGGGGGAGGGGCGATCACCGTGTGGGGCGGGCCGCGGCGGCGCGTCGCCGCCATCCTCGCCTTCGTGGCGATTCAGGGCCTCGCCCTCCTCGGCGGCGGTCTCTATGCGCGGGCGCTGCCGGTGGCGGCAGCGGCCTTCATCTACGTCCTCTGCCAGCCGGTCCTCGGCAGCTGCAGCCAGACGATCTGGCAGAGCAAGGTCCCCATCCATCTCCAGGGGAGGGTGTTCGCGATGCGGCGCATGGTGGGCATGGCGAGCCTGCCACTCGCGCTGCTGGTGGCCGGACCGCTCGCCGATCACGTCTTCGAGCCGCTGATGGCCGCCGGCGGTCCGCTCGCCGGCAGCGTCGGCCGGCTCCTCGGCACCGGCCAGGGACGGGGAATCGGCCTCTTCCTCATCGTGCTCGGCTTCTTTATGCTGGCGACCGTGGCGGTGGCGCTCCGCTCACCGGCGCTGCGCAGCCTCGAGGACGCGTTGCCGGACGCCCTCGCAGAGGACACCGAGGACACCGAAGACGCCGGAATGGAGCCTGCCGCAGCGCCCGCGAAAGCGGCGCTCCCCTGAGGCGCCGCCGCCGGGTCCTTCCATCAACCGAAGACTTCTGACGAGGTGCGAATGACGACGAGACGATCCTACGCGCGTTACGCCCTGCTCGGAGGCGCGGCAGGCCTTCTCCTGCTCGGCGCCGCGCCGCCCAACGCGGCCCCGCCGGCCCCGGCGCCGGCCGCGGAGAAGCCCAGCCCGCTCAAAAAGCTGACCGAGATGGATACCGGTTTCCCGTCCTGGTCTCCCGACGGCAAGAAGATCGCCTTCCAATCGAACCGCCTCTCGAACAAGCCCGGGGTCTTCGACCTGTTCGCGATGAGCCCCGACGGCACCGGCGTCACCCGCCTCACCGACGACCCGGCCAGCGAGATGAACCCGGCCTATTCGCCCGACGGCACGAAGATCGCCTACATCTCCGACCGCGAGGGCAGCCCCCAGATCTACGTCGTGGAGGCCGACGGCAAGAAGCCGCGGCGGCTGACCACCGGCCCTGACGAGAACATCCATCCGCAGTGGTCGCCCGACGGCAAGCGCATCCTCTACAATTCGAGCCGCGGCAGCAAAAACAAGGCCGATCCGGAGCTCTACGAGATCTACTCCATGAGCCCCGACGGCACGGATGTCCGGCAGATCACCCACCTCGGCGGGATCAACACCTATGCCTCCTACTCGCCGGACGGCAAGAAGATCGCGTTCCGCAGGATCGAAGGGGACAACTGGGAGGTTTTCGTGGTCGACGCGGACGGCTCGCATCCGGTGAACCTGACCCGGAACCCGGCCAACGACGGCTGGCCTTCCTGGTCGCCGGACGGCAAGAAGATCGTCTTCTCCTCCAACCGCACGGGGAAGTACCAGATCCACGTCATGAACGCCGACGGCTCGGGCCAGACGCGGCTGGTGGAAGTGAGCGGCCGCTGTACCGGGCCGCAGTGGTCCCCGGACGGTAAGCGCATTGCGTTCGCGCAGTCGTGGGAGGGGACTGCGGACATCTTCGCCTACGACCTGCCGTAGCGCGCTGGGCGCGCGCGGGCCGCCGGCCGTGGCGAACGGCGCGGCGGCCCGCCAGGGCGGCGCACGCTAGTTTCCGCTCACGAACAGGTGGCCGTCGTTCTGTGTCAGGATCAAGCCGTCGCCCTTGATCGACAGCGGAGTGTACGCGGCGCCGAGCGCCGACTGCAGGAAGAGGCTGTCGCGCAGCTTTCCGTTCGGCTTGATCACGTAGACCCCGCCGTCTTCAGAATTGGCGTAGACGTTGCCCTTGCGATCGATGGCCGGAGCATTGACGCACCATTCGAAGCCGTGTGGGTGATCGGAGACGCAGGTGACGTGCCCCAGGGTGTCGCGGGTGCAGCTCAACGGGTTGGTGTTCTGCCAGCGCCACCTCGGCACGAGGTTGCTGTCGAGCCAGGTGATGAAGTATCCCTCGGGATACGAGGGGTTGTTGGCGGTGCGGTCGGGTGGGCAAAAAGTGTCGTCATTACAGTACGAGCCGCGGTCGCCATATTGGTTGTCCTTGGTGATGATCGAATAGCTCCCGCCGTGCGCGAAGAGGGCCGGCGTATCGTCCCAGCCGAAGGGGTAAGCGGCCAGGAAGACCCCGCTCGAGCTGAACTTCATCAAGTGCCCCTGACCATAGTTGAACCGCGAGTCGGCGCCGAAGAAGATGCTGCCGTCCGGAGCCACCACGGGAGACGAGGTCGCGTCGTCGAGGATGCGGCCGGCGCCCGGCCGGTTCTGCGCCGGGTCGACACCGGTGTGGGCGCCCGCTCGGCAGCCGCCCGGGACGCCGTTGGGAGGCAATAGGACGTTGCATCCATCGTGCAGACGGTCGCGCAGAGAGGCCTGCCACCTCGGGGTGAGATCCGGGTTGACCGCCAGCAGATAGGCGGTCCTGGCCGCCAGGTGGGCCACGCTGACCGTGTAGATCGTGCCGTCGGGAGCCACGGCCGGGGCGGCGTTCGGGCTCGGCCGCTGCGCGCCGCAGGGCACGTTGGGAGGCACCGCATCCGGGCTCGGGGGCCACGGGAAATCAGCGGGATCGAAGATGCCCAGGCACTGGTCTCCCGTCGGGGCGCCCGGCGTGAGGGAAGCGTACGACGCTTTGAGCACATGACCGTTCGCGCCGACCTTCACCAGCCAGGAATTCACGACGTCGTCGTCCCAGGGCGTGTCGCTCGACGCGAGCTTGATCACGTTGTAGTAGATGTTGCCGCTCCCATCGGCAGTGAGTGGGCCGACGGTGAACGTGTTGGCATCCACAGGGGAGCCGAAGGGCTGGATGTGCGCCACCACCTGGCCTCCGGTCTTCCGCAGCTTGTAGATCGAGCCGCCGAAGCCTGGCACATAGATGTACCGACCCGAGAGGGCGGCATGGAACACCGGCTCCCAACCGGGACCGTGTCCGCTGTCGCTGAACGGGACCGGCTTCCAATCGCTCGCGAAGCTCCATGCGGTCGTGAATCGCCCATCCTCCCAGCGCAGGCGCCGCTCGTTCCAGATCTGCGTGTTCCAATGCGGGAGGTCCGTGAACTGGCCGGTCTTGAATTCCATGTAAACGTCGTCGCCTTCCGTAATCGGGGCCTGGTAATGGACATCGAGGTCCCCGCCGTATTCGACTTTCTCCTTCTCCACGAACGGATCGTAGACGACGTCGGCCAGGATATGGCGCACTTGCTGGCCGACCGCGATAGACACTCCCGTATGTTGCGGGTTCTGCCCCCATTGCGGCCATTCCTGAGCGTTCGCGGCGATACAGGTTCCGAGCAACAAGCAGCATAGCAATGAAAATCTGTGATTCATGGTTTGGTCTCCCGAGGGCTGAAATGCCCCGCTATAGGGAAATGGTGCCGATGTGGGGCCAAATGAGACAAGGCCCGAGGCCTGCATCACAAGGACCGCGGCTTCTTCCATCCCGTCCACCCCGGCCCGCGCACCACACCTGGATGCCGTTTACGAAGACGTCGCGGACACCGGTTGAGTATTGGTGCGGCTTCTCGTAGGTGGGGAGTGGTCCTGGATGGTGGCGGGATCGAAGACGACGAGGTCGGCGTAGGAGCCGTCCTTGAGGAGGCCGCGGTCGCGGATCTTGAGGTTTCCCGGTAGGAAGGGAAGTGAGCTTGCGGATGGCCTCTTCGAGCGGGATGCGTCGAAGCCGCCGCCCGGGCTGCTCTCCAGCAAGGCGACCCGCATCCCGCGTCCCGACTCGCCGGGCTCCTGCTGGGCGAACTGAAGCGCCAGCGAGAAGGCGGCGGGGCCGCTTCCCACCACGCAGATGTCGTAGTCGAGTTCGTCGCCGTCCTGCAGAGTGTCGAGGTCGAGGTCTGGGCGGCACCCACTGGAGCGTGGGCGGCGACCTGACCGTGCTGAGCAACCACCTCCGCATCTTCGACGACTCGCCCCAGCAGCAGGTCACCTACTCTCGCCTCGCCGCCGCCATCGCCTACCACTGGCAGCAGCGGGCACCGTCGTGACCTGAGCGCTGTCGGGGAAGGCGGCCCGCAAATAGGGCCACTCCAACCGCAGAACGAGTCACTCGAACCGAGGTTTGAGACACTCAATCCGAGGTTTGAGACACCCGAACCGCGAAATGAGAGGCTCAAACCGAGGTTTGAGAGGCTCCAACCGCGAATGGAGTGGCTCAAACCCCGAATGGAGTGTCTCGAACCTCGGATGGAGTGTCTCCAACCTCGGATGGAGTGTCTCCAACCGCAAATGGAGTGGCTCAAACCCCGAATGGAGTGTCTCCAACCTCGGATGGAGTGTCTCCAACCGCAAATGGAGTGGCTCAAACCCCGAATGGAGTGTCTCCAACCTCGGATGGAGTGTCTCGAACCTCGGATGGAGTGTCTCTAACTGCGAATCGAGTGTCTCTAACCGCGAATCGAGTGTCTCAAACCCCGAATCGAGTGTCTCGAGCCGCGGATGGAGCGACGACGGATTGAAGAGGAGGTGTCCCTCTCCCGGCCTGCTATCAGCGCCTTCCCCCCTGGGAGCGCTGGCGTCCCGCCGGCATCACCAACTGGACCCCTCTGCGACCATGTCTTCACGCCGCTTCTCGTGCGCGGCGGCTCGCTTGCGAACAGCCTCGGGCCTTTTCTCGGCGTCGGCCCCGGGCGCGGCATCGGCCTTCTCTTCATCGTCGTCGGCGCGCTGCTCCTCGTCACCGTCGCAGGCGCTGCGGTCTATGAGCCGCTGCGCGTTGTCGAACGGCAGTAGAGAGAGATGCGCACCTCCCCCTTTCCTCGGTCGCCGTCAGGTGGGTGTGCTGCGCCGCTCGATCACGGCGCGTAGCTCGGCGGCGACCCGTTGCGCCTCGGCCTCGATCGCCGGCAGGCGGGCGGCCACGCCGTCCAGCGAGCCGGTGCGGGCCGTCTCCTCGACACCGGCGCAGAGGGCGGCCAGGCGAGCGGCGGCCGTTCTTGCGGACGTCCACCCCGACCCCCAGCAGCTCCGGCCTGGGCGACCATCTGGTTGATGGCGTCGTCCTCCGCCAGAAGCACCCGCTTGCCTTGCCAGGGCCGGTGGATGGCCTCCGGCCAGTGGGTCTCCGCAGCCGGCACCGGCGCCGTGGATACCGGCACCTCGGCCCAGAACGTGGCACCGGCTCCCGGCTCGCTCTCAAAGCCGACGCTCCCTTGCATCAGCTCGGCCAGCCGCCGGCAGATCGCGAAGCCGAGCCCGGTGCCACCCGCAAACGGGCGCCCCCTCGTGCTGCTGGAACGGCTGAAACAGGCGGTCCCGGTCCTCTGGAGCCACCCCCGCACCGGTGTCGGTCACGGCCAGCCGCAGAAGCTGTCGCCCTCCCCCATCCGCCGGCCGGTTGGAGAGGACCGCCCGCACGGCGCCTGCGGGGCGAAGTGGCCCGCGACGGAATGGAAGCGCCGACTTTCCAAGTTGCACTCCAGTCACACTTCGTGGTGAAATCTGGTGACAGTTGGCGATACGTCTTGACAGAGACTCTTGACTGTAACCCTTTGAAAGTATTGACGTTGGCTGTCACCGATCGTCACTGTCTTACAGTATCGTAGCCGTTTCCTAAACTCTTGGTCGAGGGTTCGAGTCCTCCTAGCCGCACCATCAGTCGAGAAGTTCTCTCAGTTGGCCATCCCGGTCGCCCTTAGGTGGGTGTGTTGCGCCGAGCGATCACGGCGCGCAGCTCGGCGGCGACCCGCTGCGCTTCGGCCTCGATCGCCGGCAGGCGGGCGGCCAGGCCGTCCAGCGAGCCGGTGCGGGCCGTCTCCTCGACACCGGCGCAGAGGGCGGCCAGGCAAGCGGCGCCGAGCTGGGCGCCGCTTCCCTTGAGCGAATGAGCCGCGAGCTCCAATGCGGCGGCGTCGCCCCGCTCCTGGGCGTCGCGCATGGCCGCCAGGTGCCGCGTGGTCTCGGTGAGGAAGGTGCTGGCTACGGTGCTCACCAGCTCGCGGCCGGTGGCCGCCTCCAGGCGGCGGAGGTTCTCGAGGTAGGCGGGATCGAGAGTCTCGGGATCAGGATGGGTTGCGATCGGCGCGGCAGGGGCTGCGGACCGGGGCGGCGCGCCGCGCATGGCGCGCAGGATGGCGGACCGCAGCTCGTCGATGCGGATCGGCTTGCTGAGGTAGTCGTTCATTCCCGCGGCCAGGCAGGCCTCGCGGTCGCCGCGGAGAGCGCTCGCGGTCAGCGCAATGATGCGCGGTCCGGCCTCGGGCGGGTGCTCGGCGCGGATGCGTCGCGCTGCCTCCAGGCCGTCCATGCCGGGCATCTGAACGTCCATCAAGACCAGGTCGTACCGGTGGCGGCGCAGCGCGGCCAGCACCTCGAATCCGTCGCCAGCCACGTCTGCGGCCCACCCCAGCCGTTCGAGCATGAGCAGGGCCACCTTCTGATTCGTCGCGTTGTCCTCGGCAAGCAGGATGCGCAGGTCCGGCCGCGAGCCGCTGACCAGCAGGTCCAGGTCCGCGAGACGGAGGGGCACGGTTTCCAGGGCGGAGGCGGGCGGTGCCTCCCGGCAGAGGATGGTGAAGAAGAAGTCCGAGCCACGGCCGGGCGTGCTCTCCACCCACATCTTCCCGCCCAGCTTCTCCGCGAGGCGGCGGCTGATGGCGAGGCCCAGCCCGGTGCCGCCGTAGCGGCGGCTGGTCGAGGAGTCGCCTTGGCTGTAGGGCTTGAACAGGCGGTCGAGGCGCTCGGGAGGGATGCCGACCCCGGTGTCGCGGACCGCGAAGCGCAGCTCGACAGAGCCATCGTGCCCAGGCTCCGACGTGAGGGTCACCGCGACCGTTCCCGCGGCAGTGAACTTGACGGCGTTGCCCAGGAGATTGACCAGGATCTGGCGCAGGCGGGCGGCGTCGCTCACCGCCGCGGCCGGCACGCCGGGATCGATCCTTGCCTCGAGCCGCAGCCCCTTGCGGCCCGCCTCGGCAGCGAGCAGCTCCATGGCGTCGGAAAGGCAGCCGCGGACGTTGAACGGCGCGGGATCGATCTCGAGCTTTCCCGCCTCGGCTTTGGAGAAATCCAGGATGTCGTTGAGGATGGTGAGGAGCGACTCGCCGCTGCTGCGGATCGTCTCCACGTAGTCGCGTTGCTCGGCGGTGAGGCGGGTGCCCAGGAGGATGCTCGTCATGCCGATGACGGCGTTCATGGGCGTCCGGATTTCGTGGCTCATGTTGGCCAGGAGCTCGCTCTTCGCACGGTCGGCGCGCTCCGCCTCTTCCTTGGCGGCGAGAGCCTTGGCAGTGCGCTCCTGTACCTGGGACTCCAGCCAGGCCGAGTCGCTGTCGGTCTCGCGGTCGAGTCCCCTTGCCTTGGTCGTCGCAGCCTCCCGCAATGTGGACACCGTGCCCGCAGCTCAGTCTAAGAGGGCAGCGGGACGCGGGTCAACGGCGCCGAGGAGGGGCAGCTCGAAATGAAAGGTGGTACCGTGGTCCGTTGCGGCTTCGGCCTCGGAGCTGGTTTCGAATGTGATGGAGCCGCCCATGCGCTCGACCAGGGCCTTGCAGATGCTCAAGCCGAGGCCGGTGCCGCCTTTCTGCCGGGTGCTGGAGGAGTCAGCCTGGGCGAAGCGGCTGAAAATCCGTGGCCGGAACTCCTCGGGGATGCCCTGGCCGTGGTCGTGGACCGAGACGCGGGCGCGGCCGTCCAGGCGCTCGACGTCGATCTCGACGCTCCCCTGCGGCGGCGAGAACTTGGCGGCGTTGGACAGCAGGTTGGCCATGAGCTGGAGGAGGCGGTTGCGATCGCCCAGGACCCGCAGCTCCGGCTCGCCGCGGATGAGCCGGAAGGTGACGCCGAGCTGCGCGCCGAAGGCCTGATTGTCCTCCAGCGCCTGCTCGACGAGCGGCGTCAGATCCACTTCGGTGAGGTTGAGCTCGAGGTTCCCCGACTCGATGCGCTGGATGTCCAGGAGGTCGTTGATCAGCGCGAGCAGGCGCTCGCTGTTGCGCAACGCGATGTCCACCAGGGCGCGTGAGGGCTCGGGGAGAGGCCCGGCGACGCCCCCGGCCAGCAAGGAAAGGGCGCCGCGGATCGAGGTCAGCGGCGTGCGCAGCTCGTGACTGACGGTGGAGATGAAGTCGCTCTGCGCCTGGGCGAGCTGGCGCAGGGCGCGCTCGGCCTCGGCCCGCGCCGTGTTGTCCCACGCCATGGCTACGACGGCCTTCACGGCGCCGCGCTCGTCGTGGATCGGAAAGAAGACCTGGTTGAACACGATCCGCCGGCGGTCGGTGGCCCATTGGTTGTCGGGGTGGGCGAGATCGACGACCTGGTCGGCGTGCTCCACGACCTGGCCGCGGAGCGCCTGCCGGAAGCGGTCGGAGATGCCGTACTCCTGCGTCAGCTTGTCGGTCAGCACGTTGTACACGCCGACGCCGTAGTCGAGGCTCGGCAAGCCGAGGAGCCGCCGTTGCGCTTCGTTGAGGCGGCGCGACGTGCCGTCCGGATCGTAGATCTGGATGGCCACCGGCGAGCCTTCGAACACCGCGTTGAAGAACTGCTCGGTGCGCACCATGGCCTCGTGGGCGCGGCGGCTCTCGGTGATGTCGTCGTAGCTGACCGCCAGGCCGTCGCCGATCTTGACCAGGGAGGCCATCGTCCAGCGGGCCTGCGCGTCGCGCTCGTAGCGCTGCTCGAAGGTCATCGGCGACCCGCTCTCGACGACCCGGACATAGCGCTCGAAGAGGCCGAGATCCCAGCTCTCCGGATAGACCTCCGACAGGCGGTGGCCGACGAAGTCGGAGAGCGGCCGGCCGGCAGACCGCAGGCCCGCCGGATTGACCAGCAGCCATTCGAAGTCGACGATCGCGCCGGCGACGTTGCGTACCGCCTGGAACACCATCAAGCCGGTCAGCGAGCTCTCGAGGACGCTGGCGAGGAGCGCCTGGCTCTCGCGCAGCCTCGCTTCGGTGGTGGCGACGCGCCGGCGCAGGCGCGCGACGTTGTTCGAACCGGCCTCGGCGCTCTGCTGCAGGCCCGGATCGGCTGCACGGGAATCGGGAGCCATTACCGGAGCATCTTAACTCCGACCCGTTTCATCCCGCGATCCTCTCTCCCCGATAGACGATCACCGGCGATCCGTCGGCGAGAAACGCCGAGCTGGGGCTGGCCGCGAGCGCCGGCGCGAATTGCGGGCCGTAGAGCTCCGCCGCGTTGCAATCGAGGGCTGCCGTCTCCGCGCTCCACACCCGCCAGCGCGGATGCTCGACGCGGTACTCCACCGTGCCGCCGCCGCGCAGCCGCGAGTAGCCCCAGTAGTGCTCGGTGACGAATTCCTCCTCAGAGCCCGCCGCGGCCGGGGCCGGCTCGCCCATGGGGACGAGGTGCAGCCGGCTCCATATGCCGCGGTGGCGCCAGAGATAGGCGGCATGGGCTGGAGTCACCTCGTGCCGCATGGGCAGGGCCACGTAGTTTTCGCCGTAAAGCAGGCGCGCCGTCGCTGCGACTGCCCACCGCGGCACGATCTCCTTGCGGAACACCACGCCGCGCCGCACGCCGTCCGCCGTGTGCCGGCGCACGTAGAAGCGGAGGTTGACCTCCTCGAAGTTCCGGTGACCGGGCACGGCCAAGCCGAGCACCCGGGTGTCGAGAAACAGGAAACCGACTACGCTCACGAACGTCCGGCCCTGCCAAGCGTCGAGCTCCGTGCCCGCAGGCACGAAGGGAGCCAGGACCGCCGGTTCCACGAGGTAATTCAACATGGCGATGGAGCGCCATTCCGCGGTGAGGAAAGGTTTCACAAGAAGGCCCTCGACGCCACGGCAGCCAAGCCTACCGCGAAGGCGTAGCCGGCGAACGCCCACCGCCAGAACCCTTCAGAGGCTCCCGGCCAGGTACCACCGCGTGTCCGTCCGCCAG
>Ga0075426_10000593_pt1 | contig 25030 bp, 22 predicted proteins | sample SoiMethybrSBSTD5_FD_75304 | JGI IMG/M metagenome (GOLD analysis project Ga0075426, IMG submission 75304) | Bulk soil microbial communities from a Populus tree surrounding site in Tennessee, USA - Soil MetaG P. TD hybrid SBSTD5 | ecosystem: Environmental > Terrestrial > Soil > Tree plantation...
ATGGGGACAGAAAGTATTGGACAGCAACATGTCAGACATTGGCGGATACAAGTCAATTTCATTTGAATTAAACGGACCACAAGCTTATGATCAACTGCAAAATGAAGGTGGTGTCCACCGTGTCCAACGTATTCCAAAAACCGAAAAACAAGGGCGGGTTCATACTTCTACCATCACTGTTGCGGTTATGAAAAAACCCCAGCGCACCGAATTTGAGATTAACCCAGCCGACATCCAGATGGATACCTATAGGGCTTCGGGAGCAGGCGGACAACACGTTAATAAAACCGAATCTGCGGTACGCCTTACCCATAAACCCACAGGCGTGGTAGTAACCTCGCAATCAGAACGCAGCCAGTTACAAAATAGAGAAAATGCCATGCAGCTGCTGACTGCCAGAGTTTTAGCAGCTCAAGAAGAAGCCGATGTATCAAAATTAACCGAAGAACGTCGGGCCCAAATTGGCTGGGCTAAGCGTGCCGAAAAAACCCGTACGTATAATTTCCCCCAAAACCGATTAACCGACCACCGCATCGGCAAATCATGGCACAATCTTGAAGATATTATAGAAGGCAACCTTACTCCGGTTATTAAAGCGTTTAAAAAGCAATAAAAAAATCAGCCGGCTAAACCTGCTTTGTGGGGGTTCCCTGGGATCCGTCTGAACCCAGGAATTTTCACAGTGGCAAGTTTAAACCGGCTGAAGATTGAAAGGGCTTCGTGCTCTTTTTTTGTTCGGCGGGGGTGAAACGGGAGACTGCGCGAAGCAATCTGGACTCACAAGAGGTTCCTGGTAACGCACCAGGAACTTACGCCATTTCGGTGTGGCGTAAACCAAGTTCTTGTCCAACTATCCCGTCTCACCCCCTCTAAAAGAACTAGTGAATCTGGACTACCGATGAAAGATGAGGACAGACCCTCGAGATGAGGATAGACCCTCGATAAAAGGTATCCCAGATTCACGGTGAGATCATAGTAACAAACTCATGACGTCATGTCAATACAAAAGCCGCGGCGTGCCGCGGCTTTTGTATGCAAGGTGTTTAGTAGTAAATTTTTTGGACTAACAAATGAAGAAGATTTTTTACTTGTAATTGGGCATCTTCTACGCTTTTACTGTTCACAAACTGATCCCATTGGGCGATGATTTGATTATCATTAAGGGCTCGCACTTCATTTTCAAGCTTTAAGCGGTCATCAAAAGAAATCTCTTTTTGTGACTCCAATACTTTTTGGATGAAAAGATCAAGAAAATTAACGATTTTATCATTGACGCGCTCTTTTTGAACCTGATCTTCAAGCATATGTATCTTTTGTCGCTGAGAAAGATATCCTCCTCCCAGCACAACAACACCACAAGCTAATATAATGATGGCTGCGAGGATAATAATCCGCTTTCTATCCATTCTGGTTACTGTTGGGGCTGCATTGTCGAATTCCATTGTTGTTTGCTGTGTTTTTTATCTCTATAAAAATTATATATCAATAAGAGTATTACCACAATCAACACTACGGTCTTCCAATCAAGATCAATGCCCAAGAATGAATATTTTGGGTGAAGGGGAATATTAATATGCACTCCCCCGCCCTCATTCACGTCAAAAGGCTTTCCATTGTAACTTTCAAATCCTGACTCATCGACCTTTAGGTAATACTTTCCATTAGGAACTAAGAACGAATAGGTGCCCCGTTCGTCGGTAACTTGGGGATTTTCTTGCTGAAAATCTTTGGCTGGCCACAGTTCATACTGATTACTGGCCGGATTCAGCCAAAACAACGATACGGTCGCTCCCGACAATCGTGTTTCCAACTCCCCCGTTTTTTTATAGACATAACCCTCGGGGTCAACCACCATAATCATCGTCAATTCTTTGCGAACAACTGATTTGTCGGCGTACTCGATAATGGTAACAATTTGGTATTGGCCTTCGGGAATCGGAGTTTTTACCGTTGCCGCATATACCCCGTTGCCGGTATTTTCATAATCAAACTGGGCAACAACCAGGTCTGTCTCGGTCACCGTTTTTATGTCAGGTTTTTGTGGTTGTACTGGTTGGATCTGCTGGGTCACGGGGTTTTCAGCCAATGCGGCAGTGGTAGGAGGGTTACTTGCCGCCGGTGCCGTATTTTCAGGGCCCCGCGACTTAAAGACAATATATCCGGTCATTTTCTGCACCGCTTTTTCAGCTCTGACAACAAACTGAAGCGGCTCACCGGAAACCGTTTCCATTTTTTGCTGGAGATTTGTAGTATTTGGCGCCAACGAGAGCGCTACGTTAAAATCGACAAGCCCGCTTTTGTCTTTAATAAAAAGAATTTCAGACGGGATGCGCAGTTTTGCTGATTCAGTAAGTTGATTAACGGGAATTCCTGCATTAGGTATCTTTGAAACAGGGAGCTGAGTTCCACGTGCAATTGACTGACTCAGCGTAGGAAGCGAAAGTTGAACGGTGCGGATTTTTGAAAGATGGCCCAATTGGGTTACATTTGCCTTGTTAAACGTTTGTGCCAATTGTGGGAATTTATCAGTCAGTCCGGTAACCTCCTTGGGCAACGAAGCAAAGACAAAATCCTCAACGGGGCTTTGAGGAATGGTATTTTCTTTCAACTTAAATGCGAGTGGAGCCTCTTTGGGGACCGTGACTACCGGAGGGGGTTTAGGAGAAAAAATATCTTTTATGGCACCTCCTATATTTTGCAAAAAGGGTGTTGCTTGATTACTGACCGTGAAGATAATGTGCTGGGTTTGTGAAATATTTCCGGCGGGATCAGTCGCGGTAAGGTCTGCGGTATGTGAACCAACCGAAAGAATGCCCATGTTTAATGACCACGTTCCGTTGGGATGTGCCGTAAAATATCCCGAACCATTATCTACTAAAAACAATAGTGTACTATTAGATTCGGTGGTTCCTTCAATAAGTACTTGCTCGTCTTTATAATAACTCTGTTTTGCCGAAGTAATGGTAATAGTTGGAGCTGCAGTATCAAGAATTATATCTGCAGAAACCTGAACAAATCCTCCAAGGCCAGAGATTTTAACATAGACGGTTTTTTTACCATCACCATCAGAGAGTCTCCATGTGCGTGATGAAACATAAGAATCTTGAACAGATCCTGTAAAATCGGAATTATTAGAAATATCAAGCGATGAGTTGCCGGATCCTCCGCGGATTGTTAACGTAACATCTCTACTATTCGTCGATTGATTTCCATTATTAATGAGCAATTGCGCGCTTGCTCCGCTTCCTATTCCACCGCTACCACCCCCGGGTCCTCCGGTTGTACTTGTACTGCTGCTCCCACTCGTTCGGAAATTAGACGGACGGTAATCAGTGGTCACATGACACTGTGAACAGGAAAAATTAATGGCAACACCGTTATCTCCGGTTGCCGTTGTTCCGGTGAATACTCCGCTGGAATTGACGAGTGCTCCGGTAAAATTAATCCACCCTGTTCCCTGCATCCACGCAGAACCCGATAAGTTTCCATTTGCATCAACCGTAACGCCGCTTTGAGAAGGATGTAATGTTATCCAGCCCCTATTTTCATTCCATGCCGATCCCGCCATACCTGAGTCGGCAATTGTGGCTGCGCCGCCGGAAACACCAAAATTAACCCACCCAATTTGGGCTGACCACGCATATCCAGAAACCGTACCGTTCGTAGACGAGGCAAAAGCTGCTAAGGGCGTAGCCAGAAGCACTAGAGATATGATCAATAAAATTTTCTTCACAAATTTTATTTGGCTACTTGTTTTTGTTCTGAAGGAGGAAGTAATGTGGCTGATTGCCCACTGGGAGTGACGGTCACTGGTGGTTTTTGCGCTAATCCGTCAAGAGCAGCTTTGCCTGCCCGGAGATTTTCGACAATCTTTTTAACTATTTCGTTATTGGGATTACTTTGGGCAACTCGAGAAAACATTTCCATTGCTTTAACCTTTTGGCCTTGTCGGTCATAGGTAAGCCCGGCATAAAATAATGCGTCGGCATAATCGGGATTCAACGAGAGGGCTTTTTGAAATTCGCTTTGGGCCTCAATCCAGTTATTTTCCTGATAATAAACAATCCCGATCTGTAATAAAGCTGAGGGATCGCCCCCGGCATATTTTTCTGCCATCAAAAGCATAGCGTGTTCCTGGGTGGTATTTCCATTAATCTTGTGCGCCATTGCTATTTGGAAATACGCAGCAGGATAATCTTTTTTAAGATCTGTGGCTTTTTGGAATTTTGTAATTGCCTGGGTAATAAGCTGACTTGGATTTTGAGCGCTTTGCAACTGAGCCTGGGCAAGGTACACGTTTCCTTCTTGTAAGAAAAGATAGGGATTAAACGGATCAAATTCGAGTGATTTATCATATGAATCAAGGGCGCAGGTGGAAGCATCTTCAGAAATGCCAATAAAGTTTTGGCATACATACGCCTTCGTTGACCAGTTATCGGGATTCCGTGGCCCCACGGCAACACTTACGTTTGCTGCGTTAATTGCATCAGAAACAATACCCTGGATCTGAGTTTTATCTACCGAACTATCGCTCAGCTTTGACATTGAAAGAAGAGCGATCTTATTAAAATACATGTCCACATTAGGGTTATTACTCGCTGCTTTTTTAAGATACACTAATGCGGTGTCTATTTTTGTAGCGCGCAGCGCTTGTTCATAAAAAACTTCGGCGATATACCGCTGGGCATCAAGAATAACAATGCCGGCATCAAAAATAAATACGAGGGCGAAAATCAGCGTAAAAACCATCGTGGTGAGAGATGAGCTTTTAAGCTCGAACTTTGCGCGCTTATGAAATAAGACTGCCGATAGTACCGCAAGCAAGAAAAACCACATGCATTGCAAAACAAAGCTTGCCGGATACATGAAAAAAATTACTATTCCCGTTACTAATGACGGTAACGAGAGCGCCGCCATGTTCATAACCACGGGTTCCTGTTCTTGTGTACGTAATAAGTACCGGATGCCATAGAACAGTGGCGCAAGGAGAAGAAGAATAAATATAACGATCCCCACCCCTCCCAATTCTGCAAATTTTGTCATTACCTCCGAAGCTGCTGCGGGAAATGTTATGTTCCACAGCTGGGTCTGGGCAATAGAGGGATCTTTGTATTTTGCAAAGTCGTAACTAAAAGTTCCCGGTCCCGTCCCCAGTATGGGAGTGTGTAAAAGAGCTTTCTTCCCCATCGTGAAACTGGCCTTCTGTGAAAGCGAAATTTCAATGGTATTTATTTTCCAGGGAAGATAAAAATTAAAAATAGCGAACAAGAGCGAGACGATCAGTAAAAACATCGGTATAAACAACCAGCGGCCATCAAAAACGTGGCGCTTTGCTACCCAAAACAGCAATACGGCGGCACACGCGGCAAAACAAGCCCACCACACGACGGGATAATTAATAAGCAAGAAGATTACAAATGCTGAAAGGACGTTTGCTAAAAAGAGAATCCGCTGCCATCCTTTTGAATTAATCCCCAGAATCATAAAGAGGGGGAGCACAAATGCAGCAAATAACCCCAAACTCCCTACCGAGCCGATGGTATTAAACGATCCGCTCAGTCCAATGCCAAACGGGATGATATGAATACCCACCATTTGCAATATGGCGTAGGCGTGGACGCAGAGCACTGAAAACCCAAGGATAATCCACGAAAACGAAAGCTCTTTTTCTGAAAAGAGGCTATTAACCAGGAAAAAAAACGTTATAAAGCCGGCACACGAGAGAAAACTTGATGCCGTAGTTAACGGATACCCCCAAAAACTTCCGTACCCCATGACTGAAAATATCGTAGAGATAAGACATACTATGCCGAAAAGAAAAACGAGAAGATTAAGGTAGCTTTTCCGTAAGCTAAAAATTCCGCTTGCTACTGTCCGCACTATCCACGCCACTAACCCGAAAGAAACAAGGCCAATCAAAAGAGCCTGTTTATTAAAATCAAGGGCGTCAGACGTAAACGGAAGCGCAATTAAAGGCACAAAGAACAATACAAGATATACGGTTATTTTTGCTACCGAATCAGCAATAATGGCTGTCTTATGCAAGAAATTATGTTCTTTTGGCATACGTACGCAAAAATTAGGGCGCACTGAATACGAAAAATCCAATGCTGTTGTGTTTAGTATATCATAAAAACTACTGTCAACGTGTGGAAAAGTAACTCAAAAACCCCCTGAGGGGTTTTGATTATTTTTGTCCTTTTGAAGGTTCGAGTGGAGGCACTGTAAATGACCGTTGCGCAATATCTTCTTCCACAATAGCTTTGGGTTTGCCATATTTCAACTTGGATATTTTTTTAACGGGATCAGCAATTTCAGGACGGCCTTCATGAGGAGGATAAATTTCCATCTTAAACGGCGCAGAAGTCTTGTTATTGAGCATCATTTTCATAATAAGATTGAAATTATCAAGATTAACCAGGTCATAGCGTGAAAACTCCGGCTCAAATTGTTTTTCCAAAAATTCAGCGTCTTCGGCTCCAATACGGAATGCTCCAATTGACCCGACGTTGCCTAATACCGCATTTTTAATTTGATCGGTTAATTGGGGAATATATTGGTGCGCCAACACCAAATTGAGCTTGTACTTGCGGGCTTCCGATAAAATGGTGGCAATGGAATCAGTGGTAAAGTTTTGGAACTCGTCAACATACAAATAAAAATCCTTACGCTCGGCTTCTTTTACGCGCGCACGCTTCATGGCGGCCATTTGCATCTTTGAAACCAAAATCAGTCCCAACAAGGAGCTGTTTACCTCTCCTGTTTGGCCCTTTGAAAGATTGGCCAAGAAAATTTTCCCTTCATCCATAATCTTTGACAAATCAAAACTTGAGCGTGATTGGCCAATAATATTGCGCATCATCTCGTTTTCAATAAAGCGCCCTACTTTTGAAACGACATAGCCGAGCATGTCCGACCGGGTACTTCCCGTTGTTTGTGCCCATTCTTTTACCCAAAAGTTACGCACCACAAGATCTGAAACTTTTGCCAAACGCTGCTGCAAAAACGCCGGATCAGTGAACATTTTGGGAATTTCAACCAAAGTGCCGGGATTCTGTTGGTCGGCCATAAGCGCAAGCATGGCATTGCGCATATAGTGTTCAAACATAGGGCCAATGATTTCAGGCGGAAAGAGTTTATAAAAAATAGCAATCATTTCCTGGACAGCAAAATCTTTTTGTTCGGGTGTTTCATATTCAAGCATATTAAGGCCCATGGGACGGCTCATGTCAAAGGGTTCAAAAACTACTACATCGTCCACGCGGTTTTTAGGAATATTGGCCAACGTATGTTCTACCAGTTCGCCGTGCGGATCAATAACCGCAACGCCCTGCCCCTGCTCAATGTCTTGGCGGATCATTTCCCGCAGAAGGGTTGATTTTCCGGTACCGGTTTGCCCAATAATATAAAAATGGCGCCGCCGGTCTTCACGTGACGCAAATGAAATTTGTTTTTCCTCACCGCGAAACACTGACCGGCCTAAGGTATTAATGCCATGGGTAGGCAAATCAGAGGGAGGTGGTGCTGAATGTGATTTTACTGCCTTGATATACGGAGTTTCAGTAAGATGACTGGGAAAATGATAGAGGCTGGTTATTTCTTCAATATTTAAGACATTCTTTTGTTTTCCGTTGAAAATACGAAAACTGAATTCATAAATAAATTTCTTAAGCGAACCAGCTTTTACGTCAACCGCTAAAAATCCATTGAGTACTGACAATGAAAACTGGCTAAATGAGGCGAGCATATGCTCAAGAATATCTTGGGCGCGCTCTTGAGTAGGCGCTGAAGATACCAGCCTGATGTTTGTTTCAAAGGCCTGCTTTGAGATCTTGCTGGCAATGGCGTCGTAACTCAACTGGTCAATTCCTTGCTCCTTGGGAGTTGTAAGTTCTTTTTCTTTCTCTTTTTTTGGCGAGGTTTTCAAGAGTTCGCCAAATATTTTCGCACCTTCACTTTTTACCGCTTCTCTGACTGCCGACGTGGCTTTTTTCCCTTCTCGGATTTTTTGGAGCGCTTTTTCTCCCGCTGAGCGCAGATTTACCTTTGTAGGCCTGATGATGATTTGGATAGCGGCTCCCTCATCAGGCTTAATCTTACTTAACGTATTGGTAATAGCGCTCACGGGATCTTTTTCAAGTCTTTGATACGTGTTAATGGGAAAGAGAAAATTTTCTTTAAGTTTCAGCCATGCCCCAGCGGTTTTTCCTTGAGGTTCAAAAATCGTGTAATCAGAAGTTACTTTTTCTACCACTGCTTTGGGATATACACCCTGCACATATTTTTCAAAAACGCTTTCTAAATATGAGGGTACTGCAATATAAAATGAAATATCTGATCCGCCGGTGCGCGAAGCGATTTCAAGAGCTATTGCAGGCCGCGCTTGCAAGAGCTTTGGTTTTTTCAGAACTAAAAAATTAGCCAATACCTGTTCCATATGTGAAACAAGTACTTTTTCTTCAGTCGGTGGAGCACCCTCTTTTACCTGCTCATGCTGAGGCATGAGTACTAAAAACAGTACGGTATCTAAGCCTTTGACAAGAATGTTCCGTTCAAGGCCGTCTTCATACAAAGCAACAAAAGCCGCGCATATAAGAAGAACAATAATCAGCAGAAAACTGATGAGAAGCAAGGACATGCACCAAAAAGATTAAATTTTGAATTTTTTATAGTATCCGCCGTCAGCAAGAGCATCATGGAGAGCATCAACAAGATAGGCATCCCCCGCCTTGCGGGCCACATGGACGGCATAGGCAATGCCTCGGGAACCTGCAATTTCAATAAGCTTTTGTACCCGTTCTGTTTCGGGAACATCTTGGATTGCTTGAGCGTGACTGGTAACTTGGAGTTTCAGCGAATCGTCAATGTCGGTTTTTTCAATCTCCTCTCGCAGAGCTGCAGTGTCATCATGGCTTAGCTGTTCGCGCTCAACAGATTCTTGCGCTTCGGGAGCCGCTTCCACGTGTTCAACGGGCTGCTGAGGTACGGGAGTTTGTTCAATATTTTTTTCTTCGTCTGGCATAATAGTTATTTTCACTTAACAAGAATATCAAGAATTGATTCTGCTTTTGATGGCTCGGTGACCTTTACCTGAGCCCTCAATGACGTTGAAACACGAGATACTTCATAATATTTCACGCACGGCACGGGAGAAAACTGGGGTTTTAACACGCTTCCACATAAATCAGGCCGCGGAAGCCAGCTATATGCTTTATCATTAATGCTGGTAAAATGTCGGCCCGTAGAATCAATGAGATCACCTACGTCCCACGCATAGAGCGGAGTATTGGTTTTCCCTAGGTTTTGCGCACCTACGGTTAGCTTAATAAAATGGTCGGAGGTTGTCAGATCGGTATCGTAGGCATGGGGAGCTTTGAGGACACCGCCCATATCTTCAGCTGTTTCAAAAAGAAAACGAATATTGCCGGCCTTTGTGTCGTAGGTGGGACCCGCGGGCTGTCCTTGGGTTTGCTGTGGAGGTTTTTTATTTTTTGCTTTCTGATAGGAAATAAACGTCGTTACGGCATATAAAACCAACACGAATGCAAGGCATCCAACAGCAATAAAAATAAGAATACGAGACACTTGGCCAGACTGGCTTTTAAAGACGTTCTTTCGCATGCTTTTATTATACAACTTCAGCTTTGTTCAAGGAAGTCTTTGTCTTCCACAGCCCATGTTCCAAACAAGCACTCTCGGCTGTGACGAGGTGGTTTATCTTTTTTTATCAACGCAACTGCTTCTGTAAATATTTCATAGATTTCGGTTGGATCAGTCTTGATTTCCACCAATTCTTTACGAAATGGAATACTATCAACAAATCCGCGATCGGCATCAACAATATAAAATGCCATATAGGCCTTAGGCCGGACGGTATATCCGTTTTTGGAAAGTAAAAAGGCGTATGCATCCATTTGGAGCTGGAATTCATCATACACCTTAGATATTTTCTTATTCGTTGCTTTATAGTCCAGTGGCGCCAGCGAACCGTCGGAGAATTCCAGAATATCATCCACTGCCCCCAATAATGTTGCTTTTAATTCTCTCGGTGAAAATTGCAATCCCCGTTTACTGTCCCTCCACCGTTCAAGGAGTTTTTTATTGCTAAAGAGTTTTGCTTTTATTTTATTTTTCTCAAGCAATGGATGTTGCTCGCCACGTCTCCGGTAATAATCAAATTCTTCCTGCATAAGAGCATCCATTGTTTGGTTAAGATCATACGGAAAAGTCTGCGGACGCTTAACCCCCATCTTTTTATCCAACCAAAAACAATGGGGACACTCCAGATAGAGGCTCAAAGACCGTGGTGATAATGTAATCGACATATACTTTATCTTATCAAAATTTTCACCCATCGCCATGTATTAAATTGATCCTTGTAGAATTCCCCGTGCTGATAGCCATATTTTTTGAGAAGTTTGGCTATGGCTGGCTTTTGAGGGGTATCAAACTCCATATAGATGACACCATCACGAGCAAGAAAGTTTTTTGCTTGTCCTAAAAACTTATCAATGAAAAATAATCCATCCCCTCCCCCAAACAGGGCCGTGTGTGGCTCATGTTGCAGTGCTGATGCTTGCACCTTATGCTTATTTTTTGTTGGAATATACGGTGGATTGGCAACAATAACATCAAACTTTCCTTTTAGGTTTTTAAAAATATCTGATTGGATAATTTCATATTGGGCTGGCGGGATTTTATTAAGTTTACAGTTTATTTTTATTTGATCGATCGTATGTTTCTCAGAATCAACAAATACTACCTTTGCATGTTTAACGTGTCGCATAATGGATATGCCGATAGCTCCTGATCCTGCAAACATATCTAAAACTCTCACCTGTTTCTTTTTTTGCAGGTCTTCAATCACTTTCTCCGTCCAAAATTCTGTTTCAAGCCGGGGAATCAACGGTTTTTGCGATAAATCTATTGTACAACCCAAAAATTCTACCCAGCCAATAATATAATCTACCGGCTCCCCTTTCATAAGCCGTTGAATATCTTTTTGCGCAGCAGTAGTCATTCTACCGTTATATTTTTCCTGCAGAATCCAGCGTTTTTGATTTTCGATATTTTTTATATTCATGAGTACCGTCATATCATACTTAATCCAAAAGAAAAAGCCAGCGATGTACCGTCGCTGGCTTGCATGTTTCACTCCCATTCAATTGTTCCCGGTGGTTTGCCAGTACAATTGTAGGTTACGCGGGCAACCTGGCGGACTTCGTTAGTCATCCGCTGACTTGCCCGCTCGATGACTTCCCACGGCAGGCGGACAGGTTCAGCCGTAAACCCATTCACGCTGTGGAAAGCCCACATACAGACCACCCACCCTGAGGTAGCATCATCACCCTTGCTACAGCTGGCTACCGATGAAGTGATGGTCACTCCCGCCTGCCAGATCTTTTCGTAAAGGCCCGCCCGATGGATTTCCTCCATGAAAATCCCATCGAGTATCCGAGCACCATGGAGTTTTTCTGGTGTCACCTCGCCCTCGATGCGCACCACGAACCCGGGACCAGGAAACGGATGGCGGGTCAAAAGGACTTCGGGTACACCGATAGCTCGTCCGATGTTGCGCCCGGTATCCTTGACCTGGTCGCCGAGTGGCATAAGCTCCGGCACTGAGAAGTCGAGCCCTACGTTGTGATGCACCTTGATTTCGGCCTTACGCACCCCTGCAACAGCATGGCCGTGGCCGCTTTCAGAGATATCGGTGTAGAGTGTGCCTTGGGCGACGAAGGAAGCATCTAATCGTAACCGGTACTGCTCTAATACATCCTTGTAGACCTTGCGCACCGCCATGCGTTTTTCGCGGCTCTTGGTAACTCCTTTGAGGGCCGCTAAAAATTTATCGGTGGCATCGACGATATGCAGGTCAATCCATGACTCACCACCAAAAAAATCACGCACATGAACTTCATCTTCGGGCCGATCGATGCCTTTGATATAGACTCCATGGAGGTGCTTTCTCGCATAGAGACGATCACTGTCGCACACAGCTCTGCCGAGCAGATAGGCGACCGTTGAGGAATCCGATCCCCCTGATAGTGCCAACAGTACGTCCATGTCGCCGATGCGCTGTGTCAGCTCCTCGATCTTTTGTTCAGCGACCTCCTCGGCTGGGTAGCGATCTTTGGCACCGCAAATGGTAAAGCAGAAGTTTTCGAACATCTGCTGGCCGTGGGCAGTTGCTGTCACTTCCGGATGAAATTGCACTCCCCAGAGATGCCCAAACTGGGCAGCGGCAAAAGGTGTATGCTTCGTGCGACCAAGAAGCCTAAAACCTTTATCATATGTTTCCTGTATCGGATCTACGGTGTCCCCATGGCTTTGGAGCACTTTCATTTTGGACGGACACCCTGCAAAGAGCGGTGAATCACTTCTCACGACGAAGGTATGCTTGCCGAATTCCCGTTTATGAGCAGGAAAAACCCGGCATCCGACGTGTTGCGCCCATAGTTGGAAGCCCAGGCAGATGCCCAAGACGGGTATGCCAAGGTCAAAGATCTTAGCGTCGAACGGCGGCGGATCGTGATAGACCGATACCGGACCGCCCGAAAGGATGATTCCTTTTGGGTTCACCTTCGCGACATCTTCGGCCTTCAGGGTTGATGGATCGGCCACAACACAGAAGACGCCGAGTTCTTCCATCTTCATCTTGATGAGGTGGTCAAACTGGCTGCCGAGCGGAAAAAGCAGGAAAACCTCATCGGTTTTGCGGATGCCTTTCTCCTCTTGTATCTCAGCGAGCGTTTGTTCGTTCACCGCGGTAAGCGTTCGTATCATGGCTTTCTCCCTTGTTGACAAGGTTCAAAAACGATTATTCATTGTAGTGTATTACTTTTGGTTGTCAATGAAAAAGGCCCAAGAAGTGTTCCTTGGGCCTAGAGGGATTTCTTCGCGTTTACGCGAGTGCAGCTTCCTCTTTTTTCTTCTCGACTCTTCGGGCGACCTTCGGGTTCGGGATCATCAGTGTTCCATCTTCTTGACGGAACGCGACTGCTGGTCGGAACTCGCGCACCGATTTCTTTTTACTGCATGAGCAGAAAAAGTAGCCTGATTTCTTCTTGCTGTCTTCTGAACCAGGCGACGCGGTCACTGTGGTTTCATCGAGCTTAGAATTGAATGGGAGAAACTCAAACGTAGTGACGGCCACACCAGCCTTTTTACAGTTTACGCACTCGATGATATCGTCCTCCGCACACGGGATGTCAGGGGGCTCGAGGATCTCAAGCTCGGCGGTCTTGCTCATACATCACCTCCTTTTTGATGTGACAAAGTGCTATGAAAAAATCCGCAAACGCGGATTTTTACTTATCAATGGAAACAACTTCAACTTCGGTGAATTGCTGTCGGTGTCCGATTTTTCTCTTGTATCGTTTCTTGGGCTTGTATTTGAAAATAATTAGTTTTTCTCCCTTCACATTACCAAGGATTTTTCCTGTTACCGTGGCTCCTGCAATAAAGGGGGTCCCAATTTCCAATTTCTTGTTTTTTTCAAGCATCAAAACTTCAGGAAAGGTTACTTCCTTCCCTGCTTGGGTTTCCAGCTTTTCAATTTTGATTTTGTCTCCTGGCTGGACAAGATACTGCTTGCCACCAGTCTTAATGACTGCAAACATGGTAATTCTTTACCAGCTTAACAAAAATTTTTCTATTCGTCAAGAAGGGGCTTTTGCACTTCTTCAATAGTGATTGCTTTTTCCCCGCCGGTGAGTTTAACGACGTCTTTATCTATCTTACCAAGTTCCTTATATGCCGTGTTGTACGAATTAACGGTCGTGCTTAAATTACTGCCCATTTTTTTCATATATTCTTCATATGCAGTGATGTGTCTTTGTAAAACACCGACATTTTTAAGAATTTCTTTAGTTGATTCTTCAATTTGCAATGCCCGCAAACCCTGCAGAATTGTTTGCAATTGGGCTAAAAAAGTCGTTGGCGAAACAATAGTTACATGCTTTGAAAAGGCGTACTCAATGAGATCTTGGGTATTAACTTTCAGAGCTCCAACTTGACTGACGAGCAAATCATAAAAAATAGCTTCATGAGGAATAAACATGACGGCAAAATCCATCGTTCCTTCGGCTGGTTTGACGTATTTTGAAGTTTCATCAATACGGAGTTTTAAATCCGCTTTAAATAATTTTTCGAGGCGCTCTTTTTCTAAGGGATTTTGTTCCTCAACAAGACGATTATAATTTTCCAATGAAAATTTTGAATCTACGGGGATAATTTTGTCGCGTACAAAAACCACGGCATCAACAATCGTACCGTCTTTAAAAGCATACTGCATTTGATATGACCCCGGCGGCAAGACGTTCTTTAATACGGTTTCTAAATAATATTCACCCAAAATTCCCCGTTGCTTTGGGTTTTTTAAAATATCCTGCAGGGATTTCAATTGATCAGTAAAACCCACTACTTGGCGATTGGTTTCATCTAATTTTGCAAGGCGCTCACGCACATCACCTAAAATCTTTGATGACTCGGTAAACTGATATTGGGCACTTTTATGGGATTCAGTCAGTTTTCCATCAAGCACTTGTGACAAATGGTTTAACTGCTGGTGAAGCATGAGCAGTTGCCCATCATCTTTTTTAGATTCTTCTTTTTTACGGAGGAGCAAAAAAATGACTACTCCTAGGGCGAGGATAATGATGATAATCGCTATATCCATATTGAGATATTACTACTTGATGAATATTTCTACAAGGAGAAACACGACGTACAGCCCCAAGAGTACAAAACTTTCCCGTTTGACGATTTTACGGCCAGTTCTAATGAAAATCAATGAACAGATGGCGGCAATGATAAGAAAAACGCTTGCCATACTGAATGGCGCAAAATTATGGATGTGAAACGGAAACAATAGTCCAATAAGACCCAATACTAACGTGGCACAAATAATAACTGACCCCATAAGATCACCCAATACCAGCCAGTTTTCCTCTTCACGCGCGGCAACAATAGAAAAATACAGTTCAGGGAAACAGTTTCCCAAGCCAACGATAAGCACTCCCACAAGACCAATCGAGATACCCAAGTATCCTGAAAAGAATTGGGCTGAATTGATAACCGCCTGCGAGGCAAGAAGAAGGAGGGCCAGTAATACGATTGCCTTTATAATGTTTTTCAGAAAATCCTTAAAATCGGCAATGGGTTTTCGGTTTTTACGCCGATAAATCTTTTTAAAGTGTTCTTTCTTGGAAAATAACCATACTGAATACAAAAGAAACGCGCCAATAAGTATAAGACCATCAATCCGGCTTAAGGTGCCATCCCATACTAATACCAACGGCAGTACGGCAATAAGCGTCGTAAAAATGGCGCTGCTTTGGACCATGTCACTTTCCGCTGAAAGTCCTTTGCGGCTAAATAATACTGCCAACGCCATGACAATGGTGAGGTCACCCAAGTTTCCTCCCACAATATCACCAAAGCCTAATTCTGGATGCCCCTGGAAGGCAGCATTTAAGTCAATAAATAAGTTTGGCAACGACACCGCAAACGCCATAATGAAAAAAGCAATAACAAATTCACGCCAGCCAAGATATTTGGCAATACGGGCTAATGATTCAATAGCTAACGAGCTTAAGTATGAAAGCAGAAAACACGACCCCAGGAAGACAAAGATAATAAAAAGAAAATTCATTAGTATGGCGTATTAAAAAGCGAGTACATGGCTCCTATGATGAACATTATGATCAGGGGATAGGCGATAATTTTCCTGCCACCAATCTTAAGATACATAAGTGCTATTAAAATACCGTCAATGCCTAATAAAAAGCCTCCAACAAATGAAATCAGGGGAATAAACGAATGAAATCCCCATAAGTACAATCCCAACGGAATGCCACAGACTATCAGCCATGCGGGGAACTCTTTTATTTTCAAGTCGAGCATAAGCACTTGTTTTAAAAGAACCCCTTGGGCAATAAATGCAATCAATGTTGTCACAACGCCCAAAGAAAGAGCAAGAGCAAATATACCAGGGCTTAAAAAGTTCTGCAATCCCGTTAATGCCGAGTCGCTGGTCTGAAATCCCGAAATTCCGACAACCAAGGCAGTGAATCCAAGATAGAAAACCGCAATAATGGCAAACGCCGCTATAATGATTGATTTGAGTGTTTTCTTTCTGCCGCGAACCATTTCCTCAATTTCCGGAATAAAGCCAATCCCCCACAAGGCAAACATAATCGGACCATACGGCACAAGAAAGTTTTCAAAGCCTAGAGACCAATGCTCCCGCGCGAGTTGCGGAAATTGAATCTTCGATGACGCAGAAATAAAAATGACTAACAGGGTAATGAGGAGAAAGACAATAGCGAATAAATCGAATTTTGAAATTATTTTTACATCTTTATAAATGAAAAAACTGGCAACTGCAAAATATATAAGAACATACACAAGAGTAGGCCCACCAAAAACGGGGGTCAGCATCGTCGATAAGAATTTTCCTCCCACGAGCAAATATGAAAGCAAAACAGTCAAAGCTCCTATAATGCCAAAGAAAAGCACGAATATCTTTGCGACGGGCCCAAAATAGTACCCTACAAAACCAGGATAGCGCTTGTGGTCGGGAGTATGAAGAGAAACTTCACTAAAAATCAAATGAACGAACAACACAATCCCTCCAAGAATGACCAGATAAAAAAACATCGGCCACACACCGACGTTACGAGCAATATACGGAAGAGACAAAAATCCAACACCAATAATACTGCCAACCATCGTTACGACGGGGAAAATATAATGCTTGAGAATCTTTGCCATTTACACATTTTACCATGTATCAAAATTAGGACACAAGTGGATAATTTGACAAATATATGGTATCCTTTTCTTAGTTTGGTCCCATCGTCTAGCCTGGTCCAGGACACATGGTTCTCATCCATGTAACACCGGTTCGAATCCGGTTGGGACCGCACAAGCTCATTTACGATTGTTTCTTAACAATAGAAAGGATTCCCCATGCCTCCCATCTACTGCATTATGTGCAGTTTTTCTCTGAATGATGATGTTCGTGATGTACTCTTTGGGACAGCGTACCTGATGCTCAGGAGTGGCCTCAAAAAAAAGAAAGTACGTTCTGAGTCCTGTGAAGGAATTATCACTGAACGCGGCTCCATCGCCTTGTACGGTACGAGCGGCATCAGGTTTGAAGCGCACTTGGAAACTGAGGTGGGCGATCTCAAGGTTGTATACCTGGTTCGTCCCCAAGATCTTGGGGATCTTGAAAGAGACGACTCCCAGGGGGCGTGGGTATCCCCTGAAGAAATCCTCGACCCTCCCGATGATCTGAAAGAAAGGATGCGCCCAAACCCGATACGCCGACTCGCCAAAAAGCACCTGGAAAACTAGGGTCGTTCAGCACCTTCAACAAAATCGGTTCCGTGCGAACCGATTTTTTATTACTTTGCGTTCGGATCGTAGTCGGGAGGAATTTGCCAATAATCAATGATGTATTGAGCAAGTTTTTTAAAAATAGGGGCTGCTGATAATGAAGATTTGGGGACTTTAGGATTATCAAGCTTTACTAAAATTAAGAATTGAGGTTTTAATGCTGGGCCAAATCCAATAAAACTTTGGACAGTACGGTCTTGGTAATATCCTTTTTTAGTCGTAAGAGGAACTTCGGCGGTACCTGTTTTACCCGCTAACCAATATCCATTGATTCTAGCTCCCGATCCAAACCCCCGTTCCACTACATTAATAAGCATTTTTGTGACTTCATCGGCTGTTTTCTGGGATATGACTTGTTTTGACAATTGTGTTTTTGTATCCTGCTCATCAGTACCATGGATAATTTTGTCGGCAATAAATACTTTTGGGAGGCGGCCGCCATTAGCAAAGATAGAAAACGATCGTGCCAGCTGGATAGGGGTCATTTGGATTCCCTGTCCAAAGGACGCAGTGGCAAAACCAAAATTTGACCCTTTTTTAAGCGCGTCGTTGCGGGAGGAGACCTCGCCTTGCAAATCAATGCCTGTTTTTTCAGAAAATCCATAGTCATCAATATGCTGGGCAAACTTTTCCCGGCCAACAAGCTGTTCTAAAAACACGGCTCCCGTGTTAATGGATTTTTCCAAAATACCCGACATATCGCGCAATCCGTATTTTTCGTGGTCAAAGTTATAAATAGTATCGGGGCCTATCGTCACCGATCCCTTGTCAGTAAACGTTGTTTCGGGTGATACTTTGCCGTCTTCAAGAGCCATGGCCATGGTGAAGGGCTTAAAAATGGATCCTGGCTCAAATAATTTTTGGACTGCCCCGTTTTGGAACACCTCTAATCCCTTTTCCTGGCCGTATTTATTCGGGTCAAACGATGGAAAATTAGCGAGGGCAACAACGCGCCCTGAATCAGGTTTTAAAACAATAATTTGTCCTGAATCAATACTGAAGTCTTGGTATGCTTGTTTAAGCAACGCCTCGGCTTGGAATTGGATATTATAATCAATGGTCGCATAAATATCTGAGCCGTCTAGCTCGCTCGCACTTTGTTGGCTAGCCCCAATGGCGCCCAGCCCAGCTTTTTCTTCGGCTAACCCTTCTTTACCTTTCAAGATATCTTCATAATATCCCTCCAGACCGTATTGCCCTTCTCCATTACCTCCTACAAAACCTGCCACTTGAGCGGCGAAATTTTTCTGCGGATAATACCGCGCTGGCACCTCTTCCCATTGCACCCCCGCAAGATTTAACGCCTTGATAGCCGCCAATTCTTTATCGCCCACTCCTTTTTTTATAACAATATATGAATCGGATTTCTCGATTTTCGCGGCAATTGTTTTTACTGAATCCCCAATGATGGGCGCAAGGCCTTCAGTAATAGCTTTTATATCCTTTATATTCTTTGGAACAACTGAAACATTCCACGTCGTCTGATTAAGGGCCAAGCTTGAAGATTCTTGTGTGCCCTGACTCCCTTTTGAGCCCTTGCTATCTTCTAAAAATATTTTCCCGCGATTACCAACAACCTCCTGAAACCCCGCTTGCTGGCCAAGTGCCTGGGATTGATAAAATTTATGGTTCAGTACTTGTAAAAAAAATAAACGAGCAACGATGCCCGCGGCAACCACTATGATAAAAAATAATACTACGTTAAGTCTCCAATGTTTCATTTCCAAGGAAAGTGAAGCAAGAATGTACCGCGAAATATGTTCTTGCCAACGACGTAGAAAATAGAGGTAAAGCCCCTATTTCGTTCCTGCCCTTGCCAAAGAGTTATCAAAAATTTGTACGTATTTGATACCTGATGCTTTTTCAAATCCTGCCGAGCGTGCCTGATCAATGACGCGCGACAATTCATCAGTCTGCGCTGACTTCATATGAAGAGCCTGGTTTTCACTTGAAAGAGTGTCAATTTGCTTGTCATACGTCTTCATCACGTACGCACCCTGTGTCATTGCATTAATTAATATAACATACAACACGAGCAACGTGATTACAAGCGCAATTCCGGTTACTAAAACAGCTTTCCAGGGTACGTGTGGTACGGCTATCGATTTAATTTTTTGATAACTGAGCGTTATGGCTGTCATTACGTTATTTTCTTTAATGCTCGCAATTTTGCTGACCGCGATCGAGGATTTTCTTTTATTTCACTACTTTCTGCGGTCACCGGCTTTTTTGTTAAAATTTCTCCCTTATGTTCATCTTCCATCTGCTTGAAGAATTGTTTGACGATGCGGTCTTCCAATGAATGAAATGAAATAACCACGAGTCGTCCGTCTTGTGCCAATACTTCAAGTGCTTTGGGTAAAAATATTTTTATATTTTCTAATTCTCCATTGACGGCAATGCGTAATGCTTGAAATGTTCGTGTTGCATAATCAATTGATCCGTGCTGGAACCTTCCGGGGATGGCTCGTGCAATAACCTCCCGTAATTCTGCGGTTGTTGTTATTGGTTTCTGCACGCGCGCTTCAACAATTTCTTGTGCAATTTTTTTTGAAAACTTTTCTTCCCCGTATTCATGAATAATCTGTTCTATGTCTTGCTCTGAATATTCATTGATTATTTTTTCTGCCGTTAACTCGGTATCTTCGCTATAGCGCATGTCCAGACGTTCATCCTGAGAAAAGGCAAACCCCCTGCCAGACTGTTCAATATGCCATGACGAATATCCAAGATCGGCAATAATTCCATTGACCGGCCCAAATTTTTCCTGGTCAACAATAGTTTTTACCTCCGCGTATGAGCTGTGCGCCAATACGGTGCGTCCATTAAATCCTGATAATAATGTTCGGCTGTTTTCAATTTGGTTTTGATCCCAATCAATGCCCAATACTTTTCCATCAGGACCGTTCTTTCCTAAAATTGAAACGGTGTGCCCCCCTTCTCCAACGGTTGCGTCAATAAAATTCTTGTTGGGCTCAACTCCCAAATATTCAAGCACTTGTTTTGAAAGTACCGGTTTGTGTATCTGAATCATATGATCAATCCTTAAATTCCCAGCGGCCCTAATTTTTCAACAATGTCCTCCACTCCTTTTTCAGCGTTTGATCGGTAGGTATCCCATTTTTTCTCATCCCAGATTTCCAATCGGTTTGATAATCCGCACACTGCCACATCTTTTTTTAATCCGGCGTATTCCATCAAATAATCAGGAAGTAAGATCCTACCTAACTTGTCTAATTCTAATTCCGTCGCACTGGCTAAAAAGTGTCTCGTTGCTGATCGGGCTTGTGAATGTGAGATTGGCAAATTGCTTAATTTCTGCGATATGATTTCCCACTCTTTTTCCGTATAAACCACCAAACAGTTTTCTACTCCTTTCGTTACTATCACTTTTCCTCCTAATTCTCCGCGGAACTTTGCAGGCAAAGCCAGTCGTTTTTTTGTATCAATCGTGTGTTTGTGCTGGCCAATAAGCATATAAAATGCAGAAATTTATAATCCCTTGCGGATATGAGTTATACACAGAATCCCTTAGTTTTCCCACCTTTATCCACAATTACCCACATATTCTTTATACTCCATAAGACGAGTATGCGTCAAACATCCTTACAAAAAGTCCTCATTTGTTCGTAAAAGTGTATATTTATCCACGAGTTATCCACATTTTCATGGATAAAAAGTTTCCCACTAACAAAAAAGCCCGGCACAATGCCGGGCTTTTTAATCTCCTATTATTTCACGTGTTCAATAATTTTTAACGTTTCAGGATCAATTTCAACGGTTCCGCCCTTAGTAACTTTGTCGCTTAATAATGCCTGGGCTATTTCATTTTCAATGGTATCCTGCACCACTCTTCGCATTTCCCGGGCGCCAAATTCGGGCTTATACGACATACCGACAATTTTTTCCACGAGCTCAGGAGTAACGACAAATCCAATGTCTTTTTCCTGCAAGCTTTTTTGCAGGCCACCTAATATCAACCCGGCAATTTCCATGAGATTTTCTTTTGTCAGCGGATGGAAAATTACTGCTGCATCAAACCGGTTAATGAATTCGGGTTTAAATACTCCCTGGTCAAACAAGGCATCAAGGATTTTTTTCTTATCAAGGGGTTCATTATTTTCAATTGCCTTGAAAATCATCGGCGCCCCGGCATTTGACGTGGCAATAACAATAGTATTAGTAAACATAACCTTCCTTCCCTGCCCGTCAGTAATATGACCCTCATCAAGCACCTGTAAGAATAAATTCAAAATATTGGGATGGGCTTTTTCTATTTCATCAAGCAATACCAATGAAAACGGATTCTCGCGCACCGGTGTTGTTAACAATCCCTGTTGCTCAACGGGACTTATTGCGCCAATAAGGCGCGGAATATCGGAAATTGCCTGGAATTCTGACATATCCAGTCGGATCATCTTGTCTTCACCTTTAAAATAAATTTCAGCGAGCGCTTTTGCCGTTTCTGTCTTACCGACACCGGTTGGCCCTAAAAATAAGAATGTTCCCATGGGGCGCTTTTTTGACGATAATCCCGCCCGTGCCCTGCGCATGGCAATGGAAATTTCTTTGACGGCTTCCTGTTGGTTAACAATGCGTTTATGAATAAGATCCTCCAAATTCATAAGGACCGATTTTTCGCTTACCTCCATGGCGCCAATAGGAATTTTTGCCTCCTCAGAAATAATTTCTGAGATATGATGGGGTGCCAGTGCTTTTTCTTTCTTGGATTTTACATAGGCGATGGCTTCGTCTAAAACATCCATAGCTTTTTTCGGAAATGGAAGTGTGGGCATATACCGTGCTGTTAAGCTGATGATTTGACGAATACTGGGATATAAAATGATAATGTGATTTTTTTGTTCGTATTCGTTTACTTTTTGTTGCATAACTAAAAGAGTTTCTGCTTGGCTGAGCCCATCCACTTCAATTTTACTGAAGTTCTCTACAAATGCAGGTAACTGTTCAAGCCGCCGATGAAGCCCATCGTACGTGGTAATGCCAATAAATTTAAAACTTGGCTGGGCAAGATATTTGCCTAAAATGACTGAAATATCAATTTCGCCTGCTTTCTGTGTTTTTTGGGTGACAAAATTATCAAGCTTATCGACAACGACAATAACGTTCCCCGCCATCTGGGCTTGGCTGAACACCTCGTCGAGTGCCTGCTCTAACTTTTCTTGGTCTTGGATCTGCGTTAACAGCCGAACCATATCTACTTCAACAATACGCTTGTCATGGAGTTCAGTAAGGCCAGTGCCCAACCAGCACCGCTGGGCCAGAGCTTTAACAAGAGATTTCTTACCCACTCCGGGTTCGCCAATAATAAGAATGTTGCCTTTTGCAGATTTGGTTAATTGGATTTCCAGTTCTTGTAATTCTTTTTCGCGCCCAAAAATTTCGCCTATTTCACCTTTTTCAGCCTTACGCCGCCAATCAATGCCGAATTTATCCAACGTTACCGTAAACCCAGCAGAAAAATCCTTCCCTAATGAACCGTGCCGTGCCAAATTTTCCCGTGTCCAAAATTCCTTCTTGCGCTCTTCGAGCTGTTCTTGGCGGTCGCGCGAGGCAAGAAATTCGTACACATCGGTATCTTTGAGATCAACATCCATAAGGGCTTTTTTAAACACATCATCAGTGCGTGCCAAACCGGCAAGCAATTCTTTTTCCCCTATCTCTTGGTGTTTGAGGTCAAGCGTAATTTTTGCAGCCTCAAGTATGGTGTTTTCAAATGATTGGGAAAATAACCCTGAAAATTTTTGTTGAGATTGTGTTTTCAAATTTTCTTCCAACTCTTTTATAATTTTAGGAATATTAAATCCGAGCCGGAACATCCATACTTTAACATGATTATTTTTAGTCAGCGCAGCATAGAAAAGAGCTACTGATGAACATTCGGTATTTTTATATTTTTTAGATGTAGCTACTGCGTTGGCGACAATAGCGCATGAGTTAACCGATAAAAATTCACCCAGGTTATAGTCTTGGTTATCAGCAAGTGTTTTAGCGATATTTTTTCCTGATGGTGCACGAGATAACGTTTGAATAAAGAAATAAAACTCTCCCAATACCGTACACATAATGAATAAAAGGGCAATGATCTTAAGCCCCTGCGTAATTGAAAAGAATCCAACAAGGGAAATTGGAATAGAAATAAGAGCGGTAACAAACAAAAGAAGGAAGATCTGAAAAAGTGTTCCGGCAGATCGAAACAACGGGAACGACGTGAATTTCATCACGGAAAACACCTGCGTATTTTTAATAGAAAAATCAGCCATAAACAATGAAAAATAGTAAACCACAAATGACGAATGGCAAGACAATCCACAAAACCACTGCCACTGCCCCCACAATAACCGTAACACCCAGGGTGACAATCCCAATAATAATAAAAATGAAGCGGAAGATGGCTCCCATGATGCGGGAAAAACCATTAGAAATGAATGTTTTTACCCACTCACCGGGGGCAAAACGCTGAGGGTACGTCCAACGGTAGCGCCGCCAGGGAGAAAGAAATGTCATAATAAGTACCGGAACGGAAAAAAAGTTTGCGCTGGCCCATAAAAAATTTCCCCATACATCAAGCAAGAACGACGGGGCTTGGTAAAAATGCCAATATAACCACGAGAAAAGGATATTATGCCTCATCAGATTACTGTATTATCCTAAAAATCGCTGATGAGGTCAATGTGACTACGCTAACGCGGGATTATTGAGAATCTCTTCGCGGATATCCTTGGGTATGGGTATCTCCTCTCCTGGCTTTGAAATTCCCGGATACCGCCATGCACTGATAATTCTGCGCATGTCTTTTGTTTCACTAAACATAATCCAAATTTCCCCAGGTGTTTTCTTGGGTTGCCATGCTTTTTTCACGGTTACTTTCTTTTCCTTAAAGAATATTTTATTGGTCTTCATGACGGCGACCGTTCCCGACACAATGCCAACTTCTTGGCGGTCGGGCCGATGCAAAATGTTAATAAGCTTTATTTTGGACAGCCCATATTGGCGCATTTTTATCTTTGAATGCTCGGTCCAGTGGGTTTTTTTAGATGCGTATGGCATTGCTCATTGTACCTAAACTTTTAAAAAATAAAACCGCTCCGACCAAAGTCGGAGCGGTTTTTTCATAGTATACTTATTTCCCTTCTCCTTCTGGTGGAGGAGGTGGGGCAAGAAAGATAGCCATAGTATTCATCAACATGGGTTAATTCCTACTTTGACCTTTGTAGCATCTAGTGTAGCCTATCCAATGCCCTCGTCAATACTCAGTATACTTGTCAAAAAATATGTCAAATTAGCCGTTTTTGAGTATTAAATTCATGTGCGCGATGAAGGGATCGGACCCTCGACCTCACTATCCGTTTACTTATATTTTATGGTGGGCATTATAGGAATCGAACCTATGGCCTTTCCGATGTGAACGGAACGCTCTGCCGCTGAGCTAAATGCCCGCCATAAAATATAAGTGGCTAATGAACGGTGCTGCTCCCTGCCTGCCGGCAGGCAGGTACCAGCTGAGCTACTCCAGCAAAAACGCTTTCGGCAAATATTCGATAATGTCGCTGGCAAGCACCCCCAACTCGGATTTTGCTTTGGCCGCAAAGTCCCCCGCCCGGCC
>Ga0075426_10000595_pt1 | contig 24979 bp, 20 predicted proteins | sample SoiMethybrSBSTD5_FD_75304 | JGI IMG/M metagenome (GOLD analysis project Ga0075426, IMG submission 75304) | Bulk soil microbial communities from a Populus tree surrounding site in Tennessee, USA - Soil MetaG P. TD hybrid SBSTD5 | ecosystem: Environmental > Terrestrial > Soil > Tree plantation...
GACCTGCTTATCGAAGCCTTCGCCGTGGTGCGCGAAGCCGGCCGCCGTTTCCTCAACATGCGGCACTTCGACGTCCAGCTGATCGGCGGCATGGTGCTGCACACCGGCAAAATCGCCGAGATGAAGACCGGTGAAGGAAAGACGCTGGTCGCGACCCTGCCCGTTTATCTGAACGCGCTCGAGGGAAACGGCGTTCACGTCGTCACCGTCAACGACTACCTGGCCCATCGTGACTCCGAGTGGATGGGCCGCATCTACAAGGGGCTCGGCATGTCCGTCGGCGTCATCGTCCACGACCTCGACGATGAAGAGCGTAAGGAAAATTACAACTGCGACATCACCTACGGCACCAATAACGAATTCGGCTTCGACTACCTCCGCGACAACATGAAGTTCCGCATCGAGGACTGCGTGCAGCGCGGCCACCACTTCGCCATCGTTGACGAAGTGGACTCCATCCTGGTGGATGAAGCGCGTACCCCGCTCATCATCTCCGGCCCCAGCGAGGAATCCAACGACAAGTATTTCAAGGTCAACCGCATCATCCCCAAGCTGGTGCGCGGCGAGGAGATCGAAGGCAAGGAGCCTGGAGAAAAATACACCACCGGCGACTACACCGTCGACGAAAAGCACCGCGCAGTCGGGCTGACCGAGGAGGGGTACGACAAGGTCGCCAAGCTGCTTAACGTGCCCAACATTTACGACATGGCCAACATCGAGTGGAAGCACCATGTCGAGCAGTCGCTCAAGGCGCACGTGCTGTTCCAGCGCGACAAAGATTACGTCGTCAAGGACGGGCAGGTCATCATCGTCGATGAGTTCACCGGCCGCCTCATGCCCGGCCGCCGCTGGTCCGATGGTCTCCACCAGGCCGTGGAAGCCAAGGAAAACGTCAAGATCGAGCGCGAGAACCAGACCCTCGCCACTATCACCTTCCAGAATTATTTCCGCATGTACAAAAAGCTGGCCGGCATGACCGGTACCGCGGAAACTGAAGCCGCCGAATTCCAGAAAATCTACAATCTCGACGTAACCGTCATCCCCACCAACCGGCCGATGATCCGTAAGGAATTCGACGACGTCGTCTACCGCACTGAGGAGGAGAAGTTCCGCAACGCCGCTAAGGAGATCAAGACCCTCCAGGAAAAGGGCCAGCCGGTGCTCGTGGGCACCATCTCGGTCGAGAAGTCCGAGCGGTTGTCCGGCCTGCTCAAGCGCATGGGCGTCGATCACGAGGTTCTGAACGCCAAGCATCACGAGCGGGAAGCGTTCATCGTCGCACAAGCCGGCCGCAAGGGCATGGTCACGGTCTCCACCAACATGGCCGGCCGCGGCACCGACATTCTGCTCGGCGGCAACGCCGAGTTCATGGCCAAGGAAGCGTTTCGTAAGCAGGGCAAGGACCCCGACACCCTGCAAATCGCCGCCGTCGGGACGCCGGAACGCGCCGAGTGGGACGCCGCCATTCAGAAATACAAGCAGGAAACCGATGCCGAGCACGACGAGGTAGTCTCGCTCGGCGGCCTCCACATTCTTGGGACCGAGCGCCACGAGTCCCGCCGCATCGACAATCAGCTTCGTGGCCGCGCCGGCCGCCAGGGCGATCCCGGCAGCTCGCGTTTCTATCTCTCGCTGCAGGACGATCTCCTGCGCATCTTCGGCGGTGAGCGCATGCAGAACCTCATGCTGCGCCTGGGCATGGAAGAAGATGTGCCCATCGAGTCGCGCCTCATCAGCAAGCGCATCGCCGCCGCCCAGAAGGCCGTCGAAGTCCAGAACTTCGAGGCCCGCAAGCACCTCATCGAGTATGACGACGTCATGAACAAGCAGCGCAAGGCCGTCTACGGCCGCCGGCGCGCGCTGCTCGAGGGCCTCGATCAAAAAGAGCACGTCATGGAAATGGTGCGCGGAGTGCTCGGCGCCGCCATAGATCTCCGCTGCCCCGAAGGTACTCATCCCGATACCTGGGACTTGAGCGGCCTCCGCACCGACGTTCTCAGCCAGTTCGGCCACAAGATCGACGTCCACGAGCTCGAAGGCCTCCAGCGCGAAGCTCTCGAAGATGTGATCAACGAGCAGCTCGCCCAGAAGTACCAGCAGAAAGAAGACCTCATCGGCGCCGACCTCATGCGCCAGAGCGAGCGCTGGATCATGCTCAAGGTCATCGACGATCAGTGGAAAGATCACCTGCTCTCGATCGACAGCCTTAAGGAAGGCATCGGCCTGCGCGGCTACGGCCAGAAAGATCCGCTGGTCGAGTATAAAAAGGAATCCTACGAGCTCTTCGAGGCCATGATGAACCGCATCGAGGACGAAACCGTCCGCCTGCTGTTCTTCCTGCAAATCGCCGAAGAGCCCGGCGAAGGAGGCCGGCCGCGGCTTCCGTTCAACATTGACGAATCCGGGTACGAGGAGGACGAAGCGGAGTCGGAGACGTCCGCGGACGCCGAACGGCAGCGCGCCATCGCCCAGACCTCCATACAGGACTTCACGCGCAACATCCAGCGCAAAAAGGAAAAAGAGCTGGCCGAGCTGCAGATGGTCGGCGGCGATGGCTCGAACGGCGTCAACAAACAGGTCATCAAAGGCGACAAAGTCGGCCGCAACGACCCCTGCCCCTGCGGCAGCGGCAAGAAATATAAGAAGTGCCACGGGACGTGAGATAAAGCCCTCGCTCCCTAACCTCCGTTAGCACTTTTTACGTTATCCCTTTTGCACATTGTCCTCACCGCGCCGTTACCGTGAAACTGGTAACAGTGGAAGGCTTTAGCTTCCAAGGAATGCCTGCCACGCCCTGATCCGGCGCGGTCGGAAGTGCCTCTTCTCAAATGCCATCGGAGCGGGTCTGTACGTTGCAAAATAAGTTCTGCGCTAGCGCGCTTGGGGCCGCCGTAGCTCTCGCCGCGCTTTCCATTCCTGCGGGTCACTCTCAGACCACGCCCTCGCATTCACCCTTGCCGGTTCTCACTCACATCGCTGAAGTCCGCAAACTCACGCGCGATCAGGCTCGCCAGGGTTATCCCGTGCACCTGACGGCCATCGTCACTTATTTCAGTGGATATCCCCCCGCGCCCGACTTGTTTATCCAGGATGCGACCGGAAGCACCTGGGTGGGCTGGGATCCCAGCCTGCCGGAAACCGAGCCGGGCCAGTTGATCGAATTATGGGGCATCACCGCTCAAACCGACTTCGCTCCCGATATCCGCGCGCCGCGATGGAAAGTCATCGGGCACGCGCCGCTGCCACAAGCCAAGCAGGTCACCTTCGAGGAAATGGCTTCCACCAGCGTGGACGCCCGCAGAGTTCAAGTTGAAGGGATCGTGCGGTCCGCCGAGTTGTATGGGGCTGATTCTTCCCTTCGCCTGACCGTGGAGATGCCCGGCGGCCGCGTTCAAGTCCACGTTCTCAACCGGAAGACCGTTCCTCCCGGTCTGGTAGACTCCCGCGTGCGCGCCTCCGGCGTGTGTGGCGCCACGTTCAATCAAAGAAATCAGATCATCGGGCTCGTGGTTTTTGTTCCCACCCTCGAGGGCATCGAGACCATCGAAGCCGGCCCCGCCGATCCCTTCGCCGTCCCCTCGCGGCCTGTCGCCGACCTCCAGACATACACTTTCACAGGGTTGCCGGCACACCGCGTGATGGTTTCCGGAATTGTCACGGCCGTGTTTCGCGAAGTCTTTTACATTGCGGATCAAACGGCCACCGTCGAGGTCCATTCCAGTCAGACTACGCGGCTGGCTCCAGGCGATCATGTCGAAGTTGTCGGTTTTGCCGGCTTTGTCGATTACCGGCCCTCGCTTAAGGACGCCATCTACCGGCCGCGCGGCGCTGGTCCACTTCCCTCAACCAGCGCAATCAAAGCGGCTGAGGCGCTCGCAGATGACAAATATGACTCCTCCCTGGTCACTGTAGAGGGAACGCTGACCGCGCTTGTGTCGCTTCCCAATGAAGAGGTGCTCAGTGTCCAGCAAGGGAGCACTGTTTTTAGCGCCATCACAGACCGCAAGAAAGACCAAGCACCGCTCGAACTGCGCGAGGGCAGTCTGGTTCAGGTCACCGGAATCTGCGTGATTGAGAAAGACATCGCCGGCGTGCCGCAGTCTTTCAAAATCCGGCTGCGTTCCCCGGCCGACGTCGTCCTGGTCCGTAGTCCCTCCTGGTGGACCCGCAACCGGGCTCTGTCCATGCTGGGATTTGCGTTGCTGGTAACGCTCGTGACCTCGGCCTGGGTCCTCATCCTGCGCCGGCGCATGCGTTCGCAGACCGCGGAATTGCGCAAGAAAAACGGAGAGCTGGCCATCGCGCTGGACGAGCTGGCTCTGGCGCTGCATTCGGCCAAGGAGGCGACACAGCTCAAGAGCGAGTTCCTAGCCAACATGAGCCACGAAATTCGCACGCCCATGAACGCCATTCTGGGCATGACCGCGCTGGCGATGGACACTAGTTCTCGCGAGGAGCTTCAGGAGTACCTGGGTGACGTCATGAGCTCGGCGGAGTCTCTGCTGTCCTTGTTGAATGACATTCTGGATCTTTCGAAAATCGAGGCCGGGCGTATGGAATTGGACCCCGTTCCGACTTCGGTGGTCAAGGTACTCGAGGAGACCACTCACTTCCTGAAGTCCGCTGCGGCTCACAAAGGTCTCGAAGTCGGCTGGAGCGCTCCGCCCGAGATTCCTGATACCCTGTTGGTCGATCCACTGCGGCTCCGGCAGGTGCTGCTGAATCTGCTCGGCAATGCGATCAAGTTCACCGAACAAGGCTCGGTAGGAATCGAGGTGCATATCGATTCGCAGGACGAAACCGCCATCTGCCTCACTTTTGCCGTCCGGGACACCGGCCCGGGGATCGCGCCCGACAAGCAGCAGATCATCTTCAAGTCGTTTTGCCAGGCTGACGGCTCCACAACCCGGAAGCATGGGGGATCCGGCCTGGGCCTGACCATTTCGATGCGCCTGGTGGAGCTGATGGGAGGCAGGCTCTGGGTAGACAGCCAGCTGGGCGAGGGCAGCACGTTCTGCTTCTCGGCGTGCTTCAGTAAATTGGGAGCGGGCGCGGCGGCCTCCAGGCCTCTGCAAACGCGGGCCGGGATGACCATTAGCCCCGCCTTGGATTCCGAGGCCAAGACGCAGCTCGGCTCGCTCAACATTCTTATCGCCGACGATGACTTCGGCAGCCTGAAGCTGGTGAGCCGTCTGTTGGAACGTTGGGGCCAGCGCCTCACTCTGGCCACGAGCGGTCGCGAAGCCCTCGACCTTTTCCAGAAGGGCACGTTTGACCTGGTAATCCTCGATATACAGATGCCGCAAATAGATGGGCTTGGAGTGACCCGGGCTATTCGCGAAATGGAGAAAGGCGCCGGCAAACGTACGCCGGTCATCGCTCTCACCGCAAACGCTCTTGCCGGCCAGCGGGAGCTCTGCCTGGCCCATGGCATGGACGGCTACGTCTCGAAACCAGTGGCGCCTGGAAAGTTGCTGGAAGCGATGGCGCTCACCATACCCGCACAAGGCATAAAATAGATTTATAGAGATCCTGCGCACGGGCGGAGTGCGTCTAAGACAACAGTGATGAAGTTTCTTCTTGCGATTCTACTTCCAGCGCTCTCTTTCGCCGGCATCTGGCCGGAGAACTTCGGCGCTTTCCACCGCGCTGCCGGACAGCCGGTCGAAGTCTCTGACCGCTCTGTTTGGGAAGAATACGGCTTTCAGCAGGCCGAGCAGGGCAGGTACGAGTCCGGAGATCAGAAATTCACCGCGACCGCCTACCGCCTCCAGGACTCTACCGGCGCTTTGGGGGTATTCGACTGGCGGCGCCCCGCCGAGGCCAAGCCATCGCCTTTGGGCAGACTCGCCATCGAAACGGCCGATTCAGTGATGCTGGCCCATGGCAATTATGTCCTGCTTTTCGAGGGTTACAAGCCGACGGCGGCGGAGATCGGGGCGCTAATTCAGGGCCTCCCCAGCCTCGACCAGTCTCCCCTACCTGGCCTGATGGGCTATCTACCTGAAAAAGGGCTAGTTCCAAACTCGGAACGATATATCACCGGGCCCGTCGGCCTCCAACGGTTCAGCCCAGCCATTTCCCCCTCAACCGCCGGATTCCACTTTGGCGCCGAAGCGCAACTAGGGACGTTCAGGGCGGCTGGGGGTGAAATGAAGCTGGCCATCTTCTCATACCCTACCCCTCAGATCGCCCGTGAACGGGTTGTGGATTTCCAGCGGATTTCGGGGGCCATGGTGAAACGGGCGGGTCCGCTCGTGGCGGTGGTGCTCTCGCCGCCCAGCGCCGACGACGCTGAAAGGCTGCTGGCGCAGATCCGCTACGAGCCGAAAATCACACTGGACGAGCGCGTTTCGGGGGCTCGCGACAACATCGGCAATCTGGTCATAAATGCCTTTAAACTCATAGCGATACTGCTTGCCTTTTGCCTCGTGGCCGGCCTTTCCTTTGGCGGCGCCCGGGCGATCTTGCGGCGTGCCGGGCCGGCGGGCGAGGCGGAATCCGTGATCTCACTCCATCTCAGAGATCCGTAAAGTACAGGTTATCTTTGGTTTAGCCCTAAAATGGCCAGGCGAAATCGGGCTGCCAGATCTTTTTCCACAGACGCTCTGGAAATGCGGCGGAACGGTAAGTTCCCAAGCTGCCAACGCTTAGAAGCCTTATTTTTCGCGGGGTTTTTTACTTGACTTGAATGCGCGGGAAAATTTAATATCCTATCACCAAAGTTTTTGACGGTTGCGAAGCCGTCGAAAATGGTTCTCCCATCGAACATCACCCTGGTAGAACAGGGGGATTGAATGCTCACCCTTCGGGGTGAGCATTTCTATTTTTGGCCAACTGGCCTGTACACTAAACGTTTAGGCAACCCCTTGGCAAACAAACTGAAAGTTATCCCACTCGGCGGATTAGGCGAGTTCGGGATGCACATGATGGCTCTCCGGTTCGGAGACGACATCCTGGTGATCGATTCCGGAATGATGTTTCCCGAGGACGAGCTGCTGGGCGTCGACCTGGTAACGCCGGACCTGACCTACCTGCGCGAAAACCGGCAGCACGTCCGGGCCCTCCTTCTGACGCACGGCCACGAGGATCACATTGGCGCGGTGCCGTTTTTCCTGGCCGATTTGAACGTTCCAGTGTATGGAACGGCGTTCACGCTGGCGCTGGTGGAACGACGGCTGGAGGAATTCGACCTACCGGAAGAAGTCGAGTTCCACACCGTCAAGCCGCACGACCTGCTCGAAATCGGGCCGTTCAAGATCGAGTTTATTCACGTAACGCACTCCATTGTGAGCGCGCTGGCGCTGGCGATCACGACGCCGGTCGGGGTGGTGATCCACACCGGCGATTTCAAGGTAGATCCGACGCCGACGGACAACGAGCTGTTCGACCTGCACACGCTGGCCGACTACGGCAAACGCGGGGTGCTGCTGCTGCTGTCGGACTCGACTAACGCCGACCGGACCGGCTACTCGGAATCGGAGAGGGCAGTGCGGCCGCGGTTCGAAGACATCTTCAACCGCGCCGAGCGGCGCATCATCGTCTCGTGCTTCAGCTCGTCGATTCACCGGATACAACAAATCCTGGACATTTCCGAAGAGTTCGGGCGCAAGGTGGCGATTATTGGGCGCAGCATGACCAGCGTTTCCGAAATCGCGCATGATCTCAAGTTATTGAGCATTCCCGACGGCGTGCTGATCCGGCCGCAGGACGTGATGGCCACGGCGCCATCCAAAGTGACGGTGCTGATTTCGGGGACGCAGGGCGAGCCGATGTCGGCGCTCTCGCGCGCGGCGGTGGACAATCACAAACACATATCGGTGGAGCGCGGGGACACGGTGGTGCTGAGCTCGCGCATCATTCCGGGGAACGAGAAGCCGATCTACCGGATGGTGGACCACCTGGCGCGGCGCGGCGCGGACGTGATGTACGGCAGCATGAACCCGCCACTGCACGTTTCTGGGCACGCGAGCGTCGAGGAGCTGCGGCTGGTGCTGAACCTGGTGCGGCCGCGCTATTTCGTCCCGATCCACGGCGAGTACCGGCAGATGGATAAACACGCACGGCTGGCGGAGCATCTGCGGCATTCGGGCCTAAAAGAAATTTTCGTGATGCAGACCGGCGAAACACTGGAGATCGACGAGCACGGCGCGCGGCGCGGCGAGAAGGTGACGGTGGGGCGAGTGTGCATCGATTCGGGGTCGGTGGACGAGGTGGTGCAAGACGTCGTGATCCGCGACCGGCGGCATCTTTCCGAGGACGGCATCGTGCTGCCGATTATCGCGATCAGCAAACACACGGGGCGCGTGGAAAGCGTGCCGGAGCTGGTGAGCCGCGGCTTCACGGGAGCCGAGGATGGCGCGAGCGAGCTGATGCAAGCTGCGCGGCAGGTGGTGCAGCGGACACTCGAGACTTCGAACCCGGAAGAGATGACCGACTGGGGCGTCATGAAGGAAAAGATCCGGGCGGATTTGAAGAGATACATACAGAAACAGACGTCGAGAAGGCCGCTGATCATGCCGGTGATTTTGGAGATTTAGCGCGGGCTTCTAAGGGCTCTTTTGCAATCGGGCGGCAAGCGCGCCTTGTGTCACCTGATTGGGGGCAGGTTTTGGTCCGTATTTGCAGGTTAGCAGCCGGTTGATTCGGTTCCGCAACCGCAGCATCGTGTTTTCGAGTTTCGTTGTCCGCAAGTCGTGTTCCCAGACTCTCCAGACTGAATAACCGATACGACGCAGGCGGCGACTTGAGCTTTGATCGCGGCGTAGATTGCGGGCGAGCTTCGGTCGCCAGTAGTTGCCGTTGGATTTGGGTGTGTGCCCGTGCTGAGGGCAGCAGTGGTAGAAACAGCCATCCGAGAAAACGGCTAGCCTAAGCGAGGGCACGACAATGTCGGGACAGCCCGGCAGGTTCGCGACGTTGGATTCGATGCGGCGCCGCTTCCCCAGGATCGCCCGCAAAACCCCATGGAGTCTTACTTCGGGCTTCGTCCCGCTGCTTCGAATCCGTGACATGATCTTGCTGCGCTTTTCAGGGCTGAAAATGTCGGCCATCTGGCGCTATCAGGTGACGAGAACGCGGCTTGTGTCGAGCCTACTCTGCAATTGAGCCACGATTTCAGCAGGTTCGGGGGCCTGTCCTTCGCGAAGGGCTGTGAGCACGTCGTCCCAGAGAGAATAAGCCACATCAGGATCTCGAATCTGGTAACCTGCTCGACTGTTAATGAAGGGATACACAAGCCAAGTGATCTCGCTGTTCGCCGGCGATTCAACCTTCCTGAAATCGGGCAGGGCGGCGAAGAATAGTGAATCAACGGCGACAAGGAACTTCTTGCCCCAGCGCCGGAAGACCGGAACTTTGAGGCTGAGCTGCGGCATGAGCCGCTTTTGCGCTGATGAGCGGTAATCAGGGCGGCGCCAGGTGTCTGCACCAAGTGTGCCGGTCTCAAGGTATTCCTTCATCGGCTGCTTTATGTTCCCACCAGAGAAATAGACTGCCTGAACCTCGAGCGCCGCAAAATCAACGACGCGCTCATTTCCGCCCAGGCGCGCCAGTAGATAGTCGATTTTGCCAATCTTCCGATTATTCTTTACACGTAGGATACTGATCTCGGGAACGGGCGCGAATCGAACGCCCGGTCCGAAGGCGAGTCTTGCGGCGTCAACGAACATCCTGCTGTCTTGGACAAATCGAACTGGGCACAGCGTAGTGGCTGCCGTGCCATCGGAGAGAGTGCAAACGCCAATTGGGTCTTTGATGCTGGATTTTGTGCAGGGGCTGTTTCGGAACGGGCAATGCTTAGCAAGTCTATCGCTCTGGGCGGATTCACTGGCATCCTCAACAGCGTGCCCAAAGACTTCAGCAATCTGCAGCAGAGCCATTCTATTTTTCTAACAGTGTTTCCCTAATGTGCTTTGCAAGGGTCTCCGCAAGCAGGGGCGGCACTGCGTTTCCAACCTGGACGTATTGTGAAACCCTGCTCCCCAGAAAGCGGAACTTGTCTGGAAAAGACTGGATGCGGGCCGCCTCCCGCGGAGTTATGGCCCGGTCCTGTTCGTAGTGGAAAAAAGAGCCCCAGTGAGGGTCACACTTGGTCAGAACGGTTCCACTGATGCCATTGGGGTCCACTCGGCCATAACGCCTCGTATGATCGCTGCGCCTAGCCCGCTTCATACCCTTGGGCAAAAGCGCATGCGGAATATCGCGCCAACTCCCGCCCGGCTGGATGTGCTGCAAGCGTTCCAAATTCTGTTTCGACAGTGCCCCAGCGACGTGGTTGTACAGGATCTTGGATCCTCGCCGCAGCTGGTTCTGATACTCGGACTTCGGTGGCTGTTTGTAAAGCATCGCATCAGCACCCTCGAGGATGGCTAGTGGCGGCAAGTCGTCGATCGCATCCCGGACAGTGATGAACTTCTTAGGTTCGTCGTGGAAGAGTCCTGCAGAGTACCCATTGCGCTCTCCGTTCTGGAACGCTGCCAGCCAGGTGAGTTCGCGCCCGCCTGTGAAGTTCGCACGTACCGGTGCCCAATGGGTCGGAAACGGGAACGTGATACGCCTGTCCTTCAGAATCGTGCCGACGAAGAACAGGCGCCAGCGCTCCTGTGGAACTCCATGATGCGCGGCGCAGAGCACCATGTGCTCCATCCTATAGCCGGCCTGCCCAAAAAGGTTGTAGATCGCGTTGACGAAGCGGCCTCCTTCCAGTGAGAGCATGCCCGGGACGTTTTCCATCAGAACCACTTTGGGCCGGAGGCCCTCAAGAACGAGTCGACCGTAATGCATGAATAAATGGTTTCGGTCGTCCTTCTCGCTTCGCTTCGGTGCGTTGATAGAGAATCCCTGGCAGGGTGGTCCTCCGATAAGCACATCAATGTCGCCCCTACTGAGGCCAGTGGCCTTGAAAATGTTTTTAGACGACAGGTCCTCGATCGAGCCCGGCAAGAAAAGGGTCTGCGGATGGTTGTGCATGTAGGTCTGGCGGCAGTCTTCGTCTACATCATTCGCAAATACCACTTTATAGCCCGCCTGAGCGAAGCCGATGGACAAGCCGCCTGCTCCGCAGAACAGGTCCGCTGCGACCAAACTTCTTTTCACTTGATTTGCCATTATAAGCCTTCCTCCAGAGCTGCCAACCCTGTTTTGGCCGGTCACCCTGGATCGAGAGCATGGGCCGCCCCTAACCTGTCGGTCGAATCGAACGAAACGTTTAGGGCGCTAGATCCGCCATCGCGGGGCGGTGGGCGGCTAAAATAGAGCTGATGCGCAACGAGTTCACAGCAATTGTCGAGCAGGACGGTCCGTGGTTCATCGCCTATTGCGCCGAGGTGCCTGCGGCGAACGGGCAGGGCCGGACACGGGAAGAGTGTCTTGCGTTCGATACCGGTCGGGTAGTAGCTCTGCCGGTGCCCACGGATACATCTGATACAGTTGAGGTGATGGATTTTCCAGAACACATCGAAGTTCGAAGCGACGTCATGATGGGTAAACCGTGCCTCAAGGGTACGCGCATTCCTGTTTACCTCATTCTGGAAAAGCTCGCAGCCGGGGAGACAGGCCAAGACATTCTGGCTGCCTATCCACAGCTCCGACCTGAGCACGTCAAAGCAAGCCTGGAATACGCCGCCCGTCTCGCTGCCAACGAAATCGTACTTGCGAACCAGTGAAGCTCTTCCTGGACGAAAATCTTTCTCCGCAGCACGCCTCTGAGCTAAGGTCGAACGGTTACGACGCCTGCGCTGCCGTGGAGGTTGGGCTCTCAGGAGCCACAGACGAACAGATCCTGCGCTTCGCCGTGGAAAACGGTCGAGTACTTGTCACACTGGACGCCGATTTCGCTAACGTAATCCGCTTTCCGCCGGAACGCACGTCCGGCGTTGTACGGCTGAAAATTCATCCACCAACGGAACAGAGAATCCGGCAAGCGATCAGGAGAGCGCTGTCGCTTCTGGCCAACACGGATCTAGCGGGGTGTCTTGCCGTGGTCGACGAAGACAAAGTTCGCGTCAGGCGATAGACCCTCTCGAGCTGCAGTCCTACTCTCCGTGTCCGTTCAACGGACTCCAGGCCGCGCGAATTTTTCCGTCCACCGCACGCGCGCGGTGATCTGCATTACAACGAAGAGCGTCACGATACAGCCGATGGTGACGGCGAGGCCGGTGAAGCCCTGCAGGAAAAACGCGTAGGAGAACAGGACAAGATAGATGAACTGCGCGCCGCCGGCTTCGACCAGAGCGAACCGAGGGCCGACCACCAGCCTCAGGTAGGTCACTACCAGGAACACCGAAACCACCGAGCAGATCAGGAACGCGGCGTGAATGGAGATGTGATCTACCAGGTAAGCCAGCAGCAGATGAAATGCGAAAAACGCCGCCGCCAGAAAGAAGTAGTTCATGGGATGCAGGTTGATCGACCGCAGCGTGGTGATGATGAAGAGCAGGAAAAAGAACAGCAGCAAAGACACCGGCGCGAAATAGCTGATCTGGCCGGCGAGCGGTCCGGGTTGCAATTTCTCGGGCATGGTGACGCCGATCTGGAAGCCGCTGATCAAGTTGCTGTAGCGCCAGGTGAGGTCCCAACCGCCCGGCGTCTCGTGTTTGTCGGTGGGAGACAGCGCGTTCAATGGAAAGTCGATCTGCTTGAAGTTGGTCTTCACGTCGAGCATAAAGTCGCGAGCCTGGCTGACTTCGTTCCCAAGACGGTAGCGCCAGCTTTCCAGTCCGTGGGAGCGGTAAGCGATCCTCAGTTTGGCGGCTTGGTTTGGCCCGAGCAGCGCGCCGACGCTGGCGCCTTGCTTATCGGAGGAAAGGGGCAGCGAGTGCCCGTCGATTTCCATCACGAGGCCGTCGTAGATGGCGTGCTCGGCTGGAAACTTGACTGCGTAGGTGAGCATCCGCGGGTCGGCCGTTGGGTTGTGAAAGGTATAGACGCCGGCGAAGTCCACCACGTAGGTGCTGTACCAAAGGAGTCCCTTCTGACGATGGGCCAGGGATAAGGTTACCTGGATGCGGCTGGAATCGAGCGGAAGCTGGACGGTGCTGCGGCGGGGCACCAGGCGGGTAGTCTTATGGCCGTCGGTTACGCTTTCGATTTTTTCCTGCTCAACCTCTATATAGGATGCGGAGGGCGGACCCTGCTCCTGGGGAGAGCCCCAGATGGAAGCGACGCCGGGGCGCAGCTTATCGTCCGACTGGTAAGTGCGGTGATCGATCGTCCCCGCGAGGATGAACCAGGCGATGCTGGTGCAGATCAGGATGAACGTGATGGCGGCAATCCGTACGGTCATACTATACTGTGAAGCACTTTATAAACCAAAGTATAAAACATTTAAATGAGATGCGCAAGCCAAAACAACGTTGTTGGCGGGCGGACACACATGTGGGCGGTGCGACACGGTCGCGCGGGACGCGTATTGTCGCGGTGCTATCGTCATACATGAAGGCGGTGGGCGGGTGAAGAAATGGATCGTGGTGGCGGTCGTAATGGGTCTGGCCTCGCTCGTCATTGGCATCGTGTTCGATTATTTCGACCGCGGCAGCATCCCGCACCAGGCGATTCAGCTGCATTTGAGGCTTGTGGGATCGAGTATTTACGAATTCCACACGAATACGGGGCGGTGGCCGGAGCGGGCGGAGGATTTGGCGGCGACTTCGCTCCCTCTGCGCAGCCCGTATTGGAAGCAGATGCTCGACCAGGGAATCATCGTTGTGGCGTGGCCGAAGGATCTGAAGGCAGATCCCAAAGAGAATGCCAGCGTGGTTCTGACTTATGACAACGGGGGGCTCTTCGCGCGCCTGGGGCGTGTGTGGGTCTGTTGGGGCGACTTGCGAACGGAGTATGTGAAAGCGGAAGAGCTGCGGAGCAAGTTAGAGGTGGTTAGTAAGTAGGTACGCGCGAGCCGTATCGACGCACTTATTCAGCGGCTGGCCCGTGTCGACGACCAGCTTCGGCGGCGGGATGGGTTCGAATTCTATTTGCAGTTTGCGGTAAAGGTCGTAAGTGCGGTTGAGCGCGGGGTGGGAGGCGCGGGATGCCTCGATGCGGCTGCGGGCGGCGTCTTCGGAACAGAGACACTCGATGATGCGCCAGGGAGTGCGCAGTTTGCCGGCGGCGGCGATGGCATTTTGGATTTGATAGGCGCGTGAGAACGTGCGGCCGTCAAGAAAGATGCGCAGGCCGGGGTGACGCTCGAGTAAGTAGGCGGCGGTATCGAGCATAAGGGTCTGACAGAAGTCGTCCTGCCGGGCTGAGTATTCGACGTAGGCGGGCGGGAAAAGGGAGGCGCGGATTTCGTCTTTATCGAGGACAACGGCGTTGCCGTCGGCGGCCAGCGCGCGCGAGAGAGTGCTTTTGCCGGTGCCTGGGAGGCCGGCCATCAGGATAATCATGATCGCGTTCCATCGTAGCGCGGCGGTGAGTAGAACATGTCACAATTTTGCGGGAGGCGGGAATGGGCGGGATTTCGCGTCGACAGTTGTTCGCGGGCGCGGGGCTGGCGGCGGCCGCAGCGGGGGAAGCGCAGGGCAAGGGATCGAGGAAACTGAAGGTGATCGTGGCGGGCGGGCATCCGGGCGATCCGGAATACGGGTGCGGGGGAACGGTGGCGCGGTATACGGATCTGGGTCATGAAGTGGTTCTGCTTTATCTGAACCGGGGCGACTCGGGTTATCTGGAAAAGCCAGTGGAGGACGCGAGCCCGATGCGGGTGGTGGAGGCGACGAAAGCGTGCGGGATTCTGAAAGCGCGTCCCGCTTTTGCCGGGCAGCTGAACGGAAGGGCGGTGGTGGACGCCGCGCATTATGACGCGTTCCAGAAAATCCTGGAGGCGGAAAAGCCGGACGTGGTATTTACGCAATGGCCCATCGACGGACATCGCGATCATCGCGCTATATCGACGCTGGCCTACGATGCGTGGCTGCGGATGGGTAAGAAGTTCGCGTTCTACTATTACGAGGTTTCAAACGGAGAAGACACGTTAATGTTCACTCCCACTCACTATGTGGATATCACGGTAGTTGAGGCGCGCAAGCGCGCGGCGTGCCACGCGCACGCGAGCCAGACGCCCGACCGGTATTACGCATTGCAGACGCAGGTGACGCGATTCCGCGGCATCGAGAGCGGGTATGGGCAGGCGGAGGCGTACATCCGGCATGCCCAGAGCCCGTATGATGTGCTGCCGGGAAATGGATAAGACTACATATACATGCCGCCGTTCACGTTGAGGACGTGGCCGGTGATGTAGCCGGCTTCTTCGCTGGCCAGGAAGCGCACGGCGCTGGCGACGTCGTCGGGAGTGCCTAGGCGCTGGAGCGGGATGGCAACCAGGATGCGGGCCTTCAATTCCTCGCCGAGTCCGTTAGTCATATCGGTGTCGACAAAACCTGGCGCGACGGCGTTCACGGTGACGTTGCGGCTGGCCATCTCCTGGGCGAGGGATTTGGTCAGGCCGATCAGGCCGGCCTTGGATGCCACATAGTTGGCCTGGCCGGCGTTGCCGCCCTCGGCCACCACCGACGTTATATTAATGATGCGGCCCCAGCGTTCGCGCATCATGCCGAGCAGCACCTGCTGGGTGGCGATGAAGGCGCCGGTGAGGTTGGTGGCGATAACAGCGTCCCAATCCTCCTGCTTCATGCGCACGGCCAGGCCGTCTTTGGTGATGGCGGCGTTGTTGACGAGGATGTCGGTGCGGCCGAATTCCTTGGTGGCCGTGGCGAACGCGGCGCGGACGGAATCGGGGGTGCTCAAATCCATAGTCACGACGAAAGCCTCGCCGCCGGCGGCGCGAATCTCGCCCGCGACCTGGTCGAGCTTCTCGACCTGGCGCGCGGCCAGCACGACCCGTGCGCCGGCTTTGGAGAGCGCGAGCGCGCATGCCCGGCCGATGCCGCGGCTGGCTCCGGTCACGAACGCGATTCTGTTTTGCATGAAGACTCCGAAGTGCAATCATAATCGAAGTTCATGCAGCGCGTATGACGCCCCGGAAGCGGCGAGTCCGTTAGGAATTGCTTACGGACCCGTGAAGAATTGGTTACAAGACGGTCTTTGCGGATTGCGGGAAAGTTTTCCGGTGTATACTTTCAACTATCCGGAACACAGAATACTTCAGTCAGCCCCATGGACGAATTCAAAATTGAAACAGAAGCCGGTCAGAGCTCAACTATTGTTCGAATCACCGGCCCCCTAACTCTTACAACGCTGTTTGACTTCCAGAATGCGCTGCGCCGAGAAGCTTCCGCCATCACCATCATTGATTTGAGCGCGGTGCCCTACATCGATTCGGCTGCTTTGGGATCGCTGCTGGGATTCCACGTTTCCTGCGAGCAGAAAGGCCGGCGATACGCTCTGGCCGGCACGTCGCAGCGGCTGGAAGGCATCTTCCAAGTCACGCGCGTGGACAAGATGCTGCTCCGTTTTCGCACGGTAGAAGAGGCCGTAGAGCGTCTCGAAGCGTCCGCAGCTTCCGACAACTGAACCGCGCGGATCGACGCCGAGCGCCTCGCGTAGCGCCGGAGCCGGCAGTGCCATCATAATAGAACTTCTCCGATGGCATACGACGACTTGCGCGACTTCATCCGCAAACTGGAACAGGAAGGCGAGCTCAAGCGAATCTCGATCGAAGTGGATCCGGTGCTCGAGATCGCGGAATTCGCCGATCGGGCGGTGAAAGCGAGCGGTCCGGCGCTGCTGTTCGAACGTCCAAAAGGATACGGGATTCCGGTGCTGATCAACAGCTACGCCAGCATGCGGCGTATGGAACTGGCGCTGGAAGTGGGATCAGTGGAAGAGATCGCGCGGCGGATCTCGGAATATCTGGAAATGCGAATGCCCGAGGGTTTGCTCGGCAAGCTCAAAATGCTGCCCAAGCTGGCGGAGATGGGGGCGTTCTTTCCGAAGACGGTGGCTAAAGGCGCGTGCCAGGAAGTCATCAAGCACGACGGATTCTCGCTACTGGATTATCCGGTGCTGCAGTGCTGGCCCGAGGATGGCGGGCGCTTCATCACGCTGCCGATGGTTTTTTCGCGGAATCCCGACACGGGAAAGCGGAACTGCGGGTGCTACCGCATGCAGATTTACGACGCGCGCACGGCAGGCATGCACTGGCAGACGCATAAACAGGGCGCGGAGCATTACCGGCGGATGCTGGCTCAATCGGGGAAAGATCGGATGGAGGTCGCGGTGGCCATCGGTTCTGATCCGGCGACGATGTACTCGGCCATTCTGCCGCTGCCGCCTGATCTGGACGAGATGCTGATCGCCGGGTTCATCCGCTCGAGCCCGGTGGAGATGGTGAAGTGCCAGACCTGCGACCTGGAGGTGCCGGCCAACGCGGAGATCGTGCTCGAAGGCTACGTGCAGCTGGGCGAACTCCGCACCGAAGGGCCGTTTGGCGATCACACGGGATTCTACTCGCTGGCGGACGACTACCCGGTTTTTCATGTCACCTGCATCACGCAGCGCAAAGATCCGATTTACGCGACGACCATCGTCGGGCCGCCGCCCATGGAGGATTACTACATGGGCAAAGCGGTAGAGCGGATTTTTCTACCGCTGATGCGGCTGCAATTGCCGGAGATCCGCGACATTTGCATGCCGGCCGAGGGCATCTTCCACAACCTGATGCTGGTGGCGATGCGCAAATCGTACCCGGCCCACGCGCGCAAAGTGATGTCCGCTATCTGGGGCCTGGGGCAGGCGATGTTCACGAAGTGCATCGTGGTGGTGGATGAAGACGTGGACGTGCAGAACGTGCGCGAAGTGGTATGGAAGGCGCTGAACAATATCGACCCGGAGCGCGACATCCAGTTCACCTTAGGGCCAATCGATTCGCTCGACCATTCGAGCCGCCTGCCGAACTTTGGTTCGAAGATGGGGATCGACGCGACGCGTAAGTGGCCGGGTGAAGGGTTCACGCGCCCCTGGCCCGGCGTGATCCGGATGCCCGACGAAGTGAAGGCGAGGGTGGACGAGTTGTGGAAGAAGGCGGGGTTGTAGGGGATCGCAACCGCGCATTCATCTCCGACAGCGACGCAAACCACCCCACGTAGGCGGGATCGAAAACACCCGGCGAGCGGCGCGAGGGACGGAAGTCGCGGTGCTGAAACAGGTCTGTTACCGAGATGACCGCCGAGCCCATGGCGCGCGATTCGTAGGTGCCTTGGGCCCACGCAACATCGCCGTCGATCCACAGCAGGAACCCCACCCACCCTCATTGAAGCACGTTCGGGTTATTGCCCGATTGTCCAAAGTTAGCCATCCAGGCTAAGGTCATCCTTATCGAGACATGCCGCTGAGGGAACGCCGAGGCCGGAGAGAGCCGGAAGCGGCAGTGGAGGGGTCTGTGACCACGGGCCCGCGCGGTGTCTGATGAGGAACGCATGGGTTGCGAATATCAATACGGGACACGTGGGAAGAGTTCTCGTCGGGACAAGGTGAACCTGACGATTGCCCTGGTGTTCCTGATTATATTCATTGGAGCTGCCTGTTATCCGGAAATCGACAACGCCGCCACTACGCAACTGACCGAGAGCATCCGCAGCGCCGTTGGAGTTAGCGAGAGTGGAGCCACGAGAACGATTTTGGTTGTAGAGAATGACGATGGGCAGCGGCTCATCGCCAAGAGCGCGCTCGAACGCTACGGGTACAACGTAGCTCTGGCGGACAGCGGGGATCAGGCGCTGGCGTTACTCAGAAGACCAGGGCAGCCGGTTGCGCTGGTGTTGATGGGCGGCACTCATATAAACGCAGCGGCGCTCCGCCAGCTTCAAAGCGCACGGCCGGACGTGCCGGTTCTCCTATCTGAACCGCCGGGTCGAAAGCACGGAGCGACGCTCCGGGTCGAGAGGCCGTTCAGCGCTGGTCCGCTGGCGACCGCCGTCGGCGAAGCACTCGCGAAAAAATAGGGGCCGCCCGGCGGAGGCCCCGCAGCGTGTCAGCTGCTAAAACTCGAAGCGCGCGGACACCTGTCCGGTGCGGTAGCCGCCGAAATCGGAACCGCGGGCGCTGGTAATCTGGCCGAAGGACGGGTTGCCTATGTTGTTTATCGGGTCGGCGAGATTGACGTGATTGAAGAGGTTGGTGAACGAGCCTTCGATCTTCACCTTGAGGCGCTCGGTAATCAAAAAGGATTTGCCCAGCGCAGTCGAGAGGTTGACCGTACCCGGGCCCGTCACAATTCCGACGCCGGAGTTACCAAAACGGCCGATCGGCGCAAGGGTGGTTCCCGGGTTGTCGCCAATGGTGCAGGCCTGGCCAATGCTCCAACCCGGAGTGGCCGGGCAGATGAAGGCCGCGGGGTCCAGCCACTGGTTGGCGGTGGGGTTCGAAAGAGCGCCATTGCCGACGCGGTCAGGGTGCTGCGGACGACCCTCGAAAACACCAGATCCCGTTCCTGACGGGTCACCGCTGCTGAAATAAGGTGTTTCGAAGGGACCGGACTGGAGGAGGAAGATGTTGCTCAGACGCCATCCGCCGAGTACAGCGTCGGCAAAGCGGTTTGCGTTCGCCATGAAGTGGCGTCCACGGCCGAATGGCAGCTCGTAGACGGCTGTCGTAAGCGAGCGGAACTTACGCGTGCCCCATACGGGTCCATATTCGGCCTTGAGGTCGTAGAGGTCCATGCTCCGGCCGCCGGCGTTCTCGCCCGCGAACGAACCTTGGGGATTAGGCCCCTGATTGTCGGCAAGATTCCTGGCATATGTGAAGCTCGAGTTGAACGTCAAGCCGTGCTGAAACCGGTGGCTGACCTCCACTTGCAGGGAATTGTAGTTCATGTTGGCGCCGACGGAACGATTGTTTACCACTCCCCAGTTCGGGAACGGCCGGCTGCTCAGCGGCTGCGATGCAAAGAACTGTGTCGAATAGTAGGACTGATTCAGGTCCGGCGCATAAACCAGGTCTCGCGTGCCCTGGCCGATGTAAGAGACGCGCAGGCCAGTGTTGAAGCCCAGGTCGCGGTCAATCGAGAAATTCCACTGCATGGTGTACGGCTCTTTCCAATGGATGTCATTGGCCGTACCGAAATAGGCCGTTCCGAACGGGGGCACGACAATACCGCTCCCGCCAGTCCGAATCTGCGGCCACTGGAAAATCGGGCCGCCGGTCGCGGCGACATTGTCATACGTAAACGTGGCGGCCTGCACGGTGCCGGTCAACGCGTAGTAGATCGAACCCATGCTGGGAGTGTCATACATGCCGAAGCCGCCACGGATTACGGTCTTGTCATTCGAAAAGGGACGTAACGCAAAGCCGAAACGCGGAACCACTCGCTGAGGCGCGGTCCTGAGGCCTTCCGGCAGGTGCGCCTGGCTGGCGGTGAGCACGGGAGTGCAAGGCGCGCCATTTACGGATGGCCCGGTCGTGCTGCCAAGCTCCGGGCAGGCATTAAACGACGCCAGATATCCCGGAGCCAGAGTGCTGGCCGCGCCGTCCGGATACACCACCTGGCCGGACCTCTTCACGCTTGGGTCGAAATTGCCGATGTTGCCGAATTGGTCGGTGTAGGCAGGGTGATATTCCCAGCGCAAACCGTATTCCAGAGTCAGCCGCGAGTTGACACGGAAGGAGTCCTGGGCGTAAAGCCCGTATTGCATGGAGAGGCCATAGTTGTCGTGGGTCACGTCGTCGATACCGGTGTTACTAGGAAGGCCCAGAAGGAAGTCGCCGAACGGGTCGCCCGTGAATCCGCCATTGAAATTGAAGTTCCCGTAGTTATCGCCGCCGATGAAGCCCAGCGCCGAGATCGCTTTGATTTTCCGGATGTCGAATCCGAATTTCATGGTGTGGCGGCCCAGGGTCCAGGTCGTGTTGTTATTCCACTGATAGGTGTTGTTCTCGGAAACCGAGTTGCCGCGGTCGGTACAAAGGCACTGGTAGTTGCCCATATCGATCTCGGAGAGTCCGTTGAACGGGAACGTTGGGCCGACGCCTACCAGGCCAAGAGCGTTAGTAAACTTGGCGCCGTCGAACGGCAGGCTTTGAGTACCGGGATTCAACGTGAAGCCAAACCGGAACTCGTTGATCAGGTTGGGCCGGAGATTCCAATTCCACGACACCACCAGCATCTTGTAGTTGCTGGTAATGTTTTCGGACGGAACGAGCAGGTCCTGCGGATTGGCGACGCCTGAATTCTTCCACGTCCAGCGTCCGAACAGAGACATGTTCGACGTCAGGTAATGGTCGAGCCGAACGTCGTATTGATCGGAATTAATGCTATGATCCCGGTTGGCGATGTAGTTCGCCGCATGCACGGTGTTCAGATTGCCTGCATTGGGCAGTGGATACAAGGCCAAGAAGCCCAGAGCGACCGAATTGATTCGGCTCGTTGGTATCTGATCATTGGCGAACGGCAGCCCGGTTGAGGGGTCTTTTACGGTGATGCCGGACGCTGAGAAATCGCCGTTGCGCATCGCCTGCGTGGGAACCTCATCCTGAATCGTCTGCCCTCGCGGAAGACGGAGACCCTCGTACGTGCCGAAGAAGAACGTCTTATTCTTGCCGTTGTACAACTTCGGAATCAACACCGGGCCACCCATCGACGCACCGAAATCATTGCTGATCAACCTTGGCTTCGTCTGCTGGCCAAAGGCGGTGGCATTGAGGGCCGAGTTCTGGTGATACCAGAACAGGCCGCCGTGAATTTCGTTGGTGCCGCTCTTGGAAATAGTGGTGACATCGCCGACTTCCGCGAACTCGGCGGTGTTGCCGACGCCTTGCACCTTGATCTCCGCAATGCTCTCCATGGATGGAAACGCTTCCGTGAGCGGTTGGTTGCCGCCTACGTTGGTGATCGAGATGCCGTCCACCGAGAATTGCGACATGGACTGAATGCCTCCTTGAATGGAGAATCCGCCGTTGTCGTCCGGCTGCACACCCGGCAGGGCCGCGATCAAAGCGTAGGGGCTCGTGCTCCCATTGGCGCCGCGAACGTTGCCGGGTAGAGTCACCAGCGCATTACCGTCGAGACTGGACTGTACAGTCGAGGTGTCGGTCGTGATCACGCCGGCGGTTGCTTGCACCTCCACTTGCGTCGAGACCTGGCCGACCTGAAGGCTGACGTCGATGCGCAAACGTCTGGCGCGCCACCAGCAACATGCCGGTGGCGGTAAAGGGTTGGAAGCCAGAGGCCGTCACTTCCAGTTTGTAGTGGCTGGGCTTGGTATTCACAAATTCATAGTCGCCGTTTCCATTTGCCGTAACTGTCCGGGTCGTATTCTCGTCGGTATCGATCACTTTCACTGATGCGTTTGGCACGACGGCTCCCGAATTGTCCCGCACCGTGCCCAGGATGGTGCCGAAAGTGGATTGCGCGAGGGCCGAGGGGACGAATAAAGTAAGGCTGAGCACTGCGGACGCCGCCGCGCAAGCGAGCCTGTGATGTCGTCGAATTCTCAAGTGTTGTAACATGCGAACTCCTCTGGTTGGATCAGTATAAACGGTGATTTCAGAGGCTACCAGCGAAAAGTTGCGGCCAGATGACGTATTGGTATCGATGTAATGACAAATGGCGATGTCGGCGAGCGCTGGCGCAGCGTGATGGGTGCTTGTTAGACTGATGGTGTTCCCTCCACGGTGGGTGTAGCTCAGCTGGTAGAGCGCTGGATTGTGGTTCCAGTGGCCGAGGGTTCGAATCCCTCCACCCACCCCAGAATTAAGAGGTTCTGCTTTGAATCCGGAGTGGCCTTGCGTATGCTCTCGGTTTTGTATGTGGCCTAATTCGTTATTCCTGTTGCTTTTATTGCCGGGCGCGGCGATGGCCGCCGACGTGTGCAACCCTACGAATCTCGTGGGGCCCTACGCGTTCCAGTTATCGGGGTTGACGACCATTTCGGGGACGCCGAAAGCGACTGCCAGTCTGGGCCGGATCACCTTTGACGGAGGTGGCACGGTGAGTGGCACGGCTTCAGCTACTTTCAGCGGTCTGCTCCTGGGGAACCCAGTGACTGGAACTTACGAAGCAAAACAGGATTGTTCGGTGACCTGGAAGTTGCAGGACGATTCGGGCGCCTTCCAGAATTTCAGCGGAACCCTTTCCACGGATGGAACTCGCGTGCAGTTCCGGCAGACCGACCCCGGCGGCGCGCAGCACGGGATCATGCAGAAGACTTCGGACAGTTGCTCCACGGCGGATCTCCAGAAGAAATACAAATTCAAAGTCTCCGGCAGCACGACGCCCATGCAACCGGGCGAGGTTCCACACACGGTTTCCGCGGAAGGGACGCTCGACGTTGCCGAGAACGGCAGCTTTCAGGTAGACAGCGACTGCTCGGTAAACTTCGTGTTGACGGTTCCGTCGGGACCTTCGCCAATGAACATACGCGGATTTCTGGTCAATGGCGGCAAGGAAATTCTTGCATTCCAGACGGATCCGGGCGCCATGGTGGCGGCGCGCTTCAGGTCCGCAGAAAACGATCGCTGAGGTGGTCGATGAACCCGCGCGGCGGCGACGCCACTGGGCAGTTCGCCGGCTTCCCGAAAGAATCCGACAGCCCTTGCGGCCACTCCGCTGTAAGCCGCAACACGGGACTCAGCTTCCGGTGGAATGGCGGACCCCAAGAGCGCGGAACCGTGACCGTTGGAGTCGCGCGTGAGGACGGCCAAGTCCGGCTCCCCGCCCAGGCTGGGAACCGCAGCCCAAGCCGGACGCTCCAGCCTCGATCGTAGCCGCCGCTATTCCCGGAAATCAGAATCCAGCCTAAACCGCTCTGCGTTCGACCATCGATGCGAAAAGCCGTGGGATTGGCCTGCCACCGCCGAAGGCAATACCGCCAGCCGCGCTCGGCAACGTAATCTTGTGGCGCTAGCTCCACCGCCAGCGACTTAGTGAAGCTCACCAGCGCGTCTTTTGCCGCGACATAGGAACCGGCGCCACCATCGGTGGCCATCGCCTGAATCGATGCAATCGTAACGATACGGCCTTCACGCTGCTGCGCCATGTGCGGAGCCACCAGCTTGCAGCGGCGACAATGGCACCCTCCGTCGCAAATTCGCGAGCGATAGCCGCCCCGATGCCCTTTGGCGCCCCGTCACGATGCTGATGCGACCTGAAAGCTTCATTCTCCGAACTCCGACTTAGGATGATTTCCGATCATAGAGATGGCACTCCCGACTCATAGCTGGGCCGTCCGATCAGGTGGCCGACAAACGGTGATAGCCGCCCGGGAAAACATGTACTACTTCTTTCAAAAGTGCGCGCGAATGCGAGCCAGTAGGAAGGTAATGGCGCTTGAGTTGCTACACACGCGTCAGGGGGAACAATTAACTATGAAGCGTTATCTGAGTGCGTTCTTACTGAGTACTGCGCTTCTTGTACCGCAGATCGTAAAGGGGGATGACGACCACCACCAAAAGCGCTACTATGATCGCGATGCACGCGATTGGCACGAGTGGAACGAAAGAGAAGATAGGGCTTATCGCCGCTTTCTGGAAGAGAGGCACAGAGAGTATCGTCACTTTGCCAAAGCCAGTCGTAGAGAGCGACAGGAATACTGGAAGTGGCGGCACCGCCACCTGGAATTCGACGTGCGCTAATGGCTGTTTGGGTTACGGACGATAATAATAAATAGCTGCGAGAACATCGTAGCGGGGATGCCGACAGAGCTTGAGCATGTAAGTCGAGCCGCTTAGTAGCAATCAGCGGCCGCCGGGGCATAGGCAAAATCGGCGGGTGACGCGCAATTTTGCGCGCTTGAGAAACGATGACCACACCGAAGGTTTCAGCGGGGCTTCAGATCCGCCGTACCTCGGAATAACGGTCTAGGGGAGAAGTGTCAATGAAAGTCAAATGGTGGTGCTTATTATTGGCGATGCCGATAATGTTGCTGTTGGATTCTCCTTTTTGCGCTAAGGCGCAGGGGCAGGAGGGTGACCGGCCAGTCGGTAGGCGTCGTGGTGGACTCCGCATTGTCGCGGCCACGTATGGCGCCGGGGACCGCATGATCGACGTGCGCCAGTTGCTGCAGTCACGCGTGCAGGACGGTCG
>Ga0075426_10000596_pt1 | contig 24972 bp, 13 predicted proteins | sample SoiMethybrSBSTD5_FD_75304 | JGI IMG/M metagenome (GOLD analysis project Ga0075426, IMG submission 75304) | Bulk soil microbial communities from a Populus tree surrounding site in Tennessee, USA - Soil MetaG P. TD hybrid SBSTD5 | ecosystem: Environmental > Terrestrial > Soil > Tree plantation...
CGAGGGTGGCGGCGTCTATATGGGCGTCGTTGAAGAGGGAGACCTGCAGGCGCGCGGGCTGGTCGGGAGCGCGCGAGGGGGTGCGGGCGGGCGTGGATGTCGAAAAGGCAGTGGCCGAAACGATGAGTAAGAGAGAGAGGCGTCTAAACAGGTGCATTGGGAAGCTCCTCGAAAACCGGCATCGTTCAGTTCGAGGTTTGTAAGTACAAACCCCGAGCCCCGAGGCAGAATTCAAGGGGCAGGTTGCGACGAGCTGGCGGGTACCTCAATGCACGGGCGCTGACGGGACAGGGATTTGGCGGTGACAGGCTAAGCCGTTGTGTAACAGCCGGTTACAGCGGCAAATTACAGAAAATTATGCGGGGCACGTCAAACTTTCTACGATGGGCTTCGTATAGGTAATGAAGGTGACTTATGGCGACCGACCCCAATACGAACAGAACGGTGCGATTTGGCAAGTTCGAGTTCCAGCCGAAGTCGCTGGAGCTGCGGCGGAACGGTATCAAGGTGAAGCTGCAGGACCAGCCCGGACAGATTCTGTCGGCGCTGCTGGAGGCGCCGGGCGACCTTGTAACGCGCGAGGAACTGCGGAGGCGGTTGTGGGCGTCGGACACGTTTGTGGACTTCGACCACAGCCTGAATACGGCGATCAAGCGGCTGCGGGACGTGCTGGGGGACTCGGCGGACAATCCGGTGTTTATTGAGACGCTTTCGCGGCGCGGGTACCGGTTTATGGCGCCCATGGAAGAGCTGGAGAACGGGGCGCGGAACGGAAACGGGTTCGGCGCGAAGAACGGGCACGGAGCATTAAACGGCCATGGGAACGGCAACGGCGAAGCGGGGCTGCTGGCAAATGTGGCGGGCGGCGCGGCAGGCCGGTGGAGCGCGCGATTCATTTGGTGGGGGCTTGCAGGGTTGCTGGTCACGACCGGGGCGGTGTCAGCGGGTTGGCACGCGGGTCACCGTGCGATCAGGCCGGTGCAAGCGCGAGAGGTCAGGCTAACGACAAATTCGCCGGATGCGCCGGTAGAGGGCGGAGCGATTTCGCCGGACGGAAAGATGCTGATTTACTCAGACAAGCTTGGTTTGCATGTGAAAGACACGACGAGCGGGGAAATCCACGAGGTGGCACTGCCACAGGATTTCAAAGTGACCTGGGGCAGTTGGTACCCCGATCAAAGCCACATATTGGTTTCCGCTGCACCGAGCGCGAAGGAGCGCACTGGACTTTGGAAGATTTCTCTTTGGGGGGGAACACCACAGAAGCTGGTGGACGATGGCGAGTATGCGCGGCTATCGCCAGACGGGAAAAAGGTGGCGTTTCTGCGGGGCGAGTATCCGCGACGGGAAATCTGGACGATGAACGTAGACGGCAGCGACGTCCACAAAGAGGTGGATTCGAGCGGATCGGTGTTCGGAGTGCCAGTGTGGTCGCCGGATAGCCGGATCCTGGCGTTTGTTTGCGTGATCTATTTTCCGAACTGGAATGACGAAGACGTGCAAATCGAGACGCACATCCTGGGGAGCGGACAAAATCGAATCGTCGTGAAAGACCGCCAACTCAACAGCGGTTTGGCGTGGCTTGCGGATGGGCGGCTGGCCTTTTCGCTTTCGGAACCGCCGCCGTCACAGGGAGACACAAACGTCTGGGCGTTGGCGCTGGACGCACAGACGGGTCTGGCAAGCGGCGAGCGAGTGCGGATTACGAACGGGCCGGACCATAAACCGGTGATGGATGCGTCGGCGGACGGGAAAAAGATCCTATTTTTGAGGACAAACATTCAGCCGGCGGTTTACGTGTCGCAGATCGACAAGAAGACCAAGACGGTGGGCAGGCCGGAGCGATTGACGCTGGATGATCGCAGGAATTTGCCGTATGAATGGACGCCTGACGGGAATTCTGTCCTGTATATTTCGAACCGCGAGGGAAAGTTTCATATCTACAAGCAGGCCGTGGAACAAGGAACGCCGGAGCTTCTGGATACAGCAAACAACGAGCCGAATATTTTGCGGTTGAATCCGGACAGGACAAAGATTTTGTATTCGAGCCTGATGCACAACGACGGAGGCGAACAGGGATTTGCTCATGACGCGATAGTCGAGAAAAAGCCAGAGGCCAAGGCCGACGCGAACAAGAGCGTGAAGGCTGGGCAAGGTCTGCAAAACTACCGAATCATGCGAGTGCCGCTGAATGGCGGCGAATCGAAGCAGGTGCTGGAGTGGCCGGAGATCAATAATTTTCAGTGCGCGAGGCTGCCTTCGCGGGAGTGCATTTTCAGCAGCTATGCGAATGAAGCGCTGGAGTTTTATGAGTTTGATTCGGAAACCGGGAAGAGCAACTTGATGTTCAAGATTTCCGATCCGGAGTGGTCACTGTTCAACTGGACGCTGTCGCCCGACGGAGAAATGCTGGCGATGGCGAAAAAACTGCGCGCGCAGGACGAGGCGGAAATTCAGGTGATGTCGCTGCGTGGCGGCTCAACGCGGAAAATTGCGTTGAAAGAATGGCGGAGCGTACGGTCGATTGACTGGGCGGCGGATTCGAAGAGTATCTGGACGTGTGCATCGCCGCGAGAGGGCGAAGAAGTAATCGTGAATGTGGACTTGCAGGGGCATGTGAAGCCGGCGGTGAAAGACCCGAGCCCTTATATTGGATGGGCGATTCCTTCGCAGGATGGAAAGCGTTTGGCGATTTGGGAAGCGAGCGGAGCGTCGAATGTGTGGATGCTGGAGAATTTTTGATTGGGGCGCTTCGCAGGTAGTTTGGGTGATGATGTTTCAGTTGAGGTCCTTCAGCGAACTTCATGGTTCGCTTCAGGATGACAAACGCTTTTTTATTTAACGCTTTAACTTGGCGAAGTCGATGGTTCGCGTGACGCCCTGACCTTCCGTGACGTGATAGAGCTGATTGGGTTTTAAATCCTTGAGGGAATCGGTTTGGCCGCTGGGCCAGCGGATTTCAAGCAGGTCCACCTTTTGGGCTTCGCCGAGCCCGAAGTGCACGCGCAAATCGTTTTGTGAATAGTAGCCGCCGCCGCTGCGGACTTCGTCGATCTGACGATGCGGCTTTTCCTGACCGGCAACTTTTGTGACGCACGTGATGCGAGCGCCGACGCCGGTGCGGTTGGATTTCGTGCCGATCGTGCGGATTTTGATCCAATTGTTTTTGTTCGAGGAGTCGCAGCGAATGAGTTGTGGTGGAGCGTTGACGCAATTCACAACGAAATCGAGGTCGCCGTCGTTGTCGAAATCGCCGAAGGCGCAGCCGCGAGAGGGCGTTGGAGCAGAGATGCCGGGACCGGCGTTGGGAGAAACATCTTCGAAGTGACCGTTGCGAAGATTGCGATAGAGGAGTTTGCGCTGTGGATAGCCGGCTTCGGTGGTGAGTTGTTCGACTTCGGGATAAACGTGACCATTGCAGATGAGGATGTCGGGCCAACCGTCGTTGTCAAAATCGAGGAAGCCGCAGCCCCAGCCGAGATACTGGGTGTGTTTGCCGAGGCCAGCCTGGAATGTTGTGTCTTCGAAAACGGAGGCGCCGAGATTGTGATAGAGCGACGGCGTATCGCCGGCAAAATTTGTTTTCACGATGTCGAGATTGCCATCCATGTCGTAGTCGGCGGCGGAGACGCCCATGCCGGCCTGCGGCTTGCCGTCGGCGCTTAGCGCGCAACCGGATTCGAGTGCGATGTCGGTGAATTTCCCGTTGTGCTTGTTTTGATAGAGGGCGCTGGCGGTGGAGTCGTTGGCAACGTAAATGTCGGGCCAGCCATCGTTGTCGAAGTCGGCCGTGAGGACGCCGAGGCCGTAAGTGCCGTTGGCGCTGAAGATTCCGGCGGATTCAGAGACATCGGAGAAAGTGCCGTCGCCATTGTTGTGAAAGAGAATATTTTTTCCGCCGATGAGACCGGGCGGGCCGCACGCAACCATTACACCTTTATATAGGCAGGGGCCGGATTCGGGAACGGGGGCAGTGGCGAGATCCATGTCTATGTAATTGGCGACAAAGAGATCGAGTTTGCCGTCACGATCGTAGTCAACGAAAGCGCAGCCAGAGTTCCAGCGTTTGCCGCTAGTGGCGACGCCGGCTTTTTCGGCGATTTCGGTGAAGGTGCCGTTGCCGTTGTTGTGGTAGAGACGATTTCTGCCGAAGTAGCTGACGAAGAGGTCGTCGTTGCCATCGTTGTCGTAGTCGCCGACGCAGCAGCCTTGGCCCCACCCGGAGTGGGCGACGCCAGCGGCGAGCGTTACGTCAGTAAAGGTGCCGTCGCGATTATTTTTGAAGAGACGCGAGATTGGTTCCTGGCCTTTGGCGAAACCTTCGAGGCGCGAGCCGTTGACGAGAAAAATGTCGAGCCAGCCGTCATTGTCGTAATCGTAGAGCGCGACACCGCAACCGGTGGTTTCAAGCAAGTATTTGTTTTTGTGTTCGCCGCCGTAGATGGTTTTTGCGTTGAGGCCGGATTGTTTGGCGACGTCGAGAAATGTTACGCCGAGGGGCGACGATTCAGTTGTCGCATCGGTGGAAGCACTTTTTGCGTTGGGCGCTCGGGCGAGAGAAAAAACGTCTTCAAGCGAGAGAACCAGAGCAGAGCGGGTTAGCGACTTCAAGAATCCGCGGCGTGACGAGAACAAGTTGACCCGTACCTTCCCCTGAGAGCGCGTGCTAAACTCTGCCCGTTTCTTTTATAGACAGGGCTGCAGGCGTTTGCAAGTTCTGATGCGGCGCCGAGGTAGGACGATGGCTCATTCACGCGGTACTTCCCTTTTGAACATTTGGCGGAAATTGAGTGCAGTGACAGCGATTTTGGCGGCTGCGGTGATGGCAAGCGCCGCAAGTGGGCAGACGGCGACGGCTACTCATTCGCGCGATGGCGGACTGCTGATTGAGCGGCCGGCGCGGACTTGGGAGTTTTTGTGCGCGGTGGGAAAGAAGGCGGGAGTGTTTGGCAATGAGTCTGGGCGGGTCGAGGCGTGGGTTTATCCGTTGAAGGTGTTGCGCGATTTCCACGTCACAATTCATCACGATGGAAAATCGATTCCGGCGGAGACGCTGGTGCGGACGATTGAAGCGCGGCCAGAAGAGACGACGCTGGTGTTAGCGGGCGATACGTTTTCGATTCGCGAGACGTTTTTCGTGCCAGTGGATGAGGCGGGTTCGGTGATCACGTTTGAAGTGGAGACAGAGCAGCCATTGGAAATCGAGGTCGCATTTCACCGCGATCTGGCCTTGGAGTGGCCTGCCGCCGTGGGCGGGACGTGGGCGAATTGGAGTGCGACCGTGAACGCGTTTGTGTTTGGTGAAGAGAGCAAGAAGTTTGCAGCGGTAATTGGATCGCCGACGGGCCGTGAACCGCAGCTCGAGTATGAAGCGAACTATTCGAGCGCGCATGAAGAGTCGATGAAGCTCGGCGCGACGGCGAAGGGGCTCGAAACGAAGATTGTGGCGATTGCGGGATCGATTCATGGGCAGGCGGAGGCGGAAGCGACATACAAGAAGTTGATTGCGTCTTATGACGCGCTGGAGAAGGAGTCGGCGGCGTATTACGCGGAGTACTTGAAGAAGACTGTGAGCGTGGAGTTGCCGGACACGCGGTTGCAGGCTGCGTACGACTGGTCACGGATCAGTCTGGTGCAAGGACTGGTTGCAAATCCGACGATGGGGACGGGATTGGTCGCGGGGTATCGAACTTCGGGGGAAAGCCAGCGGCCCGGATTTGCGTGGTTTTTCGGGCGAGATGCGTTCTGGTCGACGCTGGCGCTGAACAGTGAGGGCGATTTTTCGAGTGCAAGAACGGCGCTGGCGTTTGTGGCGCAGTTTCAGAGGGATGACGGGAAGATTCCGCATGAAATTGCGCAGGGCGCGAGCTTTGTGAATTGGTTCAAGGATTATCCGTATGGATTTGCTTCGGCGGACGCGACGCCGCTGTACATCATCGCGATGAACGATTACGTGCAAGCGAGCGGAGATGCGGCGTTCGCAAAGGAAAAATGGGCAAACCTGCAAAAGGCCTATGAGTTCTTGAAATCCACTTATGATTCGAGCGGGTTGCCGCAGAATTTTGGAATTGGGCACGGATGGGTGGAGGGCGGGCCCCTACTGCCGGTAAAAAGTGAGTTTTACCAAAGCAGGCTCGGAGCGGAGGCTGTGCGGTCGCTTTCGAATCTGGCGAAGCTGACCGGGCAAAACGAATTGAGCGAGACGCTGCGGAAAGAGGCCGAGAAGCAGCTGACTCTGGTGAACGAGCGTTTCTGGATGGACGAGAAGAAGCGTTTTGCGTTCGCAATCGGCAAGGACGACAAGCAAGTAGACGAGCTGAACGTTCTGGCGGCAGCGCCGATGTGGTTCGGCTCCACAACCGATATGGTCGCTGCGCACATGGAAAACAATTTACGGCAGATTACGAATTTCGATCTTCAGACGGATTGGGGGCCGAGGATTATTTCGAATCAGTCGGCGGTCTATAGCGGTGGCGGATACCACTACGGTTCCGTTTGGCCGCTGTTCACGGGATGGGCATCCGTGGCCGAATACCGGCACCATCAGGAACTCCCGGCTTACCTGAATTTGCGGGCGAATGCGCTGCTGGCGCTGGATGGATCGCCGGGACATGTGACGGAGGTTTTGTCGGGAGATTATTATCAGCCGCTATCTACCGCTTCGCCGCACCAGATTTGGTCGGCAGCGATGGTGATCAGCCCTGTGTTGCGGGGAATGTTCGGATTGGAGCGCGACGCAGCAAACAAAACGCTGGCGTTTACACCGCACGCTCCGGCGAACTGGGTGGACTACAAAATAGAGAACATTCAAGTGGGCAAAAGCGTGATTTCGATCGGATACCACAAAGTTCCAGGTGAATTGAGTCTGGAAATTACGCGAACCGGCGACGAATGCGCGTTTGAGTTTGAGCCGACATTGGCGGGGCCAGCAATGGAAGTGCGAGCGGAGGTAAACGGCCGGCAAACGCCAGTGGATTTCAAATTTAATCCGGAGCACCACCACATTCAGTTGAAGATTGCGCTGCAGGAAGGAAAGAACGTGGTGCGACTGCGGGTGAAAAATGATTTCGGGCTGGCATACGATTTCCGGCTGCCGGAACTGGGCAGTAAGAGTTCAGACCTGCGTGTGCTGGCGCAAACAAGCGATCAGTATTCGTCGACACTTATCGTTGCCGGACGTGGCGGGGCGAGTTATGACCTGACAGTGTGGAATGCCGACCTCATTGCGGCACTGGAGGGGGCTGAGTTGGTGAAAGAGGCGGACGGGACGACGAAATTGCGCGTACATTTCGAAACGGGAAAAGAAGAATATGGGCGTAAGGAGATTGCGATTCATTTTCGGCAGTCTAAAGTAGGCGGGAAAGCGAAGCTGAAAGAGTAATTGAGCTACGCGATGCCGAGTTTTTTTTGCATTTCTTCGAGGGAGACGCCTTTTGTTTCGGGATAGAAAGACAGCACGACGATGAATTGCACGACCGTCATCACCGAGAAAAAAATGAAGGGATAGCCGCCGGACTTTGCGGCGAGCGGCGGAAAGCCGAGAGAAATTATGCCTGCCATGAGCCAGTGAGAGAAGCTGCCGAGGCTCTGTCCCTTGGCGCGAATACGATTGGGGAAAACTTCGCCGATGTAAACCCAAATGACGGCGCCCTGGGAAAACGCAAAAAACGCGATGTACGTGACGAGCAGCCAGACAAGATATTCGTTGTGCCGGTGGGTGAGGAAGATGGCGGCGACTCCGGCGAGGCAGGAAGCGGTGCCGACGGCGCCGATGAGGAGAAGTTTCTTACGGCCAACTTTGTCGATGAGAGTCATCGCGATCATCGTGAAGATGAGGTTGGTGGCGCCGATGGCGACGGATTGAAGGTCCGACGAGACTTTGTTGAAGCCAGCATCGGCGAAGATCGGGTTCAAGTAATAGAGAATGGCGTTGATCCCGGCGAGTTGGTTGAACATGCCGATGGTGACAGCCAGGAAAACTGGCAGGCGGTACTGAGGGTTCCACAAAGAATCGTGCTGGTGATGCTCGGCGTCGATGGAGGCGACGATTTCCTGAAGTTCGGCTTCGTAATTTTGTTCGCCGATGAGGCGAAGAACATCTCGAGCTTCGTCAATGCGGCCTTTCTTGGCGAGCCAGCGCGGACTGCGAGGAATGCCAAAGAGCATCGCCAGGAAGAACACGGCCGGCAGCGCGGAGATGCCAAGCTTCCAGCGCCATTCGGTGGCTCCAAGTTGAAGAGTTCCGATGACGTAGTTAGAGAGATAGGCGAGAAGGATTCCGAGGACGACGTTGAATTGGAAAAAGCCGACGAGGCGGCCGCGCCACTTCGCGGGCGAAATTTCGGCGATGTACATAGGGCCCAGGACGGAAGAACCGCCGATGCCGAGGCCGCCGATGAAGCGAAAAATCACGAGTGCCGTCCAACTCCACGCAAAAGCACACCCGACGGCGGATACGACGTAAAGGACTGCCATGAAACGGAGACTGTCGCGACGGCCGATGGCATCGCCCGGGAAACCCGCCGTCAGCGAACCGATGATGGTGCCGACGAGCGCGCTGGTGACCGTAACACCGAGCGCCCACGGCGTAAGGTGATAGAGATCTTTAAGAGACAGTTCAGCGCCGGAAATAACGACGGTATCAAATCCAAAAAGAAGACCACCCAACGCGGCGACGACTGTGCTCTTCAGGAGAGCGGAATTCAGCATGGAGGCACCTGTGTGGATGAAATCATACGGGAGCTGGCCGAACGAATCTCCTGCGATTCCGAGCAGCCGGTGCGCCGCGGAAATTGTATTGGATTCCGGCGAAGGAGAGAACTTATTTCAGTTGGCGGAAGAAGCGGCTTTGGTGGCGACGATGTGAAAGGTCAGTTTGAGCTTGTCTTTTACTTTCACCGTGCCGCCGACGGCTTTGTAAGGAGTGATACCGAACTCGGACTGAAGCAAAGAGATTTCCGTATCGCAGGAGAGCGAGCCATCGTCGGAAATCTGGAGATGTACGGGTAGAGTGACCGGCTTCTGTGTGCCGTGGAGCGCGAGAGTGCCAGTGACCTGCAGGTCGAACGTATTTTTTGAGGTCGAGACGACTTTTATCGTGGACGAAGAAAACTGAATTCGCGGATAACGGGCTACATTCAATACCTGTTCACCAAGCATCGTGGTTTGGACTTCGTTTCGGTCCTTTTCAGACTCGCCCGGATCGACCACGCGAAGAGAGTTTGCTTCGGCCGTAAAGGAGACAAACGAGTCTTCTACTTTTACCGCCGCGAACTGCACAATACCGGCGAATTTGGTCGCTTTCACAACGTGATCGTGGCCGAACGCCTTGAAGAAACCGTCTTTGGCGACCTGGATTTCTATTTTGCTTTTTGCGGAATCGATGGAGTAGGCGGCCTTACTTTCCGAATTAAATGCCGCCGGCGGCGCGAGCGCGAGCAAGAAGGCAAGTGCTACTAGCTTTGTCGTGGCGTTCATCGAGATTTCCTCTAGTGTATCCCTGTAAAACTCTTCGGTGACAAAATTCACCGGTGCGGCGAAGCTCCGGTAAGCTAATTGTAGACAGTGAGATGCGGAAATTGGCTTCGGCGCCCTCTGTTCAACTTGAACCAAGGAAGAAAGCAAGAATAGAATGCATTCAGGAATTCGCAAACGTGTGCCTCTGGTGCTGACGGCGCTAGTCGTGTGGCTAGGTTTGCCTTCGCGCGGCGCCGCACAATGCGCGGACACACCGAAGGACGGCATTGTGGCGAATCCGAACCGGCCGACAGTCGCGAATCCGGCGGACATCACGCAGTACGGTGTGCTGGAAGTTGAATATGGCTACAACCATGTGATGGGGCTGCAACGGGAGCGCGACAACAATCTTGTTGGCTTGTTCAAATTTGCCGCGACGTGCAACCTCGAAATCCGCTGGGATACGGATACATTGCTGCGGCGGACCGTCGGAGGAACAACGCAGACCGGATTTGGTGATAACGCGTTGGGATTCCAGTATCGATTCGTGCGGCAGAAGAGATTTATTCCGACGATGGCGATCAGCTATTCGCTGACGTTTCCGAGCGCGAGCGTGAGCAAAGGCTTCGGTACGGGAAAATACGATCACCAGATTCGATTTCTGGCGAGCAAAGACATTCTGGGAGTTCATTTCGACTTTAATACGGCGTATTTTTTCCTGGGGCGGCCGTCACCCGGCGGAACAGACCAAAACGCGGAGATGAATCTGGCGTTTTCTCATCCCGTCTACAAGAAGCTGCAATTCACTGGTGAGTTTTATGGAGACATGCGCTTCAATAGCGGAGCGCCAGCGTTCGCCGATGGGCTTTGGGCGCTGACGTATACGGTGACGCCGCGGCTCGTGATCGATTCCGGAATCGACCATGCACTCAGTTCTACTTCGCCTTTTCATCGCAGCTACTTTGTGGGCGTGACCTACTCCATCGCGGACGTATACAAGAAGCTGCGGCACTAGCGGAAATTTGAAGTGTGAGCATGGTGGGCCCGCCAGGATTTGAACCTGGGACCAACGGATTATGAGTCCGCTGCTCTAACCGCTGAGCTACAGGCCCGAAGCCGCCATAACATACTATACCGAAATTACTTATTGAAGGCGCGGCACTGCAGGATGCCTGTGCAGCTGAACTGACCATCATTTAGTGGTGTGGCGCCCGGAAGGCTCCTCGGCGTGGGAATTCGGGAAGTGGTAAAATAGACTGTAGCAGGCAAGCGGAGATCGATGAGTCGGCAGATCACGAGGCGGGCTTTTTTGCCGATAGTTGCCGCGGGCGCGGCCGGTGCCTTGCAGTCCCACACGCAAGAGCCTTCGGGCATGGCGTCCAGGGGGATCAAGCCGCAGCCGCGCGGAAAACCATCCGGGCTTCCTTTTCACGCACATTTCGCTGACGTAGCTTCGAGTGCCGGTTTGCGAGCGCCGATTATTTACGGCCCAACGGACCGGATGGATTACATCCTGGAGTCCATGGGCTGCGGCGTGGCGTTTCTCGACTACGACAACGACGGGTGGCTGGACATTTTTCTGCTGAGCGGGACACGGCGCGAAGGGCCGGTACCAGGGGCGACGAACCGACTGTATAGGAACAATCGAGACGGCACCTTCACCGACGTGACCGAAAAAGCGGGCCTGGTGCGGCAGGGTTGGGCGTGCGGCGTAACGGTCGGCGACTATAACAACGATGGATTCGACGACCTGTTCATTACTGGCTGGCCGCAGAATGCACTCTATCGCAACAACGGAGACGGAACGTTCACGGACGTTACGGACACTGCGGGGCTATTGCACCCAGGCAAGCGCTGGGGAAGCGGATGCACCTGGGTGGATTACAACCGCGACGGATACCTGGACCTGCTCGTATCCAACTATCTGGTATTTGACTTCGAAAAGATTCCAGCGGCGGGGAGCACGCCGAACTGCGATTTTAAAGGCGTACCGGTAAATTGCGGGCCGCGCGGACTGACTCCGGAGCGGCCCATGCTGTACCGCAACAACGGAAACGGCACGTTCACGGACGTCACGGAGCAATCCGGTATCGGCCGAGTGACACCGCGATTTGGACTGGATGCCGTGGCGGCGGACCTGGACGGCGACGGCTGGCAAGAGATTTATATCGCGTGCGATTCGACTCCTAGCCTGGTGTTTCACAACCGCGGCGACGGAACTTTTGAAGAGCGCGGCCTGGAATCCGGCCTGGCGGTGAGCGCGGACGGCAATGAACAGGCCGGTATGGGGATCGCGATCGGCGATTTCGGCCTGGACGGTCGGCTCGGCGCCCTGAAAACCCACTTTGCGGAAGATACGGCGGCGCTTTACAGGAATCTCGGGCACCTGGCATTTGAAGAAGTGACGCAGCGGTCGGGACTCGGCGTAGAAACGCGGTACGTGAGCTGGGGCGACGGAATCGCTGATTTTGACAACGATGGATTGCCGGACCTGTTTTGGGTAACCGGCAGCACGTTTCCGGAGGTTGAAAAGCAACATCCGGAGTTTCCGCACAAAACGCCCCGAGTTCTGTTTCGTAACCTAGGAAACGGGCGTTTTGAAGAATTGCTGGATGCAGCGGGGCCCGCAATCTCCGAAGCGCACTGCAGCCGCGGAGTGGCGTTTGGAGACTTCGACAACGACGGCGACGTCGACATTTTGATCATGAACATGAATGAGCCGCCGTCGCTGCTGCGGAACGACGTGAGCGGCGGGGGGCATTGGTTGAAGGTGAAGCTGATTGGAACGAAGTCGAATGCGAGTGCGATTGGCGCCGTGGTGACGGCGGCATACGGCGAAAAGAGGCAGGCGCAGGCGGTGCTGGCGGCTTGCGGATATTTATCGTGCGGGGACCGCCGCCTGCACTTTGGATTGGGAGCGGCGGCTACGGCGGACATCGAGATTCTGTGGCCGAGCGGAATACGGGAAACCTTGAAAGCGTTGCCGGCAGACAATCTTGTGACGATAAAAGAAGGCGTAGGCATCCTGCGGCGAGAGCGGTTCGGCAAATGATTCCCCTGGCGACAGCAATGCTGGCGGTTGCGCTCGGCGCGGGACAGAGCCAACACGAAAAGCCGGGCGGCGATGCTCATTTGAGCCGCGCAACGCAATTGGTGCGCGAGCAATTATATGAGGCCGCAGCGGGCGAGTATGAAGCTGCGTTGACGAGCCGGCCGAACGATCCGCGGATCCATCTGCAGTATGCCGTTTGCCTGCTGAACCTGGGGCGCAACGAGGAAGCGCGGAAGGAATTTGAGAAAGTGCGCGATTTGGCAGGAGAATCGCGCTACGTGACGTATTACCTGGGGCGGATCGATTTACTTGCCAATGACTATGAATCGGCGATCAAGCGGCTTGGTGCTGTGGCCGCGAATCCGCCGTTTCCGGATACGGCATTTCATCTGGGCGTGGCATACGCGTCTTTCGGAGATGACAAAGCAGCGATCCAGTGGCTCGAACAAGCGGTTAAGGCGTTGCCGCGCGACTATCGAGTTCACTACCGGCTGGCGCGGGCGTATTCGAGCGCGGGGCGCGAGCAAGACGCGGGGCGGGAGTACGGGCTGTACAACCTTCTATTAAGCGAGCACAAAAGCACGGAAAAAGAAGCTCGCGAATGCAGCGATGCGTTGCGAACTCAGCCTGCGACTTCCGCGCGTGAAGTTTGCTACCACATGTTCGATCCGAACGATCCGGAGAAGCTCACGGTCTTAGGGCAATTGCTCGGGGAGGGAGGCGCCTACGAACTCGCGCTCGACCCACTTCAGCGGGCGACCCATCTGGACGCGAAATCGTTTGAGGCATGGCACGACCTCGGCCTGACCTACTTCCGGCTGGAGCGGTATGTGGAGGCACGTGTTCCCCTGGAGAAAGCAGTGGCATTGCGACCGGAGTTTTATGGATCGGTAGTGTTGCTGGGAGGCACGCTATACATGCTGGGAGATGACGAAGCGGCTCTGCCGGTGCTCGAGCATGCGCTCCGCCTTAAGCCTTCCGATACTGAAACGGCTGCTCTAGTAGAAAGATTACACGCAGCGCAGAAGAAGCGATAGAGACCTGTTCGAAGCCCAGACAAAAAAGAGGGGCGGCCTTGCAGCCGCCCCTCTTGAAACGATTATATCGGAATCTACCAGCTGAACTTGACCGACATCTGCATGATGCGATGGCCAATGGTGTTCGTAGCAACTCCGAAGTTAGGATTCGCCAGTTGACCAGCGCTGTTGAATGTGAGGTTCAAATTCTGATCGGCATTCAGGAAGGTTCGGTTCGGGTGGTTCAAGAAGTTATAACCCGAGAAGCGGAACTGAAGTTTCTTATTCTCCGCCTGCCCGAAAGTGAAATTCTTGAACAACGAGATATCCGTGTTAAAAAACCCTGGACCGGTCAGGGTTGGAAAAATGTACGAACCCTGCTGGCCAGGCGTAACGGTCGGCGAGAAGCAGTTGCCGTTGATAAACTGATTCGGCTTAAGGCCGCTTCTGGGGTCGCAAGTCACTGTAGGCATCAGCGTCAGGTCTGGAGTGCCGAGCACAAGTTGACTCGATCCCTGCACTGCGCTGGTTGTGGTCACACCCATAAACGTCGTTCCCGCTGGGATAAAGCCGACATAGCCGAAGTTGGAGCTCACAGAAGCCTGCAAATCGGCTCCAGTCTGATACTGGCCAATGCCAGAGATTTGCCATCCATTCGCCAAGTGCTTGACGAACGCGCCGCCGTTGTGCATCGTCGGGAACTCATATACGTAAGCCACGTTAAAGATGTGGGTGCGGTTGTTCGGAATAGTGCCGTAGTTGTTCGCTAAGACAGTGGGATCACCCGAGGCGGCGCCGTTTTCGCCGCGAATTCCGAGCGCTTTGCTGAATGTATAGTTGGTGAGGAACGTCAGACGTCCAGATTGCTTATTCCAGGTAACTTGCAAGCTGTTGTAGTTCGAATACATCTTATGGTCGATAATCTTTACGGTCCCGAGGCAATTCTTTGCGGCGACGCAAGCGCCAGCCTGCAACGGGCGAGCGTTTTGGATCTGCGAGTCGGAATAATTTCCGCTAGTGATCCAGCCGTACTTCTGGAAGAGCGTGCCAATCGGGATATCGTTTATTTGGTCGAAATTGTTGTTGTAGTTGCTCAAATAATCAGACTTGCTGCCCACATAGGCAACTTCCAAGACGCTTTTCCATGGCAAGCGTTGCGCAACAGTGAAGCTGTAGTTTTGCGTCCGCGGCTCCTGATCGTCCTTCGGATCCAAGACCGTTACGCCGCTCGGAGCGCTCACGGCGGCGAGTGCCGGTCCAAGGTCCGAGAACTTTTTCCCGCCCAAAGTCGGAGAGGCAAACGATCCCCGAACGATGCCGTAGGCGCCGTTCTGAACGTTCTGTTCGTCGTGGAAATGATAAATGCCATAACCGCCTCGCAACACGGTTTTGCCAGTACCAAAGAGATCCCATGCAAAGCCAACACGCGGGTTGTAGAAGAGCATCCGGCTGCCAGAGCCGGAAAGCGCCGTAGAAGAGTTCACCTTGTTCCACTCGACGCCTGGAAAGAGAGCTCCATTTACGGTGCCGCCTTTGTCCTGCGCATACAGATCCGGGTACCATGCGGCAAAACCGAAGCCGGTGGTATCAACCCATGGTCCCAAGTGAGAAAGGCGTATGCCGTAGTCCAGCGTCAGTCGACGGCTGATCTTCCAAGAATCTGTGGCATAAAATTCCGTCGTAAGATAACGGAATGCGGGAACTACATCGAAGTTTTGCTCAGAGTACTGAGCGGTCTGGCCGACGAGCATGTCTGCATAGGCGTTGCCCGTAGATCCGCCGCCCCAGTTTGCAAATACGGCGGAACCGTTCACCGAGCCGTTGCCTGGTTGTTCGTTCCAGGTGCGCTCCCAGTAGAAGCCGAACTTGGTGGTGTGAGTCTTCCAGACCTTAATCAGATTGTCTGCCACGGAAGGCAAAGTCTTCTTGGCGTAGACCGTTCCGTTTAGCTCAAAACCGGTGTTGAGCATGTTGGAGATGCCGTCGCCCCAACCGGTCATCTGGGGGAAAATGAGTTTCCCTGGGTCGCCGTGGTCAAACAGGAGGTTATAGTTCAGTCCAAGAGACCCTCTCTCGACTTTGGAGCGATCGCTGAAACTGTTAGGCAGGTTCAGGTATGTGTAGCTGAAAACCAGTTCGTTGGTAAGACTGGGGCTGAATACTTTGGTCAAGTTAGCGGTGACGACGTCTGACTGCGTCTTTTCCGCGATCGGAGAAGGATACGGAGTCGTCGGAGCGGCCCAGCTGTTGCCGCCTGAACCCCAGAGCACGTCCAAGCTGTTCAACGCGTTGTCATGCTGGTGATTGTAGGAGACGGACAGCTTAGTGGACTGAGTGATGTTGTAGTCGACGCGACCGCGGAACTGCAACATATTCGAATAACGAGTCTGCCCGTTTGCATAGTTGAATCCCCCATGGGTAGCTGGGTCCTGGTTCGGCAGCGGATAGAGATTCATGAGAATCAATCCGTTAGGATCGATGATGTTCGCCTTCGGGACGCCATTTGTATAGTACCTTGACGCGCAAGGGCCGCCGCCGCAGTCGGTGCTAGTGTCGCCCGGCGTTGGAAGGTTGACCGACTGGAACAGGGAGTTTGCGGCGTCGGTTGCAGTTCCATGCATCACGCCGGGGATACTGTTTAATGCATAGCCGTTAAGATTATTAATGTAACAATTCGCGTTGTTCTGCGAGTAGTCCTTAATCAGGCCGTTCGAATCCTTGATTGCATTGAAGACGCCGCCGCAACCAAGGCCGTTGGCTGGATTCGACGACAAATCGGTGTATATTGCATTCCGCATGTTGGCTGTGGGAACAACCGCGTGGTAAACACCGTTGTCAACGTCCTGTTTGTAGTATTCGGTGCCGAAAAAGAAAAACATCTTGTCGCGATTCCGATTAAATTGCGAGTGAGGCAGAATGACCGGGCCACTAAAGTTCATGCCCGGATAGAGATACTTGGTTTCGGGCCGAGCGATGTTTGAATTCTTGTTCTGTGGATCGTTCGCGTTCAGCGAATAGTATCGAGCATAAACGTATCCCTCGCCATGGAACTGGTTTCCGCCGGACTTGCCGATAGCGCTTATCACCACGGGCCCTTTGGATTCATCGGCGCCGAAGTTGGAGGTCATCACTTTCAATTCCGCCGTCATGTCAGCATTGGTGTTCATTGCCTGCCCGCAGTTGCAACCGGGGTCGATAATGTGCGCACCGTCTGATGTGATATCGAGAGCGCCGGTGCGAGTGCCGTTGGCGGAGAAGCTACCGACTGGACCAGAACCTGTGCGTTCATCCGAAGCTGCATACGAACTCTGGTTGACCACGCCGCCGGTGAACGCCATGCCCGGCATAATCTTGATGAACTCCGCAGCGTTCTGACCGACGATGGCGACATTCTGCATAATTTTTTCGGTAATCAACGTCGACTTGTCGCCGGATTCTGTAGGAGTGATTGACGTGTCGGAGGCTTCCACGACGACCGTTTCGCTCGCCATGCCCGGAACCAACTTAATCCCAGCTACCGAGCGCTGGTCGGCTGAGTTCAGGGTAATGCCTTTGGCTTGCCAGACTTTGAAACCGGCTTTCTCAACCATGACTGTGTACATCGCCGGCGGGACCGAAGCGAAGGTGAAATAGCCATCGGCGTTGCTGCTGGTCGAACGCTTGTCGCCGCTCGCTTCATTCTTGAGCGTGACCGTTGCGTCGGCAACAACCGCGCCCGAAGCGTCGAACACAGTACCGGTGAGAGTCGCGCTAGTTTGCTGCGCCAGCGCTGGCTGGGCAAGAGCGAACAGCGCGACCGCGAATAAAAGGGTTACAAGACTTTTTTTGAGAAAATCGATATTGCAAGATGAGTTGATCAGACGAAGAGCCATCGCAGTAACACCCCCAAAGTGTTAAACGTTAAGAACCACCACTGGTCCCTTGATGACGTATAAAGGTCCGCGGGGGCGGAAGCCTTTAACGTTACCGTTCACGATTGGGGATTTTTTACTGCGATTGCCCTATCCGTGTCAAGCACTCTTTTGTTTTTCTTCTGATTGCCTTCGATTTTGTGAGTTCTAGTCCTCAAACTGATGACTATTAGTCCCAAGGTCAGGTAGAAGCCTTACGGTTGTAACGTTACAGACCCTTTTCGGGGATCCGTCCGGGGGACGTGGCTCACGGCCAAGTACCCTGCTCCGCCTTCAGGCGCTCGTATTCCGCCATTTCGCGACGCATATCGTCGATGCGGTTCAATGCGCGGTAAGTGTTCACAGTCAGGAGCCGAATCGAAGGGCTAACCGGGTCGAGCCGCTCGGCCACCAGGAACGCGGCCAAAGCGCCGTCGTTGTCGCCCTTGGCGCGAAGCGCTCCCGCGAGCGCCAGCTGCGCTCCAACGGAATCAGGGCTCAGTGCGACAGCCTCGCGGGCGAACTTCAGGGCCTCGTCCAGCTTTTCCTCGATAACGTAGCGCAGGCTCAATTGAACTCGCGCCGGCACGCTGTCGGGCGTGATGCTTAGCTCTTGCAGAAATTCCGACACGCACTGTTCAGGATGACGGGCCGCCAAATATGTCCCATAGAAATAGTGGACACTGGGGAACTTCGGATATTTCGCGACGAGTGCCTTGAAGTCGGCCTCGCCGGCTTCCGGCGATTCGGCAGCCAAATCCCAGAAAGCCTTACCGGCCATGGCCACGACGTCGTGCTGATTCGCCGGAATCTCAGAAGGGAGGATCGGCATGCGAAGCGCCGACAGACCGGCTGCAAGCATCATGTCCGGATTGTTGCGGACCTTGCGCGCGACGCGTATCAGAATTTCCTGGGCGACTTCGAAGGCGCCTTGCTGATTCAGCAGCAACGCCAAATGATAATCCGCGATATCCAGCAGCGGCCCGCCAGGCTGCGTGACGGGTACCAGCATGTGGCCTTTTTTCAGATGCTGGAACGCGGCGTCGTATTGTTTGGTGCGAAACTCGCATAGGCCGAGCAACGCAAAACCCGCCGCAGCCGACGAATCCAGTTTCACCATTCGAGTCAATGCGTCCCGGCACTCCGGGTATCGGTCGCGCTGATATTCGATCATTCCCAGCGCCCACCAGCCCTGCGCCGACTCAGGACGCAGCTTGACGGCCTGGCGGTAGAATTCAGCGGCCTCGCCGAGATGATTCGCTTCGTACGCTTGCTGTCCTTCTTCCGAGAGTTGTTCGAACGATTGAGGCGGATTCTGTGCAGGCGCGGCAACCGCTGTTGCCAGTAGAAGCAAAAGGCTGGCCGGCCGTTTCACTATTGAAGGCTCCGGCCGCGTTCCAAATCTTTCGCCTGGACAGCAGCGTCCATCGTTTCAGCAATTTTTTTCTGTTCTCTGCCCTCAGCTGCACGGCCCAAACGGAAGTAAATAGTCGAAAGACTGCGATGCGCCTCGATATAGTCCGGCATGCGTTTAATCAGATCTTCCAGCAGAGCCGCCGCGCGCCGGTCGTCTCCCTCGGCCGAGGTTAGCAGAGCAAATTGATAACTGACTCGGACGTCTTTCGGCTGCATCTTAGTGGCCCGCTCCAAATGGGAGCGAGCTTCCGGCAGCTTGCCTTCCTCCCTAAGCAGCGTTCCTAGCCAAAGGAGCGCGTCAAAAGCTGCGGGATCCAAAGTCAGGGCCTTGCGGAACGCGGCCTCGGCTCCGTCCAAGTCTGAGCTTTGATAGGCCAATCTCCCGCGAAGACTGTACGCCTCCGGCAGATTGGGATTCAGCGCCAGAGCGCGTTCTACTTCCTGCGTCGCTGCCTTCTTCTCGTTCGCTTTCATTTGCGTGAACGCCATCAACATGTGAGCTTCGGCGGAATCCCCACTTCGCAGGATGCGCTGAATCATAAGCGAGCCACGCTCGTCTTTTCCTTGATGCAGCAACGCTGATCCGAGCAAATACGCCACGGCGAGATCGTTTGGGTCGGTATCCGCCACTGGGTCGAGAAGCGCGATCACACGTTCGTCTTCGCCTTGACGAAGATAACACTCCGCAAGCAGCAGCATAAGGCGCCGGCGGTCGGGGTCCGTGACGGGTTGAATCGCATAGACCTCTTCGAACTCTTTGACTGCACTCTTGATTTCGCCGGTCTTGTAATAGGCAAGCGCAAGATTGAAGCGAATCCCGTAGTTGGTTGGCTGCGTGGAAAGAGCCAGTGTGTATTCCCGGATGGCTTCGGCGTAAAGACCTTCATGGGCCAACGCCGCGCCCAGATTCGAGCGAACCGCAACCACGTCCGGGTGTGCCTTCAAAAAAGCGCGATAGCCCGCGATCGCCTCGGTGTAATGGCCCGACTGATGCAACTCGATGGCACGGCTCAATTCGCGTTGGGTAGAATCATCCTGTGCCCACGCCGAGCTCGCCCATAGTAAGCATGTCAAGATTCGCCACCGCATCGCGTTCATCATTCCTTCAAGCTTTGGCCTTCACGCTTTAGACCACCCGCGGTTGGGCACCAAGCCCACTCCTTCGCGTATTGTTACGAGCCGATTAGCCATCATCCCCTTGTAGCTTTCATGTAGGCCGTTTGGCCAGAATATCTCCAAATCAAGAACGGCGGACGAACCCAGGCCGAAGTGCAACCGGGGATCGTTGCACGAAAAAAAACTGGATTGGCTAACCACCGCTTGCGTCTGGGTCTTCCCGTCGTAGTGGGCCACGATGCGGGCGCCGATCGCGCTGCGATTAGATTTTACGCCCTCCAACTTAACTTTAATCCAGTTGGCCTTTCCCGCGAGGTCGTTTCGCAACAGCGACGGCGGCTCATTGAGGTTCACGATGACGACGTCCACATCGCCATCGTTATCGAAGTCGCCGAATGCGCAACCGCGGCTACAATGAGCGGCCGCGACGCCCGGACCTGCTTCTTCGATCAATTCTTCAAACACACCTTGTCCCAGGTTTCGGAAAACCGCGCGCGGCGTCTTATTCGGATATTGCGGAAGTTTTTTCTCGATTTTAGGGTCGACATGACCGGTCGTCATGAACAAGTCGGGATAGCCGTCGTTGTCCAGGTCAACAATGCCGGCGCCCCAGCAAACGTAGCGCGTCTCAACTCCCAGGCGCGAGGACGCGGTGGCGTCCTGAAAGTAAGCTTTCCCATCATTGCGGTAGAGAATGTTCCGGTCATCGGCAAAGTGGGTCTTGAAGATATCGAGATGTCCATCGAGATCGTAGTCGCCGACTCCAACGCCCATGCCCGCCTGCTCTTTGCCGTCGTCGCTCATGGCGACGCCGCGCAAAATTCCCTCTTCATGAAAAGTTCCATCGTGATTGTTCATGAAGAGCAGGCTCGGAGTGGCGTCGCAAGCGACGTAGATATCGGGCCAGCCATCTTCATCGAAATCGGCGGCAACAACCGTCATACCGTAACTTGACGTAGCTTTGGCAATGCCCGCCGCTTCGCTTACGTCAGTGAACGTTCCGTCGCCATTGTTTCGATAGAGCCAATGTCTGCCTGCGGGCAAGCCTCGTGGTCCGCACGCGACAGGAATGCCCAACCAAATGCAGTTGCCGGTTTGACCAGGGACCGGCGTCCGCTCAAACGAAAATTGCGCGTAGTTCGAAACGAAAAGGTCCAAATGTCCGTCGCGGTTATAGTCGACGAAGCTGCAGCCCGCGCCCCAGTATTGCTCACCGCTTGCGAGGCCAGCGGCCTTGGTCACATCCGTGAAAGTGCCGTCGCCGTTATTGCGATACAGAATGTTTTGCCCAAAACGCGCGCAGAAAATATCGTCAAAGCCGTCGTTGTTATAGTCGCCTGCGCAAACGCCGAACGCCCAACCAATTGAATGCAGTCCGGCTTTTTCCGTAACGTCCGTGAAAGTGCCATCGCGATTGTTCTTGTAAAGACGATTACCAGTGCCCTCGGGGGCGCCCTCCAAGCGAGTGCCTGACAGAACGAAAATATCCATCCAGCCGTCGTTGTCGTAATCAATGAACGCACAGCCACAACCGGTTGCTTCCACAATGTATTTGGTCTGTTCGGTGCCGCCGTAGATGGTCGGCGCAAGCAATCCAGCGTCGTGTCCGACATCCACAAAGTGGGCATTGAATGGGCGGCCGGAAGGCGCGGCTCTTGGTAACGGTTTCGCTTTGTGCGTAGAGAGGCCCTGGGGGAGTAGCCAGTGCTCGCCGAGTGAAAGGCCAGCGCCCAAACCCAAGTGCGCAAACCTACGGCGCGAGATGTTCACGGACAGACGTCCTCCAGGAAATACTCGCATCCGCAAAACAAAATCGGACGGGGTTCTGAGTATCCACAGTATTCCCCGTCAAAAGCTGACGCCACACTTGAAAATGCCTCGGTTTCCGAGAGCAGTGACATGCGAGCGCGTGTGAAGAGGCTGCCTACTCCACCTGGAACGCCACCATCCGCTCAACCTTTAGGCTACCTTGCGTCACGCCCATGTGAATCTCGTAAGCTCCCGGAGTGAATTTGTCCGCGGGCAGGTTCGCGATATACGGAATTCTTCCGTCCTTTTGTGGCGCCGGCAGCGGGGCTTCCGCCGCTCCCAGGTATTGTCCATCTTTGTAGAACGCCATGGTCAGCTTTGGAGCATCTTTGACTGTGTGATCTGGAAATACCGCAAAATAGAAGGGCAAGATATTTCCGGGCCCGCCCTTGAGTGTGTGCGCCAACGTGGGCACGACTTTGCCGCCGGGAAAATAAAAAGCATCCGAAATCTGATTGTCTTTGAGCGCGTCGGTTCGACGCACCACGACTACGTCACTCATCGACAAATTGTCAGACGGCTGCGACACAGTGAGGGTACTCTTCTTCACGCCAATCTTCTTGCCATTTCTGTCCATTAGAGCTGCTTCCAACGAATACGAACCCGGAGACAGCTCGGTTCGAAAGGTCTGAACAAGGTTTCCTTCTTTGTACGCGTCGACTTTGTCCAGAGCGACCTGTACTGCGAAGTCTTTGCTAAATTTCTCAACGATCTCGCCGTTGGAATTCTTCAAGACGGCGAGGAGCGCTGCATCAACCATGCTGGTCTTTTGATCTTGCTGCGGCGCGAAAACCATTTCTTTGAGAGGAGCTTCCAGCGTCACCATATACTCGACTTTCGCTCCGTGATCATTGAACCGTTCCGCCGCAACTTGAAAGGCCAGATCCGAGGGTGTCGCGCTCGCGTTCAACGAATTCAGCAGTGGCATTTCGTAGGCGTACATCTGCTGTCCGGGCTTGAGTTGCGGCAAGGCAAAGTAGCCGCTGCTCGTATGAGCGATAACGTCGGGACGATCCACACGAACTGAAATCTTGCGGAATTTGCCGTCGTAGAGGGCGATGTGAGGCGTGTACGCGGCCTCATAATATGTCCGCACCTCCGCCATGACCGTCCTCAGCGGCGCCTTCCAATCGTTAGTCTCGGCAATGGTTGTGCCTCCGGTCTGCTGAGAAAGATCGCGCAACCAAAGCAGGGGATTGGCGCGGAGCGCCCCTTCCGCGTTCTCGGCGGCCCGGGCTTGCCCCGTCGTGACCTCGCCGACGCCTCCCCTCATCTGTTGCGACCGGATCTCTCCGGTAGCGCCGTTCAACCGGTCCCGTCCCGCACCTTCCTGGCTCCAAGTGACCAGACCTTTGGGATCGACGGTGTAGAAGCTGACGTTCGACCGATTCGCCGTGCTGACCAGATTGTTGTATTGCTCTTTCACAATTTCCGGAATGAATAGCCACGGGTTGAAGTACAACACGACTTTGCGGCCCGGGAGTTGGGACTGAGCCCGGACCAGCGCCATCAGTGCGTCGATGGTGGCCCGGGCGTTGTACTGGCGATCGGCCGCTTCGGCAGCCTCGAGCATGTCGTACTGCATTTTCGCCATTCGATAGTTGACCATACTCTGAACCTGGGTCTGGCTCGGGCCGCCCGCGGAGCTGCCTTGCACTTGCGGTTCGTCTCCGGAAAGCATTTGCTTGAGTGACTGCTTTATTTCCGTCGACTGGTTTTCAAATTGGACGAACGACCACATCATGGATTTGTCGACGCTTTTCAGCAAAGCAGCGTGGTCGGAAGTAAACGGTTGGATGACATGCAATTTCTGATCGACGGTCAGAATCGAAAAATAGAGATTTTGCTCAGGCGCCATATCCAGAATGTCCTTGAGCGCCTGGCGGAAAAATCGCTTCCCCTCAACGTCCAGCCCTTCAAAGACAAGTGTGACCAGACGTATCTCGCGCAACGGATCGACGCGGCCCGCCGTAGTAGTGTTTGTGCCTGGCGTTGCCGCCGCCTCGGCGCCATTTCCTTCTATCAACCGGAAGGAGGTCAGGTTCTGCTCTACACCGTCTTCCAAAACATGAATCTCTTCTGGCCGAACATCGCGAATCGCTTTGCCTTTTTTGTCGCGGAAAACCATGTCCAGCAAAACTTCCTGGGCGGTCGAACGAATAGTTGTGTTGGACTGATCCGGACTCGCTTGCTGCGGTTGACTCTGGGCTGCACTGCCCAATGCAGCGAGCAGCAATACAGTGAGCAAGGTGAAGAATCGTTTCATGGCTTTGGACCTCCAGAACACTCTCTGCGATTGACACGCTAATTTAATACCGCAAGAACGATTTTTTCCAGCGATTCCTGTACTTGTCTCTTTTGGTGCCGACTCCCCCGATTGGTCCCTGGTCGTGGCGGGTATGGAATTCCTAGCCCTGATTCCCTGCCCCTCAGCCTTGAAGTCCTTCGCCGAATGTTGGATGTTAAAGTGCTAGGTACCTTAAAATCGAGCTGCGCGCTACCCGAAATGAAAGTCGCTGGTCACAATATCGTTCTTGGTCCCCTGCTGGCGGCCGTTCTTTGCACAATATCGCCTTGCGAGGCCAGTGTGCACGTACAAGACACCCGCCCGTTCCAGGCCACCGGTAAGAAGCAGTCAGCAGATCGCGAGTCTTTCGAGGAGTTGAAGGCGCGTGCGGAGGCTGCTTTGGAGGGCGACCGAATTCCTGAGGCGATTCGCTTGTACGCCCGCGCTACGAAACTTCAACCTGGCTGGTCGGAGGGCTGGTGGCATTTGGGAACGCTATTGTTCGATGCGCAGCGCTTTGCCGAAGCGCGCGACGCCTTCGCTCATTTCGTGTCGGTGGAAAAAAAACAGCCGGGGCCCGGGTTCGCGATGCTGGGCCTCTGTGAATTTCAGTTGGCCCAGTACGCGAAAGCTCTTGAATCGCTGGAAACCAGTTTGAGGCTCGGAGTAGGGACCGACCCATCCTTCGTCCGCGAAGTACTGTTTCAAGACGGAATTCTGAACGCTCACATGGGCAATCCCGAACTCGCCCTCAAGCGATTGACTTTGTCTGCTAACCAAATCGCTGCCGCAAATGGTGAAGCCCCGAAAGATGCCGTGCTCGCAGACGTCAAATTGCTAGACGCCTTCGGAATCGCTGCGCTGCGCATGCCGAATCTACCTTCGGACTTGACCGAGGAGCAAATCCCACTGGTTCGCGCGGCAGGACGC
>Ga0075426_10000597_pt1 | contig 24952 bp, 22 predicted proteins | sample SoiMethybrSBSTD5_FD_75304 | JGI IMG/M metagenome (GOLD analysis project Ga0075426, IMG submission 75304) | Bulk soil microbial communities from a Populus tree surrounding site in Tennessee, USA - Soil MetaG P. TD hybrid SBSTD5 | ecosystem: Environmental > Terrestrial > Soil > Tree plantation...
GGTTATTACTGGCCCACCATCTGGGACGTCGCCACCTACGTCGGCACCATCGGCCTGTTCTTCTTCCTCTTCTTCCTGTTCATCCGCTCCCTGCCCATGATTTCGATTTTTGAAGTCCGCACCTTGCTGCCGGAAGCGGAAGTGGCGGAGGGCATCGAGAAATGAAAACGCCTGTCTACGGTCTGATGGCCGAGTTCGAAAACCCCACGGCTCTCGCCTCTGCCGCGCGCCTTGTGCGCGAAAAAGGATATCGCAAGGTCGAGGCCTATTCGCCCTTCCCCATCGAAGAAGTCAACGAGGCCCTGGGCCTGCATCACAACCGCCTTCCACTACTGGTTCTCATCGGCGGCATCATCGGCGGGTTGAGCGGTTACGCGCTGCAATACTACGTTGCCGTCATCGAATTCCCCATCAACATCGGCGGCCGCCCCCTGCATAGCTGGCCTTCCTTCATAATCATCACCTTCGAGATGACGATTCTTTTCGCCGCACTCACCGTTGTGCTCGGATTGTTGGGCCTCTGCGGCCTGCCCATGCCCTATCACCCGGTGTTCAACGTTCCCCGGTTCGCGCTCGCTTCGCGCAACCGCTTCTTCCTTTGCATCGAATCCATCGACCCGCTTTTCGACCGTCATGAAACCGCGGATTTTCTGCAGAGCCTGGCGCCACGTGAGGTAAGTGAAGTTGCGCACTAGGATCGGCGCCGTCGTTCTGTTTGCCTGCGTCTCCGTCGCCTGCCGCCGCGACATGCAGGACCAGCCGAAATATATTCCGCTCAGGCCGAGCGATTTCTTCGCCGACGGCCGCTCCGCCCGCCCGCTTCCCGAGGGTACCGTGGCGCGTGGCCAGCTCCGCGCCGACAAGGTCTTCTACACCGGCAAGAAAGGCGACCAGTTTGTAGACCAGCTCCCCTTCCCCCTCACGCGCGAAGTTCTCGAGCGCGGCCAGCAGCGCTTCAATATCTACTGTTCGCCCTGTCACGGCCGCCTGGGCAATGGCCTCGGCATGATCGTGCAGCGCGGTCTGAAGCGGCCGCCTTCTTATCACATCGATCGCCTGCGCCAGGTCCCGGTCGGCTATTTTTACGACGTCATCACCAACGGATTCGGCGCCATGCAGGATTACTCGTCGCAAGTCGCCCCCCGCGACCGCTGGGCCATCGCCTCTTATATCCGCGTGCTGCAGTACAGCCAGATGGGCTCGATCGACGATGTGCCTCCGGATCAACGCCAGCCATTGACCCTGGCTACCCGGCCCGACGTCCAGAAGAAGCCACAACCATGAGCGCCCAGGATTTCACTTTTTCTCCGCAGCTCGTACGCAACGTCGAGCGCGTGCGTCAACGCTCTCTGATCGTTGGGATCGTGGCGCTGCTCGTGTGCCTCATCGGAGCCGTGTACCGCCCCGATCAATTCTTCCGGTCCTATCTTTTTTCGTACCTCTTCTATCTCGGGTTGACTCTGGGCTGCCTGGCGCTGGTCATGCTGCAATACCTGACCGGCGGGTCCTGGGGCATCGTCATCCGGCGCATCACCGAAGCCGCCACTCGCACCATACCGTGGCTCGCCGCTTTGTTCATTCCCATCCTCATCGGCATCCCCAGACTGTATATCTGGTCGCACGACGATGCCGTAAAAGCCGACCATCTGCTCCAGCACAAGCACCTTTACCTTAACGTTCCCTTTTTCTATGGCCGAGCCCTCATCTACTTTGCCGGCTGGTACTTGTTCGCTCACTTTCTGAACAAGTGGTCTCACGATCAGGACACCGAAGGCCGCGCTCCCCGCGCGCGTCAACTCCAACTGCTCAGCGGGCCCGGGCTGGTGTTTTACGGGTTGACCGTGAGCTTCGCCGCCGTCGATTGGGTCATGTCGCTGAACCCCCACTGGTACTCGACCATCTATGGCCTGTTGTTTCTGGTCGGCCAGGGGCTTTCCGCGCTCGCTTTCTGTATCGCTCTGCTGGTCATTCTTTCCGATGACGGCGGCCCCCTCGATGGCGTCATCGGACCAGCGCACCTTCACGACATCGGCAAGCTGCTCCTCACCTTCACCATGCTGTGGGCCTATTTCGGGTTCTCGCAGTTCCTGATTATCTGGGCCGGTAATCTGAGGGACGAGATTCCCTGGTATCTGGAGCGCCTCAATGGCGGCTGGGAGTGGATCGGGCTGCTCCTGGTGGTGTTCCACTTCGCGCTCCCCTTCGCTCTGCTGCTTTCACGCACCCTCAAGCGGCGCGGGCGTACGCTGGTTCGCGTTGCCGCCATGATCATCGTCATGCGCTTCGTCGATCTGTTCTGGCTCGTGGCGCCCGACGCCGCCAAAGGCGGGTTCCACGTTGACTGGATGGATTTTCTCGCGCCGCTCGGGATCGGAGGGCTCTGGCTGGCGATGTTTCTGTTTCAACTCAAGAAGTGGCCGCTAATGCCGGTGCGTGACCCGCACCTGGCCGAAGCCATCGCGCATGGAGGCGCCCAGTGAGTTATCCGACTGAGCCGGAGAACAACCCGACCGTTGCGCACGAGCCTACCGATGCCGATGCACATGCCATTACGCGGTTCGGCATCGCCCTCGCTTTGATCGTGATCCTTTCGCAACTGATGTTGTGGTGGTTGTTCGACCGTCTCTCCGGAAAGCAAACCAAGTTGAGCCCGCCCGTTTCCGCTCTCATCCGCGCGCAGGCCCCGAAAGAGCCTCCGGAGCCTCGCCTCCAGGGCAATCCGCAGCGCGATATGAAGAAGATGCTCGAAGACGAAGACGCCGTTCTCAATCATTACGGCTGGGTGGACCCCGATCGCGGAATTGTGCGCCTTCCCGTGGACCGGGCTTTGGAAATCGTCGCTCAAAAAGGCTTGCCGCGCTTCCAGGTCATGGAGCCGAAAACCGCCGGCAATCCGAAGGCTGCGAAGTGAAGTAAAAGAAATGCAATTTTGGAAATCAATATCGATCTTGTTAAGTGCGGCCGCCATGTTGCATGCGCAGACGTACAAGGACCGGCAGTCGGCCGTGGCCGCTTCCGTCTTGCCGCCTGGCCTGCGCAACGTCGGTCTCGATCAGAATCTCAACACTCAGGTGCCGCTCGGCCTCGTTTTTCGCGACGAGGCCGGCCGTGAACTGCCGCTCGCGTCCTACTTCGGCTCGAGGCCCGTCATCCTGGCGCTGGCTTACTATCAGTGCCCCATGCTGTGTACCCAGGTCCTCAACGGTCTCGTCATCAGCCTGCGCGGCATGTCGCTCGAGTCCGGTCGCGACTTCGAAGTCGTGGTTGTCAGCATCGATCCCACAGAGACGCCCGACCTCGCCGCGCGCAAGAAAGCGGAATACCTCCGCCACTATGCCAGGAGTTCCGGCGGATGGCACTTTCTTACCGGAAGCGAGCCTCAAATTAAGGAACTGGCACAATCCGTCGGTTTCCGCTACGCCTACGATCCCAAGACCAAACAGTACGCCCATGCCAGCGGCATCATGGTGCTGACGCCCTCCGGCCGGCTCTCACGGTATTTTTACGGAGTGGAATACGCTGCGCGTGATCTGCGCCTCGGTCTGGTCGAAGCATCCCTAAGTAAGATCGGCTCGCCCGTGGACCAGATCCTCCTCTACTGTTTCCATTACGACCCGAACACCGGAAAATATTCGGCCATCGTGATGAATATCGTGCGGCTCGCCGGTGCGCTCACGCTGCTGATTCTCATCCCGGGCCTCATCTGGCTATTTCGTCGCGACATCCTCGCCGGACGAGCAACCATGCAACATGGGGTGCGGTACCGATGAATTCCGGCTTTCGCTTATTCCCGGAGCAGGCCTCCACCACGGCTCAGCACCTCGACCATGTCACCATTTATTTGCTGATCGTAGCGGCGTTTTTCAGCACCCTGATCTTCGCTTTGATCTTCTATTTCGCTGTCAAGTACCGGCGCCGCGCGGAGCACGAGCGGGTGGTGGAGTCTCACGGCGGCATGACGCTCGAAATCATCTGGACCGTGGTGCCGTTTCTCCTCATGATGGTCATGTTCGTTTGGGGCGCCAATGTCTTTTTCGAAATGTCGCGCCCGCCCGATGACGCCATGAACGTTTACGTTGTGGGCAAGCAGTGGATGTGGAAAACGCAGCACCTCGAGGGTCAGCGTGAAATTAACGAGCTCCACGTGCCGCTGGGCCGCCCCGTCCGCCTCACAATGACGTCGGAGGACGTCATCCACAGCTTCTACATGCCCGCCTTCCGCGTGAAGTTCGATGTGCTGCCCGGCCGCTACACCACTGCCTGGTTCAACCCCATCAAGGCGGGAAAATACCACCTGTTCTGCGCCGAGTATTGCGGTACCCTGCATTCCGGCATGATCGGATGGATTTACGTGATGGAGCCCGCTGAATACGAGCGCTGGCTGGCGGGCGGCCCGGCCGGGGAATCGCTGGCCTCCGGTGGCGAGAAGCTGTTCCAGGAGCGCGGCTGTGCCAATTGCCATCTCTCCGACAAGCCCGGCCGCTGCCCGAATCTCGTGGGAATATTCGGACAGCCCGTGCAATTGACCACCGGACAGACCGTCAAGGCCGATGAGGCTTACGTCCGCGAGTCGATCCTGGATCCCAGTGCCAAGGTCGTCGCGGGATACCAGAACATAATGCCCTCGTTCCAGGGCTTGGTCACCGAAGAGGACCTGCTGCAGTTGATCGAGTACATCAAGAGCCTCGCTAAACCGCAGCAGCAGGCCGCGCCGCCCGCTGCCCGCGCCGGCCGGAAACAGAATCGGTAATTCGTATGATTACGGCAATTGCACCGACTCGCGATAACTACCTGACTCATGAATACGGCATCAAGAGCTGGCTTTTCACCCAGGACCATAAACGCATCGCGCTGCTGTATCTCGGCGCCATCAGCTTCTTCTTTTTTCTCGGCGGCGTCTTCGCCACCATCATTCGCCTCGAGTTGCTGACGCCGCCCGGCGACCTGGTCTCTGCCCAGACATATAACAAGCTGTTCAGCCTGCACGGGATCTTCATGATCTTCCTGTTCATGATCCCCTCCATCCCGGCCACCCTGGGCAACTTTCTCGTGCCCATGATGATCGGCTGTAAGGATCTGGCTTTCCCCAAGCTGAACCTGCTGAGCTGGTACATCTTCATGGCCGGCGGCGCTCTCGTGATGTACGCCATGCTGGTGGGCGGCGTGGACACCGGTTGGACGTTTTATACGCCCTTCAGCACCTCTTACGCCAACACCTACGTGATCCTCACTGCGACCGGCATCTTCATCACCGGTTTTTCCTCCATCCTTACCGGCCTCAACTTCATCGTCACCATCCACCGCATGCGCGCGCCTGGCCTCACCTGGTTCCGGTTGCCGCTGTTCATCTGGTCCATGTACGCCACCAGCGTCATCCAGGTGCTGGGAACGCCTGTGATCGCCGTGACGCTTCTGCTCGTGGCCGTCGAGCGGGGCTTTCACATCGGTATCTTCGATCCCAACTTGGGCGGCGACCCCGTGCTGTTCCAGCATTTGTTCTGGTTCTACTCGCATCCGGCGGTCTACATCATGGTGTTGCCGGGCATGGGTGTAATCAGCGAAGTGATCTCAGTGTATTCGCGCAAGAAGGTATTCGGTTACAAGTTCGTGGCGTTTTCGAGTGTGGCGATTGCCGTTCTGAGCTTCCTGGTCTGGGGCCACCACATGTTCGTCAGCAGCCAGTCGGTCTACGCCAGCCTGGTCTTCTCGTTCTTGAGCTTTTTAGTGGCGGTGCCTTCCGCCATCAAAGTCTTTAACTGGACCGCCACCCTATATAAAGGCTCCATCTCTTACGACACGCCCATGCTCTACGCCTTCGGCTTTATCGGTTTGTTTACGATTGGTGGTTTGACAGGCACGTTCCTCGCCACGCTCGGTTTTGACGTGCATGTTACCGACACGTACTTTGTAGTGGCGCATTTCCACTACATCATGGTGGGGGGAACGATGATGGCTTACTTAGGAGGGCTGCACTATTGGTGGCCCAAAATCACCGGCCGCATGTATCCGGAAGGCTGGGCCAAGCTTTCCGCGCTGGTGGTGTTTCTGGGTTTCAATCTGACTTTCTTCCCGCAATTCATCATGGGCTACCTGGGAATGCCGCGGCGCTATCACGCCTATCCGCCGGAATTCCAGATCTACCACGTGCTTTCCACCGCGGGCGCCTCGGTACTCGCCGTGGGTTATGTCATCCCGGCTATTTACTTCATCTGGTCCATGCGATACGGCAAGTTCGCCCCGGACAACCCGTGGGGCGCAACCGGCCTCGAGTGGCAGACCACATCGCCGCCGCCGCCCGAAAATTTCGAAATCACTCCGGTCGTCGGCTACGATGCCTACGACTATTCGATTCTGGAGGAAATGAAGGTTGGCTAACCACGGCTTAGCGCTCCGCCATCAGTTCGACGACGTCGCGCAGCAGAAGGAAGCGTCCACTTTCGGCATGTGGCTCTTTCTGGCCACCGAGGTGCTGTTCTTCGGCGGCATGTTCCTCTGCTATACGATCTATCGCCGCTGGTATCCGGTGGCGTTCGGAATGGGCAGCAACCATCTCAGCCTGATGCTGGGCGCCGTCAGCACCGCCGTACTTATCTGCAGCAGCTATTTCATGGCCTGCTCCGTCAACAGCGCCGCCACCGGAAAGAAAAACGCCCTGGTCGGGTATCTGGCCATGACCATCGTGCTCGCCATCGCGTTCCTGGCGATCGAGATGTCGGAATGGCACATGCTGTATTCCGAAGGCCTGATGCCCGGATTCAACTTCACTTACCATGAAATGGACCCCCGCCACGTGCAGTTGTTCTTCGGCCTGTACTTCTCGATGACCGGCCTGCACGCCTCCCACGTCACCATCGGCATTATCCTGCTCACCGTGATGGCGGTCCGCGCATATCGCGGCGCTTTCACTCCGGATTATCACACGCCGATCGAGGTCAGCGGCCTCTACTGGCACTTTGTGGACCTGGTCTGGATCTTCCTTTTCCCGCTTTACTACTTGATTGCGCGGCACTTGCAATAGGAATGAAAAATGTCTGAGCACATTGTGACCAAGAAGCAGTACGGATTCGTTTTCGTCACCCTGATGGTGCTTACGCTGGTCACCACCTACGCCGGCATGAAAGACCTCGGACCTCTCAACGTGGTGGTGGCGCTGGCGATCGCGGTGATCAAGGCTTCGCTGGTGGTGCTGTTCTTCATGCACGTCTACTGGTCGACCAAGCTGAACAAGATCGTGGTCGTCTCCGGCATCGCCTGGCTGGGGCTGCTGCTGTGGCTCACGGTCAGCGATTTCGCCACTCGCGGCTGGCTGCCGTTCCCCGGAAAGTAAGATAGATTGGAAGAATACCAACCGGGCGCGTAGCTCAGGTGGATAGAGCATCGGCCTTCTAAGCCGAGGGTCGCAGGTTCGAGTCCTGCCGCGCCTACCAGCAACAGCGAGCCATTCGGATGCTACCCGGCGCCGGGAGCTGTCCCGTTTCGCATCAGAACTGTACGATCCACCCCCTTCAACAGTTGACGCATCAGTTCGATGGTTTTCGGTGAGGTCGCCTCAAAGTAGGACGAGTGGATATCTTCGGCGTCAGCTGGAATGAGTGAGGAACAATCCACATCCCAAACATTGTCGGGAGGCGGATTGCTGCGATCCAGTCCGCTCCGCCCGAGCCGTCTCTTTCCGAAATGCTTCAATCCGGCGGAAAGGCCGAGGATCGGATCGCGCCCGGTGTAGAGGGCGGTCACACGATAGGTGAGGTTCGCAATGGCGTCGCCGTCGCTCTTATCGGTGCCTTCGCCCATCTTAAAAAGGTCATTGTCTACGTCGGCTGCAACCATCAGCAGTTGATTGACCAGTGACACCAGCAACGGCTGGCTTTGCCTGGTCCAGGTCAGTTGCATGGCCTTTTGAAGGACGAAGTTGCCCATGCTGTGTGCAATCACCGAGGTCTTTGCTTTGCATGCATCAGCCGGATCCCGCATGGCGGCCTTCTGTTTCGCCATCAGCCAGTCGTAGAACTCGTTGAGGACGGTGGACAAATCCGGAGCCGTTTCCCGTGCCTGCAATTGATCGGGATAGTATCCCAGATAAGCCCCGTCGGACGGCCACGTGAACAGAATGCACAGGCCCAGGCTGGCGTCGCCGCTGAACAGATTCGAAATGATCGATTGATACCGGTTTGCCGCGTCTTGCCAGGTGTTGTTGTAGCCGTGGATGAACAGCGTTACGTGCTTCTGGTCCTCCGCGGACACGGGTGGAAGCGCCGGAAATGTATCCGCCACTTGCAGGACCGCCGTTTTGAATTCGTCGGCGCTGACGCTGGTCCAGTTCGCCAGGGTCGTGACTTTTTCATTTTCAGTAAGCCAGAAAGTGAGTGGTCCTCGAATATTCGCCAACTCGCCGTCTTGCAGGACGCGGTTACTAATCATGAAATATTTTGCAGGCATCGAAGGTCTCCTCTAGGTGTCCGGTCAGGCTTTCTGGATCGTGCGTGAGGCGAGCATCGGCCAATTATACGAGATGCATTCGGACGACTGGCGGCGCTAGTCTGGTCCTTAGGCCGGATCAACGGCGCACTCAAGGAGAAAAAGAAATGAGCACCTCTCGAATCAATCTGCTGCGTACTGCGGCCGTACTACTGACATTGGCCGGCATCGCCGCGGCTGCGGATCAATCGGGCATCCGCGCGGCACTATATCCAGAAAAAGAGCGCAAGTCAGCTCCCGACTTCGCGTTACAGAACGCTGCCGGCAAGACGGTCAAGATCGAGGATTACCGTGGCAAGGTTGTTCTGCTGGATTTCTGGGCCACTTGGTGTACCGGATGCAAGAAGGAGATCCCCTGGTTTTCCGAATTCCAGAAGACGTATGGTGATAAAGGCTTCGCCGTGGTCGGCGTTTCACTGGACGAGGATGGTTGGAAGGTTCTAAGGCCGTTCCTCGATGACCACAAGGTCCCCTACCAGATGTTACTTGGGGACAATCCGATGGCACAGCGGTACGGAATTGGAAATCTGCCCGACACGTTTCTGATCGACCGGCAGGGCAAGGTGGCGGCGGCATACAAGGAGGGACTGGTGGACCGAGAGAACGTTGAAGCCAATATCAAGGTGCTGCTCTCCAAACGCTAGCGTTCTATTCGTAGCGCCTGGACTGTCGCGGCGATTTTGAAACCGTGGGCGAAGCGTGCTTCGCCCCTACGCACCGGACACGTTCGGCCTGAAGGCGCATTCCCGTATACTCGGAGCGATATGGATGTGCACTTGATTGACGGGACATATGAATTGTTCCGGCACTACTTTGCCGTGCCTGCGGCGGCGGATGTAAATGGGCGGGAAATCGGCGCCGCCGGCGGGGTTGTGAGATCTGTGTTGTCGATGATCGAGCGTGGAGCAACACATATCGGGGTTGCCACCGATCATGTGGTGGAGTCTTTTCGAAACGAGCTGTACGCCGGATATAAGACCAGCGAAGGCGTGCCTGCGAACTTACTCTCCCAGTTTCCAATTCTTGAGGAATTGCTGGAAGCGATGGGCATCGTGGTGTGGCCCATGGTCTACTACGAGGCCGATGATGCGCTGGCTTCAGCCGCGGCCAAGGCGGCGCGGGACGATCGCGTGAGGCAGGCGATCATCTGCACGCCGGATAAGGATCTCGCCCAGTGCGTGGTGGGCACGCGAGTGGTTCAACTGGACCGCCGGCGCAATATCCTGCGCGACGAGGCCGGAGTCGTAGCCAAGTTCGGGGTGCAGCCGGAATCGATTCCGGATTACCTGGCGGTCGTCGGGGATAGCGCCGATGGATTTCCAGGCGTGAAGGGATGGGGTGAAAAAGGGGCGGCCCTGACCTTGAGCCGCTATCCCCACCTTGAGAATATTCCGAAGGATTGGCGAGACTGGCATCCGTCGATCGGCAATGCCAGACGGCTGTCCATGTCGTTGTTTAACTCCTGGGACGACGCTCTGTTGTTTCGGACGCTCGCGACTTTGCGGCTGGATGCGCCCGTTTTTGATTCGGTGGAGGATCTACGCTGGAAAGGGCCGCAGGCGCGCTTTGAAGCACAATGCCGCGTTATGCGATCACCCGATCTGTTCGGCCGCGCGATGTCGGCAAAAACAGCGAGCCTTGACGCGAATCGGAGAACGGATCGCGAAACTTCATCGCCCGTTGACAGCGCCCACTAACAGCCTTCTTCTGCCGCCCTTGCGTCCGGGCCCAAACGACCTGACATGCCGTTGTGGCCGGGAGGACGCGGATGGCGCGAGGATGAGGGTCGCGGTTTGCTTCTGCTCCCGGGAAACGTCAGGCGATACCTGGCGCCGTTCCAGCCTGGTGTCCAGGGTTCGCTCGATGTGCGCAATGTCCGCGCGCTCGGAGCGCGTGGCGAAGGTGGAAGCCGTGCCGTGGGCGCCTGCGCGCCCCGTGCGGCCGACCCGGTGAATGAAATCCTCGGGGGCTTGCGGAAGATCGTAATTCACGACGTGCGAGATCCCTTCGACGTGAATCCCGCGGGCTGCGACGTCGGTCGCCACCAGGACCCGATAGTATCCGTCCTGGAACCCGCGTAACGCCTGGCTGCGCTGGTTCTGGCTGCGGTCGCCGTGGATTGTCGCCGTCTTTACGCCACCGCGCGAGAGCTTTTTCGACAGCCTGTCGGCGCCGTGCTTGGTACGGGCGAACACCAGGAAGGAACCCTCCTGCTGGCGCAACATACTTTCGAGCAAACCCAACTTTCGATCCGGTTCCACTTCGTAAAGATGCAGATCCACCTTCTCGATGGGCCGGGTGGTGGAGCCGACGGCAACGCGCACCGCGTTTCGGACGTGCGTCTCTACGAGGTGCTTGACGGAGGCTTCGATCGTTGCCGAGAAGAAGAGCGTCTGGCGATCAGAAGGTATGGCCGCCATGATCTTTTTGATTGTGGGCAGGAAACCCATGTCCAGCATCCGGTCGGCCTCATCCAGAACGAGGATGCGGACGCCGCTGAGATTGACGAGCTGGCGGCTGAGGAAATCATACAGCCTGCCGGGGGTAGCGATCAGCACCTGCGCGCCCTTACGGATGGACTGCAACTGGGGCCCCTCGCCGAGCCCGCCGACTATGACGGCGGCGCGAATACCGGTGGCCGTTGCCATCTTGGCGAACGTTTCTTCGATTTGGATGGCGAGTTCGCGCGTGGGGCTCAAAATGAGGGCGCGGACGCCGGAATGCGGCGGCTGCTTGGCGATCAGGTGGATGATAGGCAGGACAAACGCGAGCGTTTTGCCCGTGCCTGTTTGCGCCGTGGCGACCACGTCGCGTCCCGCCAGCGCCGGCCCGATGGCCAAGGCCTGGACGGGCGTGGGTTCGGTAAAGCCGTGCCTTACCAGATTGCTCTTCAATGGAACAGAAAGTGAGAATTCAGAGAAACTTTTCATTTAGGTTTTTAGTTTTGAGGATGTGAATCGGCGAGCCGACTACCTAATCAGGGAGAGGGGGTTGCGGATCAACTTCCAGTCAGGCTTTATTGTACCGCACTCCGGTGTCGGGTGAATACCGGGTATGGGAGGGGCTCCAGACCCCCGCCAAATCCCAAAATATCTTCCTGAGTCAGAAGTGTTGGGATTTGGACTGGCGGTTGCCGATGGTTAACCACGTTCTATCAATGGATATCTACTTTGGTAAACAACCTGCTTCCTCAGACTACGATCATGTCACTTGTCTGGACGGCAAGGCCGGCCGAAGAAGAACTGTCGCTGGGTGGCCAGGCGGCGACCGTACAGTCGACGGTATCAGATCGCAAGACGGCCTGGGGCCTGTGGACTATCTACATCCAGGTGTTTCTCTATCTCCAGGTTCTCGACCTGCTGACCACGTTGATCGGGCTCAAGCTGGGGATCGCGGAGGCCAGTCCGTTCGTGCGGGCGCTATTGCCGTTCGGTCCTGCCGTGGCAGTCACGGCTTCGAAGATTGTGGCTCTCGGATTAGGCGCTACGTGTTTCGTCCTGAAACGTTCCCGCCTGATCCCGTGGGTCAATTGCTGGTATGGCCTGGTCGTGGTGTGGAATCTTTGCACCATCCTGACCGTCTGACGCGTATCTGGCAGCGTGCTGGCGTAACACTTTTAACCAAATTTAAACAGGGTGATCGAGGATCTCTTCCTTCGATGGGTCCCAGTAGAGGCGCTTGCCCGACCAGTATGATTTCGCCGCCATGATGCACACGATGGCGTGCGAGAAGCCATGATCTACGGTGGCGTTAGGCTCTTTGCGGTCGCGCATGGAGTCGAGCCAGTGCATCAGGTGATCGACGTCGTCATCGCTCGGGCCGTGCGAATTTGGGGCCGGCGCATTGGGCACTTTCACGATTTCAGCCTTGTCCTGCTCGGGGCCCATGCCGGGCGGGGCGGTGTAGGTGGGGCCCTGGTGGGATTCGGGATCCTGTTCGTGCCGGCCGCCTTCCCTGGTCACCATGAACAGCGACGCTCCCTCGCCGCCATAATTCTCGATGGTGCCTTCCCGACCGTAGATCCGACTGTAACTGCGATAGCTGTTGGAAAAGCTGGTCGTGTAGGTGTAGAGGAAGCCCTTGGGGTAGAGGATCGAGACGGTGGCGTTGTCGGGATTCTCGCGGCCGTCATTCCAGGAGAGGACGCCGCCGGTCGCCGTCGCGCTGACCGGATGGGTCTCATCGGTCCACAGGTGTACCAGGTCGCTGCCGTGGCTGAGCCATTGATCGAAAATGCCGGATGAGAAATCGCGGTAGAGGCGAAATTCCAGGTAGACGTGAGGATCAAAGGGACGGTCCGGCCTGCCCAGCAGCCAGCGCTTCCAATCCGTATCCTCTTGCTTGAGGAGCGTGGGATTCTTGCCGTCGTCCACGCGCGGGATGTAGCGCCAGCGCGGCTGGTTGGTGTTCCACTCCTGGGTGATGCGGACGACTTCGCCGATGCGGCCGGAGCGGATGAGGTCGCGCACGGCCAGCGGATAGGGCTGGCTGCGATGCTGCGTTCCCATCTGCACCATCTGCTTGGAAGCCTTCACGGCGGCGCGCGCCGCCTTGGCCTCCTCGAGGACGTTGGCGAACGGTTTCTCGACGTAGCAGTCCTTGCCGGCTTGCACCACTTCCATGCAGAGCTTGGCGTGCTGGAAGTCGCCGGTAGCGATCATGACGCCGTCGATATCAGGGCGGGCGAGCATTTCTTCGGAATACTTGAAGACGGCGGGTTGGGTGCCGAACAGGTCCGACACCTGCTTGGCGCGCCGCTCGCGAGCCACGCTCCAGATGTCACAGACGGCGACCATTTCGACCGGCGTCTTTTGGGCTGCCATGTGCACCATGTGGATGTGGCCGCCTCCACGCCCTCCGCAGCCAAGCTGCGCCAGGCGAATGCGATCGTTGGCGCCCAGAACCCTGGTGTAGGACTTCGCCGTGAGCGCCGCGGCGGTTCCGGCCAGCACCGCGCCACCGGTCTGCTTGAGGAATTGCCTGCGGTCGACGTCGTCGTTACGAGTAGAATTCATTGCAGAAAACCTCCCAGAATGATGACTTAGAATTTTAGTTTGCGCGGGCCGGGGAGTCGTGTCAAATGCGGGAGGCGGCCGAAATCTCACCGCGGGGGCACAGAGACGCCGGGGCGGGAAGTTCTAAAATCATCCTCTGAGGTTGCCGGTGGCCCTAAGCATGGTCTCGCGCAGTGAGGCGCGCCGCATGGCGCTTGCGGCGCAGGGGTTTGACCGGCCACGCCCGCGCAAGGTGTCGGCCCGCGATCTTGGGCGCGTGATCCGCCAGCTCGGCCTCGTGCAGATCGATACCGTGAACGTGCTGGCGCGCGCCCACTATCAGGTGCCGTTCTCGCGGCTCGGTCCATACAAAAAATCTGTCTTCGATGATGTGGTCTACCGGAGCCGCGAGTTCACCGAACAGTGGGCGCACGAGGCGTCCATCGTGCCGGTTGCCAGCTGGCCGCTGCTGCGCCATAGGATGGAGACGCACCGCGTGCGTCCGTGGCCGTTTGCGAAGTTCATGCAGCAGCACGCGGATTACGTCGGATGGGTGGCGGAAGAGGTGCGCGCACGCGGCCCGCTTACTGCGGACGTCCTCCCGGTGCCGGATGGCGTGAACCGCCGAATTCCGGGCGATTGGGTGGCAGCGGTCCCGAGGGCCACGCTCGAAGCGCACTTCGGCCGCGGCATTCTCGCGGTGACGGCGCGGCGGCCGGATTTCTCGCGCGTCTATGATCTGGCTGAGCGCATCATTCCGTCCGAGCACCACCGCCGCAATCTGCCGCGTGAAGAAGCTCAGCGCGAACTGCTTCGGCTGGCGGCCCGCGCCCACGGCATCGGCACCGTTGCTGACCTGGCCGACTACTACCGCATGCCGGTCCGCGAAGCACGGCCGCGGATCGCCGAGCTGGTGGAAGCGGGCGAGCTGCGCGAAGTGCGTGTCGAGAGCTGGCGCGAACCGGCATTCCTCCACCGCGAAGCGCAACTTCCAAAGAGAATCGATGCCGCAGCGCTGCTCTCGCCGTTCGACCCGGTGGTGTGGTTCCGACCGCGGGCAGCTCGCCTGTTCGGGTTCGACTACACCATCGAAATCTACCTGCCGCGCGAGAAGCGCACGTGGGGATACTACGTCCTGCCGTTCTTACTGGGCGACCGCCTGGTGGCCCGCGTGGATCTGAAGGCCGACCGCGCCGCGCGACGCCTCTTGGTACCGGCGGCGTATATCGAACCCGGCGCCAGGCCTGCCGTCGTCGCCGAGGCCCTGGCGCGCGAGCTGCGGACCATGGCGGATTGGCTGGAGCTGGACTCCGTCGTCGTCGAGCGCGGCAGCACCTTCGCGCGGAAGGTGGCCGCGGCGGACGGTCGATGACGCCGGCTTGCTGTCGCTGTGTCATCCGGCTGGCCTAGATCAGCCTAACGAACGAAGCGCGAAAAACCGATAAGAATCTTTGTGTGGGTTGGTACAATGAGCCAAATCGTGTTCCCCTCAATGGCGACGGCATTCTTCAGTGCGAAGACCGAGGAGGCTGGGTACAAACCCTTAGGTTCTGTTTGGAAAGGCGAGGATGCATCGCTCCTGGAGCGAATGTTGGCATTATATCCGCGAACCATCCCGAAACGAATTCTGGATGCCACCGTCAATGGTGGGCGTTTCTGGCGAGGAAGCAAAAGGCCGGTGTACGGACTGGATATTGACATTGCACATCGGCCTCACTTAGTGGCTGACAATACCCAAATGCCATTCGGGAATGCGGTTTTTGATGTGGTAGTGTACGACCCGCCTCATATTCCGAATCAAGGCAGAGATAACGAGAAAGACTTCAACGTACGGTTCGGCCTTGTGATCCGCTCAACGAAGGAAAATGAGTATACGTTTACGCACACGTACCCACCGTTTGTGGCCGAAGCATATCGCGTCCTTAAACCTGAGGGTATTTTGTTCTGCAAACTCACCGACTACGTCCATCACCATCGCTACAATTGGGCGCACGTGGATTTCATAGAAGCTGCGCGGAAAGGAGGGTTTCGCGCCTGCGACTGCATCATCAAGATCCGCAAAGGCCCAATCATTGATCCCAAGTGGAAAACCGCTCATCACACGCGGCGGCAGCACTGCTATTGGCTGGTATTCCGAAAATCAAACAAGTGCGAATGAGTGCAAAGTCGATCAAGGCGCCCAGTCCTTCCCGCCAGATCGCGTTTCATCAGTTGCTTGTGGCAGCACGGAAAAGCTGGCTCTTGGACGCACTCCACGACGCGCTAAACAGTGCCGATCCAAACATCGTCAAGAAGCAGCTTTCGATGTACGTGCCAGCGGATGTTCAAAAAGTCCTTGCGACCAGCGGCATTCGGGATGAGCACGTATTTCCGGTCCCCGCTGTTCTGGAAGCGAAGCCAACTGTCGTCGGCTACTATCGCCTTCTTCTCGGTGTCCCTCAGAAGACTTTCTACAAAGCCGACACTGGCATGGGACGGTTCAAGAGCATGGAAACGCGAGGGCTGCTGAAGCCGGACAAACGCCCCGATCTCGAAGCGTTCTGTGCCGCAATGGCTGGCAGTCTGGCGGAGATGGTGCGCCGCATGACCCCACAGATATCAAAGCAGGACGTGATTGAATTGACACTGCTGACGCTTGGTTCTCAATTCCAGGGCGCCAATAATAACGCGATTGGTAAGCAGGCGACCCTCGACGTGTTCCTCGCAGTGTCAGAACTAGTCAAGGATCACACGACATCCCAGGACGCGCGCCGAATCACGATCCAAAATGCCTCAGGCCGCAAGGTCGTCATTGCGTTGGCTAGTGATCCCGATATTCGAATCCAAGAAGAGTTCGGTGGTCAGTTGCGGAACAAGGTTGCAATAGAGATCAAGGGTGGAACTGACGTGAGCAACGCTCACAACCGGGCGGGTGAGGCTGAGAAGTCGCATCAGAAAGCCAAAAAAGAGGGTTTCCGCGACTACTGGACGATCATTTCAAAAGCGGGCTTGAACACCGAGAAATTGAAATCCGAGTCCCCGACAACGAACGACTGGTTTGATGTGGCTCAGGTGCTCGCGCGAGAGGGCGAAGATTGGAACATGTTCAAGAGCCGATTCGCGGACGCGGCGGGCATACCGCTCAAATAATTCACTGCTCGCCGATCGCCTGGTTACGCGTGGATCTGAAGATAGCCGCACCGTGGTGGCACAGCCGGCCCGCCTGTCGCTGTGGCATCTTAGAAGAAAGCCATGCGGACACGAATTCTGGAAACACTGAACGGACTCAACCGGCGCGACCTGTTCCGCCGCGGAGGAGCGCTGGCGGCGCTTGCGGGCGCGACGCGCGGCATTCCGGCGCCGGCTGCTCCGGCCACGCTCAATATCGGACCGGACATCTACCAATCCATCGGCGTCCGGCCGCTCATCAACTGCAAAGGCACGTTCACCATCATCAGCGGCTCACAGACATTGCCCGACGTGAAGCGGGCCATGGAGGAAGCTTCGCGCCACTACGTGGATCTCGACGAGCTGATGGAAGGCGTGGGCCGCCGCCTGGCCGAGCTGACTGGCGCTGAGTGGGGAATTGTCACCGCGGGCTGCGCGGCGGCCATCACGCACGTGACAGCGGCGTCGATCGCGGGGGCCGATTCCGAAAGGATGCAGCGGCTACCGAATCTGCACGGGTTGAAGAGCGAAGTCATCATTCCGGATTATTCGCGCAACGTCTACGATCACGCCGTGCGCATGCTGGGCGTCAAGACCGTAACCGTGCACGACAAGGCGGATTACGAAGGCGCATTCAGCGAGCGCACCGCGATGGTGTACATACTGGCGGGCCCCGGCGATACAGGTCCCATGGGGACCGAAGCGCTGGCGGCGATCGCGCGGCAGAAAGGCGTTCCGCTCATGGTGGACGCCGCGGCTGAAATTTTGACCATTCCCAGCGTGCACCTCCAGCGCGGCGCGACGGTGGTCGGCTATAGCGGCGGCAAATGCATCCGCGGACCACAGTGCGCGGGGCTGGTGCTGGGCGAGAAAAACCTGCTGCAAGCCGCCTGGGCCAACAGCGCGCCGCACCATGCGTTCGGTCGATCTCTCAAGGTCGGCAAGGAAGAAATCATGGGCATGCTCGCGGCGGTGGAAGCGTGGACCCGGCGCGATCACAAAGCCGAATACGCGCAGTGGGAGGCGTGGCTCGACCATATTTCGAAGCGCGTGACGCAGGTTGACGGCGTAACCGCTGAGGTGAAGGAGCCGGAACAGGGGCAGTTATCAAACCGGTCGCCGCGCCTGGTGATTCATTGGGACGGCGCGCGGCTGGGCATCACCGGCCAGGAAATGAGCAAGCTGCTGCTCGATACCGAACCTCGCATCGTGTTGGGAGGAGCGAGGGGCTCACGTCCGCAGAGAATGGAGAGCCTGATCTCGATCACGCCCTACATGATGACGGCCGGCGACGATAAGGTGGTGGCGGAGCGACTGTACGCCGTGCTCTCCAGGCCGCCCAGGATGGAAGCTCCGTCAGTGCCTTCGGGCGAGCCGGCGAATGTAGCGGGCCAGTGGGAGACGCACGTCGAGTTCCTGCGCGGTTCGGCGCAGCACACGCTGGTACTCGAACAGAAAGGCATGGATCTTGTGGGCACGCACCACGGGGAGGTTCTTTCGGGCGATCTGAAGGGAACGGTGGCGGCCAACACAGTTGATTTCCGCACGTCGCACAAGTATGAAGGCACGCACCTATCCTACGAGTTCACTGGTACAGTGAACGGCGACACCATGGAAGGCAAAGTGAATCTCGGCGAATACGGCGAGGCGAGGTGGACGGCGAAGCGGCATAAATACGCGTAAAAGCGGGGAACTGCCGGTGAGTGTCCTATAAAGTGCGTTGCTTAAAGTGCGTTGCTGAGAATAAAATTTACTGAACTTTCTACTATGGGCCGATTGACCCTATTCCCATTACATCAATCGTATCTGGATAGTTGAACAGCCTCGCCCATTCCTGCACAGAGGCTACTTGGGTGACAACTGCGAATTCCATTGTTACCGAGCGTATCTCGCCATGCACGAGTTCTGGCACTAGCACTTGAATATAGTTCGCACTGCGTCCGCCACCGATCACCCGGATTCTTTGTGAATCGTCGAGCTTGACCGTCTTAATCATTGGGAATCTTAGTGATACCGAAACCTCTCGATCAGTCTTTACCAGACTCTTGCTGTTGTTGGAAAAGGATAGTACGGCGCCGGTGATTGCTCCATGGCTAGCGGGGAGAAGTTGAACGTAGATCGCTGTTGGGCTCTTGGGTCTATTCCTTGTTTCGATGGCGTGGGCGGCCATCCAGCCGATGCCGATGACAACCATTCCGGTCGAAACACGGTACTGCCAATCGAAATCCATCGGATTAAGAATCAAGACAACTAATACGGAGGCGATGCCACCGAGCACAACTCTTTCAATGAGTAGCCACACAGGTGGATGGTCCCCACGCTTTTGCGCGATCCACAATACACTCCAACTAGGCGCTTTTAACGTCGCTCGAAATGGGTGTCAGCCATCTCGAGCAGTGGCATCCAAGTTGAAACCTTCTTGAATCGCTCCTGCCTATCCTACGCCAGAATTTCGTTCAAATTCCAGACTTTATTCGCAATCCCGCCTGCATGGCGGGCGTGACCCGCTCTCCCGAGGCCGCCACCAAGCTGCCGCAGGCCGGGCTTCTCGATTATCATGTACCAACATGAGACCTTCCGCTCTCCGTCCCCTACTCTTGGCGATCGTGCTCGCTGCCCAGGCTCACGCCCAGGGCCCCACGCGCGTCCAGACCGGCCATCAGCTGTTCCAGAAAAACTGTTCGGCGTGTCACGGTAGTGAGGCCAAGGGCGGGCGCGGCCCTGACCTGACCACCGGCCGCTGGAAATGGGGCTCGACCGACGCCGCCATCCTGCAAAACATCCTCAGCGGCATCTCCGGGACGCAGATGCCGGCGTTCCCAATGCCGGAAGACGATGGGCGCGCCATTGTGGCCTGGCTGCGCTCGCTGCACAGCGGTGGTCCGGAAGAGAGCGTCACCGGAAATCCGAAAGCTGGGCGGGCGCTGTTCTTCGGCGCCGCGGGATGCAGCCGTTGCCACACGTTCGGGGGCCAGGGAGGAAGGCTCGGGCCTGACCTCAGCCGCATCGCCGAAGAGAAGACCGTCGCCGACCTGAAGAAAGACATCACGCAGCCAGACGATAGCCTGCGCGAGGGCTACCGGACGGCGGAGGTGCGCACAGCCGACGGGAATGTCGTCCGCGGGGTCATCAAGAACGAAGATACGTTCTCGCTCCAGATGATGGACGAGCGGGAAAAATTTCACCTGCTCGCCAAGGCTGATGTCCGGGAACTCAAGCGCCCGCAGCGCTCGCTCATGCCCGCTCCCAATCTGCAGTCCGCCGATCTCGATAACCTAATTGCGTTTCTCAAGAAGACCGAGCCTTCGGAAATCGCGCCCGGCGCCTGGAGTCCCGGCGGCGACCTCAATGTCTCCTTCCAGCGGATTCGCAACGCGCGGGAAGAACCGCAGAACTGGCTGACGTACTGGGGCGATTACCAGGGCACGCATTACAGCCGCTTGAAATCCATCACTCCCGCCAACGTGAAATCGCTCGGGAGCCAGTGGTCGTTCCAGTTCGCCGGCACCAATGTGGAGAACACGCCCATCGTGGTGGATGGCATCATGTTCGTCACGGGCGCGTTGAATAATGCCGCCGCGCTCGATGCGCGCACGGGCCGGCCCATCTGGCGTTACAGCCGCCGGCTGCCGAACGTCCACGCGCAGTGCACCGTGATGACCAACCGAGGCTTCGCGATTTTGGGCGACCGCCTCTACATGGCTACGCTCGACGCGCATCTGGTTGCCCTGGATGCCAAGACGGGCAGCGTGATCTGGGATACGACGGTCGCCGACTATAACCAGGGCTTCTCGATCACACTCGCGCCGCTGGCGCTCGATGGCAAAATCGTCGTCGGGATTACGGCGGGGGAATGCGCGCTGGCCGGCTGGGTGGATGGCTACGACGCGGCTACGGGCAAGAGACTCTGGCGCACTTACTCGACCGCGCAGAAAGGCGACCCGGCACGGGCTTCCTGGTCGCCGGAAAGTTCCGCCGATGTCGGCGGCGGCCCCACCTGGATGACCGGCACTTACGACGCGGAAACCGACACGCTGTTCTGGGCCACCGGAAATCCCGGCGCGGATTATGACGGCACTGTGCGGCTGGGAGACAACCTCTACACGTGCAGCGTTCTGGCACTCGACCCCGCCACCGGCAAGATCAAGTGGTATTTCCAGTTCACGCCGCACGATGTGCATGACTGGGACGCCACCGAGACGCCCGTGCTCATCGATGCCGAGTTTCGCGGGCGCGCGCGCAAGCTCATGATTCAGGCGAATCGCAACGCGTTCTTCTACGTGCTCGACCGCCAGACCGGCGAGTTCCTGCTCGGCAAGCCTTTCGCGCACCAGACCTGGGCCAAGGGACTCGATGACAAGGGCCGGCCGATCATCCTGCCCAACACAGACCCCACGCCTAAAGGCGTCTACGTCTGCCCCGACGCCACCGGCGCCACTAACTGGGCCGCGCCGTCCTACGATCCGGTCACAGGTCTTTTCTTCGTTCCGGTGCGCGAAGGCTGCGCGAACTACACTCGCGAAACCATCACGCCGAAGCCCGGCGATCCGTTCACCGGAGGAGATCCGCAGGAAGATCACAAGCGCGGCGCGCCAGGATCGGTTCGCGCCATCGACCCGATGACGGGCGACATCCGCTGGAACTTCCCCATGCACGTTGGTTCGGCGGCTGCCGGCGTGCTCGCGACTGCGGGCGGATTGGTTTTCGCTTCAGACCCCGAAGGCAGCTTGATCGCGCTCGAGGCCCGCACGGGCGCGCTGCTGTGGCGCTATCAAACGGGCGGCGAGATCCGCACCTCGCCGATGTCATATGCCGTGGACGGGAAGCAGTACGTGGCGATTGCCGGAGACTCGACGCTGTTTGTGTTCGGGCTGAACTAAAAAGGAAAACTACGGCGCCGCATCATACCGCTGCAGCCGCGGCGGCTTCGCGTCCGGCTCCAGGAGCCATGCCTTGCGATCGGGATAATACCGCCGCAGTTTTTCATTCTCGGCCGGGCCGAGGTCCCGGGCCCACACCACCGGCGCGGCGTCGATGACGGCTGCATTGTGGACCCACTGCTCGAACTGGTGCTGCGGCCAGTAGCGAACGAACACCAGTTGTCTGCCTGGACTCTGCGCAAGCTGGTTCTGGACCGTCATCCGCCCCTGCGGATCGCCGTGATTGATGAAATCCGAGCTCTCGTACTCAATGAGCGCTGGGTTGTCGACGATGTGCACGCCGTACCAGAACACAAAATGCGCGACGCAAAGGAAAATAATGAGCCGGGCGGCTTCCTCGCCGGCCGGCCATCCGCGGATGCGCAGCCGACTCAAGCGCTCGAGGCCCGTCACGCTCACCAAGACGAACAGGCACGTTGCCGCGGCGATGTAATGCGGGTAGAAGTACGGATAAAAGTTAGCGCCCAGGCTGAAAATCAGGAGGGCTAGCGGGACCCACGCAAACCTCCACTCGCGGAGGGCCGCGAAGAATGCCGCCAGCGCCAGGTAGAGCGGAGCGAGCAGAAAAAAGCGGTAGAAGCGCGCGCGATAGACCAGGCGTTCGAGATAACGCCCGACGGTATCGGTATCTGGCCCATGAGCGGCAACCTGCACGTCATAGTCATGCTGCTGGTCGGCGGTCAGCTCGCGATGAGGAACAGGATTCGGCTGCACGGTGAACGTCGCGGGCACGCCGTATTGGTAGCGGCTCAGCTCATAAGGCAGGGCGGTCCAACTGCCCGTGACCTGTTTGTTATGGACGAGCGTCAAGAGGATGGCTGGCAGCGCGGCCAGCGCCACCGCTGGAACGGCTCGCGCGAGCGCCCGCAAGACGTCCCGTTGGCGCACCGGCGGCAGAAAGAACAGCAGCACACTCGCGAGCAGTAAGAAGAACTCGTACGGGCGCGTGAGCAACTGCATGCCGAGCCCCAGGCCCAGCAGGACCGCGTCGCGAGTCCGCCAGGCTGCGCGAAGCCGCGGTAGCGCGCCGAAAACCAGGCACCCTGCGGACGCGGAAACGGCGCCACCCCAATAGCAGTTCATCCACTGGTTCAGCGGTCCGAACTGCATCGCGGTCAGGAGTCCGCCCAGAAGCGCCCAACCCGGCGTGGTCCAAGCCCGAAGCATCCAGTAGCAAAGCGCGCAGAGCGCGGCCACCGACAGAAGCACGCCGGCCCAGGGATGCCCGAAAAGAATCCGCCCAAGCGCGAGCGCAATGCCCTGGCCGATCGGGAAGATCGAGGTATAACTCGGCTCTTGCAGCACAAAGAATGTTTCGAAAAACGGATGCAGCGCATGCGGCGGGTTCGCCAGGCGGAAATGCAGCAGCGTGTCGGCCACCAGCAGGTAGCTGAAATCATCGGAAGTGTTCGGTGTGGGGGCCGGGTGTTGCGGCAGCAGCACAAGCCGGAGCGCGACGGGCAGGGCGGCCAGCAGCAGCATGCACCAACCGGTCCGCTCCGCGAGTTTCGCGCCCAGAGACTCGATCCACGGGCGCCATGCCAGGGCGAGCAGCACCAGCGTCGCCGCCAGCGTCAGTTCGATGAAGTCACTCGCGCCGAAGCCGATTGGATTGTGAAGCGGCAGGAAGGAGCGAAACAGATGAAAGGGAAACATGGCTACGGTGACGCCTTGTTATGCGCCGCCTGGTCCAGCGGATACGGACTAAGCTTCGGCGGACGGGCGTCCGGCTCCAGCAACCATGCCGTCCGATCAGAAAAGTAGACACGCAGTTTCTCGTTTTCGGCTACACCCAGGTCGCGAGCCCAAACCACCTGTGCGCCGTCGATGCCGGCTGCGTTGTAGACCCATTCGTTCTGAAAAATGTGGTGCGGCCAATAGCGGACGAACACAAGCTGTTTGCCGGAAGCCTGCGCCAGCTGGCTCTCAATGGTGGCGCGTCCCTGCGGGTCGCCGTGATTGATGACGTCCCAGGTCTCGTACTGGATGGCAGCCGGCCGATCGATGGCGTGCGCGCCGTACCAGAACACAAAATGCGCGGCGCAGAGAAAAAGAATCAGCCGGGCCGCCTCCTGGCCAGCGAGCCATCCACGGATCGTGATCCGGCTGAGCCGTTCGAGGCCCGTCACGGCAGCGAGCACGAAAAGGCACGTGACGGCGGCGATGTAATGCGGAAAAAAGAACGGGTAGAAATTAGAGCCGAGGGCGAAAACGGCCAGCGTGAAAACCACCCAGGCGAATCGCCACTCACGCGCCGCTGCGAAGAACGCCAGTAGCGCCAGGTACAGCGGAGCCAGAAAGAAGAACCGGTAAAAGCGCACGCGGTATTCGAGCCGTCCCAGGTAACGCTGGATAGTGTCGGTATCGCTGCCGTGATAGGCAGTCTGCATCTTGTATTCGAGTTGCTGCTCTGGCGTGAGCTCGCGGTGGGCCGCTGGATTGGGCTGAAAGGTAAACGTGGTGGGCACGCCGTATTGATAGCGGCTGAGCATGTAGGGCAGCGTGGTCCAACTGCCGGTCACCTGCTTGTTCTGGACGAGCGTCAAGGCGATGGCCGGCATCACGACCAGCAGCGCCACCGGCACGGCTCGCGCGAGTTTCCGCAGCTCGTCCCGCCTACGGAGCGCCGGAGCGAAGTAGACGAGGACACTCACGACGAGCAGGATGGATTCGTATGGGCGGGTCAGCAGCGCAAGCGCCAGGCCAAGGCCCAGCCACACGGCATCGCGCGCACGGCCTTGGCGCAATCTGGGCAGGGCTCCAAACACCAGGCATCCCGCCGCCGCCGAAACCGCGCCGCCCCAATAACCATTCATCCATTCGTTGAGGGGGCCGAACTCAAACGAGGCAAGCAGCCCACCCGCCAGGGCCCACGCGGGAGTGGTCCACGCGCGCAGCATCCAGAAACAAAGCGCGCAGAACGCTGCCACAGAGAGGAGCACGCCCGCCCATGGGTGCCCGAAAATCAGGCGCCCTAGCGCCAGGACCATCGCTTGACCGATCGCGTAAATGGAGCTGTAGCTCGGCGCCTGCAGGACATCGATGGTCTCGAAAAATTGATTCAGTGGATGCGGCGGATTTGCCAGCCGCCCGTGCCGCAGCGTGTCGGCCAGGAGCAGATGGCTGAATTCATCCCTGATGTTCGGCGAGGGGACAGGATGTTGAGCGAGGAGCAGCAGACGAAGCGCCACCGGAAGCGCGGCCAGAACCAGCATGCACCAGACCGTCCTGCGCGCCAATCTCGCGCCGAGAGGCTCGATCCACGGGCGCCACGCCAGTATGAGCAAAACCAGCATCGCCCCGAGCATCACCTCGATCCAGTCGCCCGCGCCGAATCCGACCGCGTTGTCGAGTGCCATGGAAAATCACCATCTTCCCAAAAGCGTTCAGACC
>Ga0075426_10000598_pt1 | contig 24942 bp, 21 predicted proteins | sample SoiMethybrSBSTD5_FD_75304 | JGI IMG/M metagenome (GOLD analysis project Ga0075426, IMG submission 75304) | Bulk soil microbial communities from a Populus tree surrounding site in Tennessee, USA - Soil MetaG P. TD hybrid SBSTD5 | ecosystem: Environmental > Terrestrial > Soil > Tree plantation...
TTGCCGTCGCCGTTCGTGTCGAGCACGAAGGGCGACCAGCCCTGCGACGCCGCCGCGTCAGCGCTTTCATCAAACTTTTTCGTGTTGACCCAGCCCGCGACCTGCGCGCCGCTCGTCCACAGCGTCTCGTTCGCGTCGTAGCCGAACTGCAGGTGGTGCGTGCCGAAGCAGGTGTCGACGAAGGTGTACTTCATCGTCTTCGGATCGAGGATCGCGAGCTGCCGCACGTTCTTCTCGATCGGCGCGACCTGCGCCGAAGGATGGCTCGAGCCCTTCTGGCAGAACGCCGGGTTCTGCGGCGGCCGCACGGCCGCCGTGAGCCATACGCGACCCTGGCGGTCGATCATGGCGTTGTGATTGTTGGCGCGCGTATCCCAGATTTTCTCGTCGCCCCAGTACGCCGAGGGCTGGAGCGGCTTCTCGATCGCCGCATGGCCCGGGCCGAGCGCCTCCGGCGTCTCGTCGCTCACCGGCATCTTGAAGAAGCTCACCTTGCTCGTCTTCGGATCGAGGATCGGCATTGCGTCGGTGGCGTATTCGGGCGAGCCGTACAGCGCCCCATAGCCATTCACCGTCGGATCGCGACGATCGGAGGAGATCAGATCGTGCAGGTACTTCTCCGGCTGTCCCCACTCCCACCAGGTGACGACGATGTTGCGCTCGACGCCTTGCGGGCGCGGCGGCTTGCTGTGCGGCAGCTCGCCCTTGGCGATGCGGTCGGTCCAGTCGGCGAAGTACTTGAACGGCGCGCCGCCGAGCTTGCCCGCGAGCGGATTGATCATCAGCGGCGCCGCCTGTCCGGACTGCACGCGGCGCATCCAGGCGACCTCGCTGTTTTCGAAATGCGCGAAGGCGACCGGCAGCGTGCGCGTCGCCTCGTTGCCGAGCTGGTGGCAACCGACGCACGCCTGGTTCTTGACGGTGGTGAGCCAGTCCGCCTGCGTGATGCCTTTCGGAATGCGCGTGTGCCCGCCGAACTCGCTCGCCGCCGGTATCTTCAGGAGCGAATACCAGTAGATCGCGGGGTAGTACTGCGCCGCGGCCCGCTCGCTCGGCGCCGGCACCGCCGTCAGATCGAGATGCCGGCCGGGGATGGCGCGCATCTTCGGCGAGTCGACGAGGCCGTAGCCGCGCACCCAGACGCGGTAATCCGCTTGCGGCAGATCGGGGACGAGATAGCGGCCTTGCTCATCCGTGACGACGATGCGCGCGAAGCGCGTCGGCAACTCGGTCGTCTCGGCGATCACCCACACGCCGGCTTCGGGACCTTTCGGCCCGGTCACGACGCCGCCGATGTCGGTCTTGCCGATGTCGACCGAGGGTCGCTGCTGGGCGTTCGCGGCGATGCTAAGGAAGGCTGCGAGGATGACGAAGAACGCTGAGCGCTTCATGGGGCCTCCTCCCGGAAGTGGCTGCGCTTAGTCTAGCGAATCAGGCTTGCCTGAGGCTCGCATTTTTCAAATCGGTGACGAGCATGTGGCCGGGCGAATGCGTGATGCAGAGCGAGGGCTTCGCATCGAGCACGACCGATTGCGGCGTGATGCCGCACGCCCAGAACACCGGCAGCTCGTCCTCGCGCACCTCGGTCGGATCTCCGGCCCAGGGCTTCCCCAGCTCGGCGATACCGATCAGGTCCGGGCGCCCGATGTGCACCGGCGCGCCGTGCACGCGCGGATAGCGGGACGTGATCTCGATCGCGCGGATGGCGTCCGCCGGCTTGAACGGACGCATCGATACGACGAGCTTGCCGCGAAAGCGCCCCGCCGGCGCGCAATCGACGCTCGTGCGGTACATGGGCACGTTGCGCCCTTCGTCGACATAGCGCAGGCGCAACCCCGCCGCCATCAGCGCTTCTTCGAAGCTGAACGAGCAGCCCAATACAAAGGTGACCAGGTCGCCGCGCCAGAGCTCGCGCAGATCGGTGACGTCTTCGCTCTGCACACCGCCGCGGAAGATGCGATAGCGCGGCACGTCGGTGCGGATGTCGAGATCCTCGGCGAGCTCGGGCAGGCGCGGATCGCCCGGCTGCGACATGGCGAGCAGCGGGCAGGGCTTCGGGTTGCGCTCGCAGAAGAGGCGGAAGTCCTCGGCGTACTCGCGCGGCAGGATGCAGACATTGCCCTGCACGTAGCCGCGCGCGACGCCGGCAGTGTGCTTGCGATAGCGCCCGGCCCGGATGGCGCGGCGCAGCTCGCGCGGGTCGTCCATTCGCGAATGATAGCGTTAAGATACTTCGATGCCCTACGTTCCCGCCGGCGTCATCCCCGCAGTACTCCTGCCCTTCAACGACGATCTCTCCATCGACGAGGGGTCCTATCGCTCGCATCTGCGCGACGTCGCCGCCGTGGAGGGAGTGTCCGCGATCACGGTGAACGCGCATGCCTCCGAAGTCGCATCGTGCACGTTCGATGAGCAGCGGCGCGTGCTCGAGATCTCGCGCGAGGCGCTCGGCACTCTGCCCATCGTGAATGGGGTTTATGCCGACGGCAGCCTCGAGGCGGCGCGCATCGCGAAGATGGCGGCCGCCGGCGGCGCCTCGGCGCTTCTCGTCTTTCCGCCGAACATCTATTACTTCGGCCAGCGCGCCGAGATGGCGCTCGCGCACTTCAAGCGCATCGCCGATGCGACCGATCTGCCGCTGATCGCCTTCCAGTACCCGATCGCCGGCGGCTACGGCTATCCCATGTCGACGCTCATGCGCATCGTCGACGAAGTGCCGAGCGTGCGCGCGATCAAGGACTGGTGCGCGAACGCGCAGCTCCATGAGCGCCACATCCGCGTGCTGCAGTCGCGGCAGCGCCCGGTGAACGTGCTCAGCACGCACAGCTCGTGGCTGCTCTCGTCGCTCGTGCTCGGCTGCGCCGGGCTCCTTTCCGGCAGCGGCTCGGTCATCGCCGAGCTGCAGGCGCGGCTTTTCCGCGCCGTTCGCGACGGCTCGCTCGACGAGGCACGGGAAATCCATGCGCGCATCACGCCCACGGTAGATGTCTTCTACGCCGAGCCGTGGGTCGACATGCACAACCGGATGAAGGAAGCGCTGGTCCTGCTCGGAAGGCTGCCGCGCGCCGTCGTACGGCCGCCGCTCGTGAAGCTTGCACCGCCGGAGATCGAGCGCATCCGCGCCGCGCTGCTGGCCGCCGGTTTGCTGGAAACGAAAACACCATCACAGAGGAGAGAGACATCGTGGGTTTCGTAAATAGAAGCATCGTCGCGCTCGCCGCGGCCGCCGTCGCGCCGCTCGCCGCGGCGCAGGAGCCGGTCAAGATCGGCATCGTCACCTTTCTCTCGGGCCCGGCCGCGGCGCCCTTCGGCGTGCCGGCGAAGAACTCGGCCGAGTTCGTGGTCGGCGAGCTGAACGCCGGCAAGGCGCCTGCCCCGTACAACAAGAAAGGCTACGGCGGCTCGCCGATCGAGACGGTGATCCTCGACGAGGCGGGCAGCACCACGACGCAGGTGACCGAGTTCCGCAACCTCGTGCAGCGCCAGAACGTCGATCTCGTGATCGGCTATGTGTCGAGCGGCAACTGCCTCGCCATCGCGCCGGTGGCCGAGGAGCTGAAGAAGCTCACCAACTTCTTCGACTGCGGCACGCCGCGCATCTTCGAGGACGGGTCGTACAAGTACGTGTTCCGCACTTCGCCAACCGCCACCATGGATTCCGTCGGCGCCGCGCTCTACGTGAAGGACGCGAAGCCGAACGCGAAGTCCATCGCCGGCATCAACCAGAACTACGCCTGGGGCCAGGACTCGTGGAGCGACTTCGAGCTCGCGATGAAGCAGCTCGCGCCCAACGTCGAGGTGAAGACCTCGCAGATGCCGAAGCTCTTTGCCGGCCAGTACAACGCCGAGATCTCGGCGCTGCTGGGTGCGAAGCCGGATGTCATCCACTCGAGCTTCTGGGACGGCGACCTCGAGGCCCTCATCCTGCAGGCCGGCCCGCGCGGCCTCATGAAGCAGAGCCTGACGATCCTCACCACCGGCGAGACGGCGATGCACAAGCTGCCCAAGCAGATTCCCGACGGCACGGTGCTCGGCGCGCGCGGGCCCTTCGGTCCCTATGCGCCGAACAACCCGTACAACAAGTGGTTCCACGGCGGCTTCGTCGCCAAGTACAAGGACGAGCCGAACTACGCCTCCTATCAGATGGCGCAGGCGATTCTCGGCGTGAAGCTCGCCTGGGAGAAGGCGCTGGAAGCGAACGGCGGCAAGCGCCCGAGCAACGAGCAGGTCGGCGCGGCGCTCGAGAACCTGACCTACGAAGGCCCGGGCGGCCAGGTGCGCATGGCGATCGGCAAGGGCCATCAGGCGATCATGGAAACCGCCTACGGCCAGACGAAGCTCCAGGGCGGCAAGCTCACCATCGTCAACGTGAAGCGCTATCCCGCGGAGAAAGTGAACCCGCCGGAGGGCACGAAGGCCGCCGACTGGATCAAGAGCGGCTTCAAGTCCAACTAAACCCAAAACAGGGACAGACCACGTTTTTCTGACGGCGGAAAACGTGGTCCGTCCCTGATTTCGCACTGAACCAGCTCCTCGCCGTCGCGGTCGACGGGCTCATCTACTCGGCGTGGCTGTTCATCGCCGCGCTCGGGCTCACGCTGATCTATGGCGTGATGAAGATCGTCAACGTCACGCACGGCAGCTTCTACGCGATCGGCGCCTACGCCGCGGCGTCGCTTACCGCGGCGTGGCTCGCGCACGGCTACCCGCCGCTCGGCTCGTATGCGGTGCTGGTCGGCGCGGCCATCCTCGTCGGCACGCCCTTCGCCATCGCCATCGAGCGCGTCATCCTGCGCACGATGTACGCGCGCGACGAGGTGGTGATCCTGCTCGTGACGTATGCGCTCTTCCTCATCCTCGAGGATGTCATCAAGCTGATCTGGGGCGTGAATCCCTACTTCATCGCCGAGCCTTACGCGCTGCTTGGCAGCTTCGACGTCGCGGGCATGGCCTATCCGACCTACAACCTCGTGCTCGTCGCAGCGGCGCTCGTCTTCGGCGGCGGCCTCGCGTGGGTGCTGCACAGCACGCGCGCGGGCAAGCTGCTCGTCGCGGTGATCCACGACCCGGAAGTGAGCCGGGCGATGGGCGTGAACGTCGGCCGCTATTACCTCGCGACGTTCACGCTCGGCTCGCTCCTCGCCGCGCTCGCCGGCGCGTTCACCGCGCCCACGGTGTCTGTCGTGCCCGGGCTGGGCGTCGATGTCATCGTCCTCTCCTTCGCGGTGGTGGTGATCGGCGGCCTCGGCAGCCTGCCGGGCGCCGCCCTCGGCGCGCTGATCGTCGGCGTGGTGCGCTCGCTCTCGGTGCACTACATGCCGCAGGTCGAGCTCTTCGTCATCTACTTCGTGATGGCGGTCGTGCTCGCGCTGCGACCGCGCGGGCTCTTCAGCCTCGCCGAGCCGCGGCGCATATGAGGCGCGATCGCACGCTCGCCCTGCTTTGCGCCGCATTCATCGTCCTCGCCGCCGGCGGTCCGTGGCTTCCGCAGTGGGCGATGTTCATCGTCACGATCGCCATTGCGCAGGGGCTCGTGGCGCTCGGGCTGATGCTGCTGCTGCGCGCGGGGCTCGTGTCCTTCGGCCAGGCGCTCTTCTATTGCCTCGGCGCCTATGCCGCCGGGGCGCTCGGCCGCTTCGGCGGCGTGTCGGACATCTTCGTCGAGATGCTGGTCGGCGGCGCGGTGGCCGCAATCACCGCGTTCATCATCGGCTTCCTGCTCGCGCGCTACCGCGGCATCTTCTTCGGGCTTTTGAGCCTCGCGCTCTCGATGATCCTCTACGGCCTCCTCGTGAAGAACGAGGCGCTCGGCTCGACCGACGGCTTCAACATCCTCGCCTCCACGCTCTTCGGCGTGCGCCCGAGGCCCGAGTGGGTGCGCTACGCCGTGCTGGTTTCAGCGGGCGCAGTGGCGCTGATCGCCGCCGTGCTCGTGCACCGTTACCTGAACACGCCGCTCGGACGCCTCGCGCCGGCGATCAAGGACAACGAGATCCGCGTCGAGTACATGGGCGCCTCGGCGCGCCGCGCGGTACACGTCAAGTACGTGATCGCCGCGGCGCTCGCCGGCGTGGGCGGCGCGCTCGCCGCCACCGCGGTCGGCCACATCGATCCCGAGATGGCGTACTGGACGACCTCGGGCGAATTCATCTTCATCACCATCCTCGCCGGGACCGGCAGCGTCGTCGCGCCCTTCGTCGGCGCGCTCATCTACGGCGCGATCCACACGACGGCGTACGACCTCTCGCCCAACACCTGGCAGATGAGCTTGGGTGCAGCGCTGCTCGCGCTGATGGTGTTCCTGCCGGAAGGCCTGTGGTCCCTTTTCACGCGCCATGCCCGTAATCCTTGACGCGCGCGGGCTGTGCAAGAACTTCGGCGCCGTCACCGCGGCCGCCGAGGTGAACGCCGCCATCGAGAAGGATTCCGTGGTCGGGCTCATCGGCACGAACGGCGCCGGCAAGACGACCTTCATCAACATGATCACGGGCTATCTCAAGCCCGACCGCGGCTCGATCCACTACGAGGGACGCGACATCACTCCCCTGCCGCCGCGCGAGATCACGCGCCTGGGCATCTGCCGCTCGTTCCAGATCCCGCAGCTCTATCCGTCGCTCACCGTGCGCGAGAACATGATGGTCGGCATCGGCATCGTGCTGCGCAACGCCGGCCTCGGCGGCTTTTTCTCGCGCGGCGAGGCCATTGTTCCGGGATACGACGCGCCCGCGCGAGCGGTGGCAGAGCGCGTCCTCGCCCGCTTCGGCCTCGCGGACTACGCGAACCGCAACGCGCAGGTGCTGCCGGGCGGCGTGCGCAAGCTTCTCGACATCGCGCTCACCATGGTGGCGCGGCCGCGCGTGCTGCTGCTCGATGAGCCCACGAGCGGCGTGTCGTCGCAGGAGAAGTTCGGCATCATGCAGATGGTGCTCGACGCGGTGCGCGCGGAAGGCACGACCGTGCTCTTCGTCGAGCACGACATGGAGGTGGTGAGCCGCTTCGCCGCGCGCGTGCTCGCCTTCTACGACGGCCGCATCATCGCCGATGCCGCGCCTGAAATCGCGCTCGCCGATGCGGAAGTGCGCCGGCACGTCGTCGGCCGGCTGAAAGCCGCGCATGCTTGAGATCCGCGGCCTCGCCGTGTCGATCAGCGCGGTGCAGATCCTGCGCGGCGTCTCGCTTGCCGTGCCGGACGGCGCGATGATCGGCTTGATCGGCCGCAATGGCGCCGGCAAGACCACGCTCATGAAGACCGTCATGGGTCTTCTGCGGGGAGCAAGCGGCGCCGTGCAGTTCGACGGGCGCGACCTTCTCGCACTGCCGACGCACGAGCGGGCGCGCCTGGGCATTGGCTACATGCCCGAGGACCGCCGCCTTATTCCCGATCTCACGATCGAGGAGAACGTACTCGTGCCTGCGTGGGCGACGCACGTGCCCGACGCGCCCGCGCGCCTCGAGCGCGTCTACGGCCTCATCCCGGAGCTGCGCGACCTCGCGCCGCGCAAGGGCCTGCAGCTCTCCGGCGGCCAGCAGAAGCTCGCCGCGCTCGCGCGCGCGCTCATGAGCGGCACGCGGCTCCTCCTTCTCGACGAGCCTTTCGAGGGCGTCGCGCCGGCGCTCGCCCAGCGCCTCGCCGAGGTCGTCGCGAACCTCAAGCGCGAAGGCATGTCCGTCCTTCTTTCGGAATCGGATCTGCAGCACTCCGAGCGCATGGTCGATCGCGTGGTGGTCATCGATCGCGGCGCGATCGCCGCCTGATGGAAACCGACGTCCTCGTCATCGGCGCCGGCGCGGCGGGCATGTACGCCGCGCTCGCGGCCTCGCGCGCCGGTGCGCGCGTGATCCTCGCCGATCGCAGCCTCATCGGCCGCGGCGGCGCCACCGTGATGGCGCAGATGACGGTCGCCGTCGCGCTCGGCGAAGAAACACCGGATGACGCCGGGCATCACCTCGCGGATACGCTGAAGGCAGGACGCGGACTTTGCGACGAGCCGCTTTCGCGTCTGCTCTGCGAAGAGGCGCCCGAGTGCATTCGCGAGCTCGATGGCTGGGGCGTCGGCTGGGCGCGCAACAACGGCCATATCAGCCAGGTGCAGGCGCCGGGCCACGACCGGCCGCGCTGCGTGTACGTCGATTTCGTGAACACCGGTCCCGCCGTCTCGAAGACCCTGCGCACGCAATTGAACCGCACGCCGGAGATCCGGCGCATCGGCGATCTGCTCGTGACCGAGCTCGCGCTCTCGCAGGGCGCCTGCATCGGCGCGCACGCCGTGCATGTCACGAGCGGCCAGACCCTCGGCATCGCGGCGAAGGCCACCATCGTCGCGACCGGCGGCCTTACGCGCCTCTATGGACGCAACAGCGCGTCGATCAACATGGGCGGCGACGGCTATGCGCTCGCGCTCGCCGCGGGCGCGGAGCTGATCGATATGGAGTTCGTGCAGTTCTTTCCGATCGGCCATCTCGCGCCGCGGCTCGTCGGCATGGATCCGATCATGTGGGACCCGTTCCGCTACAAGCTCGGCGGGCGCCTCCTCAACGCCGCGGGGCGCGAATTCCTCCAGGAAGAGGGTCGCTACGCGACCGCACGCGACCATGCCACCTACGCCATCCTCACCGAGGTGGCCGAAGGCCGCGGCTCACCTCATGGCGGCGTCTGGCTCTCGTTCCAGCATTGCCGCGAAGCGGAGCTGCGCGCCGCCTTCGGGCCGATCATCGACCGCCTCGCGGCGAACGGCATCGACCTCACGCGGCAGGCGATCGAAGTGGCGCCCATGGCGCATTACCACATGGGCGGCATCCGCGTGGACGCGGACATGCGCACCACCGTCCGGCAGCTCTTCGCCGCCGGCGAAGCGGTCGGCGGCGCGAACGGCGCCAACCGGCTCTCGGGGAATGCCATCACCGAAGCGCTCGTCTTCGGCCGCCGCGCCGGCCTGCGCGCCGCCGCTCTGGCGCTGGCAACAAAGGCACCCACGTTGAGCGCTGCGCCACATCCGCCCGAAGCAAAGCGCGACATCAATCCCGCGGCCGAGATCGTGCGCCTGCAGGCGCTGATGAACGAGCACGTCGGCCCGCTGCGGCAAAAAACGGGGCTCGAGCGCGCGCTCGAGCACATCGTGCAACTCGCGGCGCACTGCAATCCCGGCGCGCCGCGCGGCGCGCTCGATGCCGAGTGGATCGATCTGCACGATCTCGCGAGCATGCGGCTCGTCGCCGAGTGCATAACGCGCGCGGCGCTCGCGCGCACCGAGAGCCGCGGCGCGCACCAGCGTGCCGACTTCCCGCAGGCGAGCGACGCGTGGCAGCGCCACCAGGCCGTGCGCCTCGCGCCGGACGGCGTGCATGTTCGCTAAGCTGAAAGTGTGGCGCGGCGTGCCCGGAGCGGCCGGGCGCTACGAGCACCACGAGGTCCCGTTCGAGCAGGGGCAGACGGTGCTCGACGGCCTGCGCTGGATTCGCGTGCACAAGGATCCGAGCCTCGCCATCCGCTTCTCGTGCATCAATGCCAACGCGTGCAAGGAATGCATGATCCAGGTCGACGGCAAGACGGTTTACGCCTGCACGACGCGCCTTGCCGAGCGCGAGATGACGCTCGAGCCGCTGCCCAACAAGTCGCTGATCAAGGACCTGGTGACGGAGATCGCGCCGCCGGACGAGCGGCTAGAATCTCCTCCGCGGTAACCATAAAAAGAGGGGAGGACAACATGCATCACACGAGGCTGTGGCTCGCCGCGCTCGCGCTCGCGGCAACGCAGGCGGTGTGCGCGGAGACGCCGCTCGAGCGCGGCAAGTATCTCGTCGAGGGCATTCTCACCTGCGGCAATTGCCACACGCCGCGCGGGCCCGGAGGCGTGCTCGATACGTCGCGGCGCCACGCCGGCGGACCGCAGGTCTGGGAGACCGCGCAGTACAAGGTTCATCCATCCAACATCACGCCCGACAGGCAGACTGGCATCGGCGGCTGGAGCGCGGCGCAGGTGAAGGCGGCGATCCATGACGGCAAGCGGCCGAACGGCCAGCAGATTGCCCCGCAGATGCCTTATGCCTTCTACCAAGTCTTCCGGCCGGCCGACCTCGACGCCGTCGTGGCGTACGTCCAGTCGCTGCCCGCCGTCGCGCGCAAGGTCGAGCTACCGGTCTACAAGGTGAAGCGCATGACCGTGGACATCCCGCCCGGGGCCGAGAATCCGCTGCCGGAGGCGGCGCTCGAAGACCCGGTGAAGCGCGGCTTCTATCTCGCGACCATCGGGCACTGCATGGAGTGCCACACGCCGACCGCGAGCGGGCACCGCGACTTCAAGAACGCGCTCGGCACGGGCGGCGAGCGGTTCGAGGGACCGTGGGGCGTGACCGTGTCGCGCAACATCACCCCGCACAAGGAGAATGGCATCGGCGCCTGGACTGACGACGAAGTCAAGCGCGCCATCACGCAGGGCGTGCGCAAGGACGGCACGAAGCTGCGGCCGCCGATGGGCTTCGCCTGGTACGCGACGATGACGGACGCTGATCTCAACGCGATCGTCGCCTACCTGAGGACCGTGCCGCCGCGCTAGCGCTTCACCTCCGATCCATTCGGCTCGCATGCCGATTCATGTGGGAATTTCATGAATCGCTCTTGTCGCCCTATTGATAATCGCCGCAAGTCAACCGAGGGGGAGACAAATGAAACCGAGCACGCTGCTCGCGCTCGCCGTGGGCATGGCATTCGCCGTGCCGCAGGCAGAGGCGCGCATCACCAAGGTGGTCATCGACAAGACGCTTTCGCAAAGCCCCGCGTTCGGCGGCTATTCTTGGCCGGGCGTCGGCCAGTACGAAAAAATCCTCGGCACCGCGTCCGGCGAGCTGAATCCGAGCGACCCGAGAAACGCGTTCATCGTCGACCTTGACCTCGCGCCGCGCAATTCCAACGGCAACGTCGAGTATTCGTTCGACTTCTACATCCTGAAGCCCATCAATCTCGCCAACGGCGCGCACAAAGTGATGTACGAGCCGCCCAACCGGGGACGCAAGACCTGGGATACGTTCGGGCGCGTCCCCGCAGGGAACGATCCCGGTTCGATCACGGACGGACCGACGCTCGCCAATGCTTTTCTCATGCCGCGCGGCTATACCATGGTCTGGAGTGGGTGGGACGCCTCGGCGGGCAAGAACACGACAAAGAATGCGGCATCGCCGACGACCATCACGCTACCTATCGCGCACGTTACGCCGACGTCCGACAATCCGACCGGGACCATAACCGGTCCGAGCTTCGAGTACTTCACCGGCAATGGCGGCAACTCGCTGCCGCTCACGTATCCGCCGGCGAATTCGCTCGACAAGACAAGCCCGCAGCTCACGCATCGCGTTCATCTGGACGACGTGCCTACCGTGATGCCGAACTCGAGCTGGAACTACAACGCAACTGGCACGGCCATCACGTTGACGAGCGGCAGCTTCACGTCGAACGACATCTATGAGTTCAGCTACGCGGCGAAGGATCCGACGGTAAACGGCATCGGCTTCGCCGCGGTCCGCGACTTTGTGGCCTGGCTGCGATACGAGAGCCGGGACGAGCAGAGCCCGCCGAGCGCGAACCCGCTCGCCGGCGACATCCAGCGCGTCTACACCGAGGTCGTGTCGCAGCCCGGGCGACTCTTGAACGATTTCCGCCACCTCGGCTTCAACGAGGCGGAGAACGGCCAGAAGGTGTTCGACGGCCACATGCAATGGATCGCGGCGGGCGACGGCATCAACATGAACTACCGCTTCTCGCAGCCCGGGCGCACGGAGCGGAACCGCCAGGATCACCTGTTCCTTGAGGGGCGCTTCCCGTTCGCCAACGTGAATACGCACGACCCGATCACCGGCCAGACCGACAGTCGTTACCGCCGCTGCGAGGAATCGAACACGTGCCCGCTCGGCGTGGAGATCTACTCGGCGAACGAGTACTGGGTGAAAGCGGCCTCGCTTCTGCACACCGATCCGCAAGGCACGCGCGACCTGCCGGATTCGCAGTACACGCGCGATTACTTCATCTCGAGCCATCAGCACGGCACGGGCAACGGCACCTCGAGGGGCTCATGCCAGCAGTTCCAGAATCCGCTCAATTCGGCGCCCGTGCAGCGTGCGCTGTGGATCGCGCTCGACGACTGGGCGACGACGAACAGCAAGCCGCCGGAGACCCGCGTACCGGCGTTCAGGGACGGGACGCTCGTCCCGCCGCTGCCGCAGTCCGGCATGGGATTCCCGACCATTCCCGGAGTCACCTACACCGGCCTCAAAACGACGCGCTATCTCTTCGACTACGGACTCAACTTCTACGAGACCGGAATCGCGACGGTGAATCCACCAGTGATCACGCCTCCCTATGAGGACAATCCCGCGAACGGCCCGATCTATCCGAGCTTCGTGCCGAAGACCGACAGCGACGGCAACGACATCGCCGGCGTGCGCCTGCCCGACGTGACGGTGCCCGTCGCGACTTACACGGGCTGGGCGCTGCGCTCGGGTCCGCAGGCGAACGATGGCTGCGAAAGCTCGGGCCAGATGATCGCCTTCCCGCGCACCGCCGCAGACCGCGCCGCCACCGGCGATCCGCGCCCCTCGGTCGAGGAGCGCTATCCGACTTTCCAGGCGTACTACAGCAAGGTGGTCAGCGCGATAGACGACCTGATCGCGCAGCGCCTGTACCTGTGCGAAGACGCGCAGCCCGAGCTCAACCGCCTCGTCGCCAACGGGCTCGCGCACGGCGTGCCGGCCGCGACCCAGCCGCCGCCCGCCGCCGAAACCTTCCCGCATTGCCAGATGTCGCGCGCCGGCCGCAGCGATCATTACAAATGAGGAGAGCCAGCATGCTGAAGAAGACAACCACAACGCTCGCCGCCTTGGTCGCAGCGGCAGTCGCCGCATGGGCACCATCGGCCAATGCGCACGTCACGCGCATCGTCGTCGATAGCACGGTGACGCCCGTTTGCGTGATACGCAATTCGTCCGGCGTTTGCACGCAAAGCGATGCTACCTATGAAGAAGTCACCGGCCGCGCATTCGGCGCGCTGGACCCCAACGATCCGCATAACGCGCTCATCACCGACCTGCCACCCAATGCCACCTACGTGGCGAGCTTCCGGATCCGGAAGCCGATCGACATGAGCACGGCAAGCGGTGTCATGTGGCACGACGTGCCGAATCGCGGCGGCGACGTTGGCTTCCCTGTGGATTCCTTCGCCGGGAAAGACGTGCAGCTTCTCTCCGGATGGCAAGGGGACAATGCCGGGGGAACCGCGGTGCCGGTGAATGCGACTTGCACACCGCCGTACGTTGGGACGTGTGCGAAGCCCGCGTTCAACAATCATTACGTCGCCACGCCGAAGCTGGTCGGTGTAACGGGTCAGGTGCTCGCCCGCATCATCAACCGCAGCGGGACGAATCAACCGCTCAACGTCATGGGCAACCCGGTGCCCTACTTCCCGGCGAACTCCGCCGACAACAGCGCCGCGCTCCTGAAGGTGCATGTCAGCGAGACGATCAACGGCGTAGTTACCGAGGGCGAAACGATTCCCAATGACGAGTGGAAGTTCTGCTATGGCGCGACCGCAAGCTTCACCGCGCCCGGCTTGCCGACGAGCCTGCCCGTGCGCGTGTGTCTCGACGGCTCGAAGCGGAGCTTCGATGCGGCCAAGCTCTACCAGCTGGTCTACACGGCAAAGGACCCGTACGTCCTCGGCGCCGGCACTGCGGCGTTCCGTGACGTCGCGTCGTTCTTCAGGCACGCGACCACAGACGACATAGGCACCCCGAACCCGCTCGCGGGCAAGATCAACTGGGCGATTATCCGCGGCGTGTCGCAGTCGGGGAACTTCACGCGGCATTTCATTTTCCTCGGGATGAATGAGGACGAGGACGGCCGCATCGTGCACGAAGGCGCCTGGCCGCTCATCGCCGGACGCCGTGTGGCGAACGACTCGCGCTGGGGACAGCCCGACGGCGTGCTCGAGCTCTACCAGATGGGAAGCGAAGGGCCGCAGTGGTGGCATACCTTCCCGGACCGCGCTCGTAACCTGCGTCCTGGTGGGATCCTGGACCGCTGCCAGCTGACCGCCACCTGTCCGAAGATCGTCGAGACGTTTGGCGGCGCGGAAGTGTTCGCGCTGAAGATGACGCCTTCGTGGGTCGGGACTGACCCGAAGAACGACATCCCGCTTCCGGACAACGTGCGCCGCTACTACCTGCCAAGCTCCACGCACGGCGGCGGCAACGGCGCGATGGACCAGAATCCGCCGGACACCGGTGTCAGCTGCCCGGGCAATAACTGGGGCCGCGGCACACTACGCGCGAACCCTGTACCGTCCACGGCGCTCGTCAACCGCATGCGCGTCGCGCTACGCGACTGGGTGATGAACGGTACGCCGCCGCCGCCGAGCCGCTGGCCGCTCATGAGCGGCGCAAAGGCGCAGCGCACGCTCGTCGATGCTAACAAGACCGCCATGGGCTTCCCGAGCGGCGTGCCGGGCATTCCTGACTCGGTGTTCCTCCCCGAGAACTTCGCATTCCCGATCCTGGATTACGACTGGGGGCCGGACTTCGACGAGTTCAACGCCATCGGCAATCCGACCAATATGCCGCCGCCGATCCGCGGCGTGGTGAAGATCATGGTTCCCGCGGTGGATGCGGACGGCAACGAGCTCGGCGGCGTGCCGACCGTGCTGCGCGATGCGCCGCTCGGAACCTACCTCGGCTGGAATATCACTGCCGGTCCAGGCAGCGCCCAGTACGACGGCCGGCCGTTCCATGCCGGACAAGTCTGCAATTACATCGGCGGGTTGGTGCCATTCGCGAAGACGATGAATGATCGGAACGCGAACCATGATCCGCGCCTGTCGCTCGAAGAACGCTATGGCACGCACAAGGGCTACGTTGATGCCGTCAAAGCGGCCGCCAATAATGCCTCTTGCCAGAGTTATTTGAACGCGGGCTCAGCTGCAAAGGCCATGGGTGCCAAATGCACCACCGACTTGCAACCGGGCGTGGCGGACGACTGGGCGGCGCTTGTGCAGCAAGCAGCCGATAGCAACGTCCTCTGCAACGCGTTCGTGGGAACTCCACCGAGATGCACAGATCCCAGCGGCCTTTGATGCAACTACAACGGCTTTGCGAAGGTAAACGGACGAACTTGAGTCGTGGACCCGCGTCGGGCGTCGCGCGCCCGTCGGCAATGAAGGTGCGCAGCTCTACCGCACGCCCGCCGCGGCCGCAACGAAGCTCGCCAGCGCTACGCCGGCGATAGAAAACGCAGTCTCATACGTTTGAGGGCGGCCTAAGAGCCGCCTTTCTTTTTGTCCTGGGATTCAACAGCCGTCATGCTCCGACCACGGTTCGGCCCACTCGGCGATGGTGCTCTTGAGGAAGGCGGTGAAGTCCTCGGCGCCCGCCGGAAGCTTGCGGCCGCGGTTCACGATCTGGTAGAGCTCGATTGGTACGACGGGATCGGAAAGCGGGTGCATGGCCACGCCGTGGGCGCGGCACGCAGGGATGGTGAAGGTCGGCACGACCGCGCTGCCGACGTTGGCCGCCACCATCGCGATCTGCGTCTCGAAATATCTGAACACCATGTCGGGCGGATCGCGCCGGCCGAAGCGCTGCAGCTGCCGGTCGATGAGCTGCTGGACCGGATTATCGGGCGGTGAGCCGATCAGGCGCCGTCCGACGATTTCGCTCCAGCGCGTCCAGCGCGGCGCCGGCACCTGGCCGCACGCCGGCTCGATCAGCATGAGCGCGAAGCGGTAAAGGGGGAAGCGGCGCACGCCGCGTACCGGCGCGAGGAAGCAGCCGAGGCCGACGTCGATCTCGCCGGAAAGCGTCATGCCGATGAGGCGCGAGCGCTCGCCGTCGCGCAGGACGATGCGCAGCTCCGGCGTGCGCGCGGTGTAGCCGCCGATCACTGCCGGCAGCAGGCGGCTCGCGATGATCGGCGTCGCGCCGATCGCCAGCTGCTGGTTCGCCGTCGAGGCGGCGCGCCCGATGATCGAAGCCGCGGCCTCGAGCTCGAGGAGGCTGCGGTCGGCGATCGGCAAGAACTTGGTGCCGAACTGCGTGAGCGTCACCTTGCGCGTCGTGCGGTCGAAGAGCCGGAAGCCAAGCTGCGCTTCCAGCTCGCGCACCAGCACGCTCATCCCGGACTGCGTGATGAAGAGCTGCTCGGCCGCCCGCGAGAAGCTCTGATGGCGAGCGGTGAGAACGAACGCCTTGAGCTGTCGCGACGAGATATTCATGCCGATCGGTGATGAATAGATGTGTTCTAGATACTTGGGCGTTAAATGGTACCGCCGGAATAACGACGCGCGGGTCGCTGTGAGGCCCACAACTAGCGGTAAATCGAAACAAGGGTGCTTCACTCGTTGCGCCGCAGCAACGACGCGGAATCATCGCGCTCGCGCCAGCGAGCGTGATGGCGCAAATGAGCTGTGCTGCGCTCGGCACCTATCTCGCCACGCAGCCGCATGTCTCGCAATACACCGCGTCCAGCGCGTCGAACGCTACGCGGAGTCGGCCGCTGTGCCCCTATCCGAAGACGCTGCGCTACAACGGTTCCGGTGAGATCAGCCAGGCGAGCAGCTATGCCTGCCAGTAACTAGAACACCGATTCCACGAATGCGCGCGAGCGGCGCTCGTCGAGCACGGTGCGGAACATGAGCCGGCGCGTATTGACGAAGTGCGGCCGCACGCGGGTGCTCCAGGCGCTCGAGCGCATCCGGCACCATTCCTCGCGCTCCAGGACGTCGGGCGAAACGACGTCGTAGCAAACATGATATTGCGGCTCGCCGTCGAGGCTGCGTAGGCGATAGCAGTGGACCATGCCCGGAACCGCGGCGAGGCCGGGCATGTGCTCGGCGTCGTACCAGCGATTGAACTCGGCCTCCCATTCCGGCTCGATATCGCTCGCCACCACATAATGGTACGGCGCCTCATGGCCCGAGGAGACGCCGCGCCAGTCGGCGAGCGGCGCCAGGCGCTGGGCGCTGCGCGCGCGGTAGCCGTTCAGCATCTGCAGATTGAGCCAGGCGTAGATGTAAGCGGCCGCGCCGTCGAGCGAGACGCAAACCTGCAGCCTCACGGGAACGGGCAGGCTGAGCGCGAACTCGCGGGCTTGCTCGATCAGACGCGCGTCGCCCCCGGAGCGGCGCGCGCGGCGCAGCAGAAACGCAGCGTGCATGGCGTCCTCCTCCCTCTCTTGCCAACGCCTGCGGCGATTGTTCGCCTTTTTGCAGAAACGTGAAATGGCGATATCCGGATATCTGATAGCGGATTTCGAGATACCATGACCTCGGGGAGGAAGAGCTTCATGGATCTGCGGCAGCTCGACTACTTCGTGCATGTCGCGGAGCTCGGCAGCTTCAGCAAGGCCGCATCGCTGCTCTCGATCGCGCAGTCGGCGCTCAGCACGCGCGTGCGTCAGCTTGAAGTCGAGCTGAAGCAGCCCCTGCTTCATCGCAACGGCCGCGGCGTGACGCCGACCGACGCCGGCAAGCGCCTGCTGCAGCACGCGCGCGGCATCCTCATGCAGGTAAACCGCACGCGCGACGAGCTCGCGGAGTTTCGCAGCACACCGTCTGGACACATCGTGCTCGGGCTGCCGCCGACGCTCGCCAAGCTGATCACCTTGCCTTGGCTCAGGCAGTTCCGCGCGAGCTTTCCGAGCGCCACGATCGGCATCATGGAAGGCCTGTCGTCCTCCATCCTCGAGTGGCTCTCGACCGGGCGGATCGACGTCGGCGTGGTGTTCAATCCGCTGCCGTCGCCGGCGATCGAAATCATGCCGCTGATGGAAGAGCCGATGGTTCTGATCGGCGGGAAGCGCGAAGGGCGTCGTCCAGATAAGGCGGTAGCGCTGCGCCAGCTGCCGCGCTATCCCCTCGTCGTTCCCAGCCGGCCAAACGCGAACCGCATGCGCATCGAAGCCGAGCTCGCCCATTTCGGCCTCAAGCCGACCATCGTGCTCGAGGTCGATGGCGTGCCGACGATGCTCGACGCCGTGCGCGAGGGCTACGGCTACACGGTGCTGCCGCTTAGCACGCTGCGGCCGTACAACGCCGACGACAGCCTGTCGATCCGCTCGATCGTGCGGCCGAAGCTCATGATCCAGATTTCTCTCGTGACCTCGGCGCAGCGGCCGATGACCGCGCTCACCCGTGAGGTTGTCGAGCTGCTGCCGCGAACCGCGCTGCCGGTGCTGAAAGAACGCCCGCTCGGCGCGAGCGGGCGTCTTGCCGAGCCTTAGAGCTTTCTCAAAAGCCGCTCGCGCACACAGATGCGCTGCGTATCTCTCACCGTCCCGTCGGCGAGGACGCTGCTGGCGATTTCGACTTGCAGCTTCTGGTGCGTGAAGCTGATCGTGCGGCGGTCGTGGCCGAGCACGCCGACAAGCGTCGGCAAACCGCGAACGCTGACCACGGTGCCGGCACCCGAGCCTTCGCTAACCGTGCCAGAGTTGCCGTCCGCATCGGCAATGAGCACTTGCCCATCCACCAGCTGCCACGTGAAGGCGCCGCTCGTCCTCGACGCGGACGCATTGCCGCTCGGCCGTGGAGCCGCACCGTTGAACGCCACTTGCGCGCTGTTGAAGACCGTGCCATCGGGATTGATGAAGGTCGTGTAGAACACGCCGGGATGCGACACGTTCTGCGTGTAGATCTCGGCAGTACCGGTGCCGTCCTCGTTGAACGTACGGAAACCGCTGCTAATCCCGTTTTGTACTTGAATGAACGCGCTTCCGGCCCCGGGGGTCGGGTTTCTCGGCGTGAAATCAGCATTGAAGCCGGTGCTTGAGCTGATGCAGGTGAACGGGCCGGAGAAGGCGTAACGGCCAGCGACGCTCGTTTCGTTCAGGCCGGCACGCAGCTCATCGTCCGCCGTCTTGCGCTCACGTGTCTCGTCCTGAATCGCTTGCAAAAGCGTCGCATCCATGCCGGCCCGCGAGTTAGCCTCCGCCTCGATGTTGCGCTGAAGCTGCGTATCGGCCGCTTGCAACGCGCTGACGTTCGGAATGGGCACGCAGGTCACGTTTCGACCGCTCGCATCGGACGACTGCATGGCTTGCCCCGCCGGACATCCGTTCACCAGCTGCGCCGATGCCGTCTGCGCCGCAACCCACAATGCGCCCGCCGCCATGGCGACGAGCACGCCCCGTGCTGTGCTGTTCATAGAGCCTCCCTTTCAGAGCAACGTTGTAAAAACGAGGTAAGCGCCCTCTGTTGTACGGCGGTGGCTCTCGCCTTTAAATCCCATGAATAGGTGATGCGGCTTCGTTTTTGGCGCGCAAAGTAGAAGTAAGATAAGAGCAGCGGAGGGGAAATCCATGAGTCCCAAAGAGACTCGGGTGCGCCGGCCCGTGGCTGGCTTCACGCTGATCGAATTGCTCGTCGTCGTGGTGATCATCGGCCTGCTCGCCGGGTTCGTCGCGCCGCGCTATTTCAATCAGGTATCGAAGTCCGAGGTGAGCGTCGCCAAGGCGCAGATCGATGCGCTCGGCAAGGCGCTCGACCAGTATCGGCTCGACACCGGCCACTATCCGAGCACGGAGCTCGGCCTCGCCGCGCTGCTGCAGCGCCCCGCGAACGAGCCGAAGTGGGACGGTCCGTATCTGCGCAAGGACGTGCCGCTCGACCCCTGGGGCAAGCCCTATCTCTACAAAGTGCCTGGAGAGAAAGGCGGCGACTTCGATCTCGTCTCGTACGGCAAGGATGGCCAGCCCGGCGGCGCCGGCGAGAACGCGGACATCTCGAACAACTGACGGCGCTTCCAGCGATGCGTTTTGAACTAAAGGCGATCGGGCCCGGCGGCAACGTCGAGGCGCTCGATTTCCAGGCGCCCGATGAAACGGCAGCGGTAAAGAGCGTGGAGGTGCGCGGCTATACCGTGCTCTCAGTGCGCCCGAAGCGCGGTCTCGCGCTGCCCTGGCAGAGAAGCGGCGAGCGCTTTCCGCTGGCGCTCTTCTCGCAGGAGTTGCGCGTGCTGATCGCCGCCGGCCTGCCGCTCGTCGAGGCCATCGAGACACTCGCGCAGAAGGAGCGCCGCGCGGACTTCCGCGCGATCCTCGAGCGCCTCGTGGCGGTGCTGCGCGAGGGTCAGCCGCTCTCGAGCGCGCTGCAGGAATTCCCGCACGCGTTTTCCCCGCTCTATGTGGCAACGGTGAAGGCGGCCGAGAAGACGAGCGATCTCGCGCCGGCGCTCGCGCGCTTCGTCGCTTATGCCGGGCAGCTCGATGCCATCCGCAAGCGCGTCGTCAACGCGCTGATCTACCCGGCGCTGCTCATCGCCGTCGGCGGCATGGTGTCGCTTTTCCTGCTCTTCTACGTGGTGCCACGCTTCGGCCACATCTATCAGGATCGCGGCACGGATCTGCCGCTCTTCTCGCGGCTCTTGCTGACGTGGGGCCAGGCGGTCCACGAGCACGCCTGGATCGTGCTCGGCTCCCTCGCAACGCTCGTGGCTTTCGCGGTGTACGCGCTGCGGCTGCCGCGCGTGCGCACCGCGCTCGGCGATGCGCTCTGGCGCATTCCGGCGATCGGCGAGCGCCTGAAGCTCTACCAGCTCGCGCGCTTTTACCGCACCATCGGCATGCTCCTGCGCGGCGGCATGCCGCTCGTCGCCGCGCTCGACATGGGCGCGGAGCTGCTGCATCCGCTGCTGCGCGCACGGCTGGCGTCGGCGAGCCGCGCCATCTCCGAAGGCCGCCACGTCTCGCAATCGCTGGAAGCGAACGGTCTCACCACGCCCGTGGCGCTGCGCATGATCGCCGTCGGCGAGAAAGGCGGAAACATGGGCGAGATGCTCGAGAGCATCGCCGCCTTTCACGACGAAGAGCTCGCGCGCTGGGTGGACTGGTTCACGCGGCTCTTCGAGCCGATCCTCATGGCGATCATCGGCGTCGTGATCGGCGCCATCGTCGTGCTCATGTACATGCCGATCTTCGAGCTCGCGGGCAGCCTGCAATGAGCGCGCTCGCCGAAGCGATCGCCGTCGACGACATCACCCGCGCGCGCGCCACGGCGACGGCGGCGCGCCGGCGCATCGTCGATGTGCTGGAAGAAACGCTGGCGCTCGAGCCCGATCGCTTCACCGCGCGCCTCGCCGCAACACTGCAGCTCGAGCGCCTCGACATGGCGGCGCTGCGCCGTGCCGCGCCGCAGTTCGATCTCCTCCCCTTCGCCGAATGCGCGCAGCGCGGCTGCGCGCTCCTGCGCGCAGACGACGGGCGGCTGCTGCTCGCGTTCGACGACCCCTTCTCCGCGGAGTTGCAGGCCTGGGCGGAGGAGCGCCTCGCGCATGCCTTCAGCTGGTCTCTCGTGCATCGCGGCGATCTCGTCGCCTTCCTCGCCGCGCACGAGGAATCACTGCGCGCGCTCGATGCGCTACAGGAGGAGGCGCCCGCGGGCCCCGCCGACAGCGGCCGCGTCGAGGACCTGTCGCTCAAGGCGATCGGGGACGAGTCGAGCGAGGTGGTGCGCCTCGTGCGCTCCACGCTGCGCGACGCCCTGATGATCGGGGCGAGCGACATCCACCTCGAGACGCTGCCTGCCGGCCTCGCGATCAAGTTCAGGATCGACGGCATCCTCTCGCAGGTGAAGCTCGTCCAGGACCCGCTGCAGGCCGAGCAGGCGATCGCGCGCGTGAAAGTGCTCGCCGAGCTCGACATTACCGAGCGCCGCGTGCCGCAGGATGGCCGCTTCAAGGCGCTCGAGCGCGGCCGGGCGGTCGACTTCCGCGTCTCCATCATGCCGAGCATCTATGGCGAGGATGCGGTGCTGCGCGTGCTCGACAAGCAGTCGCTCTACGAGACGACGCGCCAGACGCTCTCGCTCGACTCGCTCGGCTTCGATGCCGCCGACGTCAAGCGATTGCGGCGCCTGAGCCATGAGCCCTACGGCATGCTGCTCGTGACCGGCCCGACCGGATCAGGCAAGACCACCACGCTCTACGCGGCGATCAGCGAGATCAACAACGGGCAGGACAAGATCGTCACCATCGAGGACCCGGTCGAGTATCAGCTCGCCGGCGTGCTGCAGATTCCGGTGAACGAGAAGAAGGGCCTCAGCTTCGCGCGCGGCCTGCGCTCGATCCTGCGCCACGATCCGGACAAGATCATGGTGGGCGAGATCCGCGACCCGGAGACGGCGAACATCGCCGTGCAGTCCGCGCTGACCGGCCACCTCGTCTTCACCACCGTGCACGCGAACAACGTCTTCGACGTCATCGGCCGCTTCATGCACATGAACGTCGACCTCTACGGCTTCGTCTCGGCGCTGAACGCGATCCTTGCGCAGCGCCTCGTGCGCCTCGTTTGCCCGCATTGCGCGGAAGAAGAACAGCCCTCGGAGGAGCTGCTGCTCGAATCGGGCCTCACGAAACAGTCTGCTTCCGGCTTTCGTTTTCGTACGGGTAAAGGCTGCCGGGAGTGCCGTGGCTCGGGCTACAAGGGCCGAAAGGCGATCGCCGAGCTCATGATCCTGAACGATGAGCTGCGCGAGCTCATCACCTCGCGCGCCCCCGTGCGCAGCCTCAAGGACGCGGCGAGCCGCGCCGGCACGCGCCTGCTGCGCGATGCCGCGTTCCAGGCCGTGAAGGCGGGGGAAACGACGCTGGCGGAGATCAACCGTGTCACGTTTGTTTCCTGAGCGCCTTCTCGTCCGCCTCGCGCCCGCCGACGTTACGGTGGGGGCGAAGCGCTACGGCTGCGACCCCGCCTTCGGATCGCAGCCCTGGCACGGCGCCGTGGAAGCGCTGAAGGGCATCGCCTGGCCGCGCTCGCGCGTGACGGTGGTGCTCTCCAACCATTTCGTGCGCTATGCGCTCGTGCCCTGGAGCGCGGCGCTCGCGAGCGCGCAGGAAGAGCAGGCGTACCTGCGCCATCACTTCGCCAAGATCCACGGCGAGCGCGCGAAGAGCTGGCTGCTGCGCGCCAGCGAAGGCGCGCCGCGCGCCCCGCGGTTGGCGAGCGCCGTGGACGGCGAACTCGTCGCCGCCATCAAGGCGGCGTTCGCGAAAGGACGCGCCAAGCTCGTCTCCGTACAACCGTCGCTCATGCACGTCTTCAACGGCGCGCGCGCCACGCTGCCCGATGCCGGCGCCTGGCTCGTCATCGCCGAGGCCGAGCGTGCCTGCGTTGCGCTACATGCGCACGGCGGCTTCCGCTCGGTGCAGAACGCGAAGGGCGAATGGCGCACGCTTCTCGAGCGCGAGCGTTATCGCGTTGACAGCGAAATCCCGAGGCGCGTGCTGCTCGCGGGCGTTGAGGCGCCATCGAATGATCCATTCTGGCAATTCCGCATCACCACGACCTGAGGGGAGCAGAAAATGAAAGCGAATTCGCGCCAATCCTTGCTCGTCGCCGCCGCGCTCGCCGGCTGCGTGGCTGCCGCGCCCGCCCGGGCTGTGGACTGTGATGCCGCCAGCTCGCTGCGGCTCATCAATGGCAAGTTCCACACCATGGACAAGCAGGACACGGTCGCTTCCGCGGTATTGATCAAGAACGGCCGTTTCGTCGCTGTCGGCGCCGGCCAGGGAACCGACGATGCCGATTGCGCGCGCACCATTGATCTGCAGGGCCGCACCGTGGTGCCGGGCGTCATCGATGTGCACAACCACATTCTGCTGCTCGGCCTGCGTCCGGGCCGCGACACGCGCCTGGAGAACGCGAACTCCATCAAGGAGGCGCTCGCCACGCTCACCGCGCGCGCGAAAGAGGCGAAGCCCGGCGAGTGGATCACGTCCATTGGCGGCTTCAGCCGCAACCAGTTCTCCCCGGACGTGCGCTTTCCCAGCGCCGCGGAATTGACGCGCGCCGTACCGGACCATCCGGTGTTCATCATGGAAGGGTTCAGCGGTCCCGGTGCCGTCAACGAAAAGGGACGCAAGTTCCTGCGCGACAAAGGCATCCCGGTCAGCGAGGACGGCTTCGTGGACGGCGGCGCCCTCTTCGGCGCGACGCCCTGCACGATGGCGCTCTTTGAGCTGCGCCAGTTGCAGACGCGCGAATCGATGCTCCAGGGACTGCGCGACGCGATGCGCTACGCCGCCGGCATCGGCGTCACGACGCATCTCGATCAGGGCGGCTTCCCGGCAGTGGGAGACAACACCGACGGCTCCGCGCACTTCGACCGGTACCGGGCGCACGACTCCGTGCGAGCGCTCTTCCATCAGGGGGAGATGACGAACCGCATCTGGATCAATTTCCTGCACCTCGAAACCGATCCGCAGACGCCGGAGTTGATGGCGCGGCTGCTCAACGCGTGGAACGACTTCGGCGACAACATGGTGCACGTCGTCGGCATCGGCGAATTCACTGCCGGACCGTTTCTCGAGCCCGGCACGCCGCAATGGTTCCACGGCACGCGCCTCGTCGCCGATTCCCAATGGCGCAATGAAAACCACTCGCTGAATTTCCCGGCGCCGTTCCCGAGCGGGCCGGCGGATTGGAAAGTCATCATCGACGGCTGGCAGAAGGTCAATGACGACATGGTGCGGGACGGCTATCCCGACGGCATCACGAAGCTGCGCTGGGTGCTCGCGCACGTGCCGTTCATCGACGACGAGCATCTCACCCGCCTGAAAAACCTCGGCGGCGGGATCAATGTCCTCGGCGGCTGGCGCTGGCTGAGCGGCACAGCGACCCAGAACGGGCCGCAGTTCAGGAAGCTCGTCGCAAGCGGCATTCCGCTGGGCATGAGCTCCGACGGCATGCAGATCTCCGTCATGAGTCCCTGGATCAACCTCTACTACGTCGTCACGGGCAAGAACGCGCTCGGCCAAGTCATCAACGGCGATCAAACGCTCGACCGCAACCAGGCGATGCGCCTCTACACCGCCAACAACGGCTGGTTCCTGGAGGCCGAAGACAAGCTCGGCACGATCGAGGAAGGCAAGCTCGCCGATCTCGTCGTGATTAGCGGCGACTATTTCGACAGC
>Ga0075426_10000599_pt1 | contig 24923 bp, 27 predicted proteins | sample SoiMethybrSBSTD5_FD_75304 | JGI IMG/M metagenome (GOLD analysis project Ga0075426, IMG submission 75304) | Bulk soil microbial communities from a Populus tree surrounding site in Tennessee, USA - Soil MetaG P. TD hybrid SBSTD5 | ecosystem: Environmental > Terrestrial > Soil > Tree plantation...
GATTGTGTGACAAGAATTGCCGCAGCGCGCCAATGAGCTCTGGAGCTTAACCAGGAATCACTCCCATCACGGCTGAAGCCGCTATTTCTTCCAGCTTATTCGGCCCTGAAGGTGGGCCATGATACAACCCTGAGTCTTGCCGCGCGGGCCGAACGGATTTATCTGCCGCGGGAGTACCAGATGGAACCGGGAGTATTCCAGTTCAGCCCTTCGCCCCAGACGGCTTGGGTGCGGCCCAGATCGTCAATCGCCATCTGAAAATAATCTCCGAAGGGAAAACTGAAGCCGGCAGGAAAGATGTAACTGTAGCCGGCCACGTAGGAGGAGAGCCTGGATTCGCCCGACCAGGAGGCGCCACCGTTGGTGGAACTGCGGTAGAAGGTATTCCAATAGGGGCTGTTGCGGGTATCCATCCAGGCGATGCGCACATCGCCCGTGGTGCCGGCGACCATGGCTGGGAAGCAGTGCTCAGTGCCTTGCGCAGCGGAGGAAACGTCCTGGCGGGCGGACCAGGATAGGCCTCCGGTGGTGGAGGTAGCGAAATAAATCCGCTCGGGACCGTGGTCCACGCGACCCGCGTTCCACAATGCGTAGAGAGTTCCACCGGCGTCGGAACTGATGGTCATCTGCGCTCCCAGAAAAGCCCAGCCACATTGGTAAGCAGAACAATCCGGAGGAGAAGAAGAAGCGTCCAGCAGACCGGTCTGCCAAGTGGCCCCGCCATCGCTGGATTTGCTGACATAGAGGTTTACCGGGCCTTTGGCGCCGCCATTCTGGGTGTAGCCGGCCCAGGCGAAATAGATGTTGCCCCCTAGATCAATCGTAGCGCCGCCGGCCAAGGACCAGCCGAGCTTGGCATTGGCATTGACGTTGACCGAGGTGAAGGTCCGACCGCCGTCGTGTGAAGCTGAAACCCAGATCTTCTGCGCATGGTTGTACCCGACATAGACGTCGCCGCCGCGCACCGCCAAGACATCTTTGTCCACGCCGTTGCTGATGCTGTTCGCAATGACCACCGTCCAATGCTGGCCGAAATCGGTTGAGCGGGCCACCACGGCGTTGCTCTTAGAATTCTGCAGCCAGGACGCATAGACCGTGCTCCGGTCCAGGGGATCCACGGCAATCTGTGCGTCATACTGGCCGTTGCCGGGCGGGGCGATCATGCGGGGCGCCGACCAACTCAGGCCGCGGTCGCTGCTCACCTGCAGAACCAGGGTCGGGCTGGGGCAGGTAGGACATCCGGGAACAATGCCGTACTGGGGGTAGAGCAAGTAAACATGGCCAACGCCATCGGCGGCGGTTGCCGGCTCCCATTGATCGCCGACGGTATATCCGAGCCGCTCCTGGGGAGTGAAGTTGGCGGCCGCGCGTGCCGACGTGCCGGCCAGCAGCAATCCAGCCATTATCAGTAAAACCCGCGACTTGTTGTAAATTCCCACGATCAATGCTGGCTGGCGAGCCTCGAAAGGCGGGCTTTTACGCGCCAGTTCCGCTTGAAACTATACCAGTGTTGCCGACGGACATACACGGGAAAACGGCCGAAATGGGCATTTCCAGGGCGGGAACGGGACGTAGAAACAGCTAAATGGCTCGCCCAAACGTGCATGTCCGCCCGGTGAAGGCCTTCTATTTCTGGCACCGCGGGCAATAGTGGCTGCTGCGGCCAGCGATGACCACGCGCTTGACGGGGGTGGAGCACACCAAGCACGGTTCGCCTTCGCGGCCGTATACCCGGTGTTGAAATTGAAAGAAGCCGGGCTCGCCTTGGGCATTGACGTAATCGGAAACAGAGGAGCCGCCGGCGGCAATGGCCTGGTTGAGCACCTGCTGGATAGAGTCGTAGAGGCGGCGCAGCTGGTCGCGGCTAAGCGAGGCGGCGCGGCGGCGGGGGCGCACGCCGGCGCGGAACAGCGACTCATCGGCGTAGATGTTGCCAACGCCGCGCAGCAGTTTCTGGTTCAGCAAAGCGCTCTTGATCGGCGTTTTGCGCCCGCGGAACAGGTTGGCGAAGATTTCAAAGCCGACGTCCAGAGGCTCCACGCCGGCAGTCTCAAAGCCGTTGCGGGTGTGGACCGCCAAGCGCCCAAAACGCCGCGGGTCCACGAAGCGCAGTTCCCTTCCAGAAGCGAGTTGGGCGACCAGATGCGTGTGTTTCTCGACTTCCTGGTCAGGTTTCGAGACCAGCAACTGGCCGGTCATGCCGAGGTGGACGATGAACTGCGCGGTATCTTTTTTCGGCGACGTCTTGCTGGTGCCCCGGCGAACCTTCGGCCGCCCCGCATGGGCCCGGTCCAGTTCAATGACGATGTGCTTGCCCATGCGGCGTACGGCAGCGATGCGGGCATGGCGCAGCGTGCGCTCGATTACCAGAGCGGGTGACTTCAGCGGTTCTGGCTTGGAGCCCAGCCATACCGATTCGATGGTATCTCCCACCACGGTCTGCGCCAGGCCACGCACTACAGTTTCGACTTCGGGGAGTTCAGGCATAAAACTCAGTGGGCAGTGGTCAGTTGCCAGTGTACTGCGCCTTCGGCTATCGGTTCTCGGCTGTCGGCAGTTTCGGGCGAGAGCCGTATGACCGAAGGCGGCGAGCGGTTCGCCGTCGACCGTCGTCCTGCTGTTTGGTATGATTGCATGTACACACCCTGCACGCCGAACCCCTGTAATTTGCAATGTACGACTTGAACACGGCAAGGAGTGTGTGCGCCGAAGGATGTGGCGCGGGCGCCCCTTCGAGAGGCCCACGCCCGCGAAATCCTGCAGGGAGTTCATGTGAAGCAGAGCCGGACCGCAGTGGTGGTAGGCGCGCAATGGGGCGACGAAGGCAAAGGCAAGATTGTTGACGTCCTCTCCGACCATTATTCCGTAGTAGCCCGCTACGCCGGCGGCCATAACGCCGGGCACACCGTCATCATCCATGGCAAGAAATTCGTACTGCAGTTAGTGCCCTGCGGCGTGCTGCGTCCCGGCTGCCGCGGCGTGATCGGCAACGGAGTGGTGCTGGATCCGATCGCCTTTCTCAAAGAAGTAGCGGGGCTGCGGCAAGCAGGCGTGAAAGTGGACGGCAATCTGTTTGTGAGCAACCGCGCCCACGTGATCCTGCCATACCACCGCATGATCGAGTTGGCGGCGGAAAATGCTCCTGGACGGGTGAAGATCGGCACGACCTCGCGCGGCATCGGGCCCGCTTACGAGGACAAAATGGGCCGGCGCGGCCTGCGGGTGGCCGACCTGCTGGACGCCACGCTGCTGCGCACCCACATCGAGAACGCCTGCCGCGAGAAGAACATGATCGCGCACGCGCTGTTCAACTCCGAGCCACTGGATTCGGACAAGATGTACGAAGAGTACGCGCGGGCTGCCGAGCAGGTGGCGCCGTTTGTAGCCGACACTGCGGCGCTGCTCAACCAGGCGCTGGCGGCGGGTGAGTCCATCTTGTTTGAAGGCGCCCAGGGCACGATGCTCGACATTGACCATGGCACCTATCCTTTCGTGACTTCCTCCAGCGCCACTTCCGGAGGCGCGGTGACGGGCACGGGCGTGGGGCCAACTGCGATTGATATGGTCGTCGGAGTTACCAAGGCTTACTGCACGCGTGTGGGCGAAGGTCCGTTTCCCAGCGAGATTCACGAGCCGGTAGCCGATCAGCTGCGGGCCCGCGGCAACGAATATGGCGCTGTTACGGGGCGCCCGCGCCGCTGCGGCTGGATTGACCTGCCACTGCTGCGTTATGCGGTGATGATCAACGGCATCTCCTGGCTGGTGGTGACTAAGCTTGACGTTCTGGATGAGCTGGCAGAAATCCCGGTGTGCGTCGGTTACAAAGTGAACGGGAAGAAGGTGTCAGAAATTCCGGCGCACGCCAGCGGCTACGATCGCATAGAAGGCGTTTACGAAACTCTGCCGGGATGGCGCAAATCCACGCAAGGCATCACCAACCTGGAAAAGCTGCCAACCAAGGCACGCGACTACCTGGCCTTCCTGGAGAAGCAGACGGGAGCACGGATTGGGATGATTTCCACCGGGCCGGAGCGCGACCAGACAATGTTTGTGGAGGAATTTGCACGGCTGGTGGGAATGGACGCAGCCGGGGGCGGGGAGCGAGCAAAACGCCGGGTGCCAGCACGGGCCTGAGTTGCACTGGGTGCAACGGCATTGGTAATCTCACACTCGGACTACCAACTACCATGCTGGTTCTCATCGTCCACTTCACCGTCAAGCCCGGCGCCGAAAAGCAGACATTGGAAATCATGCGCAAGATGGAAGAGCACACTCGCGGAGAGCCAGGGAACCGCATGTATGTGGGCCAGCAGTCCACGGAAAATCCGCGCAAATTCTGCTTCTACGAGCAGTACGCGGACCAGGCGGCGCTGGACGCACACCGCGCGGCGCCCTACTTCAAGCAGTATGTCACCGAGCGCCTGGGGCCACTGATCGAGAACATCACCCGGGAATTCTTCCGGCCGGCAGAAGAAATTTAGCTTTCCACAGTGTCCTAGCGTGTTGGGCCTCGTCTGTGTCTTAGTGGCAAGCGTGCCTGCGCGCGCGTAGAATTACGCCGATCCAGGCCCGGAAGAACCCTCAACTTACATCACTTTAAGGAGCCAACCATGCCTTCGAAAACTCCAGCCATTCCGGAAGGATTTCACTCCGTCACGCCGCACATCACCCTGCGCAATGCCGCGCAAGCAATCGATTTTTACAAGCAAGCCTTTGGGGCGGAAGAGCTTGGGCGCAGCCTGACGCCCGATGGGAAGGTCATGCACGCCGCAATCCGCATCGGGGATTCTCTGATCATGATGAATGACGAATTTCCCGGCATGGGCTGCGCTTCATCCGAAACGCTGGGCGGCACCAACATCACTCTCCATATCCAGACCGAGGATGTGGACAGCCTGTTCGATCGCGCAGTCAAGGCCGGTGCCAAGGCCACCATGCCGGTAGCCAACCAGTTCTGGGGCGATCGCTATGGGCAGGTGGTGGATCCATTCGGCCAGCGCTGGAGCCTGGCCACGCGAGTCGAACAACTGACGCCAGAGGAAGTGGAATCACGCGCCAAGGCTTTCTTCGCCAAGGCGGGCTAGCTCGGTTTTCAAGCAACCAGGGCGCACTCCAGCCAAGCCGGATGTGCGCCCATTTTTTTCAGCTCACTTTCGCCTATTGTGCAGGGCGCGTATGCTGTGACGGATTACGTGCGGGAGGGGTGCTTATGCCTAGACTCAAAGCCCACAACATCAACATGAACTATGAGCAGCAAGGAGCCGGCGAACCCCTCATTCTCATTCCCTATCTGAGCGCCGACCACGCCTGTTACGCGTTCCAGGTGGCAGAGTACGCTAAGCACTTTACCTGCATTTCTCTCGACCTCCGCGGGACAGGTGAAACGGACAAGCCCGCGGGGCTCTGGTCCACCGAACTGCTTGCCGACGATGTTGCCGCATTCATGCAGGCCGCGGGCATCCAGAAGGCCCATGTCTCCGGGATGTCTCTCGGATCCGCAATTGGCATATGGCTGGCAGCCAAGCATCCCGACAAGGTTAAATCCTTGTCGCTGCATAGTAGTTGGCCCAAGACGGACGCCTTCGTGAAGACCGTCGTGGAAGGCTGGCAGGTAATGGCTCAAGCCCTGCAGAGTGTACCCGAGATGGTCATTCGCGGAATCTTCCCCTGGTGCTTCACGCCCGAACTATATGCCGCCAAGCCGGATTACATTCAGTCCCTGGCGGACTTTGTTCGCAGCCGGCCGGAACAACCGCTCGCCGCTTTCATCCAGCAGTCGAATGCAGTGATTGCCCATGACGCGACGGAGCAATTGGATCGAATCTCGGCGCCTACTCTAATCACCTTTGGACGGGCCGACATGGTGACCTCCACTCGTTTTGCGGATCAGATGAATCGTGCTATTCGCGGTTCGGAGCTGCTGATTTTTGAAGGGTGCGCGCACGCCGCGCTCTATGAGAGGACGGAGGAGTTCAACCAGAAAACCTTACGATTCCTGCAGCGGCACGCGGCAGCAGGCGCCGCCGCATAGCTCGCCGAATCTGCTGCCTCATAGAAATTGATCAGGAGCTCTTTTTCTTGTCCACGATCAGCACGCCGGATGAGGCGTAGTTCTCTTTCGAAACCTCGACGAAGGAGATGCTGATGGCCTCGCGCGAGGCGCCGGCGTCTTCCACCAGCACTTCGGTGATGCGTTGCGCCACCCGGCGCTTCTGTTCGAGCGTGCGTCCTTCCAGCATTGTGATTTGCACTTGGGGCATAGAATCGGTTCTCAGTTCTCAATGGCCAGTTCTCAGCGAAAGACTGGCTACCCGCTACTGCAACTCGTATCCGGCAAAAAAATAGCTGAGCTCGAAACGGGCGGTATCCTCCGCATCGGAACCGTGTACGGCATTGCGCTCAATGCTCTCCGCCCATTTCTTGCGGACGGTGCCTTCCTTTGCGTTGGCCGGATTGGTAGCGCCCATGATCTCGCGCCACTCGGCAATGGCATTTTCCTTCTCCAGCGCGATCACAAGGATGGGGCCCTCCGACATGAACTTGGTCAGCGATTCATAAAAGGGCTTGCCTGCGTGCACAGCGTAGAAGCCTTCCGCCTGCTGGGGAGTAATGTGCAGCATTTTGGCGCTGAGAATTCTGAAACCACGGCGCTCAAGGGTGCCGATAATGTCCCCCATGGCACCGCGGGCGACCGCGTCGGGCTTGATGATGGCAAGAGTGCGTTGAAGAGTTTTCATGCGTTCGTAGCTCGTCCCTCGTGGAGTCTTGGCTGTTAGCTTTTAGCTGTTAGCCCTTACGGAGTACTGGGTAGTAGGCACTTGGCAACTGCCACTCACACCGGCACCGATTTTCGCATCGCCTCGATCACAGTATCCCCGATCACCGCCGGCGACTTGGCCACGCGAATACCGGCGGCTTCCAGGGCGCGGATTTTTTCCGCGGCGGTGCCGTGCCCGCCGGAAATGATGGCACCAGCGTGACCCATGCGTCGGCCCGGAGGCGCGGTTTGCCCGGCGATGAACGAAACTACCGGCTTGCGCACGCGCGCCTTGATGTACTCGGCCGCGGTCTCTTCGGCATTGCCGCCGATTTCGCCGATCATGACGATGGCTTCGGTCTGGGGGTCTTTCTCGAAAAGCTCCAGCGCGTCCACGAAGTTTGTGCCGATGATGGGATCGCCGCCGATACCAATGGCGGTGGATTGCCCGATGCCCCGCCTCGTAAGCTGGTGCACGGCTTCGTAGGTCAGCGTGCCGGAGCGCGATACGATGCCCACGTTGCCTTCCTTGTGAATGTGTCCCGGCATAATGCCGATTTTGCACTTGCCGGGCGAAATGATGCCTGGGCAATTGGGCCCGATCAAGCGCGAACGCCGGTCCTGCAGGAACTCCCAGGCGCGCACCATGTCGAGCGTGGGAATGCCCTCGGTGATGCAGACGATGAGTTCGATCTCAGCATCGGCGGCCTCCATGATGGCGTCGGCAGCGAACGGCGGCGGCACAAAGATGACCGAGGCGTCGGCCCCGGTCGCGTCCACCGCCTGCTGCACGGTATTAAACACCGGCCAACCCTCATGCGTGGTGCCGCCCTTGCCTGGCGTTACCCCGCCTACGATTTTGGTGCCGTACTCGGCGCACGTTTTGGCGTGGAAGGTGCCTTCCTTGCCCGTGAGTCCCTGAACGATTACCCGCGTGCTGTTATTGACCAGAATGCTCATGATTCCCTTATGGCGCCGGCTTGGCCGGCTATCGCGAGGTCATGTGGCCCCCGCTACTACTGAGACAGAGCTACGCCCCTGCCGCTGCTACCACCTTTTCCGCCGCATCCTTCATGGTGTCTGCCACGATGAAGTTGATGCCCGATTCCTTCAGGATCTCGCGCCCCTTCTCCACGTTAGTGCCTTCCAGGCGGAGGACGATCGGAAGCTGAATGTTGGTCTTGCGGGCCGCCTCGACCAGACCGTTGGCCAGCGTATCCACTCGCAGGATGCCGCCAAAAATGTTGATCAGCACCGCGCGCACATTCTTATCCATCAGCAGGATTTCAAAGGCGTGCGTGACTTGCTCAGCATTGGCGCCGCCGCCCACATCCAGGAAGTTGGCAGGCATGCCGCCGGCATACTTGATGATGTCCATGGTGGCCATGGCCAGACCGGCGCCATTCACCATGCAGCCAACATTGCCGTCCAGCTTTATGTAGTTGAGCGCGTACTTGGAGGCTTCCACTTCCAGCGGATCTTCCTCGGTGGCGTCGCGCAGTTCCTTGATGTCCTTGTGGCGGAACAGGGCGTTGTCATCGAAATTAATCTTGGCGTCGAGCGCGAACAGGCGGCCATCCCTGGTGGTGATGAACGGGTTGATTTCCATCAATGAGGCGTCAGTTTCCTCGAAGGCCCGGTAGAGGCTGGTCATGAATTGGCTGGCTTGGCCGATCAGTTGCGGTGCCAGCCCCAGGCCGAATGCCAGCTTGCGCGCCTGGAATGCGAGGAGGCCGGTGCCGGGGTCAACGTATTCCTTGATGATGGCATCGGGATTCTCCGCCGCCACCTGCTCGATTTCCATGCCGCCGGCGGCGGATGCCATGAACACCGGCCGCGCCGCGGCGCGGTCGAGCACGATTCCCAAATAGAGCTCGCGTTCGATGGGCAGCGTTTCCTCGATGAGCAGGCGATGAACTTCCTTGCCCTCGGGCCCGGTCTGGTGGGTGACCAGCTTCATGCCCAACATTCGGCCGGCGATCTCCGCCGCTTCAGCGGCGGACTTGGCAATCTTCACGCCGCCGCCCTTGCCGCGCCCCCCGGCGTGAATTTGCGCCTTGACCACTACGCCCTGAGCGCCCTGCTCGAACAGCTTCTGCGCGGCGGATTCCGCCTGCTCGCGCGTAGTAGCCACCTCGCCGCGGGGCACAGCTACGCCGTAGCGGGCGAGAATTCCCTTGGCCTGATACTCGTGGATTTTCATAAAGAGAGGCTTGCCTGCGCACTCTGACCTCACGCAGCAAACTTTTGATTGTATCAGGAGGAAGTGGTCAGGGGGCAGCTCTGGGGCGTGCGAGGTTTGTGCGATGATTGTTCCGAAGTGGCAATTGGGATTGGCAACTGACAACCACACTCACTGACGCGCTCCACCGCATCGCCAACCACCGCGAGTCGCTGGCCCGCGAGGAGGCGCGCGCGGTCATGTCGGAAATTCTCTCTGGCGGCTGCAGCGATGCGCAGATCGCGGCCCTGCTGGTCGCTCTGCACATGAAGGGTGAAACCGTAGAGGAGATTGTCGGATTCGCTGAGGCCATACGAGCCGCCGCCTCCCCCCTGCCCCTCAGCCGCGACTCCGCGCTGGACGTGAGCGGTACCGAGCGCGATGCCCTGGTGGATACCTGCGGCACCGGGGGAGATACCAGCGGTACCTTCAATGTTTCTACGGCCACAGCGCTGGTGGTAGCCGGCGCCGGTGTGCGCGTGGCCAAGCACGGCAATCGCAGCGTGACTTCCAAGTGCGGCTCTGCTGACGTGATGGAAGCGCTGGGGGTGAACATTTCCCTGCCGGCGGCGCGCATTGCCGCCTGCCTGGAGCAGGTGGGCATCGCCTTTCTGTTCGCGCCCGCCATGCACTCGGCCATGAAATACGTGCAGCCCGCGCGCCGCGAGTTGCGCCTGCGCACGGTATTCAACTTGCTAGGGCCGCTTACCAATCCGGCTTCGGCGTCGGCCCAGGTGGTAGGCGTTTACTCGGCCGACCTGGTGGAGAAACTGGCGGAAGCACTTAGCATGCTGGGGGTGCATCGCGCCCTCGTGGTCCACGGCGACGACGGCCTGGACGAAATCACCATCACTGGCCCGACCCGCGTGGCCGAAGTGCGCGAAGGCAGCGTGCGTACCTATGAAGTGACGCCGGAGGAGTTCGGGTTTTCGCGCGCCAGCCTGCAGGCCATCTCCGGGGGCGATGCCTCAGACAACGCCGCCATCATTCGCGAAATTCTGGACGGCAAGAAATCCGCTTGCCGGGATGTGGTGCTGCTCAACGCCGCCGCTGCGCTGGTGGCCGCAGCTTGCGCCGACCACATCCGCGACGCTGTACCCCTGGCGGCGCAGTCGCTGGACTCCGGCAATGCGCGCCGCAAGCTCGACGCGATGGTGCGGTTTACGAATTCAGTAATCGGGAATTGACGAGATTGATGATTGGCAATTAAATCCTGCCAGCACCTCTCCGGGTTACCGATCCATGTGATTTTGCTGAATTTCCTGGATCCGTATCGGCGGTTCCATCCAATGCAGGGGTCCTTCGGTCGCTCTCCCTCGCAGGGCTCGGTCGCGCTTTCTCAGGATGACAGTGGGAAGGTAGCTTGTCCAAGAGATTGGACAATCGCAATCGTCAATCTTCCATTAAGTTAGTGGACGCGCGGCTTTTTGCCCGCTCGCGGCGGCGTGCTGCCGCCGGCCATCTGCTTCAGGCGCTCGATCTGCTCCAGGTGGCTGGGGCCGTGCTTTGCCATCATTTCCACGATCTCGGCCACGGTGACCTTGCGCTTGTGCTCGGGATGAAAGCCGCCCTTGTCCAGGTCGGCGGGCATGAGCCGCCGCAATACACGCAGGTTGGCGCGGCGCAGAAGCGAGTAGAGCGCAATCAGTTCCGGCGTGGTCGGCTCCATGTAGCCCAGCTTGGCAGCCCACGCGTCCTGGTCAATAGGCGCGAAGGTAGGCTCCTTGTCGGCGATGGCCTGGCGCAGGCGATAGCCGTACACCAGTTCCGAATCGGCCAGGTGAGCCAGGATTTCCTGCACCGACCACTTGTCTGGCGCGGGCTTGTATTGCAGCACCTTGGCAGGCAATCCCATAACCGCCCGCGCTACCTGTTCAGGGCTTTTCTCGGCAGCATCCAGCAGCTTCTTAAAATCCTGTGCGGTCATACAATCTAAGATTGTAGATTGATGGTTGACGATTGAAAACCGGGGCAGTTGGCGACGGAGAAGCTGGTTGTACCTATTGGTCCGCGCGGCGGTACACCCTGACGTAGTCCACCAGCATCTGCTGCGGGAATTGGGTGCTGTTATCCGGAGAACCGGGCCAGTCGCCTCCCACAGCGAAATTCAGCAATAGGAAGAACGGCTGGTCGAAAACCCACTTCGCACCTTTCGGCAGATCGGCAGGGGTGCGGATGGCATAGAGTTTGCGGTCCACGTAGAAGCGAATGCGGTTGGGCTCCCAGTCCACGGCAAACACGTGATAGTGGTCCGCGAAGCGCCCATGGCGCAAGGAAAACGGCGCGCCTATGCCTTTGTCGCCGGAGTAGCCGGGACCGTGAATGGTGCCGTGCACCACTGCCGGTTCGCGCCCGATGTTCTCCATAATGTCAATCTCGCCGCATTTCGGCCACTCAACCTGATCAATGTTGCTGCCCAGCATCCAGAATGCAGGCCACACGCCCTGCCCGCGGGGAATCTTGACACGCGCCTCAACACGGCCGTAGGCGACGGAGAACTTACCCAGGGTCTTCAGACGAGCGGAGGTGTAGCTGCGCGTAACTCCATCGGCCCCGGTGAAGTTTTGGCGGAGCGCGGTGATGACGAGATGGCCGTGCTCGATACGGGCGTTCTCCGGCCGGTCGGTGTAATACTCCAGCTCGTGATTGCCCCAGCCCCCGCCGCCGGCTTCAAGAGTCCACTTGGCAGGGTCGGGGCTGGAACCATCGGGCTGGTTAAATTCATCGCTCCACGCCAGCGCCCAGCGTCCGGCAGGCATGGGCGGGATTTGTGCCCACGCCGTTGAAGAGAGCAGGAGGACAAGAAAGGCGAGGACCGTATTGCCAAGATGTCTCATGGGTATTGATGATTGAAGATTGCGTTGATCAGCGCTCAGCACTACACTCAGCCGTCAGCAAACCCTAAGCTACACGAGCGCTGTCGTCCTGCAATCTTCAATCTACATTCTTCAGTCGTCACTTAACCGGAACTTTTTCCATCCACTGCGCCACCTCAACGTCCCAGCCCAGAGCCTGAGTCATCGCCTGGCGAAGGGCGGTAGCAGCCGCGGGCTCGCCGTGGACGAGATAAGTGACGTCCGGTTTTTGCGGAAAGGTGCGCAACCATTGCAGGAGTTCAGGAGTGTCCGCGTGATCGCTGAACTGCTCCAGGGCCGCCACCTGAGCGCGGATAGAGACCACCTGCCCGAAGATTTTAACTTCCTTGGCACCGCTCTTGATGGTAGCGCCGCGCGTGCCCGGCGCCTGGAAGCCAATAAACAGAATCAGATTGCGCGGATCGGGCAAGCGCTGCGCGAGGTGGTGCAGGATGCGGCCGCCCGTGGCCATGCCGCTGGAGGAAACGATAATAGCGGGGAACCGCAGCTCGTTAATTTTCTTCGACTGCTCGGCAGTGGAATCGAAGTAGAAGTCTGGCCACTGAAGCGGCGAACCATAGTGGCCGATCAGGCGCTTGGCTTCTTCGCTGTACTCATCTTTGTACTTGAGGAAAACTTCCACCGCGCTGATGGCCATGGGACTATCAGCGTGCACGGGCACGCGCGGAATCTGCCCCGACTCCATAAGCTCCTTGAGCATGAAGAGGAATTTCTGAGTGCGCTCCACGGCAAAGGCGGGAACCACGACGGAGCCGCCGCGCTGCACGGTCTGGCGAATCAGTTCGGCCAGCTGGGGACGGGGATCGGCATCCGGGTGCGACCGATTGCCATAGGTGGATTCCATGACCACTACGTCCGCAACTTCGCCTTCAGTGGGTCCGGAGTGCACCACCTTGCCGGGCGCGATGTTCTGGTCGCGTACGCGCCCGATGTCACCCGTGAAGAGCAGGCGCCGCGATCGCTCATTGAGCTTGAGCACGACTTCAGCCATGGCGGCGCCCAGGATGTGCGCCGAGCGCACGAAACGGAAGGAAAGCTCAGGGCAGACCTGCACCGTCGTTCCATCCTGAACCGGCTGGAAATATTGCAGGCAACTCTGCGCTTCTTCGGCGGTATAGAGCGGCAATGCGGGTGCGTGCTTGGAGGTCTTATGCTGGTTGTGGAATTCGGCGTCTTCTTCCTGCAGGTGGCCGGAATCGGGCAGCAGGATTCGGCACAGGTCTATGGTGGGGGGCGTAGCGTAAATGGCGCCGCGAAACCCTTCCTTGACCAGGCGCGGGATCCACCCGGAATGATCGAGGTGGGCGTGGGTCAGAATAACGGCGTTGATTTGGCGCGCCGGCACAGGCGTGTCTTTCCAATTGCGCTCCCGCCATTCTTTCTGACCCTGAAACAGGCCACAGTCCACCAGAACACGGAATCCGTCGTTACCGCCATTGGAAGAAATGCTGATCAGATGCTTGGAGCCGGTCACTACTCCGGCGGCGCCGAGAAACTGAATGTAGCTCACGCATGTCCTTTCTGCAGACATCTGAATTGTACATTTGCCGAAGCACTGCGGAACCGTCACGAAAGCCTTCAGTGACAAAGGGGTGCCACGGGCTATGGCGATGGTGGGGGGACCGTAATCTTCAGCAAGTTGTTGTTGGGATCGCTTTCCGGCACGCTGCCGTCATTGACGGTGACCTCAGCGGGTGCCGCCGGAATTCGGATGCGAACCACGGCTGTCCCTTTCGCCGGAACTTCTACCGGCTTCGACATTTCACCCTGCGCCGCCCGGGCGGTGACTGGGACCTGGGCGCGGACGTCGCCCGAATTTTTCACCGTGACGGTCACGACGTATTCGCCGGCCAGCAACTTACGCGGATAGGCGGATTCCACCTGGAAATCGGGCAAACCCCGGTCGCGGTACACCCAATCGTCGAAAAACCACTCCAGAGTCTGCTTGGTTTGCGCCTGCAGAAGCCGCTGCATGTAGGAAGGCTCTTTGTCCTGATCAGCACGATAGGACTGGAGCGCGCGCTGCAACGCCTGATTGCCTAGCATATCGCGCAGCATCCACCAAACGTACATGGCCTTAGTGTGATAGAAAACGTCGTCGTTGGCATTAACCAGCGATTGGCTTGCGGCTTCCGGCGGCGCAGGCTGCCCTTTGGCCGCTGCCTCATCCACCGGTTGCTCCGCCTGGATCAAAGGCGGCAGTTGCCCGGTCATGTATTCCACGGCGGCTTCCCGTCCGTCCTGCTGCTCGCGTTCTACCGCCTGGAGGAAGTGGGCCACACCCTCGTAAATCCAGGGGCGTTGCGAAACCAGGGAGGCGTGCGCCAACTGGTGCACCATCTGGAGTTGCAACGGCTTTGCATCTTCGGCGTTGAGGGGCGTAAAGAACACGCCACCGCTTTCGAAGGAGGCTGCCTGGGCGTTAGTCAAATCAACTACCCTCACTTTTTCATGGGGCGGGCCCAGCCAGCGGGCTACAAAGGGCGCCAACTTCTGGACGGTAGAGGCATAGGTTTCTGCCGCGGCCTCGTGTTCCGGAATGTGATACACGCCGACGAGCGGCTGTTCAAGAGGCGTGAGATTGCCGATGACGAAGGTGGGCACGGTCAATCCAAGCGGCGCGAAGCTGTAAGGCGTACAACCTGTAATTCCCTGCCCTTCCTCGCTGGGAGCGGTGCGTCCGATGCCCTCGACCTGACCGTTGGCCACCACGGTGAGCGGGGCTTCGTCGTTGATCCAGCAGAAGTTCACCTTCAGGCTGGATGCGGCGGAGCGCGCCTTCCAATCGCCTAGCGCCTGAAAAAGCGCGTTGCCGCTGGAAAGGCTGGCTGCCTCCAGTTCCACCGGGTACCAAGCCACGAATCCGATGCCTCGCACGGCCGTAAAGGAGGAGCTGATCTGGTCCCAATCACTGTGCGAAGCCACGGTGGCGGGCGTGCCGATGCGGGTGAGGCGGGTAGCGTCGGCAGAGATGTTGCCGGAATAGCCGACCTCGATTTCCACGGTGCCGCGGGGAGGGACTGCCGCGGGCAAGGTAATGATGGCTTCGGTGACGCTGCCAGTATGGTCAATGTCCGAGGTGTAGGGCTGGCTGACAAACTGAACCGGCTTGCCGGCGACCTGGACGAGGCGCCAAGCCAGGCTGGAGGAAATCTGCATGGCGGCCACGGTCTGGGGCTGGGCGGAATCGTTGCGCAGGGTAACTTTGCCGCGCGCGGCCAGTGCTTGCCCGGCGGGATCCACGCGCAGTTCCAGATCGTAGTTGGTGAAGGTGAAGGCTCCTCGATCCAGCGCAGCAAAGCACGTGGAAGTGCCGGCGAGCACGAAAAGGACGAGAACGCGGAACAGATTCATTCGGGTTGAGAGGATTGCGTTCGGGGCGGGCTATTCCGGTTCACTCGGCTGGCAGCCATGTTCGCCCGCCGGCGCTGCCGGGCAATTTCATAAAGAACTACGGCCGTGGCCACCGATACGTTCAGGGATGGCACTTTGCCCAACATGGGTATGGACACCAGGAAATCGCATTTCTTGCGCACCAGTTCATGCAGGCCTTTGCCTTCGGCGCCCAGCACCAGCGCGCAATCCATGTTGTAGTCGAGCGCATCGTAGGGCTGAGGGCCGCGCTCGTCCAGGCCCACCGTCCATATATTCCGGCTCTTGAGCTCCTCCAGGGTACGAGCCACGTTGGTGATTTTGGCGATGGGCACATGCTCCACGGCGCCGGCGGAGGCCTTCGCCACAGTGGCGGTCACGCCGGCCGCACGCCGTTCTGGAATCAGCACGCCGTCGGCGCCGGCGCCATCAGCGGTGCGGATAATAGCACCGAGGTTGTGGGGATCTTCCACGCCATCCAGCACCACGATCAGCGCGTGTTCGCCGCGCTTGCCGGAAAGAATATCGTCCAGTTCGGCGTAGGTCTTGGCGGAAGTAACCGCCGCCACACCCTGGTGAGAAGCGGTGCCGGTCAGGCGGTCAATATCCTGCCGGGGTACGAAGCGCACAGCGACGCCCAGGCGGCGGCACTCGTCAATGATGTTCTGCACACGATGGTCGTGGCGCTCGCGGGCCACGCCAACGTATTCAAAGCCGCGGCCGCGTGACTTCAAAGCCTCGCCCACCGCATTGATGCCGAAGATGACGTCCACTGCTAACAGTGTATCGCCTGCCGCGAGTTGCCGCCGATTGTGGGCCGACCGGCGCTGCCAGACACGTTTTCCTCATCTCACTAGAGGTGGAAACAAAATCCGACACACGGGATGCAAGCACCATGGCGGTTCCGCGCTCCCACATCAGCTTGGTTCTGAATTCGAGGTCAGGCCTGAAGTCCGCAAAAAGCGACGTGGGCAGCTGGTTGCGGGACAGCCTGGCCAGGAACGGCGTGGATGCCCGGATTCTGGTAGCCGAGCAGGGCGGTCAAGTCCAGGAACTGGCCCGCCACGCCATCCAAGACCATAGCGACATGGTGATTGCCGCAGGCGGTGACGGCACGGTAAGCGCGGTGGCCGCCCAACTGGTGGGCACCGACATTCCAATGGGCGTGCTGCCTCTGGGCACGCTGAACCACTTCGCCAGGCAACTTGGCACACCCACCGATAGGGAGGCAGCCATACGCACGCTGCTGGCGGGAGAAGTCGGGCGCGTGGACGTGGGGGAGGTGAACGGCCGCGTGTTCGTTAACAACTCCAGCCTTGGGATTTATCCCTGGCTTGTAGCGGAGCGCGAGGAGGGGCAACAAAAGGGGCAAAGCAAATGGACGGCTTCTGCCCAGGCCGCCCTTAGCGTGCTGCGCCGCTATCCTTTCCTGGATGTCACACTGACCGTGGATGGGCGCGAACTGCGCTACCGCACCCCCTTGGTTTTTATCGGCAATAACAGGTACTCCATGGAGGCGTTCCGAATCGGGGCGCGCGAAAGCCTGACTGGCGGCGAGCTGTGCCTTTTTGTAGCCACCCGCGGCCGCCGGCAGGATCTGCTGAAGCTTGCGCTGGGGATGCTGCTGGGAAGGGCTTCAAAGGCTTGCGAACTGCAAACGGCCGCCGCCCGTGACCTGCGCATCCAAACCCGGCGCAAGCGGGTGCGCGTGGCGCTCGACGGCGAGGTGACGTGGATGGAAAACCCGCTGCACTACCGCAGTCGACCGGGCGCCTTGCAGGTGATTGTCCCGGCAGGCGAGGCCCGGGCGGCTTAAGATGCGCAGTGTGGCCCATATTTCGGACCTGCATTTCGGACGCGTGGACCGCGAGGTACTTCGCGGCTTGCGGGAAGAACTGGCAAGCACGCGTCCCGATCTGATCGTGGTCTCCGGCGACCTCACGCAGCGCGCTCGCGTTCATGAATTCCAGGCAGCACGGGAATTTCTGGATTCGCTGCCTGGACCGCAGATCGTGGTTCCCGGCAATCATGACCTCTCGCCTCTCTATAGCTTCGCCCGCTGGCGCACGCCCTTAGCGCGCTACCTGCGACACATTACCGCCGATCTGCAGCCGTTTTATGCCGATGAAGAAATTGCGGCAATCGGTATCAACACGGCCCGAGCCACGATGGTCAAAGGCGGGCGTATTAACCGGCAGCAGGTGATCCGTGCCTGCGAGCGGCTCAGCGGCGCACCTCCGCAGGGCACGCGCATCATCGTGACCCACCATCCCTTCGACCTTCCCTTGAACGGGGAGGGCGCGATTGTGGGCCGCGCACGCATGGCGATGGCGGGATTCGCGCTCTGCCGCGTGGACCTGTTCCTTTCCGGGCACCTGCACGTCAGCCATACGGGGCCTACGGCCACGCGCTACCAGATCAGCGGTTACTCGGCTTTGATCGTGGAAGCGGGCACGGCGGTGTCCACTCGCGTGCGGGGCGAATTCAACTCCTGGAACCTGCTCCAGATCAAACCCGGAGGCGTGGTCATCCGACGCTTCACTTGGGACGGCGGTCAAGCGCGTTTTGGCGTGACGCAAACGGACAGCTACCGGCGCGGCCCGGAGGGCTGGGCGACGGGGGAAACAACGGCACCCGTTCCTGAACGACGGATCGCGACGTAGGCACCTCGGTGCTAAGCCCCTCGGCTTCTTACTCCCCTGCTCCCCGGCAGCTATACTTCCGGAGTCTTGCCCCATAATCCCAACACTCCCGAATCACCCATCCGACGATCCGGCCCAAAATTGGGAGCGCTGCTGATCGGCAGCCTCGCCTTTTCCGTGCTGGCGTTGTTGTTCTTCTCCTGGCTAACACGACAGGTGTTTGAAGGCGAGCTGACGAAATTCGACCTGCACATCCGGCTTGCAGTTCATCAGTACGCCAGTTCCGGCTTGACCTTAGCCATGGAGGCGTTCAGCGACTTAGGGTCGCCGGTGTTCTTGAGCTGCTTGTTCGTGGTGCTGTTAATCATTTTTCTGCTGATGCGCTGGCGCTTCGCGGCGATCTGGCTGGCCGTCAGCATGGCCGGTGCGCTTGCGCTGGACGTGACACTGAAGGATGTCTTCCACCGCGCCCGGCCCATCGCCTATTTTATTCCCCAGCCCCAGAGCTACAGCTTTCCGAGCGGCCACGCCCTGGGCTCCTTTTGCTTCTACATGGTGCTGGCGGGAGTGCTGACCGCACGCATTCGCAACTTGGCCGTCCGGGTGCTGATCTGGGTGTTTGCTGGCCTGCTGGTGGGAATGATTGGATTCTCGCGCGTTTACTTGGGCGTGCACTGGCCCACCGATGTGATTGCGGGCTATGCAGCAGCCGCGTTCTGGGTGACCGGGCTGGTGACGGTAGATCGCTGGCGGCGCCGCTAAAATCCTTGGCTAATGCCAATGAAAGTATGCCAGGCCGACTTTCATCTGGTGATGAATGCTGTCGGGAATAGCGGCGGCCAGCGCCAGCCCCACTAAGCCATGAGCAATGGCCAGAGGGTAGAGGTTGCGGTAGCGGCGAAACAATTCACAGAGCAGCGGGCCGGTTATGGCAGCAGCAATCAAGAGCACCGGGTTAGGCACATGGGCCAGAAAGAACAATAGGCCGGCGGCCCAAACGGCCTTCTTGCCGCTGTTCAGAATTCGCTCAAAACGTAGAAAGAAGAATGACTGCAGGATCAATTCCTGCGCCAGCGCCCAGGCGAGATAGAGCACGCCTCCCAGCGCGGGGTGACCATGGTTGCCGTACAGGTGCAGCGTGCCAGCCAGAGCGCCACCGGCAATAATACCGGCCGCCAGCATCAAGCCGGCGCCCGCCACCCACAGCGCGGGCCGGAAATTCCGCTCAGCTAAGCCCAACTCTCGAAATGCAAAACCCGCCGTTAGCGTCGAAGCAGCTATCCATCCTAGCGCCAGCCAGGCCCAAGGGACGATGTGGCCACCGTCCCAGATCGCGGCTTCGATCAGCACGAATCCCAGGAAGATCTCCAGGGCAGCTGCCGTCCTACTGCGGAAGAGGGATGGAGGGGGTGGTCGTCGCCCGGCCGCAGAGGCCAGGAAACATCCGGAAGCTTGGAAAGTCGGCATTGCGTAACAGCGCGGGGCCTACTTCTTGAACAAATTTTCAAAGGCCCGGCGGGCGTCGTCGGTGCGGGCGCCCCCGCTGGTGGTTTCTTTTTCCACGGTGACCTTCATGGCAAAGAAGGTGCAATTGTTAACAGCGTCCTTGCGGGCGATGCGTTCCGGGATGGGCTGGCGACACTCGAGGCGGCTGCCGGGATCGAAGTAGGTGCACTGCTTGCAGGCGTGCAGGGTGGCGCCGCATTTTCCGCACTGTCCCGCGGGTTCGGCCAGGTTCTGGATGAGGGCGCCACACTGGGAGCAGCGCGAGACTTCGCGCGTGCCCGGCATCATCACAGAGCGGGGTCCACCCACCATGTTGCGCGGGCGCTCTTCTTCTCGGCTCTCGTGTTTTGCCTCATTGCCGCCCCGGTCCATGTAGCCGCGCTGCTTGTATTTTCTATCCATGGGAAACCTCCGCCCAATTTGTCCCGGGAATTAGCGTTTCAATGAAAAACCAGGCACGGGTCGGTTAGCGGCACTATACCCCAGCCGCGGGAAATTGGTAACCGCACAGGTGTGATTTCGTGAATTCGGATCAGGCCCGGCCCGCTCACCCCTGGCTCCGCAACGGTACTTTTAGATTGTAATCTCAAGACCTGAGCGAAGTTGACAGCCGCCAGTCAACCAGTTAATGTGCTTTCCAGAAGGACTGCGGCCCGCAATGCGGCGTTTTCGTTGGATACTCCTGATTGCCGAACTGGTGATGTTGGCAGTGGTGGCGGTAGTGCCGCCAGTGGATCTGCCGCAAACCGCCTTCGATGAGGCGGACACACCCATCAATCAGGCGACGGTACCAGTGGTCCTGAGTTGCCGCTTGGCAATCACCGGGCTGCACTCTGCCGCAGTATCGGCCAGCCCGCGGATTCACCCGCAGCCCACCCGTTCAGCGACCGTAGATTTCCACCCGCAGCCATCTGCACGCTCTCGCTCGCTGTTGACTCTGCTCTGCAGTTTTCTTTGTTAGCCCCTGCGTCCCTGAGTTCGCGTTGACCGTTGCAATACCGAGTGGAGTGCATTAGCTCGGGAGGCAATTGAGTTCGCGATTTCTCCAGGGACGGGGATGGCCCGCGCTCGCACGCTACCAGAGGCGCCGCTGAGCCCGGACATCGGATCAGGGGATTTGCCTTAGCCGGTCAAGCTTGGGGCGTCCGGCACGCATTTCCCCATTACTCACCCTGCGCCGGCCCGAGACCCGTCCTCCGGGCCGGTGATTTTTTGCGCGCTAAGATTTTGCTGGCCAGTTCCCGTTTACCGCCTTAGATTGAGAGCCCATTCAGCCCAGCGGCATAGCCTTAAGCCGCGAAAGGATGGGGGTCCTGGAAATGCGCCCCATACACAAAGCCGCCGCTCTTCTGGTTGCGTTCACCTTCCTCTGCCTGCCGCTAACGGCGGCGGAACACGCCGACCGCATCTTTGTGAATGGCAACATTTGGACCGAGGATGAGGCCCACCCCCACGCCGAGGCGCTGGCAATTAGCGGTGACCGGTTGCTCGCCGTGGGCTCCAACGCCGAAATCCGCGCTTTGGCCGTGCCAGATACCGCCGTGCTCGACCTTCACGGCCGATTAGTTATTCCCGGATTTCAGGATTCCCACCTGCATTTTCCCGGTCCATCGGTGAATGAAGTCGACCTGGTGGGGGCAGACACGCTGCAGCAATTCCAGCAGCGAATCGCCGGTTTCGCGAAATCCCATCGCATGCTCCCCTGGATCGTAGGCGCCGGGTGGGGTTACGCCCTGTTCCCCAACCAGAAACCGGACAAGAAGTATCTGGACTCGATTGTTTCTGATCGCCCCGTTTACGTTAGCGAACGCGACGGCCACATGGGACTGGCGAATTCCAAAGCGCTGACGTTGGCGGGGATTACGGGCGATACTCCCGACCCGCCCAATGGCCGCATCATGCGCGATGGAACCGGCCAGCCTACCGGCGAACTTAAAGAGGCTGCCCAGGAACTGATCACCAGCCACATTCCGCCGCGCTCGGATGAGGATCGCTACGAGTCCCTATTGCAACACATGGATGAAGCCGCCTCCTACGGGCTGACCGCGGTACAGGATGCGGCTCTGGAAATGCGGGACTGGCCGGTGTTCGAGCGCGCGCTGGCGGCCGGCAAGGTCAAGCTGCGCTTCCGTTTTGCGCCGCTGATTTTGCCCACTGACGGCGGATTTCCCAAAAACCACAAACTCGAAAAGCCGCTCACCGAAGCCGATCTGGCGCCCTATCGCCAACTGCGCGAGACCTTCCGCGGGCCATTGTTCAAGTTCGGCTCCATCAAGGGCTTCCTGGACGGCACTGTAGACGCCAGAACGGCCGCCATGTTTCACCCATATGTTGGTGGAGGCACCGGCATCCCTTTCTGGGAGCAGGATGACCTCAATCAGACCGTTGCTCTCTACGACCAGGAGGGCTTTCAGGTGATGCTGCACGCGATTGGAGACCGGGCCATCAACATGGCGCTGAATGCTTTCGAGTATGCGCAGCAAACCAACCGCACATCGGGCCGGCGACACCGGATTGAGCACGTGGAAGTTCCCGCGGCGGCTGACCTGCCACGCTTTCGTCAACTCGGCGTTATCGCATCCACGCAGGCGATGTTCGCCAACCCCGATGACACCACGCTGAAGAATTTTGCCGCGGTGCTAGGCCCGGAGCGAGCGGCTCATGCCGATGATTTTAAGCAGTTCGACGATGCCGGGGCGGTGCAGGCTTTCGGCAGCGACTGGCCAGTGTTTTCCGACCAGGTTCTGCCCGCCATTTACTGCGCCGTCACCCGCATGACGCCGCAAGGCACGCCGGCCGGCGGCTGGTATCCCGGGAACCGCATCTCGGTGGCAGCCGCGCTCCGCCACTTCACCCGCGATGGCGCCTACGCGAGTTTCGATGAGAACGTCAGGGGGACGTTGAGCCCGGGCAAGCTGGCGGACTTTGTCGTCCTCTCGCAGGACCTGCTGAAAATTGCGCCGCAACAGATCCTGCAAACCCGGGTGCTTCTCACGGTGATGGGTGGCCGCGATACTTACCGTGCGCCGGATTTTCCATGAGCCTGGACAGTTTTGTGACCGCTCTTGATTTCCGTTTAGCCGGCAACGTCAGTTGAAGCGGCTGAGCAGCCCAAGTAGGATTGCGGTACATCAGCATGAACTCGCGAAACCAGCTTGGCCGAGCACTGGTTCTGGTGAGTGCTCTGGCAATCCTCGGCGCCTGCCAGTCGTACCGGCCGGCAGCGCCCAAGAACGGCCGTTACCCACTCCAAGGCGAAATAATCTCCCTGGATCAGGGCAAACAACAGGTCACGGTGAAACATGGCGCCATACCCGGCCTGATGCCCGCCATGACCATGGTGTATGACGTGGAGGATGCAAACCAAATGAAGCGGCTCTGGCCAGGCGACCACATCCAGGCTGAGCTGGTGGTTCAGAGCGGAAAAGCAGAACTGCAAAACATAACCGTGCAGGGGAAGTGAGCGCCGCACCCGGCGGTGAAACAGGACGCCTCAGCGCTATTGCGTAATAGTAACAATGGCTGGGTGTAACTCCCACAATGTGGCCACCTCAGCGGTGCCACGGTTCTGCGGGTGTTCGAAGTCCTCAAAGGCCAGCCCGGTCACTTCGGCAGGCAGGGCCTGGGGCAGGTCGCCGCCGTGGGTACTGTCAAGAGTAAAGCCGTGCTGCGCCAGTTGCTTCTGGATATTTCTGCGCGCCGAACAGTACTCCGAATCTACCGGTGTTTCCACGATCACTCGGGGCGCCCTGGGATCAGAGGTGGCGGAAATCTCCAAATGAACGTCGCAGTCGGCCAGATTAACGCTGGCATTTTGCAGAAAAGCGTGCGCCACATGGAAGAGCGTCAGCTCGCGTCCAAAACGCGGCATAGTGGGCGGCAGGACGGGTGTTTGCCGCCAGCTCAGGATGGTTTGCACGGTGATTTCGACGGGAGTGGCATTCGGCAAGGGAACGTGCTTGGCGGCGTGCCGGTAGTCGGCGATGTCCGGCTCGTAGGGCAGGCAATTGCAAATATCTTTCAGGGTACCGCAGGACCAGTTCAGCGCGATCAGCGCCGATAGCCCTACCAGGACCAGTAGTCGGGACCAGGTTGTTTTCAGCACAGCACCCTTGGATGCAAATTCCAGGAGTCGCACATGCCCCCGCTTCTATTCCGCAGCATGGAATTTCTCGTCCGCTACGGCCTTCAGTAATTCATCGTAGGTCAGTGCGTTAGCCAGAGACTAGAAATCGGGACAGGCTTAACTTGGGACCAAGGTAACCACGGGGTGGGGGTAGTCTGCTTCTCGGTTCACGATATAATGTGGATCCAGCAACTCTGGACAGCATCTTACGTGAGCGGCAAAATGCGCCCACTTCGCGTTGAATTCTGGGGCTTCTGGCCCCGGCAGCTGTTCGCTGTCCTGGCGATTCTGCTGGCTGCCGCAGTGCTCAGCGTAGTGCTGTTGCCCGCAGTACATGGGTCGTTCGTCAGCACTCACGGCCCGGCAACCGCCTTCCGGTCCCGACGGCTCCTGCTGGCAATCTGCCTTTGGTTGTCCGCCGTTATCGAGGGGGTGGCTGGGCTGTTCTGCGCCATCTCTCCCGGGCTGCAGGTTCGGGGTCGTTCCTGGGAGCATGCCCCGGCCGCCGGTGTTCCTACCCCTTTCTGCCGTCCCGCCATTCTGCTGTGCTGAGTTCTTACCATCCTTTTTGCCACCGAATCCTGAGGCTTCTACAAACCGCAAATCAGAAAGAGGAAAATTCAAGGAGGGGAGTCAATGAGCAAGGCATCTGTAACCCGTTTCACGATGTTGGCAACGCTCGCGGGAATTCTGTTTCTGGCGGGTTGCGCCAAAAAACAAGCCAAAGCAACTCCACCGGCGCCAGCTCCGCCGCCCACGCCCACGGCTACGCTGGTTGCCTCACCGGGTGACATTCAGCAAGGCCAGAGCACGCAGCTGAGCTGGAGCACCAGCAACGCCACAGATATCAACATCAGCGGCCTGGGAACGGTTTCAGCCTCGGGCACCCAGAGCGTTAGCCCGCAGGACTCCACCACGTATGAGCTGACGGCCAAAGGACCGGGAGGCAGCGCTGATGCGAGTGCCCGCGTCACCGTGAACCCCAAGCCCCAGCCGGCCCAGTCAAGCATTTCGGAAGAGGAGCTGTTCCAACAAAACGTTAAGGATGTCTTCTTTGATCTAGACAAGTACGACATCCGTGCCGACCAGGAATCGGTTCTGCAGAGCGATGCCAAGTTCCTCTCTGATCACCCCGACATTGCGCTGACCGTGGCCGGCCACTGTGATAATCGCGGGTCCGAGGAATACAACCTGGCGCTGGGCGCGAGCCGAGCGAATGCCTTCAAGAGCGAACTGGTGAAGCTGGGGGTCAGCGCCGACCGCATCAGGACCACCAGCCTGGGCAAGGAACAGCCATTCTGCAGCCAGGACAACGAGGAGTGCTGGTCGCAGAACCGCCGCGACCACCTGGCCAAAGATTAGTTTGGCTTATAGTTCGTACCCGAGGCGGCCGCTTGCGGTCGCCTTTTTTTCTCTGCTTTGG
>Ga0075426_10000600_pt1 | contig 24913 bp, 25 predicted proteins | sample SoiMethybrSBSTD5_FD_75304 | JGI IMG/M metagenome (GOLD analysis project Ga0075426, IMG submission 75304) | Bulk soil microbial communities from a Populus tree surrounding site in Tennessee, USA - Soil MetaG P. TD hybrid SBSTD5 | ecosystem: Environmental > Terrestrial > Soil > Tree plantation...
AGGCCGATCGAGGGATAGAGCGCCGCGACGTCCAATCCCTCGCGATCCATCGCCTGGAGCTGGGTCGCGGCGTCGAAGCCGCGCGCCCGGTAATCGGCGATCTCCTTATCGATGCGCGTCGCGTCGAAAATACCGCCGCGATAAGTCGGCTTGTAGCCTTGCAGAATTTTGCCGTCGAGCAGCACCATCGCGGAGCTCCGCGCGGTCGAACTGAGAATCTTCGGCGCGCGATCGCGATATGCAGGATCCATGTATTTCTCCCACAAGTCGCCCGGCTCTCTTAGATGCATGTCGGAGTCGAGTATCTTAAAGCCGTTTTTCATGCCGTTGAACGCCTTTTCTACAATTTCAAAGATTCGCCGCCGCCCTGGCGCCGCACTTTCTCCAATACCAGCGCCCCGAGCGCGACGTCCGCCACTCCCTGCCCGGCATTATTTTTGAAAAGAGTAATTTGATCTGCGCGCGACCTTCCCTCGTGTTTTCCGGCGAGGATCGCTCCGATCTCCACCCATTGCTCCCAGCGGACAACGCCGCGCGCAACGGGGTCGAAGATGTCCGCCTGCTCGTCCTGGATCGCCTGCTGGACGGAGGCGATGCCGAGCACGTCGCTGCGCCTGAGCGTCGCGTCGTCGATCTCGCGCCGCTTGGCGCTCGTAAAGCCGCCCTTGACCAATCCCACGTTGCTGCCGACGATGGACGTAACGTGCGCGCCGGGCTCGAGCCACTCGCCGTCGAACACCGGCACGCTCGAATTCGTCGCCGTAAGGACGATGTCCATTCGCCGCACCGCCTCTTCGGGGCGCGCGACCGCCTCGATGTCGAGGCCGACGATCGGCGCCATCTCGGCGGCGAAGCGGGTCCGGTTCTCGGGTGTGCGGCTGTAGACCCTGACGCGTTTGAGTTTCCGAATTCTTGCGAGCGCGACCAGGTGGTTGCGCGCCTGACCCGAGGCGCCGAAGACGCCGACGCTCTCCGCGTCCGGTCGCGCCAGGAGATCGGTCCCGAGAGCGCTGGTCGCAGCGGTGCGGAGGCCGGTCACCGCGACGTTGTGCGGGAGCTCGCTGCAGGTGAGCTCGCCGATGATAATCGCCTTCAGCTCCCCCTCGGCCTCGTCGTAGAGCACGATGACGGGATGGTTGAGCCGGGGGTATTCCTGATGATTGGAAAACGGCTTGACCCATTCGCAGTGCGTCATGAGACCGGTGGCGCCGGCAGTAGGAACACCCCCCTGGTGCACGCTTACTCTTACGCCGGTGGGGATGTGAATGCGGCGGCGCGGCGCGTTGAATTCAGGGTTTTCGCCCCAGGCGTGAAATCCTCGGCGGACGGCGTCGATCGCCTCCGCCATCGTCACGACGCCTCTGACCGCGTCAGGCTTGATCAGCAGCGGCTCGATCATCTCAATCGCGGATGTCCTGCAGCAGCCATTCGGTGGGGATTTCTTTTCCGAGGCCTTGTTCCTTCGCGAGCTCGTAGACCCTGCCGGCGACGGCGAAAAACTGCGCGCCCTGGACGTTGCCGCGCTCCGAATACGTGATCTGCCGCGGCGAGTGCCGCCCCGGCTTTTTGCCGCCGAGCAGCTCGGCGAGGGTGATTGCGCGATCTTCAGCGATCGCGCCGTGCGCTTTCTTACCGGGAGTCTTCATGCGGCGTTTCGACGGCGTCTGCGATTTGGCGGCGTAAGTGAGGTATTCGTCCGCGAGCCCGAGTTCCGGCCGCCCCCATGGCGCGGGGGCGTTCCCGAGCCGGAGCGAGACGTCGATACGATTGATCGTAGCCTCGTCGGGCTTGCCGCCGATACAGGTGACATGCGTCCCCTCTTCCAGCCAATCGCCGATGATGATGGGCACGGCGGAATCCGTGCAGCCCGCGACGATGTCGGCTCCGCGGTAGACCTCGCGCGGGCTATCGACCGCCTCGACTTCGATGTCGAAGCGCTCGCCGACCTCGCGCGCGTACTCCTCGCGGTGCTCCTCCGTCGGGCTGTACACTTGAATGCGCCGTATCTTGCGCGCGAGCAGGAACGCTTCCGCGTGCGACTGCGCCATGCCGCCCGAGCCGAGCATGCCGAGGACGCGGGCGTCCTTCTTGGCCATATACTTCGCGCCGATGCCGGAGTCGGCGCCGACGCGCACGTGCTGGAGATAACCGTCGTTGATCAGCGCGAGCGGCTCGCCGTTTTCGATGCTGGTGAGAAGAATGAGGCCGCAGTAGTTGCCCGGCCGGACGCAGTACTTTTCCTGCGTGACCGCGCCGTTGTATTCCTGCTCGTAGATGACGTCCGATTTCATGCGAATTGCGAAGTAACCGGAGATCGATCCGCCTTCCATCGTGCCCCATTGGTAGACTTTATTCGGGTCCGAGGTCGGAATTTGAATGTCGATGCGCGGGCGGCAGACCGCCTCCTCGCGCGCGATCTGCGCGTACGCTTCTTCGAGCGCGCGCATCGCGACCTCCATCGTGAGGACGCTGCGGACATCGTCGTTGTTGAGGATCAGGGTCACGGAGCTTATGGATTCTTACCCCATAGCGAGAAGAAGAATTTCTCGTTGATGAGTTCCTGCACCAGGCTGTTGTCGAAGAACTGCTCGGGCTTAACGGACTTCGCCTTCGGGTTTTTCTGCGCGATGACGTCGAGCGTCACTTGGAACGCCTGCGGCTTCACGAGCGGCACCTTCTCAACGAAATCGTAAGCGTACTGCACGCTGCCGTCGAGCATCCCCGGATCGGTGACTTTCGAGTATTTCGCGAGAATCTTTTTATACTCTTCCTTGTTCGTGTGCATGAAATGCACCGCGCGGCCGTACGCGCGCAGAATCGCCTTCGCCTGCGCGCGGTGATCTTTCAAGAAGCGGCGCGTCACGCCGATGCCGACGTGAACGAACGGAATGTCCTCCTTGGCGAGATTCGCGAGCGTCTTGATGCCCGCCTGCTGCGCGATGAAAGCCATCGGGTAGGACATCGGCGCGGCGTAGATGGAGCGTTTCGAGAGCGCGGCGGCGATCGCCGGCATCTCGCCGATCTGGATGATCGGCACGTCGCGCACCGGCTCGAGGCCGTACTTTCGCAAAAAAAGCCGCATGGAAAAATCCGTCGAAGCGCCGTAGCGCGTGACGCCGACCGGCTTTCCTCTCAAGTCCTCGACGCGCTTTATATCGGGCGATGCCATGATGTAGAAGGCGGCGACGTTGATGACCGCGCCCATCGCGATGAGATCGCCGCCCTGCAGCCCGATGTCGGCGATCACCTGGCTGTTGGCGGTCGAGACGGAAACGTCGCCGGCGAGCTGCGCCTGGGCGATGGTCGAGGAGCTCGCGATATAGATCAGGTCGGTCTCCAACCCCTCCTGCTTTAAAAAGCCGCCGTCCTGCATGACCCAGTAGGGCGAATTGAGCGCGCTCACCGCCGACCAGCCGACGACGAGCTTTTGCGCGCCGGCAAGCGGCGGAGAGGCGATGCCGATCAGCGCGATCGCCAAGAGGATGCGAAAAAAAACTTCCCTCATCGCCTTTCCTCCTGCTCGCGGTAGAAGCCGAGGGCGCGCATGAGCGGCTCGTCGCTCATCGTGAAAAGAACGGCGGGCTCCTTGTGGCTGTTTTCATGGCGGTGCGGCTGCCACACCGGCGCAACGAAAGAATCGCCCTCCTCCCAGTCGAAACGCTCGTCCCCGATGAACGACGTGCCGCGCCCTCTGAAGACATAATAGATCGTCGAGCTCGAGTGGCGGTGCGCGAGCGTCTTCTCGCCCGGGCGGATCATCTGGATCGCGCAGTTGAACGTCGGCAGCGTGGGCCCGCCGGTCAGCGGATTGACGTAATTGAGAACGATGCCGTCGTAGGGATCGCCGGGCCGCTCGCCGATGCTTTTGAGTGTCTGCTCGGTGTCTTCCCAGCGGTAGACGTAGGCGGGCGGTTGAATCGAATCGCTCGCCACCCAGCTCGGCCGGAGCGGACCGAACTCGGCGTAAGACGTTCCCTCGGCGCGTGTGATTTGCTGGTGCGGCTGCGCGGCGGGCTCGTGGAAGTCGACCTGCAGCATGCGCACGAGCGGCGAGTCGAGCACGTCGAGCCACATGAGCGTCTCGCTGGATTCGTTGACATGATCGTGCCAGCTCCAGTTCGGCGTCGTGGCGAAATCGCCCGCGCCGATCTCGAACGATTCGCCGTCGACGACAAGGCGCGCGCCGCGCCCTTTGGTGATGAAGCGGATCGCCCCGGCCATGTGCCGGTGCGCCGCCGCATGCTCGCCGGGCTTTAAGAGCTGCAGGTTCAGCGTCAGCGTGTGCGTCGTTCCCGTCGGAAGCGCGGGATGCTTCATCTGGATGACGCGGCGAAAAGTCGATTCGAGGCCGAGCAGCTCGCCGGCTTTTTCCATCGCGGCGTAGAGCTCTTTGCCTTTCCAGAGGCAAGGGGCGAAGGTCGCGACCGGCTCGCGCCGCGTCTCGCCTTGCACCGCCTGCCAGTAGCCGCGGAAATTCTTTTTGGCGAGCTCTTCCTCGAAGGCTTTGAGATCGGCCATGGGCGTCTACAGACTATACAACCGAGCGGCGTTCTCGCCCATGATCTTCGCCATGAGCTTTGGCGGAATGTCTTCGCGCCGGGTGACGCTCTCGACCGTGTGCGGGAACTTCGAATCGGAATGATTGTAATCCGAAGCGAAAATCAGCCGTTCGTCGCCGACGAACTCCGCCACGTATCGAATCGTCCGCTCGTCCGGCTCGAAAGAATAATAGAGCTGATCGCCGCGCATGTACTCGCTCGGCGGCTTGGTCAGCCACGGCACCGTCGGCTGCAGGTACTCGTAGTGCTCGTCGAGGCGCTCCATCCAATACGGCACCCAGCCGGCGCCGGCTTCCATGAAAGCCACTTTGAGGCGCGGATATTTTCCCAAGATTCCGCCGACGACCACGCAGAGCACGGCGATCATTTGCTCGAAGGGATGCGTCATCGCGTGGGTATAAAACGGATGATCGAAACGCTCGGTCCCGGCGGCGACGCCGTCGCCGGCGCCCGTGTGGACGCACACAGGAACGCCGAGGCGATCGGCCTCGGCGAAAAACGACTCCAGGTCGGGATGATCGAGATTTTTACCCGAGGACGAATGAACCGGTGTCGCAACCGCGACAAAGCCCAGCTCTTTCACCGCGCGGCGCAGCTCTTTAACTGCCGCGGGCGGATCCTGGATCGGCACCAGCGCGACCCCCTTGAGCCGCCGTTTGTCGGCTGCGCAGTATTTCGCGAGCCAGTTGTTGTAAACTTCCGAGATCGCCGCGGCGAGATCTTTGTCTTCGACGAACGGCAGGCTCAAGAACGGGCTCGTGCCGAAGAGCACGGCGGTTTCGATGCCTTCGAGATCCATATCCTTGAGGCGCTGGACGGGATCTTCCATGCCGGTGGTTTCCTGCTGCTTTCGATTCCGCGGCGCGCCGACGAAGCTGCATGCCCTGCCTACCGGCTTGGGGCAGAGACGGCCTTCCATCATGATGAACTCGATGCCGCGGTTGTCCTTCACGACATGCGGCGCGCGCGACGCGAACGATTTGGGCATCAAGTCGCGCCATGGAAGGTTTTTGTCCTGAACGTGCCCGTCCGCATCGATGATGCGCATGAATCCCTCTGCGGGAAAGCTATCATTCGTCTTCCGAGACTGTCAACGGGCGGATTTCCCGGCGAGATTGAAGATGTGCTAAACTCCCCAATCCGAGTAACGGCACTATGCTTAGGATCGTCCCATTCTACGCCGGACTGCTCGCACTCTTTTATTGTTTCCTGGCCGTCCGCGTTATCCGTATGCGCCGGACGGAGCACATTGCGATCGGCGACGGAGGCAACGCTCGATTGCGGCGTGCGATCCGCGTTCATTCGAACTTCGCCGAATACGTCCCGCTGGCGCTGCTCCTCTTTGCGTTCCTGGAATTGCAGCGGACAGCGCCGCTGTTGGTGCACGGCCTTTGTCTCGCGCTAGTCCTCGGCAGGATCGCTCACGCCTGCGGTGTGAGCCGGGAAAAGGAAAATTACCACTGGCGCGAGATCGGCATGTTCCTCACCTTCGGACCCATTATTGTCGCCGCGACGAGACTCGTCGGCGCATTAATTTTGTTTTAAGCATCCCCGCGTTAGGTCGCTTTCCTGCATGGCGCTGGTTCTCTTCGCCGCGGGAACCGCGGCGATGAAAATGTTCTAAACGCCGTCGACAGTTTATCTGCGGTGGGCTATGGTGGACCATATGCTGAAAGACAAGGTTGCGGTGATTACCGGCGGAGCCAAAGGCATCGGCCGCTACATTGCGCACGGATTCGCGCGCGAGGGGGCGAAGGTAGCGATCGGCGACATCGACCTCGAGCGGCTGAAGCGCACGGAAGCCGAGCTGAGGGAGATCGGCGCGGATCCGCTCGCCTTGAATCTCGACGTGCGCGACGAAGACGAAGTGCGCGGGTTCATGAAAGAGACCGCCGCTCGCTTCGGCGCGATCGATGTTCTGGTCAACAACGCCGGCATCGTCACGCACTTCGGCTGGGGCGTGCCGCGCTGGCCGATGATCCGCGACATGGAAAAGAATTTTTGGGATAAAGTGATGGAGACGAACCTGGGCGGGACGTTTCTCTGCACGAAGCATGCGCTGCCGTACATGCAGGAGCGCCGCTCCGGCCACATCATCAATCTCTACGGCGGCAGCCCGCCGAAGACGCTGGGCTCGTGCGTCTATTCCGTCTCGAAGGACGCGATCCGCACTTTCACGCGCTTCGTCGCCGAGGAAGTGCGCGAATTCAACATCTGCGTCGTCTCGGTCTCGCCAGGCGGCGCGATCGCGACCGAGGACGCGCCCGAAGCTGTGCGCCGCACGATGCCGGGCCCGGAATCGGCGGGAAATAGATTCATCCTGGCGGCGGAAGCGGGAATGGAGCTTTCGGGACAGCGCCTGACGCTGAAGGACGGCCGTCTCGAGGTCGACGCGCGCGGCTAAGGCGACGCCGGCCGCGCTTCACTTTGGTTCGGAATCTCGCGCAGGACGATCGTCCGCTGCGGACCGATCTCGATCGATTCCATCCGACCCTTCACGCGAATCTTTTCACCGTTCTGCGGCAGCACCCGGTTGGTGACGACCTTGATCGAGCCCGTGTCGTCCTGGAGCTCGAAAAATTTCACGAACACGAACGACGACGAGCCCGTGACCGTCCCGTAGACGGTCACGTCTTTGTTCTCGTAATCCCGCGGGCGGTCGATGATATCGCGGATCTTCGTCGAGGTGAGCTTGTAGTAGGTATCGCAGCCGAGCAGCGCGGCAAGAAGAAAAAACGTCGCTGCGAGTCTTTGCGCGCGCATCTATCTCCTCGACTACCCTGCGAGACGCGGCATGACGTCGCGCGCGAAGCGCTCCATCGACTCGACGACAGCGCGGTGCGGCACGCTGCCGATGTTCATCCATGCTAACAGATGCCCCGCGCCGGTCGCTCCCATCCATTCGCACAGCGACGAAACGGCCGAAGCGCTGTCGCCGATGACCGCGTGCTGCTCGCAGACGCGCTCGAACGTGAGCTCGCCCGTCGCCGTTTTCAAAAGGCGCGGCGGCAGCGGCTCGTTCCGGCCCTGCAGCCACTCGATGTATCCAGCGCGCATGTCGCCGATCGTCTTGTAGTAGCTCATGATGCCGTCGCGGGAGCGCTCGCGCGCTTCGACGGTGCTCGCGGCGATGTGCATCGGCACCAATAAGCCGAGCTCGTGGTTGGCTCGGCGATGGCCGAATTTTTCCAGGCCGCTCCAGTAGACTTCCGCCAGCTCGACGATCTGCGCGCGCGTGCGCGTATGGATCGGAAGGAAGAGATTCACTCCGGCGCGCGCCGCGACTTCGACGCCTTCGGCCGAGCTCGCGGCCATATAGAACGGCGGCGGCGGGTCCTGCAGCGGCTTCGGATTGACGACTATGCCCGGCAATTGGAAAAATCGGCCCTCGAACGAGAGCATCGGTTGCGTCCACGCCGCGCGGATGACCTGCAAGCTTTCCTCGACGATGTCGTGCGTCATCTGGTGATCGACGCCGAAACATTCGTAGACGCGGCTGTGCGGATGTCCGCCGCCGGCGGCGAAATCCATGCGTCCGTGCGAAACCAGGTCTAGCGTCGCTGCTGCCTCGGCGATTTGCACGGGATGATGAACCGGCAAAGTATTGACGGCGACGCCGAGGCGGAGCCGCTTGGTGCGGGCCGCCGCCGCGCCGAGAACGACGTAAGGCGAGGACAGCTGCGAGAAAGCGGGCTGGCAGTGGATCTCGGCGATCCAGAAGCCGCGGAAGCCGAGCTTGTCGGCGAGCTCGGCCTGCTCGAGAAATTCATCGACGCGCTCCGCCGCGGCTGCGCCCGGCGGGCACTGGATCTCGGTAAACAGGCTGATTTTCACGCGCGGACCGTCAAATCTTCCACCCGAGTGAGAGGTCCACGCGCGTTCCGACCGGATCGCGGATGAATCCTTCGGCGAAGCGGCCGTCGCGCGGCAGCGCCTCGGTGCCTTTCGTCGCGCCGGCTTCGATCGCGTGCCGCGTCGCCGCCTCGACGTTCTCGACCTCGAAGCCGAAGTGATAGATGCCTTCCGGCCGCCCGCGCGCCGGCAGGATCGCGAGGTTGATGTGGCCGTCGGACAGATAGATCGCGTCCTGCTTTTCCCCGCTCCGCGCGACCTCCTTCATGCCGAACGAGTTCCGGTAAAACTCCGCCAGCTTCGGCGGATCCTTCGTCAACAGGGCGATGTGGCGGATTTTTGCCATGGTACTTCCTCCTAGGGCTTGCGCTTGGGCTTCGACAACCGCTTCGCCGCGGCGGCGAGCTGCTTGATGATCGGCAGCCTGACGCCGAGTTTTTCCGCGAGCGCGCCGGCGAGCGGGATGTCTTTCTGAAACACGTTTCGGCCGAGGCGCGGCGTCGGCTTCTCGGCGGCGGGATCGAAGATCGTCTGCCAGCGGTCCAACAGACGCTCCGATTCGACTTCCTGGAGCATCTCGAGCACCTGCGGGAAATGAAGTCCCGCAGCCTCGCCGAGCTGCAACGCCTCGTGCATCATCAGCGTCTCGGCGCCCGATGTGAGATTTTTGATCAATTTGGCCGCGTTGCCGGCGCCGATCGGCCCCATATGAATCACCTGCTTGCCCATTCTGAGCAAGTGCACGCGCGCGCGCTCGGCGATCTCGTCCGGTCCGCCGACGAGAAATTTCAATTGTCCGTCGCGCACCGCGCGCGGCACGCCGAGCATGCAGGCGTCGATCACGTGGACCTTCCGCGCGGCCGCCTCGGCGGCGACCCGGCGCGTCGTCTCGGGCAGGATGGTGCTGTGGAGAATGACAAGCGAGCCGGGAGAAATATTTTCCACGATGCCGTCGGAGCCGAGCGCGCATTGAAACACTTCCTCGTCGCTGCGCACGACGACATCGACGACGGCGGAAGCACGCGCGACGGCCGCGACACTTTCTGCGGTCTGGGCCCCTGACGCCCCGGCTTTCTCGAGCACCGCGGGATCGATGTCGTAAACGATGGGCTGCACACCGGCGAGCTTCAGGCGCTCGAGGAGCGCACTGCCCATCGCGCCCACACCCACCATCCCCACGCGTTCCATCGAAGCTCCTCTCAGTCGACGATCTTGCCTTCGTCGGCGCCGCCGCCGTGCTGGTATACGATCCGCTTTCCGGTCGCGGCGTCGATCTCGTTCCGCGCGCCACCCGCCTTGGCGACGTCTTCAGCGGTGGGCTTGTGGCTGTTGCCCAAGAGAATCATCGGCTCGTCGTAGGGATTCGAGCCTTCGTAGTATTCGTGCGCGGGAATGCTCAGAATCATGCCGGGCGAAAGCTCGTGTATCTCGTTCAGCCCTTTCATGATGCCGCGCCCCGCGACGACATAGTAGGTTCTGTCGGACGGGTGATTATGCATGCGCTGCACGTCGCCGGGAGGGAAAAAAAGCAGCCAGGTGTTCAAGTTGTCGCGCCGGAAGAGGTCGATCCTCCGCTGGCCTTTTTTGCGTTGGCTGGTAAATTCCTGAACGTCCAAGAGTTGCATAGATCCTCCTTCGCCGCTCGCGCGGCTAATAAAGTTTGTCGATAAATCCCGATTTGTCCAATTCCGCGAGAAATGAGTTGTCGATGAATTGCTCGGGCTTCGCCGATTTCGCCGCCGGCTGATTCGAGAAATCGAGCAGCGTCTTGACTCCCGTCGCGGAAACGTACGGAACTTTCTCCCACGCCGGCAAAAACGTCTTGTACGTCTCTTCCAGATCGTCGCCGTCGGCGAGCTTCGTATATTTGCCGATCGCTTGCTTCGCCTGCTCGCCGTCCGTGCGGACGATCTTGAGCCCCTCCAGATACGCCTGTAGGAAGCGCCGCACGCGGTCGGGATTTTCTTTCATGTATTGCCGCGTGCTGGCGAACGCGACATGGATCAATGGGATGTTCTTCTCCGTGATGTTGACGAGCTCCTTGAGCCCGGCCTTGCGCGCGCGCAGCGTCGTCGGCGCCGAGATGATGCCCGCGTCGATGTTGCCCTGCGTCAACGCCGTCATGATCGCCGGAATGCCATCGAGATGAAGAACGCGCACGTCTTTCCCCGGCGTCATGCCTGCCTGGCGCACCAGGATACGTCCGACGAAATCGGTTGTCGAGCCGGGCTGCGTCACGCCGATTACCTTCCCCTTCAAGTCGGAGAAGCTTTTGAGATCTGGCTTGCTGTAGAGGGAAAAGACGGCGCGGTTGAGCACGCCGAGCATAAAAACGACGTCGTGCCCGGTGAGGCCCGCTTCGATCAGCTCGCCGCCGGGATTGCAGATATCGAGGCTCCGGGCGATCAGCGCCTGCGTCGCCGTCGCCGGGAGAATGTACTTCAATTCGAGATTGACGCCGTATTTGCCGAACAGCCCTTTCTCCTGCGCGACCCAGATCGGCGCGAATGCGCCGCTCACGGCCGCATAGCTCGATCGGATCGTCGGCGCCTCCGCGGCCGGAGCGCGACACGGGATGCCGAGAACCAACGCGAGCGCAACGAGGATGATCAAGCGCGGCATCGTCTCACCTCCACCAGGCACAGCGGCTGCTATTCACCACCCGATCGCGTATCCGTCGCGCCGCGGATCGGCGGCGCCGAGCCATGCTCCGGTCGCCGGATCGCGCACGATGACCTGAGACGCGCCGAACGACCAGCGATCGACGACGATTACCTTGTGTCCCTTGGCTTGTAGTTTCTTTCTGACATCTTCGGGAAAACCTTCTTCCATCCTCAGCTCTTCAGGCAGTCGGTCGCGCGGCGGCGTGCCGGGCGTGTGGCTCCAGCGCGGCGCTTCCACCGCCGACTGCGGGTCGATGTCGCCGTCGAGCATGCGATTGAGGATCTGCACATTGCTCTGCGGCTGATCGTCGTTTCCCGGCGTGCCGCCGACAGAGTAGAAGTCGCTGCCGCGAAACGCCATGTAAGAGTTGAGCGTGTGCGCCGGCCGCTTGCTGGGCTTGAGCGCGTTGGCCTTCGACGGATCGAGACCGAAGCTGCATAGGCGGTTGTTCATGACCATCCCGGTGTCGCCGGCGATGACCCGCGAGCCGAAAACCGCGAAGATGCTTTGGATCAGCGAAACGACGTTGCCGTCCCGGTCGGCGGCGCAGAGATACGTCGTGTCTCCGCCGGGCGCGGCGGGACGGATAACCGGCTGCGCATGATCGGAAATCACCGCGCGGCGTTTTTCCGCGTGCGCCTTGGATATCAGCCGGCCGATCTGCGGATCGGCGAAGCGCGGATCGTCGAGATGATTGATGCGGTCCTCGAACGCGAGCTTCTTCGCCTCCACCATTACATGGATCGCTTCGGCGGGATCCATCTGCGCGAGCGGATACGCTTCGAGCAGATTCAGCATCTCGAGCACCATGAAACCCTGCGACACCGGCGGCTGCTCATAAACCGTAAAGCCGCGGTACGTCGTGCTGAGCGGCTCGAGCCACTCGGCGAATTTTCCGTCGAGATCGTCTTTCGTGATGATCGCGCCGGCATCTTTCAGCGCGCCGCACATGCGATCGGCCAGCGCGCCGCTATAGAAACCGTCGCGGCCCTTCTTTGCGATCGTTTCGATCGTCTGCGCCAGCCCCTTTTGCGTGAGCAGATGCCCGGGCGTAACGCGCGCTGCTCCCTGGCGATAGTACCGATCGATGTCGGGAGCTTTGCTGACCTCTTCGATGCTCCTCGCGAGCCGCACGGAGACGGGAAAGCCGTCGCGCGCCAAAGCGACCGCGTCGGCGGCGATGCGCTCGAATCCGACCGTCCCGTAGCGCTTGTGCAATTCGCTCCAGCCGTCGACCGCGCCGGGAACGGCGATGCTGAGCGGCCCTTCGGTCGGTACGTGCGAGTGACCGAGGCCGCGATAATAATCGATGGTGGCTTTTTTCGGCGCCGGGCCGCTCGCGTTCAGCGCCTCGACCTTGCCGGTTTTCTTCATGTAGAGGAGCACGAAGATGTCGCCGCCGGGACCGGAGGTCTCAGGCGCGACGACCGAGAGGGCAAGGGATGTGGCGAGCGCCGCGTCGACGGCATTGCCGCCGTCCTGCAAAATCCGCGCGCCGGCGAGCGAGGCGAGATAATGGCCGGACGCGACCATGCCGTTCCGGCCCATGACGACCGGGCGCGCGGCCTTGCCGAATTTCATGACGCGCCGAGGCGGAGAATATTCTCGGCGTTGCGGCCGAGAATTTTTTCCCGCTCGTCCTTTGCGAGATTCAGATCGGAAAGCGCCTTGAGGCTGTTCTTGACGAGCACGCAGCCTTCCTCCGGGCCGTAGGGATAATTCGTTCCAAGGAGCATATGATCGGCGCCGAAGAAGTCGTAGACGCATTTGAGCGTCGAGGATGGGTGATCGGCGCTATCGACGTAGAAGCGCCGGTACGAATCGAGCGGGTTTTCTTTCAGGCCGTAGCGCTGGCGGATCTCCTCGGTGCGGCCGTTGTAAATGTTGATCGCGCGCTGCGCGAAGAAGGCGAGCACGCCGCCCACATCCGCGACGACGAAATTAATCTCGGGAAAACGCTCGAGCACGCGGCCGTAGACGAGCCGCGTCATGGCGACCGTCGAATCGAAGGCCCAGCCGAAGATCAGCGTCGGCATGATGTCGAGGCCGACGGCCTCGGTCGCGAGCGGCGCGGTGGGATGCAGGTAAACCGGCAGCTTATAGCGCGCTAGGCGCTCGTAGATCGGGAACAAATCTTCGCTGTCGAGCGCGCGGCCGTTCAAGTTCGTGAACGAGCCGAAACCGCGGCAGCCGAGCTCATTGACCGCGCGCTCGGTCTCGTCGAGCGATGCCTGCGTTGAAGAAGTGGGGAGCGTGAAGAGCCCGGCGAAGCGCCGCGGATATCTTTTGCAGATCGCCGCGATCGCGTCGTTGGCAACGCGCGCGAGCCTAACCGCCCCATCGCCTTGGAAGCGATCGGCGCCGGGGGCCGGAATGCTCAAGACCTGAACGTCGATGCCTAGACGGTCCATATGCTCTATCCGCTTCTCGACATCGCGGCCCTGAAACGTCGCCGTGTTGATGCGGCAGCCGAGTTTGCGGTCGAAGAAGTAGCGCATGCCGCTGTGCGGGTCGGGCGGCTCGAGTATCACCTCGCCGTCGAGCCTCTCCATCTCGGCGATGTAGCTCTCGGGAAAAACGTGCGCCTGAAAATCGATGACCATGCGGCTTACAGGCCGTAGAACGTCTTGGGATTATCGCCCAATATTTTGTCGATCACGCCCGCGCCCAGCTCGCCCGTCTGCTTAAAATTCCTCAGCGCGTCGAGCTCGCTCGCGGTATCAGCGTGGCCATAATCCGAGCCGATCAAGATGTTGTCGTCGCCGGAATACTTGAGAATATAGGGCAGGTCGTCGTCGGTCTGGCAGGCCACATAGATGCGGTTTTCTCTGAGCGCGTCCTTGCCGATCGTCTTCTTTCGCCGCTGCAGCCGCCGCGCGATGTCGTGCAGAGCATAGGGGATCCACTGCGCACTCACCTCGATGAAGCCGAACTTTAGCTTGGGAAAGCGCTGGGTCACGCCGTCGAACAATACCGTGTGGAACGCGCCGACGACGGCGAGCTTGAATCGATTGAAGCCGCATTCGCCTTCGAAGAAGTCGTGCGTCGTGAAGCTGCCGGTCGCCGAATGGACGCACACCGGCATGTCGAGCCGGCTCGCCTCCTCGTAGAGCGGAAAAAAATAGGGATCGGAGAGGCGCCTATCGCCTTCCACGCCTCGGATGAAGACGCCGCAGGCGCCGTTCTCCTTCGACCAGCGGAGCTCTTCCAGCGCCTTGTCCATGCTGAGCAGCGGCAGGACGACAACCCAGCGCAAGCGATCCGGCGCGCTCTTCCAGATGTCGGTGAGCCAGCGATTGTAGCTTCGCACGAGGCCGAGCTCGACCTCCGGCCGACGCGTAAAGGGCCGGAGAAACATCGTCGGATAGAGCACCTGGACGTCGACTTCCAGCTCGTCCATATGGCGGATGCGCGCGGCGATGTCCGCCATCTCGCGCGACTCGCGCGGCGTGTCGCCGCCGACGTTTCGCGCCTTGCCGTGAAGCCGGCCATCGACCAGCCACGACTCGCCTCCGCTGTCGGCGTCGTTGGGCGTGGCGACAATCTTGGGCCGGAACTCGCGCTCGGAGTCGAGCATATAATCCCAGGTGTGTTCGCTCTCCAGAACATGAGCATCCGCGTCGATGATAGCCATGGTCAACCTCGCCCTCCCGAACGTATCACCGTTTCGACCGGCGTGCGCTCGGTTTTCGACCCCACCGATCCGCCGCAGCCCTGGCATGTATATTCGTAAAGATCGCCGTCGGGCAAAACCAGCAGCAACCGCTCGCGCACGGGCATCGCCCGCCCGCAGCGGTCGCAGTAAAGCAGCGAGGCCCTCAGGTCTTCGAACTGTTTCGGCATCAGGACGCCTTGTGCGCCTCCTGCGCGGCTTTCGATTCTTTCACGACTTTATCGACGAGGTGCGGCGGCAGCTCGGCGTAATGCGAGAATTCCATCGTGAAGCTGCCGCGACCGCTGGTCATCGAGTTCAGGTCCTGCGAGTACTTCAGCACCTCCACCATCGGCACGCGCGCCTTGATGACCTCGGAGTGGCTCTTCGTCTCCATGCCTTCGACCTTGCCGCGGCGGCTGTTCAGATCGCCGATCACATCGCCCATGTTTTCGTCCGGGACGGTGATCTCCATGCGCATGATCGGCTCGAGGATCACCGGCCTCGCCTTCTCGACGGCCGCCTTGAAGCCCATCGAGGCAGCGATCTTGAAAGCGATGTCGGACGAATCGACGTCGTGGTACGAGCCGTCATAAAGCGTCGCGCGGACATCCACCATCTGATAGCCGGCGAGATAGCCTTCGACCATCGCCTCGCGGATGCCTTTCTCGACCGCTGGAATGTAATTCCGCGGCACGGAGCCGCCGACGATCTCGTCGACGAACTCGAAGCCCTTGCCGCGCGGCAGCGGCTCGACCTTGAGCCACGTATCGGCGAATTGGCCGCGTCCGCCCGATTGTTTTTTCAGTCTTCCCTGTGCGCTGGCGCTTCCCTTGATAGTTTCTTTATAAGGAACTTTCGGCGCCTTGAGCTCGACGTTCGCGCCGTATTTACGGTGCAGCTTCTCGACGACCACCTCGATGTGGAGCTGGCCCATGCCGGAGAGGATGAACTCCCGCGTCTGGGTATCGCGATGCATATCGATCGTCGGGTCTTCCTCCATCATCTTATGTAGCCCCTGCGGAACCTTCTCCTCGTCGGCTTTCGTCTTGGGCTCGAGCGCGAACGAGATCAATTGGGTGAAATGCTCGAGGCCGCCAAACTGGATCGGCGCTTTCTCGTCGCAAAGCGTGTCGCCGGAGGATATGTCTTTCGTTTTGGCCGCGGCCACGATTTCACCGGCGACCGCTTCGTGCACCGGCTCCTGCTTCTTCCCTTCTAGCCGAAACAAATGGCCCAGCTTCTCGCGGACCTGTTTATTGGGATTGTAAACGGTCATGTCTTGCGCGACCCTGCCTGACACGACGCGCATCAACGAAAGCTTTCCCGCAAACGGATCGATAAGCGTCTTGAAGACGTAGGCCGACAGCGGCGCGGCGGGGTCGCATTTCCGCGTCTCAGGTTCTTTAGTTACCGGGTTCGTTCCCGTAAATTCCCCTTCTTCGAGCGGGGACGGAAGGTAATCGACGACGGCGTCAAGCAGCTGCGGCAAGCCGATTTGGCGCAAAGCCGAGCCGAAGAGAACCGGGATGAGCTTGCCTTCGATCACCGCAGCGCGCAGCGCGCTCTTCAGCGCTTCCGGCGCCATGTCCTGCGCCTCGAGATAAGTTTCCAACAGTAAATCGTCGGTCTCCGCGACCGCTTCCATCAGCTCGACGCGCGCGTCCTGCGCCTGACCGGCGAGATCGGACGGAATGTCGCTCTCCTTGAACTTGCCGCTGTCGCCCTCGAAGAGATACGCTTTCATCGCAACCAGGTCGACGATGCCCTTAAAATTTTCCTCGGCGCCGATCGGAAGCTGCACCGTAACGCCTTTCGCTTCGAGCGCGGAGAAAATCGCGGCGAGGCCTTCTTTGTAACCGCCTTTCTCGCGCTCCATCTTGCTCACGAAGCCGATGCGGCTCACTTTCAATTCGTTGGCGCGCTGCCATAGACGCTCGGCTTCTACTCTCACGCCCGTCGAGGGGCTCAAAACGAAAATGGCCGAGCGAAACGCGCGCATACAGTTGAGCGTATCGGGAATGAACGGCGACTGCCCGGGCGTGTCGATCAGGCACACGCGATTTTTCTTCCACGAGAGCGAGTGCAGCGCGGTCGACAGCGAAGAGTGGCGATGGACCTCTTCGGGCTCGAAGTCGAGCGCCGACGTCCCGTCGGCGACTTTGCCGAGGCGCGCCGTAGCGCCCGCCGCAAAGAGCATCGCGTCGCCCAAAGACGTTTTGCCCGAGCCGCCGTGGCCGAGGATGCCAACATTGCGCAGTTTGTCTATCTCGATCATCTGCTGCCGACCTCCTTCTTGAGCTCTTGCGGCCGCTTTTTGACGTCCTGCAGGGCGTTGCGCTCGTGAATGATTCTCAGCCCGTCGAGCGTGAGGAACTCATCGACATCGTCGATGCCGGCGCACTCGGGTGCGATGACGCCCGCGAGGCCCCCGGTGGCGACGACGCGCGCGTTGCAGCGGTTTTCCTTCTGCATGCGCGCAACGATGCCGTCGACCAGGCCGACGTAGCCGTAGAAAACGCCGGATTGGATCGACTGGACCGGAGTCTTGCCGATGATCTCCTTCGGCTTGATGATTTCGACCCTCGGCAGCTTGGAGGCGCGCTGAAAGAGCGCCTCGACGGAAATCTGCAGGCCGGGCGCGATGGCGCCGCCGAGGTATTCGCCTTTTTTGGAGATGAAATCGAACGTGGTCGCCGTGCCGAAATCGACCGCTATGCAGCAGTCGTGATAGCGCTCGTACGCGCCGATGCCGTTGCAGATGCGGTCGGCGCCGACCTCCTTGGGATTCTCGTAAAGAATCGGCATGCCGGTCTTGATTCCCGGGCCGACGATCAGCGGCGCCAAGCCGAAAAGCCGCTCGCCCAGCTCCTGGATCATCGCGATCATCGGCGGCACGACGCACGAGACGACGACAGCTGAAATTCTATCGCAGCCGATGCCGCTCGCGGCGGCGAGCTGCGAGATCAAAACGCCGTACTCGTCGGCCGTGCGCTCGGGCACCGTCAGGAGGCGCCAGTGATTGACGAGCTTCCGCCCCTCGTAGATGCCGAGGACGATGTTGGTGTTGCCGATGTCGATCGCTAAGAGCATGTCACGGCTCGACCGGCGTCACATCGCCGGCGATGATCCGCTCGATCGCGCCGTCTTCCTTATCGACGAGTAGCGCGCCGTCGCGGTCGATTCCCCTGGCAACTCCCGAGACGATTCGATCCCCCATTTCGACCTTGACCTTTCGGCCCTTGAGCTCGAAGAAGCTCTCCCAGCGGGCCGCGATATGGGGAAAGCCCCTTTGCTCTAGTTCCCCATAGCACCTGTCAAGGCTGCGAATCAATTCCCCGGCAAAAGCCGTCCTATCGACGAACTGATCGGTCAAGATAAGAAGCGAAGTCGCCCGGTCGCGAATTTCTTCCGGCACCGAATCGGCCGGCATGTTCAGGTTGACGCCGATTCCCACCACGACGAAGTGAAGCCGCTCGGAGTCGACCGACGATTCGGTAAGAATGCCGGCGAGCTTCTTGCCGCCGGCGAGAATGTCGTTGGGCCATTTGATCGCCGGTCGGGTGCCGAGAAAGCGCTGAACGGTCTCGGCCAAGGCGACCGCCGATACGAGCGTAAGCTGCGGCGCATTTGAAGGCGGAAGATTAGGTCTTAGGATAATCGAAAGGTAGAGATTCAAGCCGGGCGGCGAGAACCAGCTCCGGCCGAGCCGCCCTTTGCCGCGCGTCTGCGTCTCGGCGAGGACGACCTCGCCTTCAGCGGCGCCCTCGGTGGCGAGCTTGTATGCGAGTCGATTGGTGGAGTCGAGTTCGGCGAAATAGTGGATTTTTTTTCCGAGGCGCGTCGACGCAAGCTGTTTCCCGATTTCCTCCGGCCTCAGCGTGTCGGACATGCCCGCGACCGTTCAACCTTTGAACCCTTTGACGGTTTTATTCGCCCCGGCAGGCTGAATCTTCATATTAAAATCCACCGCCGGCGCGGAATGGGTGAGCGCGCCGACGGAGATGAAGTCGACGCCCGTGCGCGCCACGTCGCGCACGGTATCCATATTGATGCCGCCGGACGCTTCGACCGCCGCACGCCTGGCGACCACGCGCACGGCTTCCGCCATTTGCTCGATATTCATGTTGTCGAGCATAACGACGTCCGCACCGGCGGCGACCGCCTCTTTGACTTGATCGAGATTCGTGCACTCGACCTCGACCTTCGCCATGAACGGCGATTGGCCGCGCACGTTGCGCACGGCCGCCGCGATCGAGCCCGCGGCGGCGATGTGGTTGTCCTTGATGAGCGCGGCGTCGTAGAGGCCGAAGCGGTGATTGGTGCCGCCGCCCATGCGCACGGCGTATTTTTCCAGCGTGCGGAACCCCGGCGTCGTCTTTCGCGTGTCGATGATCTTGCAGGGAAAATCTTTCACGGCATCAACGTAGCGGCGCGCGGCCGTCGCGGTGCCGGAGAGGCGCTGGATGAAGTTGAGCGCCGTCCGCTCCCCGAGCAGCAGCGAGCGTGTCGGCCCGTGCGCTTCGGCGACCACCTGCCCTTTCGTCACCGCGTCGCCGTCGCGCGCGAGACAGCGCACTCGGACCGAAGGATCGACGAAGGCAAAGAGCTTCTCAAGCAGGATCAGGCCGGCGACGACGCCGTCGCGCTTGGCGCGGAAGAATCCCGTCGCCGTCGCCTCGGGGGCGATCGTGCTCATCGTCGTGATGTCGCCCGGGCCGATATCCTCTTCCAGCGCCGTCTTGATCAGCTGCTCGACGGCGGCGGTGACGACGATGTCCATTCTAAGCTTTACCCTCCGCTATCTCGCCGATCCGCCCGAGGCTCTGGTTCAGCGTGCGGATCTTCTCCTCGAACTCCGCGGCCTTTTCTTTCTCGCGGCGGACGACTTCCTCTTTCGCCTTGGCGATGAAGTCGCTGTTGCCGAGCTTTTTCCTCACTCTCGACAGCTCTTCTTCCACACGGCCGAGCTCGCGCGTGAGGCGGCTCTTTTCCTCGTCCAGATTGATCATATCGCCGAGCGGAATGTAGACTTCCGTCTCGCCGATGACCGCGGTGGCGGCGCCTTTGGGCCGGTCGCCTTCCGTCCGGTATTCGACGGCACCTACGCGCGCGAGCGCCCGGAGATAGCGCTCCTGCTCGCGCAGCAGCGAAAGATTGCCGTCGCTGCCGAAAACAATAACGTTCACTTCCTTCGACGGCGGGCAATTCATCTCTGCCCGCAAATTGCGCACCGCGCGCGTGATCTCCATGAGATAGTCGACGCGATCCTCGATTTCCGGGCGAATGTCGCGCGCGGTGAACTTTGGATACGGCTGGAGCATGATCGTCGCCTTTGGATCTTCGCGCTCGAGCTTTTCGTTCAGCGCGTGCCAGATCTCTTCGGTGACGAACGGCATGACCGGATGCAGCAGAAGAAGAATGTTCTCGAGCACGGTCGCCAACACCCTCTCGGTTTTTCGCCGCTCGTTATCGTCGCCGTTGTTGAGCGCGAGCTTGCTCATCTCGATGTACCAGTCGCAGAACTCGTGCCACGTAAACTGGTACAGATGATGCGCAAACTCGTTGAAGCGATAGCTCTCGACCGCCTCCCGCGCCTTCGCGATCGTCGCCGCGAGTCGGGAGAGAATCCACTGATCGGCGAGGTTGAGCTTGCCGTCGGCGTCGCCGCGCGCGGCGAGCCTCCCGCCGCTGAGATTCATCATGACAAAGCGCGCCGCGTTCCAGAGCTTGTTGACGAAGTTCTGATAGCCGACGATGCGCTCCTCGGCGAGCTTCACATCGCGCCCCATCGCCGCGAGGGCGGCGAGCGTGAAGCGAAAGGCGTCCGTGCCGAATTTGTCCATGACCTCGAGGGGATCGATGACGTTCCCCTTCGACTTCGACATCTTCTGCCCTTCCTGATCGCGCACCAGGGCATGGATGTAGACGTAGCGGAACGGCACGTCGCCCATGAACTTGAGGCCCATCATGATCATGCGCGCGACCCAGAAGAACAGGATGTCGAAGCCGGTGACGAGCACTGAGGTCGGATAGAAGCGCTTTAAATCTTCCGTCTGGTCGGGCCAGCCGAGCGTCGAGAACGGCCACAATCCCGAGGAGAACCAGGTGTCGAGCACGTCGGGATCGCGAACGAATTTACCGCCGCCGCACACGGCGCATTTGTCCGGCTGCTCGCGCGCGACGATCGGCTTCGCCTCCTTAGTCAGCATGAAATCGCCCTGCCCGGTCTTCAATATCTCGCCGGAGTTGCAGGCGACGCAGTACCAGGCCGGAATTTGGTGCCCCCACCAGATCTGGCGCGAGATCGTCCAGTCCTTGATGTTCTCCATCCAGGCGAAATAGGAGTTCGCCCATCCTTCGGGAATGATTTTAACCCGTCCGTCGCGCACGACTTCCATGGCCGGCTCGGCGAGCGGCTTGATCTTCACGAACCATTGGGGCGTGAGATACGGCTCGACGGGCGTCTGGCAGCGGTAGCAGCGGCCGAGCGCCAGACGGTACGGCTCGATCTTTTCGAGCAGACCTTCCTCTTTGAGCTGTTCGACGACGAGCTTGCGCGCCACGAACCGGTCCTTGCCTTTGTACCGTTCCACCCACGGCGGTTCGAGGCCGTTTTCCGCAAACGCGGCGGCGCGGATTTTCGCATCCTCGTCGAAGATGCAAATGACTGGCAGGCCGTATTTCTGCCCGATCTCGAAGTCGTTAAAGTCATGTCCCGGAGTGATTTTCAGCGCGCCGGTGCCGAACGTCGGGTCGACGTACGGATCGGCAATCACCGGAAGCTCGCGCCCGACGATCGGCAGCCGAACTTTTCTGCCCACCGCATGCTTGTAACGCGGATCGTCCGGATTCACCGCGACCGCGGTGTCCCCGAGCATCGTCTCGGGGCGCGTCGTCGCGACCGTCAGACCGCCCGCGGGATCGTCGACGAACGGATAGCGAATGTGCCAGAGATGACCGTCGGTCTCCTCGTGCACGACTTCGATATCGGCGAGCGCGGTCTTGCAGCGCGGGCACCAGTTGATCAGCCGCTCGGCGCGATAGAGCAGGCCGTCTTCCCACAAGCGCACGAACGCCTCGCGCACCGCGCGCGACAGCCCCTCGTCCATCGTGAAGCGCTCGTGGCTCCAGTCGCACGAGACGCCGAGCGCCTTCAATTGATTGAGGATCGTGTTGCCGGCCTCTTCCTTCCATTGCCACACGCGTTCGATAAATTTCGCGCGGCCGAGCTGCGCGCGGCTTTGGCCCTTCTCCGCCAATTGCCGCTCGACGACGTTTTGCGTCGCGATGCCCGCATGGTCGGTGCCGGGGACCCAGAGCACGCTGTAGCCGTCCATCCGCTTATAGCGGCAGAGAATGTCCTGCAGTGTGTTGTTGAGCGCATGACCCATGTGCAGCGAGCCGGTCACGTTGGGCGGCGGGATCACCATCGAGAACGGCTGGCCGTTTTTTTTCGGCCGGAAGGCGCCGAGATCGAGCCAGTGGCGATACCATTTCGCCTCGATCTCTCCGTGTGTGTATGCTTTCGATAGTTCCATTTATTTCGTTTTGTCCGGCGCCTCTTCCACCACTTCGACAAGGTCGATCAACTGAGCACCGGACTCGTCCGGCTCCTCGACGTCGCCGGCTTTTGCCGCTGCCGCCGCTTTCTTCGGCTTTTCCGACTTGCCGGACAACAACTCGGCGACGGCGCTCTGCAGAGATCCACTCGCGATCGGCGGCGCCATCACCGTGAGATTGGCGCGTTTCGGCCGAGCGGAATCGTCATCGATCCACAGCGTCGGCGTTTTAGCGGCTTCGAGCGCGCGCCGAATCTCCGCTGTGAGCTTGCCGGCGTTCCGCAACGCCGCCGCGTCCACGATCAGCAGGTCGACTTCCTTCAAGCCGCCGATCACGCCCGCGTCGATGGATTCCTCGACCCGGACATCGTGCTCCGGAAAAAGCGCCAGCGCCAACGCCTGCTGCAGGACTCGATGCGGCTCGATCAGGAGAACTCTGCTCATGTTTGTCTAAGCTCCAGCTTGACATCACCGCGCGCCGGAGTTAGATAAAAAAATTCGGCGTTCTATCCGGTTGCGAAAGTGGCGGAATTGGTAGACGCGCAGGATTCAGGATCCTGTGGGCTAACACCCGTGGGGGTTCGATTCCCCCCTTTCGCACCACTCTAACAGCCTGAAAAATTTATCATAGACTCTAAAATTTCTCTAACGATGCGGCGTCTGGACCGCGGCGCCGCAATCTCAGGGACCTCGTGTATGGCGAAATGGATGGTGGCTGCGGCATTGGCAGGCGTGCTCCTGGCCGGCTGTGACAAGCGGTCGGATACGCCGGTCGCCAAGGCGGGCGACGGCGATCCGAAGCGCGGGCGCGCGATTTATCTTACAAACTGCGCCGCCTGCCACAATAACGACCCATCGAAAGACGGGGCGATCGGACCCGCTATCAAAGGATCGTCCAAGGAGCTGGTCGAGGCGCGCGTGATGCGTGCCGCCTATCCGCCGGGCTACACGCCGAAGCGCAGGACGACCATGATGCCGGCGCAGCCGGATCTGCAGCCCGCCATCCCGGATATCGTCGCGTTCTTGCGCTAGGCGCCTACACGCGGAAGAAAATCCAAAAGAGCAAATAGAATATCGCCGCCAGGATAAATCCGAACCAGAGCGCGCCGGATACCGTGTCGAGCGGTTTTTTGGTCGAACCCTGAAGGCCCGACAGCGCGTTCACTTCGACGGCGGCGATAATGACGGCCGTGATCAGCGCGAAAGCCATCGCGTTGCCGCCGGTGGCTTCGCCGAAGGAGCCAGCCGGCAGATGCCGCGATCCCATGAAAAGCAGCATCGGGACCGAGAACACCGTGTTCGTCCGCGACGCGAGCGCGGCGCGCCGGCCGCGATTCGCCGCGTCAGGAATGGCCTGGCCGCCCTGCGCGGTTTGCACCGCGTTGGCGATCACGACCTGCTGATTCGGCCAGATCACGAGCCACACATTCAAGAACATCAGCGTGCCGAGCGTGCCCCCGAGGGTGATGCCCCACGCGTACGGCGTGCTGTAGAAGCCTTCGGCGCCCGACTGCACAAGATAATAGAGATACATGAAGATACCGGCGAGGAACGTGAACATCGCGCCCCAGCGGAACCACCAAAGGGCGCGGGGCACGAGCTTTTGGATCGCACCGCTTCGAACACCCGGCTCGGTCTCGGCGAAGAACGGCGTCTGCACGAAATTGAAGTAATAAAGCAATCCGATCCATGTGACACCGGCGAGAAAGTGAATCCACCGGAACATGTACATCCAAAACTCCATCGTTTCCTCCTCCTTCTACCCTGCCTCGGCTGCTCTGCCTCGGCAAACCGGATTTCAGCGTTTAGCGTTTATATTAACGGCGCGTTTCTCTTGTCAAGGCTAAACTCAAGGCTTCGTCCTTCAAGTTATTGTTTCTAGTCAGGAAAACTCGCACAACGCAGCACTCAGTGCGGCAGCTTTCTATCTTTCACGCCGTCGGCCAGATCGAAAGCCCCCTTCTTCTCGACCGTGACGAAGCGCAGCACTTCGATGAGGCGCGTCGCGCGCTCCTCGAGGGATTTGGCCTCGAGAAGCGTCTGTTTTTCCATAGGCGCGACGTTGAGCGAAAAGCAGCAGAGATTCATCCAGGCCGCGCCATCGACCGATTCGTCTGCCAAGAACTTTAAAAGCGGTGAATCGGGTTCGATAATTTCGCTAAGCAGCGCAAGAATTTCGGCTTTCAGGCGCTTGAGCGTCTCGCTCTCAAGCGCTGTCGGCTCACCGCGGAGCACGACTTTAGCCTGCCGGTAAGAGCTCCGGTCGACGATCTCCCGGTCGATCTCGTATTCCGTCAACCCGTACAGCAGAATATTGCACCGGCCGTCCGGCAGCGGCGTATGACCGACGATCTTTCCGACACAGCCGGTGTGACATATCTTGGGGTTGCCGTAATATTCCTTCTCCCATTCGCCCTTCAGCAACGCCGTGCCGATCAACCGTTCCCCCGCCATGGCGTCGCGCACCATCTCACGGTATCGGGGCTCGAAAATGTGCAAAGGAAGTTGTATTTTGGGAAAAAGCACCACATTCGGAAGCGGAAAGACAGGAATGACGGCGCCGGACTCCGACATCGTGACGTCCTTTTCTAGCGGCAGCAAAGAAAACTGCCGCTTTGGTCTTG
>Ga0075426_10000601_pt1 | contig 24886 bp, 23 predicted proteins | sample SoiMethybrSBSTD5_FD_75304 | JGI IMG/M metagenome (GOLD analysis project Ga0075426, IMG submission 75304) | Bulk soil microbial communities from a Populus tree surrounding site in Tennessee, USA - Soil MetaG P. TD hybrid SBSTD5 | ecosystem: Environmental > Terrestrial > Soil > Tree plantation...
CGGGATCGTTGCTGTAGCTCTTCGAGCGGTAGCCGAGGTTGCGGTCATCATCTCCGCGCCGCGACCGACGATAGTTCCAGGCCGACTGGATCGGCAAAGTTTTGTCGATCGCGTAGTAGTACGGAATCGCCCGCTCTTCCAGCGCCATCGTTTCCATGCGGCTCGGGGTGATGACGATCGTCGCGTCGGCGGGCGATGCATAAGTGTTGATCAGCGCGTGCAGCTTCCCGGCGAGGAAGCGCGCATGCTCGTACGCATTGCCGCCATGCGTGGTGAGGGGCGAAGGATAGAAGTCGGTGCGATAGGCGCGCGGGTTGGCGAGGCTGCCCAGCAGCAAATGCTTGGGAAAAGCGTCCATGGGCGGGCACAGGACGACATCGTCGTCGTACAGCACCTCGCGAAGCGCGTTCCAGGTCTCCACCACATCCTTGAGGAAGTCGTAGTAGTACTGGATCCGTGCATCCGGAGCGTTGTCGCGGATCGACTTCAACGTCGCGTTCCAGCCGCCGATCGGGTCGTAGCCGAAGAGGTCCACGAGGAACTGCCACAGCTTTGCATCGAGGCTCGGCAGCGCACTCACGATGTTCGCGTGGATCGCGCCGCACGTGCCGCGGTAGAGCTTCGCGAGGTTGGCGTAAGTACCGACGGGGCCGTTGATCTCCACGCGGCTCGCGACCATCCGCTCGACGCCGAGCGAATCTTCGCTGTCGGTTTTGAGCTTGACGAGCAGCTTGTCCGCATCCGCCTGCGAGGCGAGCAGGAAGCGCACCTTGTGTACCGCGTCGAGGCCAAGGTTGTCGCAGTCGGTGCCCGAGCAGAGGTCCGAGTCCTTCAGGTAGCTTTCCATCAGCATCACGACGACCCAGTCGGTGAGCTTGCCCGGAAGGTTCGAGAGCGGCTTCACGATGCCCGCGTCGCCCGGCTGAAGCTTGTAGGTCAGCGCGACGAGCTCGAAGAGCTGCATCATCTGGTTGTTCGGATAGAACGGCTCGTAGCGCGGCGCCGATGTGCCGTAAGGCTTGAAGCGGTCGAAGGCCGTGTCCTGCTCGAGCATGAGCAGGTCGCCATTCGTGGTCACGCCGACGCCTTTGCGGATGCGCACGTCGCCATCGACGACGTCCACCCGGAGGCCGCCGACGATCCCGACGCCCAGCAGCTCGATGCGCGTGAGCCGTTCCTGGTCGTCGAGGTAGCTCGTGACGCCGTTGAGCTGTTTGTCGCTCAGGACCTGGTTCGGCTCGAAGACGGTGTAGTCGGTGACCATGTCGCCGAGGCCGTAGAGGATGGTCATCTGGTCGTTGGGGGGCATGGCGCCTCCTAGGGATTGGGATCTTTCTCGGTGCCGAGCGCGCTGCTGCCCAGCACGAACGGCGCCGGGTCGCCGCACGGGCGCAGCTCGTTCGGGGGATAGACGTTCTTCACCGCGTACAGCGCGTCGATGAGGGCCTTGAGCCGCGCGGCTGCGTCGACGAACGGCTGCCCGGCGCGAACCGGGAGCCACGCCTTGTACGCGTTCGCCAGCTTCGCGATGGCGTCGGATTCGGCCCAGCAGATCTTCGGGACGATGTGCGCCGGCACTTGCGCCCGGATGGTCTCCTCGACGAAGCGGCGGAAGTCCATGTTCGTGAACCGGCCCGCGTCGGCCGGAAGCACGATGTGCAGACGGTACGAGTACGGATCGTCGTCGACGCACTCCGTGCACGACGGATCCACGCACACGGGCAGGAAAGGATCCGCGTTGCTCCCGGGCCGCAAGAGGATGTTCTCGATGAGGTACATGCCCTCGGTCAGTGGATTCGCGCTGAGATCGCGCCGCGTGATGTCGGCGATGTCGAGCAGACGGGCGATGCGTACCTCGAGCCCCGATACGTTGTTCGTATCCCAGAGGTGCGCGCCGTCCGTGTAGACGTAGCCGAGCGAGCGCTCGGAACCGAGCGTCGGGCACTCCTTGAGGAATGTGCACTTCAGGCCGATCGCCTTGGTGTCGGTCATGCCGAAGAGCGACCGCATGATGCCCACGTAATGGTGGAAGTTCTCCGCGACCCGCGACAGCAAGTGGTCGAGGAAGCGATTGCGGCGCGTCAGTCCTTCTTCGGGTTTCTCGAGCTGCGCCTGGAGCGTGGCCTCATCGATCGTGTCGGGATAGACGCGCGCCGCATCGCGGAAGCTCGTGACGACCTGGGCGTGGTAGGACTGCGTCACCGACGGGTCGCGCGAATAGAGCTCGCGCACGCGGGCGAGCGACGCGAGGAAGTTCGCCATCACCTGGTCGAAGAAGAGCAGATAGCCCTTGAGCTGCAGCGCGCGCGCGCGGCGCCGCGCGTCGCTTCGCGGATCGAGCCCGGCCTGCGACAGACCGTAGATCGCCGGGAAATGATTCTGGAAGGAGTAATAGTCGCGCACACCACGGAATCGGCCACGCTGCAGCGCGATGTCGTCGGCGCCCTTGTTCTCGTCCTTGGCGCGCGCCGCCTTCTCGAGCTCGTCTCGCCTCAACTTGACCAATGCGTCGAATGCGGGACCCGCCGGCAACGGAATGTCGCGCTTGGTGAGGAGGATCCTGCCGAAGGTCTCGCTGAGGCGGGGCGCCGTGTCTTCAGGCACTTTCATGCGCCACTTGTCGGCCGGCGGCTCGATGTAGGCGGGTGGCCCGGCCTTCACTTCGTTCATGACGATGTCGCGTATCGCAAGCACGCCCTCGATGTCCATGATCACCGCGATGACGTCGGAGAGCCGGATCTCCCTGCGCAGCTCGGCTTTCTCCAGCTCGTCGTCGGGAATGAACCCGTGCTGCAGGGAGGGGCCCTCGAAGATTTCGGGAACAGTCCAGCCCATCGCGCGCATCTCGTCGAGCGTGTAGTTCACGACCCGAGGCGTGAGGAACTCGCTCACGTCGAATTCGATCCGCGCGGTGACCTCGACCGGATCGGCGGTCGGATCCAGCTCGACCTCGGCGCAGAGCGCGTAGTCGGTGTATTTCACCAGGTCGACGGAGACGAAGTCCTCGCAGAGGTTGCGGTTCTCCTGCAGCAATGCCATCGCATCCGCGCGGATGCCGTTCGGATTCTTCGCGCCGTCCTCGAGCTCCAGCAACACGCGATAGAGACCCTTGAGGGTCACGGCGCGCAGGCCGGGCTTGCCGCTGCCGGGCGGGATCAGCACGCCATTCACCAGATCGACGTCGTAGGGCTCGTCCGCCGTGCGGATCCAGGCGTTGCGCACGCCGTTCATGTCGATGAGCAGCTTGCGATAGTCCCCGGTCGCGAGCGGCCGGCACGGGAGGATCTCGCGCGGACCGTAGAACTGGCCCTGCATCACCAGGGCATTGTTCGCGGGGTCTTCCTCCGCCAGGAGATCCGGAATCGAGAATTCGCAGCGATGCGCGAGCTCCGTGAGCCCATAGCTCGAGAGCTCGAGGATCGTGATGCCCGGGTCGTGCGTGTTGTGATCGTTCCACGTGTTGCGCGACATGGCGCGCACCTGGTCCATGCCGCGCGCGAAGAGCGCCCGCTGATCCAGCGCCGGATCGGCTTCCGGCGTGCGCGCAATCGTGAGGCTGCTCGTCACGATCGTCGATCCTCAGGTGTCGAGCACTTCGGCGATCGCATGCTGCGCGGCCGGCACCAGGATCGCATCGGGCCGCTCGACGGTGATCTCCGGCGTGTCGCTGATCGGCGCGGATCCCACGACCGAGGAGCCCATCTTGAAATCCGTGACGAAGTCCACGTAGTCACGGTCCTCCACGAAGTCGAGGAGCACCGACCTGTAGACGCGGCCGCCGAACTCGATGGTCGGAGCAGACTTGCACCCTTCGGTGAGGCAAGCCCACGGAGCCATCATCTGCACCAAGTCCTTGTTCAGGACGTTGCGATAGAAGTTGAACGGCTTGTCGGGGTAGAACCGCACCTTGAAGTCGAGCTGGATGCTCTGGAAGCGCGGATTCCTCGCGTGCACCGTGACGCCCATGCCGACGTAGCGCTCCGCGAACTTCCGGATGCGATCGAGCGTGTCGATGTCGGCACGCGGCCGCAGCGGATCGACCGCATTCGGATTGCGCAGGTCGGGAACTACGACGAGCATCACGTGGCCGGGCGCGAGCCACGAGGTGAGGCTCGAGTGCGGGATGCACTTCACCTTGTGGATGCCGGGAAATTCTTCCAGCACCATGCGCTCGTAATCCCACGGCGTGATGCAGCGCTGGCGATGGCGCAGCCGTTCGGCGGCGCGCATGGCGAGATGGTTGCGTGTTTCCTTTGCCTTGCCGCCGAAGCCCGCGTAGGGCTGCGACACCGTCTTCACCGCCGCGTCCGGCACCTTGAGCTTCGCGATGCTGCCCGGCGCGAGCGGCCCCACGGCCTTGGTCTCGTCGTTCGGTAGCGCCATGCGCTGCACCTCGACGCCGTTGGCCGCGACCTTGATGAGGCGGCAAGCCGCGCCGCTCGATTGGCGCACGCCGGCGCGAAGCCAGACGCGTCCCGTCTCGAGCCACGTATGCTGCGTCGTCGTCTCGTGCGGCAGCGCGATCGAGACGATGCCGCTGCGGCGAAAGTCGTTGCTCGTGTCGCTGGAGAGCTCTTGCGGCGTGAGCGTCCGCCAGTAGTTGTCGCACAGCACGGACCATTCGAGCTTCTGGGGGTCGAGGTCGGGGTCGGCGCTGCCTTCGGCCGCCTGGAACAGCAGGCACAGCCCATCGCCGGCGTCGACGCCGGTTACGCCGATGAGCAGCTCGCCTTCGTGCTCGTAGCGGGGAAGCAGCGTCACGCGCTTGTCCTGCACGAAATCGGCCTGCGCGCGCAGGTAGGCGTGCTCGCGCATCGGGCCGAAGCAGCCCACGTGGAAGAATTGCACGTCGAGATTGGTGAAGTCGTTTTCGCCGCCGGCGCCGACGTCGACCTCCTCGGACTGAGCGGTGTACGCGAGGCTGATCGACTGGATTTTCGGCGTATAGGGCTCGCGCAGCGGCGGTTGCTTGGCCTGCGCCTTCTGGATCGAGTCGACGCGGTAGTCGGCGTGCTGGAAGTCCTCCCTCAGGGCGATGGTGATGAAGCCGCTGCGGATCCCCGGCGACGCGGCGGCGCCGGACGCGAGGTACCGGCCGAGGAGCACCGGCGTCTTCTGCGCGAAGTTGAATCCCAGGAATTTCGCGATTGCTCCTCCGAGGGAAAGCGCGAAGACATGCGACTCGATCTTGTTCTCGACGATCGGCGGCGCGGGGGGCGGGGCGTTGGGATCGAGAGTCGTCGTGCCTTCCGCGTCGAGCGCCATGATGTTCATCACGGTCATCTTGCGGTTGCCGCCGCGATCCTCGTACGTGAAATCGGCGCTCACGCCGTCGTTCATCCTCGAGCCGAAGGGATAGCCCGTGTACCAGGCACCAAGGTCCGCAGGCGCGCCTTGCCACGTGAGCTTCAGCTTGAGGCTCTGGAGATTTTTCGATAGCGCTTCGGTGCTCCCGACGAAGAAGCGCGATCCGACGACCGGTTGCGCCCCGAAGGGAAGGAACGCCTTCTTGGGGTTGAGACTGCTCGCATCGTTCTCGAGAGCGAGTGTCGTGAGCGCATCGGCTTGCACCTTGATGCGAATCTTTCCGATGCAAAGGCCGCTGAGCGCGTCGTAACGCAACGGCGCGCCTGGCTTGAGCAGGATCTGCACGATCGGGCCGAAGGCGGCGAAGCCGCCGCCGTGCAGGGCCGCATCGAAATCGACGACCGCGGGCCAGGTGGCGTCGACGCTGAAGATGAAGGTGAGCGTGTCGTTCGCTCGCTTCGCGATCACCGGCAGCGGGCCGAGCCAGCCCTTGGGGCCGGTCGCGTACGCCTCGAACAGGTCATTGCCCAAGTCCGCAGGACCCGGTTGCGGATTGCTCAGCGTCAGGTCGATGGTGATTCCGCGCGGCCCTTCGGCGAGGCGCAGCACCGGCGACGCGACGGCGAACCCGATGTGCGCATCGGGAAAGGCGGGAGCCCCGCCGGCGAATGGCGGCCAGCTCGGCGAATCGTCTCGAAGCTTGCCGCCGAGGCCGTCCGCACTGTCGGCAACCGGCGCGAAGAAGACGCCGTTCGCGTCGTGGAAGACGCTGTGCAGCTTGTCGACTGTGCCCTTGCCGACGAAGTACTCGCGCACCGGCGCGTAGAGCCGCTCGACGCCGCTGGCATCTTTCCCCGCGGTGAAGCGACGGTCGGGCTTCATCGCGATGCCCTGCGGAACGTCCTTCTTCAGCTCGACAAGGACGTGCGCATGATCGGGCTGGGCAGGAGCCTGCTCGAAGCGAAGCACATCGCCGTACTGGTAGTCGAGGTGGCGCGCGGTGATCGCGTTGATCGACTCGCGCGTGTAGACGTCATAGAGGTTGAGGAACGCGCGGAAGAGCCCGAGGTGCGGCGTCACATTTCCGTCGATCGGTGTGATCGCCTCGCTCATGGAATCGTCGGAGAAGTACGTTCCCCAGTCGCCCGAGGCGATCGCCGGCGTGTCCTTGTAGAAAGGAAGCTGATAGGCGAACTTCGCGGCCTGCTGGAGGAGGTCCGTGACCGAACGTTCGTCGGGCACGACGAATCCGGGATTGTCGCGATCGAGCTCGGGCGCGAGTCGCTTGTCCTGGCTTTGGCCAGGCTGGGCGATCATCCCCCGGACGATGTCCTGGTCCATCGCTCAAGCCCGCCGCGCGGGGCCCGCGACCGAAGCGGCGGCCACGTTGCCTTCGCCGCGATAGAAGGGGAAAACCAGGTTAAAGCGCGAGTTGGTGGCGCGAACCTCGTACGTGAGCCCGAAGTTGAGCGTACCGTCGTTGGGGTCCGGGCTCTCGATCTCCAGGTCGATCACCTTGATGCGTGGTTCCTGCACGAGGATCGCGGTGCGCACGCGATCCTTGAGGAAGGTGCGCAGGCTCGTGCTCATCGGCTCGAACATGAGCTCCTGGACGCTCAGCCCGTAATCCGGCGAAAGAAAGCGTTCACCTTCGATCGTGCCGAAGAGGATATGGAGGCTCTCGTAAATATCGAGCTCGTCGGAGCTCATGCGCGCGCGGCCGTTCTCGAAGGCCGGCGGAAAGCTCCAGCCGGTGCCGAGGAACGAGGCGGGAATGGGATCCGGGGTGGATGCCATCGATCTTCAACCGATCGTCACGGTCGGGCTTCCGACGGCGGCCATCGCGCCGCAGATGCACGAGTCCGTGGTGCGCACCGCGGGCATGCTTCCGATCAGCACCGTGGTGCTTCCCGACGGAAATGCGCTGACAGTGGGCTGGTGCGTGGTCGGATCAAGCGAGCACACGTGCATGTCGCCGGCGATGGAAGCAGGCATCCCGCCGATGAGCACCGTCGAGCAGCCCGGCCCGACGATGGTGCCGCCATGAGTTGTGGTGTCGCCGACGCGCGCCGCCGAGGCCATGGTCGTCGCTCCTTAGTTGATCTGTACGAGGCCGCCCGAGACTTTCGTGGTGGCGCTGCTCGAGAGCTCCGCCTGCGTGCCGCCCTCGAGCTTGAGCTCAGTGCCGCCCTTCGCCTCGAACGACGTGCCGGACTGCATCTTCAGCTCGGTTCCGGCCTTCATTTCGAGCGACTTCGCGCTCTCGATCTTCACGCCGTCGGAGCCGAGCGTGATCTTGTTGCCGTTCTGGTCCGCGAGCACGAGCGACTTGTCCGCCTCGCTCAGCGTGATCGCGTTGCCGGCGGGCGTGTCGATCTTGAGGATCTTCTGGTCGTCGTCGAAGAAGACGCGCATTCCCGCGCGGCTCTTGTAGAGCTTCTGGTGGTTGTCGTCGGATCCCTTCAGCGGCGCGGCCTTCGCGCTGCTGTGGAGCATGCCGAGGATCACCGCGCGGCGCGGATCGTCGTCGATGCAGCCGGCCACCACTTCGTCGCCGATCTCGGGGCGGAAGAAGAAACCGCGGTCCTTGCCGGCATCGAGGCTCGCCGCGCGGGCCCAGATGCCGTCGTCGCCGGCGGCGATCATCGGCAGGCGAATTCGAACGCGATGCTCGCCGTCGGGATCCTCGTTGCTCACGACCACGCCGATCTGCAGGCCGTTCACGTGGGGCAACAGATTCGCGGCGGCCTCCTGCGATACGGAATCGCCGTCGGGACCGATGTCCGCTCCGATGCCGCCGAACTGGACGTGGGTCTTCCATCCCTGCACGACGTCGAACTCGTGCCGCACGGCGGTGACGAAGACGTTGCCGTTGAAGCGCGCTCCCGCGCCGGCGATCGCCACGGTGTCGCCCGGCTTCACGGTGCCGATCCCTTCGCACTTCACGCGGCCGCTCGATTTGTCGAGGCGCGCGCGCAGCCACGCCGCATCCGCCCACGCTTGCGCTTCCGTTTCCGTGATCGCGGTGTGCTTCAGCTCCACCTGCGACACGCCACCGACCGCGGCGAGGTCGTCGGGCGAGAGATTGCCGGGGCCGGTCATCGACGGCGCGTTGCCGTCGGCCTGAATCAGGGCCTGCTGCGCGGGGTCCCAACTGACGCCGCGCACGGCGGCGAGCTGGCGGCGCGCATCGATCTCGGCGTCCAGCTCGAGGACGGTCGCGCCGTATTGGAGCGTCACGCTCGGTTGCGATGCGAGCTTCGGCGCCTTCACGACCAGCGTGTCGTCCTTCGGCCACACGAGCTTGCCGTTTGCCGTGGCCCTCGCGACGATGAAATCCCAGTCGCTGGTGCGGTACTGGACGAGCTGCTTGTGCTTCGACGAGATCGACTCGACGTCTCCCGTGACCTTCGCCGCGCCGAGCAGGGAGTCGATGACGTCGCTGTCGGACTGGTCGAAGTAGCTCGCGTTGCGGCGCGCGATCGCGAGCTTCATCGCCGCGTGGCGGCATTCGACGACGAGCTGCGAGGCGCTGTGGTCGCGAATGCGGATGGCATGGCGCACCACGATGCCCTTGAAGAGGAGGTCGTCGCTCGAGCCGCTGCCGGCGCGGATCTCTACCGTCTTCCCGGGAGTGAAGAGATCGGAGTCGCTGAGCGCGAAGCCTCCCGAGGCGGCCGCGCCGTCGAGATACGCGAGCCGCGCCGAAGCGATGCGATTCGCCGCGAGGGTCACGCCGACCGACAGGAGCTGGTACTGGCGCCCGACTGCCTGGCCGTCCACCTTGACCGTGAACTCGCGGTGCGCCTGGGCGATGGGAAGGACTCGGCCGTCGGGCATCGTCAGCTCTCGAGCGGGGGAAAGAGAATCTGCATTCCGGGCAGGACGCGGAATCCCGTGAGCTCGTTGGCGCGGGCCACCTTCAGGTAATAGCGGGGGTCGCCGTAGATCTCGGTGCAGAGCGCCGGCAGCGTATCGCCCGCCTTCACGACGCGCTTGTGCGTGAGGTCCGCGGACTTGTCCTGCGCCACGGCCACGCGCGTGTTGTCGTCCGAATTGTCGGAGAAGGTCGCGGTGATCACAGCCCGCAGCGGCGTGCCGTCCGGCTGAAAGAGCTTGTAGGCGATGGACGCGCTCTTCAGCACGCAGCGCTTGATCTGCAGCTTGCCCCAGCAGACCTTGAGGTAGTTGGGGCGATGGATGTCGCCGTTGTATCCGGTCACCGTCTGGAACTCTTCGATCTTCTGCTGCACGTCGAGCGGCTTTCCGTTGGCGCCGGTGCCGTCGATGAAGAAGGTGAGGGCGAGATCGCCGGGCTTCTGCTTCTTGAAGTTCATCCGGCTGTTGGTGGTGCCCGAGCCCTGGGCCGCGTCGTACTCCATCTCGTACGAGAGCGTGATCTCGTTGGGATTCACGTACGACACGAACGGCGGCATGGGCGAGCCGCTGTAGTCCGGCTTCGTGTACGCGAGGATGACGAGCTTCTCGAGAGTCCCGCGGTCGGCCATCTAGCGCTCCCGCCGCTCGCGCAGGACCTCGAGCACGCGCTCGACGCATTCGGAGACCAGCGCCTGCTTCTCGTCGAGCGCAGGCGCCGGAGTTGCCGCTCCGCCGGCGGCCTGATTGCCGACCTCCACGGAGATCACGACCTCGTCGACGATGATGGGCATGTCAGGACTTGTCGACGGTGAAGCGCTGGTAGAAGAGCTGCAGGGTTTCGATCGAAACCGTGTTGCTGGAGGCGTTCAGGTCCGCGACCGACCACTTGGTGGGAAAGGCGCCGACCACGTGCCACGTCACCAAAGGGTCGTGGTTCTCGTTCAGCAGCTTGATGTCCACGCTCTTCGGCGTGATGCGGAAGTCCTCGATGCATTCGCGCGCCCAATTCCAGACTTCGGAGCTGCGCAGCAGCCCGCGCTTGAGAACGAGCTCCGGATACTTGGCGCGCACCGGGTACTTCTGGACGAAGCGGTTCTCGCCGCCCTCGGCGACTTCCTCCGTGGCCACCTCGACCGAGAGACCGCCCACCTCGGTGAAGCGCACGTCGTGACTGTTGGGCGGCAAGTCGAGCACCTCCACTTTGAAGTGGAAGGCGACTGGCGGATACAGAAACGGGGAGGTCGCCGTCGCCATCACTAGCCCGGTAGCTTCACTTGGAGACCTTCGTGCGCCACCTCGATCGACTCGATGGCGACCTCGTTGCCGTTGGCCTTGAGCTGCGGCCCTTCGAGCTTCACGGGGAAGGCGTTGTGCACATTCCAGGTCATCACCGGCTCATGCTTTTCGTTGAGGAGACTGATGATGAGGTCGCGCCGCTCGACAGTGTTGAGCTGAATCGTGGAGACCCAGTTGTAGTAATCGTTGTCGGCCGCGACGATGCCCCTCTTCATCACGATGTTGGAGAACTTTCGCAGACCCGGCATCTTGATCGACGAATACTCGGGGAAGGAGCCGTCGCGATACTCGATCGCCTGGTTCTCCTGGGTGAGGCCCGTGACCTCCGAGAAACCGAAGCGGGCTCCGGCCCACTGGACTGTGAAGTGGAAGACGGGCAGCGGATATTGGGCAGGCATGTGAAAGACTCCTTTCGACGGTCAAGACACCTGCAGCTTGTGGGAAAACTTGAGCACGATGAACTCCGCCGGACGAACGACCGCCATGCCGATCTCGACGTTCATGTAGCCGTTGAGGATGTCGTCGGAAGTCATGGTCGTGCCGAGCCCGCAGCGGACATAGAACGCATCCTTCGTGCTCGCGCCGGCAAGCGCGCCCTCGCGCCACTTCTGCGTCAAGTAGTTCTCGATCATGCCGCGCACCTTCACCCAGGTGTCGGCCACGTTGTTTTCGAAAACGTAGAAAAATGTGGACTTCTTGACGGACTCTTCAACCATGTTGAAGAACCGACGCACGCTTATATAGCGCCATTCGTTGTCGTTGCCGGCCAAGGTACGCGCGCCCCATACGAGCGTGCCTTGCCCGATGAATTCGCGAATGGCGTTGATGGACTTGCCGGCGACCGTATCGACGTTGAGATCGTCGGTCTCGTCGCGGGTGAACGACATGGTCGGTGCGTTGACGCTTACCAGGCTCACATTTGCGGGAGCCTTCCAGACGCCGCGATCGTTATCGACGCGACAATAAACTCCGGCCATCGCGCCCGAAGGTGGCACTTCGCCAAGCGCTGACTTCACCCCCTTGATGATGTTTGCGTATACGCCGAAGCTCTGCATTAGGGTGCCCTCGAGGTTGTCGCGCTCCTCGGTGACACCCGACGTGATGAAGTCGATCGTGCCCGAGATCACCGAGAACGCAGTGGCTGCGAGGTTCGCTGCCGCGTCGAGCGCAGCCGCCGCGGCAGCGGGCAGAAGGGGGGCGGGAGGTGCCGGCACGGCCGCCGCAGTGAAGATTCCTCCCCATTCGGCCGCCGCCGGCTGTGGGTTCGTCCGGAGCTGCGGAACGAAAGCCGCCACCTTGCCGGCGAGCTCGACCTCCACCTGCATCATCGACAGGTAGACGGCCCGGAGGGTATTGAGAGTGTAGAAGGCCGCATGCGCTTCGACGTCGGGATTCTTGAGCGCCGTCGCCGGCGTGATCCAGCCATTGATCGTTCGGGCGATGCCGACCAGGAAGAGCGTCATCGCCTGGACGTTTGCCGCGGTCTTCGCGCCTGCATAGGCGGCGACGAGCTCGCTGAACTTGCTGGTGAGGGTCTTGCCTGCGGTGGCGACAGCTTGCAAATCGTTGGTGATCGTCGTCCGGTCGATCTCGACGCTGTCTCGGCGGTTGAGGATGGTGAGAATGTCCGGGCTCGCCGTGAGATCGGTCAGTTGCTTGGCTGCCCCGTTCTTGAGGATCTTGTCCTTCACGTCGAGATACGTGACCGTCCGGTCGTAGGCGACCTCGAGCCAAGGCGTATACGCCGCGCCGTACTTCAGGTTGTTGATGCCGATCTTGTTGCGAAACCGCGCTCCGTCGTCGTCGCCCTTCTGCACGTCGAGGACGGCGACCCGGTCCTTGAGCGCGCCGCACTGGTTGAGCGCGGCCTGCTGGACCTGCGCCAGGTCATCGTCGCCGAGCCCGACGGCATCGGGAACGACGAGGATGGTGGGCTCGTCTTTCCTGGCAATCTCGCCCAGGCCGGCGATCAGCTCATCCTTTTTTGCGACCGCCGGGTACGCGCCCACCGTTACGACGTAGCACTTGCCGCCGCCGTTGTCGAAATGGAGGCGGATGCTGTCGTAGAGGTAGTACTTGTTCGCGATGTCGCAGTCCTTGAAGCTGTTGTTGGCGTCGATATCGATCTTGTTGACCACCAGCGGCGGACCCTTCCCGAAGAGCGCCTCGAAGTCCGGGATCGAACGCACGACCGTGGGCACGTTCACCAGGTCGTTGGCGACGAGCTGCGTCGTCTTCTCCGTGTAGCCGACGAAGGCCGGCACCGCACTCGCGACTTCCGCGACGGACCGCGGGAAGGTGGAGATTTCCTCTACGTAGACGTCCGGGGTCTTGTACGTTGCCATGGGCGAGCCTTTCTAGGATTTCGACAAGTGGATGACGAGCTGCGCGCGCGATTTCTGCGCCGTCGGTTGCGGAAGGTTTTCGATGAGCGGTGTTGCAGGGTTGCCGTGCATCAGTTGGATCTTGCGTAGTCCGTTCTCGCGGCGCGCGACCGGCGTAGTGGAACGGAACAGGGCAAACTCGCTGCCCGGCAACTGACTGGGCTTCAGATCATTCGCGCCGAGCGGCGTCACCGGGGCGAACGTGACTTGCGGCCGCGCAGGCGGTCCCGACGCGCCCATGTCCTGGATGTCCAGGCCCAGGGCGATGAATTCGGAGTGCGTGAAGTTCGTGCCGACCACGTAGTAGTCGATCGGCTCGGTGCGCACCGTGAAAGGAACGTCGAGCGATGCCGGCGCGCCGTAGAAAGCGTTGTCGATCTTGACCGACACGAGCGCCCAGGCGCCGGCGGTCGCGAGCTTCGCATTCAGAAGAAGCCGGCGTGGATGCACCGGGCCGGCGCCATAGTCTTCCGTGACCGTCCACCAGCCCTCCGGCAGCGAATGCAGGTCGAATGCCGGCGCGTCTCCCGCCGTATCGACTGCTTCCTGCGCCACGACGTTTGCCGAATCATCTGCAATGGCAAGTGTGACCGGGCGATTCGGCTGCACCGGCGTGTGGATGTACGTTCCGGTGACGACCTGCACTCCGATCGCAGGATCGAAGGCCGCGGGAGCCGCGGTGTTGCGGAATGAGGGCGTGAGCGATGGATCCGCGTAGGGACGCGTGGTGAAGTTCTCGAAGTCTCCGTTGGTGAGGCGCAAGCCGAAGAGAAGCGACCGGCCCGTGAGATCGACGAGCCGCGCGCCGTTTTCGTCCGCCTGGTAGTACACCTGCAGCGCGCCGTCTTCTTCGCGGGTCAGCAGCTTGCCCTCGTCGAGCAGTCCGGCGGTCGCATCCGGCACGAGGAAGCGGAAGTCGCGGCAACGCTCGGCGTAGTACGGGTGGTCGAACCCGATGGTGAAGAGCAGCTTGAAGGCAATGTTCATAGGCCGTGCAGTGCGCCGTGAATCGTGGTGATGGGCTTGCCGACGCCGCGCGGCGTGACGTCTTGCAGCACGACCATTCGCACGCGGTACGCCACCGATGGCAGATACTTCGTGCCGATGTAGGCCCACATCTGGTTCAGCTGCTCAGGGCCGTACGACAGCATCTCGGGCGCGAGCCTTTCGATGGCGGGGTCGAGGCTGGGAAATTCCTCGGGCGTGAAGGCCGGATGCGCCTGGAAGAACGTCATCACGTACGAGAGGTATCGCAGGTTGTCCGCGTAATTCCTGTTGGCCTTCGCGGCGAAGACGACGACGAGGTTCAACTTGATCGGCGGCTCGAGCGTGACGCGGCTGCCGTCGATGTAGACGGACTCGGGCAGCTGCTCGCGCAGGGTTCGCTCTTCCTCGACGCCGACGAGGGCCAGCCGGATGTTGGCTTCCAGCGCCCATTTGCCGTCTTCGGTGGCGAGGCCACCCGTGTCGACCACGGATTGCGTGCCCCCGGTGCGGGTCTTGATGTACGAGTCGACCTGATCGGCGAGGAAGGCGATCGCGTTATGAAGCATCGCTCGCCTCCACCGCGGCCAATGCGCTGCGGTACAGCAGCCGCCCGTCGGGAAGCGCCTGCCGGATCACGTGCCCGCGCACGATGAGGCCGTCGAGCGCCGCCTGCACGTCGTGGGCCGACTCCTCGAAGCGGATACGGGAAAGCCACCAGCGGTGGATGCCGTCGAACGTGTCGGCGGCGTTCGGACGCCGGTCCAGGTAGCGCACGATCTGCCGCGCGATCTCTTCGACCGCGCCATCGCTGGAGCTCATGCGGGCCTTCCAGCAAGCCCGGTGCCAGGCGATGCGCGCGCGTTAACCCGATGAATGTGCGCGAATTCGGTCCGCAGTTCGCGCCATCGGCGCGGGGGAAATCAACTGCACCCGGTGGTGGAAAGCTCCCTCAGCCGGACTCGCCGGTGAATTCGCGCCGATCGATGCCGTGCTTGCGAAGAAGCCTCGTGATATCGCTGCGATCCTTACCCGACAGCCGCGAGGCCAGGCTGATGTTGCCCGCGGTCCTCGACATGAGCTCCACGAAGTATTGCTTCTCGAACTGCGAGACAGCGCGCGCCTTTGCGGCGCGGAAGGCCTCGTTCGAGGAAGCCGCGGGCGGCTCGAGGTCAGTGCCGAGCGAATCGCCGCCGACGCTCGGGATCTTGATCACGCGCGTCGTGTGCGACAGGACGAATTCGCGTTGCACGAGATTCTCGAGCTCACGCACGTTCCCCGGCCATGGATATGCGTTGAGGGCCGCCGCGGACGAGGGATGCAGCACCGTGGGAGGGCCTTCCTGCTGGCGATTGAGCCTTTCGAGGAAGTGCTGCGCGAGGAGCACCACATCTCCTTCGCGATGCCTCAGCGCGGGAACGTGAAGCGGCAGCACGTCCAGGCGGAACAGCAAGTCAGTCCGGAATCCCCCCTTCTTCGCGAGGGCCCTGAGGGAGACGTTCGTCGAGCCGATGATCCTCACGTCGCCTGCAATGACGTTCGTGCCGCCGACGGGACGGTAATCCTTGTCCTGGAGGAACCGCAGGAGGGTCACCTGCGCCCGCGGCGTCATCGCCTCGATCTCGTCCAGGAACAAAGTCCCGCCGCACGCGTGCTTGATCAGTCCGTGCCTCGTCTCCTTGGCATCGGTGAACGCGCCGCGCACGTGCCCGAAGAATTCGCTCTCGAGGAGGTTGTCGGGAATGGCGCCACAGTTGACCGGAACGAAAGGCATTTCGCGTCGCGGGCCGAGGTAGTGAATCGCCCGGGCGGCGAGCTCTTTGCCCGTTCCCGTTTCGCCCTGGATCAGCACCGCCGCGTCGAATGAGGCGAAGTTCCGGATCGCCTCCAGTGCCTCGCGGAACGCCGGAGACGTTCCGATCAGATTAAGACGCGAAAAGATGTACGAGGCGCCGTCTTCCGAAGCGGGCAAGACGCAACTGGCTCCGTGAATGTCCTTCATGACCTCGCTCCCCCGGGGCCACGGCGCTCGCGGGCCCCTAGCGACTTCGCTTTTTAAGTCTTGGTTGTTCTTGCGCTGCCAGAGCGGCGAACGCGACAAATCGCTTGCGATTCCTGCAGTGTGCGTGGACCGGCAGCGCGGCGCAATACGGTTCATTCGATCCCACATGCGCGGGTAGGAAATCCGGCGCGGCAGGATCAGCAGGCGAGAAACCCTGTCGGGAACGTTCAGTCGACTTTCGGCCAAAATGGAAAACTTCAACGAGATAGGAGGGAGACTGCATGCCAGGAGTGTTCCGCAACGCCGTGGCCGCGGCATGCTCGACGTTCTCGGCAATCGCGGCGACGTTGGTGCTCGTCGTCGCCGCTCCGTTTGCGATAGCCTCCGACACGTATCCGTCGAAGCCGATTCGCATCGTCGTACCGTTCGGCGCAGGCGGGATTGCCGACCTGACGGCGCGCACAGTGGCGGAGAAGATGGGCGAATCGCTGCGCCAGCCGGTGGTGATCGAAAACCGGCCGGGCGCCGGCGGCGTGGTCGCCACGCAGCTCGTGGCGCGAGCCGAGCCCGACGGCTACACGCTGCTGCTGATGTCGAACGGCAACGCGGTGAGCGTGGGCCTGTTCAAGTCGCTGCCCTTCGACACGGTGAACGACTTCGTCCCCATCTCCACGCTGGGTTTCTTCGTTCTTCGACGCGCACCCGGACCGGGTCGCCGCGATCGAGGCATTGATCGGCGGCGAGAAGCGCCTCGCCGCGTGCTACATCCGCCAGAACCACGCCTGCCTCGCGCACGACACGCTCGAGACTCTCAGTCGCCTCACGTGTCCGGTGCTGATCCTCGCCGGCGGCCGCGATCCGATCTGCCCGTTGCCGTGCACGCGGATGATGAGCGAGCGCCTGCCGCGCGCCGAGACCGTGATCTTCGAGGAATCCAGCCATTTCTTCCTGATGGAGGAGACGGCGCGATTCATGGCGGTGATGGACGGCTGGCTCGCGCGGCACACGCCGTAGGTTTCGCCACGGCCTCGCGTACAGAGTCCACCGCGCGCTCAAAACCTCAGCCGGGTGATGACTTTGGTGGCGGCAACGCCATCGATCGCGTAGGCGAGTGTCGCGTTGTTGGCGTCGCCGAAATTGGCGATGATCTTTCCCACTGGGTATGCGTTGACGCTGGAAGCATTGAAGGTCGGTCCGAGCGGAGGTCCGGTCGTGCGATAGACGGTTCCCACGCAGGTGCTCTCGCGCACCATGCAGTCCGGGGCGACGTACCACGTCGGCTTGCCGGCGCTGTCATAGACATACCAGGCGAGAACCATCACGCCGAACTGGTGCGTGATCGCTATGCCCCAGCCCGACTCATCGGGGTTCCACCAAAGATCGGTGTAATCCACTGCCGGGGGCACAGATCCGCTCGCCAAAGGCTGGCGTGTGATCGCGATCGTGCGCGTCTGCCCCGCTACGCCGCTATAAGTCATCGATGCGTTGTCCGCATTCTGGAAGCTGAGCTGTAGATTGCCCGCATTGACTGCGTGCACGAGCGACGTATCGAAAGGTGGATTGAAGAAGGTCGGTCCGGTCACCTCGAAGAGCGCGCCGGTGCATGCCCCCGTCGATCCCGTTTCGCCGCCGTTCATGGCGCAAGTCGAGACGTACCACTTGGGATTGCCACTCGTATCGTAGGTGTACCAAGCGGCGAAGACGTTGGATCCACGCTGGGTAAAGTGAATTCCCCAGCCCGACTCATTCGCGTTCCACCACAGGCCGCTCAATGTGCTCGGAGAATCGGGTGCCGCGCCACCCGATTGCGTCGCGGTGCACGGCGAGGAGCCGAAGGTGACGGCACCCTGGTACATGCCGCTCGCGAACATCGCGCTCGAGGTCGTGCCGTATCCGACGAAGAAGGACGCCCCTTGCACATTCCCACTCGAAACATCATTGAGGATCGAGACTGGCTGGCTCTGTGACGAGAGCACGCCGGTCGAGTAGGGGCGCAAGGTCGATGGCGAGGCCTTGACAAGTTTCCCGCTGGAATCGAGTTGCGCCAACACGCAGACATCCCGAAAACAGCCTGGGCAGGTGGGCACATGTGCAAAGACAAAGATGCTTGCGGTGGTTCCCACATCCTGCGGGCGCGGCTGGATCTGGGCGGTCGCGGTTACGGTATCCAGCGTTCGGCTGGACGCTACGGCGATCGGAAACACGGACCGAACGCGCGACGCGGTCCAATGTTCCGATGAGACCGTGTCACAGCGGAAGGCATACGGGTTTTCGGCGGTCGCGGTGCACCAATTGCTGCCTTCGATGCCGACAGGGGAGAAGTGAAGCGCCCAGGCAGGGCATGACGTGGAATAGTGATCGGTGCCGATGATGTCGGGTCTCGAGCTGCTGGATTGGTATGCAGGTATGGAAACGAACCCGTACGACACCTGGCCATAGAAGTAGGGCCCTCTGGCCGGGGTGGTTTCTTCGGCGGTGCCGTCGGAGCAGGTCGTGCCGCCCCGACCAAAGGTAACGGCGAAATTGCCTTGTGCGTCCACGCTGCCGGACCACGGCTCGACGAGAGAGCACGTTGTCACGCGCGCGCCGAAACCGGTGCAAGTTTCCGTACTGGTGCTGGTGATCATGCCGCTCCAGGATCCCTCGAAAGAGCTTCTCGGGACCTGCGGCCAAGAGAGCTGCGCCGAGCTCAACAGCGCAAGAGAGACGAGCAACCCGAAGCGTTTGGACATGGTGATCTCCTCGAACTAACCGAACCTGAAGGCATGCGGCTCGAAGCGATAGGACATGAGGTTGTCGAGCGAAGGCAGCTCGAAGCTGCCGTAGAGCCGGGGCATCTTCTGGACGTGGCGCATGATGTAGTTCGGCGTGATGGCCGGCGTGTATTGCACGCCTTTGCGATCGATGCTCACGCGGCGGTAGCCGCGCTCAGCCATGTAGCGCATGATCCTGACCGCGTACCGTGTCGCAGCCTCGGAGCGCTGCGTCCAGGCCGAGTGCCAGACGCCGACAGGCTGGAAATAGTTCGGGACGCCTCCCATCATGACGCCCTTGTAGAAGTTGATCGCCGCCAGATCGACCGGCACACCGTCGATGTGCAGGTCGAACTTCAGGAAATTCAGCTCGAATCCCGTGGCCAGCACGCAAACATCGCATTTCAGGCGTTCGCCGCCTTTCAGCACGAGGCCTGTAGCGGTGAAGCGCTCGATCTCCCCCGTCTTGATCACAACCCGGCCGCTGCGCACTGCGTCCTTGAAGCCGACGGCGATCGGGATGCGCTGTTCCCAGGGCCCATAACGTGGCGTGAAGTGCTCTCGGAGCGCCGACTCGCTCACCGTCCCGAGCCAGTGTCGGCGGAAGATCCAGCGGGCAACGGCGGGGAAGGCGCGGAAGCCCACGAAGATCACGTCGTCGCGCACTTGCAGGTAGCCGCGCAGCACCTGGATGGGAAGCTTCAGGCCGAAGCCGTGGAGGTACTGGCAGAACCGCATGAAGCGCGTCGCCTTGTTGTCGATCTCGTAGATGTAGGAGGGCGAGCGCTGCACCATCACCAGCGAGCGAGATACGCGCGCCAGTTCGGGCGCGCAGCAGATCGCCGTCGAGCCGCTGCCCACCAGCGCGACATCACGGCCGTCGAAGCGGCGCGACGCATCCAGGTCGAAGGTGTGGATGATCTCGCCGGCGAACCTGTCCGCGTCGGCGAAGCGCGGCACGTGCGGCTGGGAGAAGTAGCCGTTGCCGTTCACCAGAAAGCGCGCGCAAAACGTCCCGTCGCTGGTGTGCACGGTCCAGAGCTGCTCGCGGGAGTCGAACTCCGCCGACCGCACGCGCGTCCTGAAGCGGATGTGGAGCAGGATTCCGAACTCCCCGGCAACGTCGCGCAGGTAGCGTTGGATTTCCGCGCGGTCGTGCAGGCAATTCGACGAAACGTACGGCTTGAAGCTGAACGAGTACTTGACGAAGTCGGAGTCGCAGCGCGCCCCATGCCAGCGCTGCGTGTGCCAGACGCCGCCCACGTCGTCGTTAGCCTCCAGCACGATGTAGGGGATGTCATTGCGGCCCAGGTAGTAGGCGGCGCCGATACCCGTGATGCCCGCTCCGATGACGATTGCGGTTGCGCGATTGTTTTTCATGAGACCTCCTGTCTTCTATCGCTTGCCGAGATAGCCGAGGTTGCCGAACGACATATGAAAGGAGGCGGCGGCCAACCCGATCATCAGCGCCATGCCGGCCACGGCCAAGGCGGTGTTGCGCGCGCTGAATTCCTCGCGCTGGATCCAGTCGACGTCTTCCGGCCGAACGCATTCGACCCTTCCGCAGATCCGTTCCCTTGTTGCGGAAGTGACCACGAGACGGCGTTCGTGGCGCTCGCCATCCGTCGACCACGCAGCAACCACGTGGTCGCCCACGCGCAGCGTCTCCAGCCCCGCTGTGCTCGCCGTGTATGGGATGGAATTGATCGTCGTGCAGCCGGCAAGTTGAAAGACCGCCACCAATATGCAAGCCACTCGACCAGCGTTCATGACGATCAGTGGCCGAAAGATACGATCGTCGCGATCGAGCTCCTCGCCGCTGCGATCGCGATCATGGTGAAGATCACCGCCAACCCAGTCTTCTCCCTCCTGAGGTCCTCGCGCTGCGCTCGATCGACGTCTTCCCGTCGAACGCATCCGTCTTTTCCGCAGATCTCGTCCGTTGTCATGGACGTGACGACGAGGCGTCGTGTATGGCGCTCTTCATCCGTCCACATCGGGATATCCACCTGGTCGCCGATGCGCACCGTGTCCGGCGCCGACGTGCCCGCCTTGTAGGGCAGGGAGTTCATCGTCATGCAGCCGGCAAGTTGACAAGCCAACACCAAGATGCAAATTGCTCGTTTCATGTCATCTCCCGAGCGGATCCGCAAACGCGCGCCGGTAAAGCCACACGAACGCCAGCACGACGAACGAACCCGGCAGCAGCAATGCCAGACCAAGAGCACACCACTTGGCGAACGTGATCATTCGCTTGCACTACGCGAGGACCAGTAGAGCAAGCACCACAGCGGTGGCGATCAGGCCCGCGTACGCGGGGGCGGAGCCGTAGAGCTGCGGGGGTTCGTCCATCTGGTCGAGAAGGTTGAAGTCCAAGTGCGCTCTCCATGTGTTGATCGTTGTGCGCCTTCTTTGCAACGGCCGTGCCATCGCCGGCGCGTATAGATAACACTTTGTGTTGTAAGGAGAAATGTTGAGAAAAGGGATGCGAGGCCCAAGATTGACGGCGCCTGCTGTACATTCCGTGCAGACTGGCCGTACAATCAATGCCTACACATGGATCCGAAAGCGAGGACTCAGATTTCGACGCCGGCGCGACTGAAGCTGAGTACCGAAGACCGGGATTTCTTCGGCCGTCTGAGCCGCGTCATCTTCATGAACCCGTTCAGCGCGGAGCGGGAAGCGCTGCTCGGTCGCGTCTCACCCGGCCACACAGGCGAAGCGCTGGACCTCGATCCCAACGCCTATGCGTTCGTCGCCGAGGTCAATCGCCGCATCGATCGATTGGATCGCCGGGGACCGTGCACGCTTGACCAGTTCGGCGATGACGACCGGGCAGCCATGCAGCCGGTCTTCCTGTACCAGGTCTATCACCGCTATGTGGCCGATCTCGATGCGGTGATTCACAAGCAGCTGCAGATGAAGGGCGCAGCCGCACCGGTCGCGTTCGCCGAGCGCTTGCTCGCGGAGCTCGCCCGGCGCGGATTCACCGAGGAGCAGCGTCTTCACTATTTCGCCGTCTTCTACCAGCTGCGGCGCGCGTTCTTCTTCATCCTCGATGCGCTGGTTGGCGACAGCCCGTCGATGCAGCAGCTCAGGCTTGCGCTATGGAACTCGGTGTTCACGCACGACATGCGCAACTACGATCGTTGCCTGTGGAACCGCATGGAGGACTTTTCCACGCTGCTCCTCGGCGAGACCGGAACCGGGAAGGGATCCGCTGCCGCAGCGATCGGCCGCTCGGGATTGATCCCGTTCGATCGCAGGACCGGGCGATTCGCGGCGAATTTTTCGCAGACCTTCATTTCGATCAATCTTTCGCAGTTCCCCGAGAGCCTTATCGAATCGGAGCTCTTCGGCCACAAGAAAGGTGCGTTCACCGGGGCCATCGATGATCACGCGGGCCTTTTTGAGCTATGCGATGCGCACGGCGCGCTGTTCCTCGATGAGATCGGCGAGGTCGGCGTGCCGATCCAGATCAAGCTCCTGCAGGTGCTGCAGGAGCGCACGTTTACGCGGCTGGGCAGCCACGACACCAAACGTTTCGCCGGGCGCGTGATCGCCGCGACCAACCGTCCTCTCGAGCAGTTGCGAAGCAGCGGTGAGTTCCGCAACGATTTCTTCTATCGCCTGTGCTCGGATGTGATCGTCATGCCAACGCTACGCCAGCGGATCGAGGAGTCGCGTGCCGAGCTGGAACAGCTCACCGCGTTATTGGTCGCGCGCACCGCGGGCGAGGAGAGCAGCGAGCTGACGGACTTCGTGCTCCAACGTCTCGCGCGTGATTTGCCGGCGGGCTACGCATGGCCCGGCAACGTGCGGGAATTGGAACAGGCTGTGCGGCGGGTGCTCCTCACCGGCCAATACACGGGAAGTATCGACGAGCGCGATGCGGCCGGAGTCGACGCTTTCGTCCGGGACTTGCGTTCAGGCGCAATGAACGCGCAGCAGCTCATGAGGCGCTATTGCGACATGCTCTATCGGCAGAGCGGGACGTACGAGGAGGTTGCACGACGCACCGGGCTCGATCGGAGGACCGTCAAGAAATATGTCGTCGCAGGCGACAATACGCGGGCCATCTAGTCGACGGACGCGATTTCTGGTTCTCGCCGGATTCCTTGCGGCATTCGGTCTCTGGGCGCTGCTCCCCGTGATCCCGCAAGATCCCGCGTTCCACGTGTTCGCCGACCAGCGTCGGTGGCTCGGCATCCCGCGCGCCGCCGATGTGGTGTCGAGTCTCGCATTCATTGCAATGGGAGTGCTCGTGGCGCTCCGTCTTGCGGCCCGCGATCGCTGCCGATTCTCCGGCGCAGCCGAAGCGAGTCTCTGGTCCATCGCCCTCGGTGTCCTTTGCACCGGCTTCGGCTCCGCCTGGTATCACCTCGACCCGAGCGCCGCCGCGCTCGTGTGGGATCGGCTCCCGATGACGCTCGCGTTCGGCGGCGTGTTGGGCCTCGCAATCGCGCAACGCCTCGGCAACGACGTCGGGGGAATCAGCCTCGCCGCGCTCATTGCGCTGGGCATCGCGAGCATCGTGTATTGGCAAACGACCGGCGACTTGTCGCTCTACGCGGTGCTTCAGTTCGGAGGTTTCGCGGCGGTCATCGTGCTCTTGCTGCTGACACGCAAGGGCGACGATCCGATTCCGTGGTGGTGGTTGATCGTCTGGTATGCAATCGCGAAGGTCTTCGAGCTCGAAGACCAGGCCGTCTGGCAGGCGACAAGCGGGCTCGTCGCGGGGCACGCGCTGAAGCATTTCGCCGCCGCCGTGGCGATCGCGGGGCTGCTGCGTCCACTTCGCGCTCGCTAGGCGAGCTCGATCGGCCGCACCGGAACGACCAGCAGAATCGCCGCCGATACCGCCGCGACGAGCGTCGAGACGGCGAAAGGCAGCACCCAGTTACCTCCGCTCTGATCCAGGACGTAGCCGGCCGTGAGCGGCCCGAAGATTGCCGCGAAGGCCGCGCAGGTATTGAGAGCGCCGAGGATCGCGCCGGCGTGCTGACGGTGGAATTCCACCGGCACGGTCGCGAAACCCGCGAGCCCGCCGTTGAAGAGCAGCGCGAAGGCCATGAGAAGAGCGATGCTCACGTGCGCAGATTCGACGACCGGGGTTACCAGCAGGAAAGGCAGCGAAATCAGGACGGAGATTCCCGCCAGTCGTGCGCGGGCGAACTGCGGGCTGGCGCCTCGCCGCAGGAATCCATCGGCAAGCGCGCCGCCGCCCACAAGTCCGATGAACGCCGCGCCCAGCACGGCAACGCCTGCTACCGCAAGATCGGCCATCGCGAGCCCGCGGGCTTCCGTCAGATAAGTCGGGAACCAGAAAGCCATCAGCCACGCGACGTAAGCGAAACACATGTAAGCCAACGCGAGCGCCAGGAGAGGCGCCGTCGTGAACACAACGCGCAGCGGAACTTGCCGTGAGGGCCGCGGCGGCAGGTTCGACTCGATAAGATTCCTTTCCGCCGCACTGATGCGTGGATGGTTGGCGGGCGTGTCTCGCGCGAGCCAGAGCCAGATTCCGCACCAGAGGAATCCGAGGAATGCGTTGACATAGAACACCGTCTGCCAGGTGCTGGTGAGAACGATCCATGCCGTCAGCGGATAGGCCACGACCTGTCCCACGGTGACGCCCGAAATGCTCAGCGTATGCGACCGCCCGAACTCGGCGCGCGGAATCCAGCGAGAGTTGATCGAGATCACCGCCGGAAACGTCAACGACTCGAACGCGCCGACGAGGAAGCGTATCGCGAGGAGAAGGGCGAGGGCGCGTGCGCCGAGCGGTGTCAGCAGGGTGAAGAGCGAGAATCCGCAGAACGCCACCGCGAGAACTCTGCGCGCGCTCCAGCGATCCGCCAGCACCCCTCCGGGAATCTGCAGCAACGCGTTGCCGACCAGGAACGCCGAAAAGACCCAGCCCAGCTCGGCCTTCGACCAGCCGATGTCCTTCAACATGACCGGCGCGGCGATCGAAATGTTGACGCGATCGATGTAGTTGATGACCGTGCCGCAGAACAGCAGCCCGGTCATCTGGTGACGCACCGCGAGCGACATGTCGATGTCCCCTTGGCTGCCGCATTCTCCGCCGTGAAATCCAGGGCCTGTTTGGAGAGTACCATCCGCGCCGGAGAGCGAAAAATGCATCGCACCACTGTCAGGGCATTGTGGGCGTTGTCGGCAATAGCGACAACGTTGGCGCTCGTGGTCGCTCCGTATGCGCGAGCCGCCGACACGTATCCGTCGAGGCCGATTCGCATCGTCGTACCGTTCGGCGCAGG
>Ga0075426_10000602_pt1 | contig 24885 bp, 21 predicted proteins | sample SoiMethybrSBSTD5_FD_75304 | JGI IMG/M metagenome (GOLD analysis project Ga0075426, IMG submission 75304) | Bulk soil microbial communities from a Populus tree surrounding site in Tennessee, USA - Soil MetaG P. TD hybrid SBSTD5 | ecosystem: Environmental > Terrestrial > Soil > Tree plantation...
AGCGTGAGAACCGCGCCATTGACCACGACGAAGAGGGTTCCATGGAGTTGAAGAAACGCGAGGGGTACTTCTGATGCTGACCCTGGCCCCAACCGAGCGCAAGGAGAACCTGACGGCGTTTCTTCAGGAAGATTTGCGCAAGGACCTCCTGCGATTTACAACTGCAGGCAGCGTGGACGATGGCAAGTCCACTTTGATCGGTCGCTTGCTGCATGACGCGAAGGCCGTCTACGAAGACCAGGTTGCTTCGGTGCAAAAAAGCAAGATCAACCGGTCGGGCGGGGCGTTCGATTTTTCGCTGCTTACGGACGGCCTGCGCGCCGAGCGCGAGCAGGGAATCACCATTGACGTAGCTTACCGCTACTTCAGCACCGCGAAGCGCAAGTTCATCATCGCGGACACGCCGGGTCACGAGCAGTACACGCGCAATATGGCTACTGGCGCTTCCACCGCTGATCTGGCAATTATTTTAGTGGACGCCACCAAGGGACTTCTCACGCAGACGCACCGCCACACATACATCACTTCGCTTCTGGGTATCCGCTACGTCGTTGCAGCCATTAACAAAATGGATCTCGCGAATTACAGCGAAGGCGTTTTCCTTCGCTTGCAGCGCGATTTTCTCGCGCTCGCGTCTCACCTGGGCATTTCTTCCGTACAGTGCATTCCCATCAGCGCGCTGGCGGGTGACAACGTGGTCAACCCCAGCCAAAACTTGCCCTGGTATTCGGGGCCGACGCTTTTGGGGCATCTCGAAACTGTGGATTTTCACCAGACACGTTCGCTGGACGCGGTGCGTTTTCCGGTTCAGTACGTCATTCGGCCAGACTTTCGTTTCCGCGGGTTTTCGGGGCAACTGGCCGGTGGCTCGGTACGCCCGGGAGATTCGCTTGTAGCGCTGCCTTCGGGGCAGGAAACGAGGGTCAAAGCGATTGTCGGCTTTGACGGTGATTCGGACCAGGCGATCGCGCCGCAATCGGTTACGCTACAGCTGGAAAACGAGATTGATTTGAGCCGCGGCGACATGCTGGTTTCTCCCTCGAATCTTCCCGCCGTGTCGCGCAGCTTTTCTGCCACCGTAGTTTGGCTTCACGCGGAGCCGCTTCGCGCCGAAAGACCGCTTCTTTTGAAACAGACCACGCGATTGGTGAAGGCTCGCGTTCGGAGGATTCGCCACCGCATCAATGTCAACACGCTTCAAAACGAGCCTGCCGAACAACTGGAAATGAACGGCATTGCTGAAGTTGAAGTGGAAACGAACCAGCCGCTCTTTCTTGATGCCTACACGGCGAGCCGTGCCACCGGCAGTTTTATTTTCATCGATCCGCTCTCCAATGCGACCGTGGGAGCCGGCATGGTTCGCGAAACTTCCCTGGATGTCGCGCAGCCAGAAGAGCGCGAGGGCGGGTCACTCGAAGTTGGTGCGGTTACCGCAGAGGAAAGGCACCGTCGATACGGACACAAGGCAGGGATCTTGCTGCTGCGTAATCGCCTGGCGTTGGCGAAGTCACTGGAGCGCGCACTGTTCGACAACGGCTTTCACGTCGTGGTTCTGGATGCGTCCGGCGTGGCATCGCGTGCATTGGAAAATTTTCTCACTTCGATGTATTCCGCGGGCTTGCTCGTACTTTGCACAAATGCCTCGCTAAAGCAGCAAGACCTGGCGGAGATTCCTTCCGTGGGGGTATTCCAAACTGACGACGTCGTGGACCTTGCTGGCGCAGACCGCGAAACAGAAGACGCCCAGATCGCGCAGAGGGCATTGAGATTCGCGGAAAAACTGCGCATTTCTCCAGATTCCAAGCCAGCCAGAAGGGGACCCTGAAATGAGCCTTGCACTGAACTCGCAGCAAATTGAGGCCTTGAACATCGAACAGTTACTGGATGCTGTACTCAGTGAGTCGCAACCGGCGCGGGCCTGCCTCACGTGCAGCTTCCAGGCGGAAGACATCATCGTTCTCGATTTTCTCCGCAAGCGCATTCCGCAAATTCCGGTTCTTTTCCTCGAAACGGGTTATCACTTCGCGGCGACTTACGAATTTCGCGACCGCCTCGCGTCGCAGTGGGGGCTGAACCTGGTGAATGTTCTGCCCGAAAAAACTGTTGCGGTGCAGGAATTCGAGCACGGCCTGTTGTATCAATCGAATCCCACGGTTTGCTGCCAGCTTCGCAAAGTGGCTCCGTTGATGAAAGCGCTCGAGCCCTTCGACAGTTGGTTCACCGGTTTGCGCCGCGAACAATCGCCTACGCGCGCGAACCTGCAGAAGGTGGAGCAGCACCGCCTTCCCAGCGGCAAGAACTTGCTGAAAGTCAGCCCTCTTGCCGACTGGACCTGGGGTCAAGTCTGGGAATACACCAGCGGGCATCGGCTCGCTTATTTGCCGCTCTACGACGCGGGATATCCGAGCATTGGCTGCGAACCGTGTACGGCTCTTCCCGCCGACCCGGGGAATGCACGCTCCGGGCGCTGGGGCGGACGCAAGCTGGAGTGCGGCATTCACACGTTTTCGGAGCGTGGGGCATGACACAACTCTTACTTGGATTTGCCATCGCGCTCGCCGTCGGCCTTACCGGCATCGGCGGAGGCAGCTTTACCGTGCCTGCACTCTTGCTTTTCGCGGGGCTTTCCGCAGGCGAAGCCGTTGGGACTGCCTTCGTTTTTGCCGGAATTGTGCGCCTGGTTGCAGCGCCTTTTTATCTTTTCCGCCGCCAGATTCATTCTCGGTATTTCTGGCTCCTACTTCGCGGGGCTGTTCCGGGCCTCCTGGGGGGAACTCTGGTTCTTCGTTATATGACGAGCGCTCGCGGGGGAAACTCCACGGTAGTCATCATTCTTGGCGCAGTACTGGCTCTCTCTTCAGCAATTACCTTCGTTCCTCGCGTGCGCAATAATCAGTTCGCCATTAAGAATTCCCGCTGGCTGCCCTGGCTCGCTTTCCCTATCGGTGTCGAGTCGGGGTTTTCGTCGGCGGGCGCCGGCGCGCTGGGTACCGTGCTGCTTCTGAATTATTCGGAGATGACGCCCGCGCAAGTGGTCGGAACTGATTTGCTTTTTGGCCTAGTGCTCGCCGTAATAGGGGGGATCTTTCACTGGACGGCAGGCTCCATCAGTTTGGCCGTGCTTTTACCACTGTTGTTTGGCGGTTTGCCGGGAGTCCTGCTGGGTTGCCTGCTCTCGAGGTATATTCCGGCTCAGCGGCTTCGTGCGGTCATTGCCGTCGTCGCGATTTGCGCGGGGCTGCAACTAGTTGTTTCGGGCGTCAAAGCGCGTTTCTCAAAACCGGTCAGCGCGGCAATCGGCAACGTGGCTGCCGCGCATGCTCGTTCGGATGGATCTGCTTCCGGGAACTGATAGTTGGTGAGTGTAAGTGCATGCGCTCATCCAGGGAGCATGTCGTAGCCAGCGCTACCTCTGATTGTTTGAGGCTGACGCAACAGGTTGACCTGCAACGTTTCGGAGGTCGTTGACAAGGAAACTAAGCGCCTGATCGAAGTTCTTATCGCGATTGCCCTGCAGCAGTGCCGGTTCGATGTGCTCGGTGAAAACCCAGAGAATGACGCGCGTTCCGGGGTCAATGATTGCCAAACGAAATTGAGGATCACTAACAGATCGGCTGGAAACCGAGAGCCCTTTCCCTCCGCCCCCCGAAACGTGTTCTTCAACGAAAGGGTTGGTGAAGCCTATTTCGAAAACTAGGTCCGCTTCCGCCGGGCTGCCTACCAGTTCATAGCGTCCCCAGCTTTTCAGAGCTGAATAGAACTGATCGTAGAGGCGGCGGGATTCTCCGCTGTATAGGCGATTAGTGCCTCCACCCGCATTGGAAACAAACACTCTCTTTCCACCGGTGATCTGAGCGGGAAACGGAGCCGGAGGAGCTACCTTTGCTTGAGGACTGGCATCGCAGGCAGGCACGCACGCGGCAATGACTCCAAACAATATCGCGAGCTTAAGGATTTTTCGCATTGTCTTTCTCCTTTACCACGAGTTGAAAAGCAAATCGGTTTCCGTGCCCATTAGTTGGACGAAGAGGGTTTTGGTTGGGTTTCACGCCTTAGGGCTGAGACTAATGAGCTGATTCTGCGATTTTGCCGGTCAACTCACGTAGAAAGCTATTTCCGTGGGGAATTTTGCCGCCGAAGTTTCCCGCGATGGTTTGGCCCATGTCGGCCAGCGTGTCGCGCACGCCGAGATTCACTCCCGCCCCGCTTCCGGGCGAGTACGCGAGGATGGGAACGTATTCGCGGGAGTGATCGGTGGTCGGCCAGCGCGGGTCAGGATCGCAACCGTGGTCCGCGGTGATCATCAATAGATCGGAAAGACTGAGGAGCGGCAAAAAGTTGCCCATCATGCGGTCAAACTCTTCGAGCGATTTGGCAAATCCTTCCACGTCTTTGCGGTGGCCGTACAACATGTCGAAGTCCACCAGGTTGCAGAAAATCAGTCCGTCTTTTCGCTCTTTCGCGGCAGCGGTTAATTTCTCCATTCCGTCGGCGTTGCCCTTGGTTGTGACGTATTCGTCCACGCCGCGCCCGTTGTAAATGTCGTGAATTTTTCCGATGCCGAGCACGCGCACCTTCTGCTCGGCAAGCACGTCCAGGAGCATGGGCTTCGGTGGATCGACCGCGTAGTCGTGCCGGCGCGTGGTGCGCACAAAATTGCCGGCGGTTCCTGTGAATGGCCTGGCAATCACGCGTCCCACGCGGTGCGGCCCGTCCAGCAGGCGCCGCGCGATTTCGCACATGCGGTAAAGATCGTTGATGGGAATCACTTCCTCATGCGCGGCAATCTGAAAAACGCTGTCACCCGAGGTGTACACGATGGGCTTGCCGGTGCGGACGTGCTCTTCACCAAGCTCCTTGATAATCTCCGTTCCGGACGCGGGCTTATTGCCGATGGTTTTCCTGCCGATTTGCTTTTCGAATTTTTCGATCAGTTCGAGAGGGAAACCGTTTTTGTACACAGGGAAAGCTTGGTCGAGCCACACTCCAGCCATTTCCCAGTGGCCGGTGGTGGTGTCCTTTCCAGGAGAGCGCGTTGCGCCTTTGCCGTAGGCCCCGAGCGGAGAAGCCTTCGGCGCCAGGAACTTCAGCGGAGCAATGTTAGCGAGCCCTAGATTGATAAGCGTGGGAATTTGCAACAGCCGCGATTCCGCGATATGGCCCAGCGTATTTCTTCCAGCATCGCCATAATCCGCGGCGTCGGGCAGTTCGCCGATGCCCACACTATCGAGCACAATCCAGAAAACTCTCGAGTAGGTATTCACGCAGCCCTTGTTGACCCCTTCGACGAAACTCTACCACAGCAAGACAGCAGCTAACGTTTGGAAACGCCGCCGCGCACCTTTGTTGTAAAGTATCGCTTATTGTTGCTTGAACTATTTTTCATTTGCGTGCGTAGTACCAGGTAGCGGAGGTTTGCCATGCCCGAGGATAGCAATTCCCGGCGGGTGTCTGTGGTCCTGCCGGTCATTTTGATCACCATCGGCGTTCTTTTCCTGGTCCACAATTGGCGCCCGTCGTTCGAGCCCTGGGGAATTCTGCTGGATTATTGGCCGCTGATTCTCATTTTCGTGGGGTTGGGCAAAATCTACGACAACTATCAAAGAGGCCGCAATCCGAATGCGGCTTCGTCAATTTCGGTGGGAACGACGGTTGGGATTTTGGCGTTCGTTGCCGTGCTCGTTCTGCTTTTCTGGCACGGCCGCGGCGTTGCTCGTAGGCATGGTTTGTACTCTTCGGACTTTAACCACACTTCGCAGACCGTGGATCTCCAGGGAGCAAAGTCCGCGCGCGCCAACCTGGAGATGAGCGCAGGGGAGCTCACCGTCAGTGGCGATTCGCAACACGCTCTGGACGCGGACTTCCGCTTTACGCACGCCTACGATGAACCGCGCGTCGATTACCACGTCACGGATGGCGTTGGCGAAATCAGAATCTCCCAGGATGCGCATCCGGTGCGTTTTGGCAATACGAGGAACGAATGGACCCTGCGGTTCAATAAGGACCTTTCTTTGGAACTGCGCGTGGAGATGGGCGCCGGGCAGGGCAACCTGGATTTCCGGGATATTTCTCTCACTCGCTTAAATCTCCATCTTGGCGCGGGCCAGGTGGATGTGGATTTGACGGGCGAGCGCAAGACCGATCTGACTGCGGACATCGAAGGAGGCGTGGGGCAAGCCAACATTCGGTTGCCGAAAAAAATTGGCGTGATTGCGGAGGCTTCGGGGGGAATCGGTTCCATCACTACTCACGGGCTGAAACAGGACGGCGGCTCGTACACCAACGAAGCTTACGGGAAGTCGCCCACCACCATTCATCTGAAAGTTAGCGGGGGCATCGGCGAGATTGTTCTGACACAGGAGCCTTAATCCCGCGCCAACAGCGCCGTGAGCAAACCCGGCAAAAACCACCATTTGCCCGCCTTTGACAGCCACCGTATAATTTGAAGTTTGGGCAGTAGCTTTGAAACCTGCTGTCTAGGGTTGCCTTTGGCGACTAAACAAATCACCGCATCCGCGGACATTTCCAAGCCGGAACAAGACGCTTTGCGCGTCCAGGGCGCCCGCGTTCATAACCTCAAGAATGTCAGCGTAGACGTGCCGCACAACGCCATCACCGTCGTTACCGGCGTGAGCGGTTCGGGCAAATCCTCGCTGGCGTTCGACACAATTTATGCCGAGGGGCAGCGCCGCTACGTGGAGTCGCTTTCCGCTTATGCGCGGCAATTCCTCGAGCGCATGGAAAAGCCGGATGTGGACGAGATTTCCGGCATTGCTCCCGCGGTGGCGATCCGTCAGAAGAACTCCACCCGCAATCCACGCTCGACGGTAGCAACCTCCACCGAAATCTACGATTACCTCCGGCTGCTGTTCGCGCGGTGCGGACAGACCTTTTGCATCAAGTGCGGGGCGGAAGTCCGCAAGGACAATCCGGACGAAATCGCTACGCGCATTTTGTCGCTTGCGCCTGGCCGGAGATTCTACGTTCTGTATCAATTCCGAGTTGCGGCGCCCGCAGCGCCAGGCACCTCGAAACGGGCCAGCAAAAAGGCAGCGGCTCCCTCAGCGGAAGCGCTACGCCAAGCGCTGCTCGAATTGCAAAAGCGCGGCTTCAACCGCTTGTATCAGGCCGGGCGCGTGCATGAATTTTCATCGCCCGAAACTTTGCTGGATGTGGATTTTGCGAAACCGGTTTATACGCTTGTGGACCGGCTGGCCGTGAATCCTGAATCCCGCTCGAGGCTCGTCGATTCCATCGAGATCTGCTATCGCGAAGGCCAGGGCGAAGCCATTTTGGAGTTTATCGGCGACACCTCGGAAAGCGCCGCCGAGCGCCTGACGTTCAACGAGCGATTTGAATGCAAAAATGACGGCACGCTGTATCAAGAACCCGAGCCGCGCCTGTTCTCGTTCAACAATCCTTACGGCGCTTGCCCGCGGTGCCAGGGTTTTGGCAATACCATTGATTTCGACCTGAATCTCGTGGTTCCCGATCCCGGCAAATCCATCGAAGAGGGAGCCATCGAACCGTGGACCAAGCCGCGCTACCGTGGCCTTTTTCAGGATTTGAAATCCTGGGCTCGTGAACGCAGCATCCCAACCAACGTTCCCTGGCGGCAGCTTGCTGCCGAGCATAAGCGGCTGGTGCTCGAAGGCGATCCCGAAAACGATTACGAGGGCGTAAAAGGTTTTTTCCAGTGGCTGGAGCGGAAGAAATATAAGCTGCACGTTCGCGTTTTTCTGAGCCGCTACCGCGGTTACGCGACTTGCCCCGAGTGCGGCGGAACGCGCTTGCGCGCCGAGGCGCGAGCTGTGCGCGTCGCCTTGAAATCCATTACGGAAGTCTGCGAATTGACCGTCAAAGAAGCGCGAGCATTCTTTTCGACTTTGCAACTCTCCGAAGCGCAACAGAAAATCGCCGACAAGATTCTCGAAGAAATTCGTACGCGATTGCAGTTTCTCGATGAAGTCGGGCTGGATTACCTCGCGCTCGACCGCCTAACCTCGACGCTTTCCGGCGGAGAATCGCAGCGCATCCAGCTTGCGACTTCTCTCGGCTCCCATCTTGTTGGCGCGCTCTACGTCCTCGATGAGCCTTCTATTGGCCTACATCCTCGCGATACTCAACGGCTCATCGACATCCTGAAATCGCTCCGCGATCTGGGCAACACCGTTCTTGTCGTGGAGCATGACCCCGATACAATTCAAGCTGCGGACCATGTCATCGACCTGGGGCCCGGCGCCGGCGAACTTGGCGGCAAGCTCCTTTTCGCCGGACCTTACGATGAAATTCTCAAGGAACCAAAGTCACTTACGGGCCGCTATCTCAATGGCGAATTGCGCATCCCCGTTCCCAACCAGCGCCACAAGCCCGCCGGAAAATTTCTGCGTCTCTTTGGCGCGTACCTTCACAATCTGCAAAATCTAGACGTGATGATTCCGCTCGGCACTCTCACGGTGGTCACCGGTGTGAGCGGCTCCGGCAAATCCACGCTCGTGCATGACGTTTTGTACAAAGCTCTTGCTGCCAAGCGCGTGGGCGGCAGCGTCAAGGAATTTTGCGACCGCCTCGACGGCGATTCAAATATCCGCGAAATGGTGATCGTGGACCAATCGCCTATCGGCCGCACTCCGCGTTCGAATCCCGCAACGTACCTGAAAGCCTTCGACGCCATTCGCGAAGTGTTTGCGGATACGCCCGACGCCAAACGCCGCGGCTACGCTGCCGGACATTTTTCCTTCAATGTGCCCGGCGGGCGCTGCGAAACTTGCCAAGGCGACGGCACCGTCACGGTGGAAATGCAGTTTCTCGCGGACGTCGAGCTCATCTGCGAAGAGTGCCGCGGCACGCGCTTCAAGAGCAGCGTCCTGGAAGTGCGTTACCACGGCAAAAACATTCACGAAGTCTTGCAGCTGACCGTGCGCGAGGCGCTGGCGTTTTTCGTGAACGTTCCCAAAGTGGTTTCAAAGCTGCGCATCCTCAACGAAATCGGCCTCGGCTATCTGCGTCTCGGCCAGTCCGCCACCACGCTTTCTGGCGGCGAAGCCCAGCGCCTCAAGCTCGCTGCGCATCTCACGCAAACGGACAACTCCGGGATTCTTTATATTCTGGACGAGCCCACGACCGGTCTGCACTTCGATGACATCGCCAAGCTGCTCAGCGCGTTCCGTAAATTGCTCGAAGGCGGCGCATCTTTGTTGGTGATCGAGCACAATCTCGACGTCATCAAGTCCGCGGACTGGCTCATCGACCTGGGTCCCGAAGGCGGCGACCGGGGAGGCAAAATCGTCGCCACAGGCACTCCGGAACAAGTGGCTCGCAACACGCAGTCTCACACCGGCAGGTTTCTCTCTCGCGTTTTGAATGGTAACGGTCAGGCTCGCCAGCCGAATGATCAGGCAAAGCGGCCGCCGAACGGAGCATCCAAATCCAATGGCGGCTCGGCTACCATTTCGAACGGAAGCAAAACATCTCCGGCTGAAACATGAAGCTCTCGCATCTTCCTAGGAACGCGGTACTTTCATTTTGCTGCGCCTCTTCTTGCCTTTTCTTTGCGAGCGCGCAGCATGCTCTCGCGAAGGGCGCTCGGGACAAAGATGCGTCCTTGCGCGACAATTCTGCTCTTCCGCAGGCGCAGACCTCCTCGAAGGCAAAATCCGCAGGCCAATCCACAAAGCAAAAGCTCGCCAATCCGCTGAACGATCTCCTCGACGAAGCCCAGCACGACATCGATCAGAATCAGTTTGAGGCCGCCATCACGCCTCTCCAAAAAGTCCTTGCTGAACAGCCGGATTTTGCTTACGGGCATTTTCAGCTAGCGTACGTGTACACCGCGTTGAAAAAATCGAAAGAAGCGGAAGCAGAATATCAGCGCGCAACCGTGCTCGATCCCAAAATGTCCGCCGCCTACGTGAACCTAGGTATGCTGCTTCTCGATGATCAGGAAGACGCTGGCGCAGTCGCCCCGCTTCGCAAAGCCGTCGAGTTGCTCCCCGCGGAGAGCCGCCCGCGCTATCTTCTAGCAGTTGCGTTGGATCGCTCGGGCGATCGCGCAGGCGCCGCTGAAGCGTTTGAGGCGCTCTTGCATCTCGATCCCAACGACATTACTGCCATCGAATACCTGGGATGGATGAATCTGCGCTCCGGCAAGTCTGCGGAAGCTGAGGCTCGTTTCCGGCGCGCCGTGGAAGTTCAACCGAAGGGCGCGGACGGGTTCCGCGGCCTCGCGGAAAGTTTGGAAGCCCAAGAGAAACCGGAGGCTGTCGATGCCTACCGTCAGTACCTCGAGCTCAGGCCTAATGATGCCGAAGCACACGCGCGCTTCGTTCACCTGCTCATGGATCAAGGCCAAAACGACGAGGCTCTGGTCGAACTGGATCGCAGCGACGCTGGCAAGCCCGCCGTGCCGTCGCTCAAGCTTCGAGCAGACATTCAGATTGCGCAAAAGAAATGGAAGGACGCGATCGCCACGTTGCTGCAGGCCGTCGCGCTCGCGCCCAACGATGCGCAGCTTCGCGGCGGATTGGGCCGCGCGTATTTGCAGGTCCGCGATTTTGCAGACGCCGAAAAGGAACTCAAAGCCGCGATCCAGCTCGACGCAAAAAAGGTGGACTATTGGAAAGACCTCAGCTCCACATACTATCTTTCGAAAAACTATCCCGCCGCGCTCGCGGTCCTCGATCGCATTGATAAATTCGAAACGCCCGGGCCGGGGAGTTGGTTCATCCGCGCACTCTGTTACGATAGTTTGAACCAGCCGAAGCCCGCCCTGGAGGCCTACCAAAAGTTCCTCGAGCTCGACCAGAACAAGAATCCCGACCAGGTCTGGCAGGCTCAGGAGCGGAGCAAGGTTCTGCGGCGCATGCTGGAAGGCAAAAAGTAACCATGAGGATACCCCGGAATCTCCAGCGAACGCTTGGTTATGCTGCGATGATCCCCCTGATGCTTTCTCCGGCTGTTGCGCAGCAGACTGTCGCGGATTTGCAGGCCCACTTCGACAGAGAAAGCAATTCCGTGAAGAAAGCAAAACTATTGGTAAAGCTTGGCGAAGCCCAATTTGAGCAAGCGCGGCGCGCCGGGAAAGAGGGCGATAACAACACGGTCGACGGTACCCTGGAGAAATATCGGGACAATGTCCGTGCCGCCTTCGAAGCGTTGAAAAAACAGCACGCCGATGCCGAAAAGCACTCCAACGGCTACCGCCAGGTGGAGATTCATGTGAAGGAAGGGATTCGCGAAGTGGAAGACTCCATGCTCGCCGCGCCTGCTCCCTACAAGCCGCCGCTGCAAATCGTGCGCCAGGACTTGATTGCCATGGATGAGGAACTAATCCGGCTGCTCTTCCCTCATCGGCCGGCCGACAAACAACTTAAAACCCCTCCGGAGAAACAGCCATGAAGTGCAAACTCCCAGCTTTTCTCATTTGTTCGTGTTTGTTTTTGGCCTTTCCTGTGCTGAACACAAAGGCCGTGCAGGAGAAGGATTATTTGAGCGCCGTCGAGGCCGACAAAATCCGCGACGCGGAAACGTCCACTGAACGCATCAAGCTGTTCCTTGGTTTTGCCGAAGACCGCTTGAAGAAATTCCAATATGAAATTGAGCACCCCTCGTCGAACCACCACGTTGAAATGCTCAACGCGCTGCTGAATGCCTACATTGGGTGCGTGGACGACGCAGCGGACGTGATGCAGCTCGGCATCGAAAAGCAGGAGAACATCCGCAAGGGCATTGACCTGATGGCTTCGCGCACAAAGGAGTTTCTGCCCATTCTCGAGAAATTTTCCGCTGATGGCCCGGAGCTGGAGACTTACAAAGACAATTTGGACGATGCCATCGAGGGCACGCGCGATGCCATGAACGACGCGGAAAAAGCAAAGAAAAAAGTCGCGCCGCCTCCCCTCCGCCGCAAACACTAGTGCAGGGGGCTTGACGAAATTCCTTTCCATCATTGTGTGTGTCCAAAATGGGTCTTGTCCGCCTGACGATTTCGTGGAGAAATATTGACGTGACGCGCGCTTCCCAAGACGCGACCTTCTTTCCCGGTGGCGCTCCTCTTTTTCAGCGCATGTTCACGCGCCTGGGTTGCGACGGCCGCCCGCCGCGCTTCCGCGTCGAGTTTTATCCCTATTCAAGCCTGACGCTTACCATTCGCCGGCGCGAAGAGGTCGTTTACGTAAGATTCTCCGACTTGTTGCGCCGCGCCCCTCTTTCAGTGCTCGAAGCTGCCGCGGCGCTGCTGCTCGCACGCGTCTATCGCCGCAGAGCGCCCATATCGTTGGTCGAGCCCTATCTCGAATACGCGCGCTCCGGCCGCACGCGCAGCCGCATGAATCGCATGCGCCTCCGTCGCGTTCGCCCGCGCCACAACGGGGCACAAGGCCAGCACTTCAATCTGGAAAAACTGTTCGACGAATTAAACCTGAAATATTTCGGCGGCGAACTGCAACGCCCCCACATCGGTTGGAGCCTACGCGGCTGGCGGCGGCAATTCGGCTGCTACGATCCCGGCCCGAACCAGATTATGCTCAACCGCCGGCTCGATCATCCCCGCGTGCCGCAATGCGCCGTGGAATACGTCCTGTTTCACGAAATGCTCCACGTCAAGCACCCCACGCGGCGCTCCGGCTGCACACTTGTCTCGCACTCGCGCGAATTTCGCGAAGAAGAGAAGCGCTTCGCGGAATTCGACCGCGCCCGCCGCATCCTCGACCGCTTGGCCCGCTGAATCCTTCCGGCGCTCCTTTGAGTATCAGCCATTTACTTTTGAAATGATTCTCCGTGTCCGATTAGCGCTAATCAGCAGTCATCCGAAAGCTGAAGAACGCGACCGCTTAGAGGTACCACGCGGCTTTTTAGCTGGTAGATGTCAGCATTCGGGCTTGCTCAACGGTGCTGGATGCGAGTCGTCTTCGCAATCGCCACTGAACGAAATACGCCAGCGAAGTGGATGCTCCGAGTACTAACCACATGCTCCCAAATACAACCAGAAGCATCCAGAAGGGGAACTCTGTGCGCGCACTTTGACTGACACACGGGCCGACTGCCCAGATTGCGCCGAAGGCCAACGCCGGAAGTGAAACCGCGACCTCCCACCAACTGATCTTCGGCAGTGGAATGTTATGTCTTGAGAAGAGCAAAGCCTCAATGCTACGACCAGCCAGCCACCAGAAGAATATGCCGATGATCGGCCAGCTTAAATCGCGCCACGTCCACATGAACATGCCCCTGGGGGTCCATTCACTATGCTCGCGGCTAAGAATTGCGTATGTCAAGTCGGGCAGGCCGCCCGGCAGGTTCAGTGCTGCAACGGCCCACTCCCTCGCTTCCGAAATTTTTATCCTCCGTTGTACATCAGGATCCGACAGGTCGAACGAACGAAACTTAGGGGTGACGGGATTTCTCGCACCCGTATCGTGCGAGATGCCATACTCCCGCAACGATGCTCGTATTTGTCCGACCAACATCGGGCGCATCGGCCAGAGAATCACGGCGCACAAGAAGAGTTGAGCCAGGGGAAATATCCAGCGGAGTGGAGGTACGCGGGTCTCTGGTCGCATAGAAGCGTCTGAAGTCTAGCCTTTTTCCCTGCCGCCCACAATTTGGAAGTAAGGCCTGGTAGGTCGGACTACCGCTTCCGTGAGGCCAAGAGCGGCCACCAACCTGCGCCAGCTACGACGGTGGGAATGCGTCAGTCCTTCTTCTCTCTTTCCACTTCCTTGTAGAGCTTTTCGAGTTTCTTTTTGATTTTTGCGGCGTCTTCGGCGCGCGGGTAGAGATCGAGATAGCGCTGGTAGGACTTGATGGCCTGCTTCTTCAGCCCCTTTTTTTCCTGCGCTTCGCCGAGATACCGGAAGGGAATCGCGTAGCCTGGCTTGGCTTCAATGGCATCCTGGAAGCGGTCGATGGCGGCATCGTAATCGCCTTTGTGCATGTAGTGCTCGCCGACTTCGATGTCTTTTTCCGCGCGCAAGGGGTCCCACATGGGCTGATCGGGCGCATTCTTCGTCGCCGAGTCTTTGTTGGACTTGTCTGGCTTCTTGGCTGGCGTCGGAGCTGCAGCGTCAGGAGGTTTCGACGAGGACTCCTGCTGCGGCGGATCCTGTGCGTAGCCGGAGCCTGCCATCCATAGAGCGCCAAGGACGGCCAGCCAAGGAACAAATCCCGCGAATTTCGTGCCAAGCACTCGCTCTCTCCCTCTCTTTCGATTCGCTCTAGTATGATGGAAGTTGTACCGCGAAGACAAAACATGGCGGAAAGACGCGCATTTTCAATCGATTCGCCGAAGTGCAAACGTGGTGTCCGTCTTCCTTACTTAGAACTAAGAACTTACAACTAACAACTCTCGCCCATGGAGCCTCGCGAAAAAGCCGCGCAACTTCCCGAAAAGCCCGGCGCCTATCTCTTCAAGGATGCCGGAGGGACGGTTCTCTACGTCGGCAAAGCGCGCAACCTGCGCAGCCGCGTGCGCTCCTATTTCACCGAGTCGCGCTGGATTGACGCGAAAACCGGTTCCCTGGCGCGCGAAATCGCCGATCTTGAAACCATCGTCGTCGGCAATGAGCGCGAAGCCCTGGCGCTCGAACACAACCTCATTAAGAAATATCGGCCCAAATTCAACGTCCTGCTCCGCGACGACAAGACCTATCCTTACATCAAGTTCACCGCCTCTGAGAAATATCCACGCGTCTACTTTACGCGGCAGATCAAAAAGGACGGCTCGCTCTATTTTGGGCCCTATTTCCCGGCAGGTTTGGCGCGCCGAATTCTCCACTTCATTCACAAACGTTTCATGGTCCCGTCGTGCAACGTGGACCTCACCCGCAGCCATCCGCGGCCCTGCCTGCAGTACTACATCAAGCGCTGCCTCGGTCCCTGCGTCGCAGGCTTTACCACCGACGAGCGTTACGCCGAAGCCGCCCGCGATGCGCGCATGTTTCTCGAAGGACGCCGCCACGACCTGATGAAGAGTCTCGAAGAGCGCATGACCGCCGCCTCCGACAAGGAGCTGTTCGAACAAGCGGCAGCCTATCGAGATTTGCTTCGCACGCTCGAAGACATTGAAGAACGCCAGCGCATCGCCGCGGCACAGGGCGATGACACGGACGTTTTTGCGTTCTACGCCGAGCCGCCCCTGGTGGCAGCGAATCTGTTCCACTTACGCGGAGGGCGGGTTGTAGACCGCCGCGAGTTTTATTGGGAAGACCTCGAGGAATTCGACCCGAAGGAGTTTGTTCCATCGCTCCTTAAGCAGCTCTATCTGGAAGCTGAATATCTTCCAAAAGCCATTCACGTTTCGGAAGATTTTGAGGAGCGTGCCTTGCTCGAAGAAACGCTCGCCGAACGCGCAGAACACAAAGTCGAAATTTGTACTCCGCAGCGTGGCTCGAAGCGCGCGTTTCTCGATTTGGTGGAAAACAACGCCAAGCACTCTTTCGAACAACGGTTCCGCGTCCTGAAGCCCACCTCCAAAGCCATCGGCGAAGCGCTCCAGAACACCGTGAACTTGCTCGAAGAGCCCAAGCGCATCGAAAGCTTCGATATTTCTCATATTCAAGGAACCGACACCGTCGCGTCCATGGTGGTTTGGGAAAACGGCCGCATGAAAAAATCGGACTATCGCAAATTCATCATTCGCGGTGACAACGGGCGCGGCGAAGGTGGCGAGGCTGGCAACGGCGCTCTGCCGCGCCTAAACGATGATTTCTCCAGCATGCGCGAAGCGGTCACGCGCCGTTATCGCCGCCTCCAGGAAGAAAAGAAAGAGTTGCCCAGCCTGATCCTCATCGACGGAGGCATCGGACAACTGCGCGCCGCGGCGCAAGCGCTCGATTCGCTTCAAATCATCAACCAGCCCGTGGCCAGCATCGCCAAAAAAGAAGAAATCCTCTACGTCCTGGGCCAGGAAGACGAACCCATCGTTTTGGAACATCATTCGCCGGTCTTGCATTTGATCCAGCAAATTCGCGACGAGACGCACCGCTTTGCCATTACGTTTCACCGCCAGCGACGCGGCAAGCGGCAAACCCACAGCGCGCTTCATGAAATTCCCGGCGTCGGTCCTAAGACTGCGCAAAAATTGCTCAAAGAATTCGGAAGCGTCGCGAATATCCAGAGAGCCGGCGTGGAAAAATTGAGTTCCATTATTTCGCGGAGGAGCGCCGAAAAAATCCTCGCGGGCCTGGAGCATCCTGCGGAGCATTCGAACAAGCCATAACCGTTTAGAGCGGCCAATGCCGGTTAGCTCCCATTGCGGCCGCACCTTTGCTGTGCTACGGTGTCTTTGGAGTGTATGGAGGTTGTCATGGCGGACAACGTAGGTTCCAAGGTGACGTACTTCATTGTAGGTCTTGGGGTTGGCGCCCTGGTGGGCGTGCTTTTTGCTCCGAAATCTGGTGAAGAGACGCGTGAGTTCCTTTCGAAGAGGGCTGACGAAGGAAAAGAATACGCGCAACGCAAAGCTCGTGAATTGCGCGAGCGTGCGGATGAATTGATCGAGCGCGGAAAAGAAGTGGCTATCCGGCAAAAGGATTCCATTAGTGCGGCTGTCGAAGGCGCGCAGGAAGCGTACCGGAAGGCAGCGAAGTCGTCGTAAACGCGGTCGTGTAAGGCCGGGTAGTGATAACACGTGATTTCGCCCCTTAGGGGCATGCGGGGCACGTATGCAGGTGTGGCTCGAAATTTTCAGTATTGTGGCAGCGCTTGCTCTGGTAGTGCAAGTGGTGATCTTGACGGTGCTGCTGTTCCAGATGCGCCGCACCACCGACAACGTCAATCGGCTGGTGACCGACATGCAGTCGCGGATGGGGCCGATTCTCACGCGGGTACAAATCCTGCTCGACGACACGCAGCCCAAAATCGCCAGTATGGTGAATGACGCTTCGCACGTGGTGTACCTGGCACGTGGGCAGGCGCAAAAAGTGGACCGCGTGTTCACCGAAGCGGCCGACCGGATGCGCGGCCAACTGATCCACATGGACCGCATTTTGTCGGCTGCGCTTGAATCCGTGGAAGATGCAGGCCTACAGTTCAAACACAGCTTCTGGCTGCCGATGCAAAAAGCTTCGGCGCTAGTGCAGGGAATCAAGGTCGGTATCGATCTTCTGCGTTCGAGGCGCCGCGGCGGGGGCGGGGGCACCGAGCGCCGGCGCAGTGATGACCCTCCGCGAGAACCTCAGGAAGAAGAACTCTTCATCTAGAAATCAGAAACTCGAAATTCGTTCAAAGTCGATCAATATTCCTTCGTTGCTTTCTCGCTTGCAACTGAGAACGTACAACTTACAACTAAGAACGGCTATCAGCGGATCCACGCGCCAGCGAGGACGCGATCGCCATCGTAGAAAACGGCGGCCTGGCCCGGCGTGATGGCGCGCTGCGGCACGTCGAAAGTGATTCGCGCGCGGGTATCGTCGAGCGGTTCAACCGTTGCGGGAGCGGGCTCATGCTTGTGGCGAATCTTGACGGCTGCACGAAAAGTTTCTGCGGGTGGAGCGATCGAGACACAATTCACATTCTCGACTTCAAAAGTTTGCTTGCGTAAAGCTTCATCCGCGCCGACGACCACGCGGTTCCTTTGCGGGTCAATCGCAAGAACGTAGAGCGGCTTGCCGGCGGCAAAGCCCAGGCCCTTGCGCTGGCCAATGGTGAAATTATGAACGCCGTTATGGCGGCTAATGATTTCGCCGTCTTGGTTGACGATTTCGCCTTCCGCGTCGTTGAGAGGAGTTCCGCGCTCACTCGAGTAGGCGTGGATGAACTGCACGTAGTTGCCGTTGGGCACAAAGCACAGCTCCATGCTGTCCGGCTTTTCCGCAACGGGCAAGTTCACGCGGCGAGCCAGCGCGCGAACTTCGTCCTTGGTCAGTTCACCGAGAGGAAATTCGCTACGCGAAAGCTGCTCCTGCGTGAGGCCCCACAAAAAATAAGACTGGTCTTTGGAATCGTCGCACGCGCGCAGCAATTCCCAGCGCTGCGTCACGTCATTTTTCTGAATGCGGGCATAATGGCCGGTTGCAAGGCGTTTCGCGCCGATTTGCCGCGTCATGCGCAGAAGCGGCTCGAACTTCACATCGGTGTTGCAGTTGGTGCAGGCAATGGGCGTGCGTCCGGCGAGGTATTGGTCCACGAAAGGGCGGACAACGCGCGACTCGAACTGCTCCTCAAAATTCACGACGTAGTGGGGAAAATTCAGATGCCGCGCGACGGCCTTTGCGTCGTAGACGTCGTCGAGCGAACAGCAGCGATGCTGCGCGGGGCCATCACCCTGCAATTCGGGCAGGCGGCGCTGGTTCCAGAGCTGCATGGTGAGGCCGACGACGGGGCGCCCTTGCTGCTGCAAAAGCGCCGCAACCGTGGATGAGTCGACGCCGCCGGACATGGCGACGGCGACGAGGCCGGGTTGTGCTTCCGCGCTGTGTGGAAGGGTGTCGAATTGGGTGGCAGCGTTCATTAGAGTTCTATTTTACGTGAAGTATCTTTACGGAAGCCCTGATTCTCCAGCCCCTGCGAATGGCGCGCAGCACGCTGCGCCCCCACAAGAGGCTTGACCCTTCAGCGTCGCGCAGCGGTCTCCTTTTGGTACGTCGGCGAAAGCTCACGGAGTTGAGCGACTGCGGCGGGCACGACCTGCAAGGCAAAATCGATGTCGGCTTGCGTGGTGTGGCGGCCCAGGCTGAAGCGCAGGCTCGCTCGTGCTTCCTCGGCAGGCAGGCCGATGGCCGTGAGGACGTGCGAGGGTTCCACGGCGCCGGAAGAGCAGGCCGCGCCGGTGGAGCAAGCCAGACCCTTTAGGTCGAGAGCGATAAGAAGCGCTTCACCCTCGACGCCGGGGAAAACGAGATTGGCGGTGTTGGGCGTGCGCGGGGCGCGGGCGCCGTTGATGCGCGAATGCGGCACTCGATGGAGCAGGCCGTGCTCGAGCTGATCGCGAAGCGAGCTCAGGCGCTTGGCGTCATTCGCGAGCGATTGGCGTGCAATTTCCGCGGCTTTGCCCAAGCCGACGATCCCCGCGACGTTTTCCGTGCCAGGGCGCATACCACGTTGGTGGTGTCCGCCGTAAAGGAGTTGCTTCAAACGAGTGCCGCCGCGAACGTAGAGAGCGCCGATGCCCTTGGGCGCATAGAGTTTGTGACCCGAGAGAGAAAGTAGATCGATCTGGAACGGATTCACGTCGATAGGAATTTTCCCGGCCGACTGCACGGCGTCGGTATGAAAATAAACGTCGGCGTCCTTGGCGATGCGGCCGATTTCTTCGAGCGGCTGAACGGTGCCGAGTTCGTTGTTGGCGTGCATGATGGTAATGAGCACAGTTTCCTGACGAATAGCCCCGCGCAAGTCTTCAAGGTCGATTAAGCCGTCTTGATCCACGTGAAGATAGGTGACGTCCACGCCCTGCTTTTCGAGCGCCTGGCAAGCGTTGAGGACGGCTTCGTGTTCCACAAACGAGGTGATGACGTGCGGGCGAGACTTTGGACCGTTTGCAGAAGATCCAACGATTCCGAAGATAGCGTGATTGTCGGATTCGGTGCCACCGCTGGTGAAGAAAATCTCCTGAGGACGTGTGCCGATGAGCGCGGCGACCTGTTCCCGCGCAGTTTCGACGGCGGCGCGGGCCTTCTGACCGAAGGTGTGGATGGAGGAAGCGTTGCCGAATTCGCCGGAAAAATAGGGAAGCATGGCGTCGAGCACCTCGGGCTCGACGGGCGTGGTGGCGTTGTAATCGAGGTAGACGCGGTTCATGGGTTCCTACTCATGATGATACTCGATGTGAGGCGCCTTTGCGTTTGCCAGGACGCCGAGCGCGAGTGCCTGCAGTCAGAGAGGGAAGAGGATGAGCGGAGAAATCGAGAACCGGGGGAGGGGGTCGTAAGTGTGGCAAACAAAGGACTTGCGGAAGCGGGCTTTTGGAAGTGTGGCAATGATTGGACTTACGGTTAGGTTTTTCGGATCTGTGGCAAACAAAGGAGTTATATTCAATGGCTTGGACGCTAGACGTTGGCGGAAGGAGGGCACCGGCAAGAAAGACCTGTCGCGTGGCAGGGGTTAGAAGTACCGCGCGGAGGGGCAGCATGCAGCTGTTGAGTAGCGGAAAAGTATCGCGCCGTTGAAACAAAACCAGTATACCAGAGTATAAACTCTAGTCAAGGTAAATCCATGTGGAGTGTTTTCTGGCGGATGGGGGCAGACGACCAAGCTGAGCGTTTCCTAAGGCGCCGCGCATTAAGGGAGTTGCTCGCGGACGGACCAATGCTGCAAAAGAAACTGGCATCGGTAGGAGCAAAAAGCTGACGCTTTAATCGCGAGAGACTGGTGCAGAAAATTCAGGCGACAGCTACACGCCTGTAACGTAGCCCTGAGAAGTTCCTTCCTGTAGCAGGCCAATCGTGGGCAAGAATCCAGCCTAAACCCCGCGATTTGCGTGACCTAGCCGATGCGCTGTGCGGTGATTTGTGCTTGTGCGACCGAGTCTGCCTTCTTTCCTATAACCGCCCAGGCAACAACTTTCTCGTCCGGCGGCTTGATTGCAATGGTGGACTCCAATGCTGCGAATGCAGCACTTCACAAAAAAATCAGTTTGGGATGAAGGGAGCAGGAAAATGAGAAAGATTCAGTCGGGGGGAGCTTTGTGTGTTTTGTTAGGACTCGCAACTGTCGGCTGCCTTGCACCTACGGCGGCGGCGCAGGACGTGACTTATAAACCGTACATCGAGTTGGGTGATGCGGGACCGTTTGGTCCCAGCGATCAAATGGTGGTGGCTTGGCAAACCGATGAAAAGTCGCCGAATCCATCGGCGTACCTGGTGGAATTCGGAGCAACAGCATCTTACGGCGCGTCGGTGACGCCCTCCGCGCGGGTCGTTGACAACTACTTGTCTGCGGATGCGACGTTGCCGGTGCCGCCGACCGCGTCGGGCCCGCACTCTAATTACCTGGCGGTGTTGAAGAACCTGGCATACGACACGACATATTTCTATCGGGTGAGTGGGCCGGGGATGCCAGCGGGAGGGTTCACGGCGTCATTTCATACGCGGAAGCAGAGCGATCAATTCTCATTCCTAGTGCAAGGCGACGAAGGATTTTTCCCGCCGGAGCCGGGAACGAACCCGCCGCGGCTGGCGGACTATGAGGCGCGGATCGTCCACTTGATGTACAACACGGAAAACCTTTCCGTTCCGGGCGCGCCGGAACTGCCACATGCGGACCTCGCGTTGAATACGGGCGACAACGTGTACAACAACGGCGCGGAGGGGAGCTATCGCGATTACTGGATGCCGGTGTGGAACAGCGATCCGGACTCGAATGAAACGGGCGCGCCGTTCATCCGCGGTATTCCGCTTTTCATCGTGGTGGGGAATCACGATACCGGCGCGACGGGCGTGAATGTAAACATGCTCGGGGGCGACAACGCAGGCCGGTTTTCGGGAAACACGGACGGCGGCGACGCCATGGCGTATTTCAACAATTACTACTTCCCGCTGAATGGCCCGGTGGGAGTCGATCAGGAGTTTACATGGACCGGCGATTCCGTTGCCGATAATGGCATGCTTTTCAGCTTCGGGGGAAAGTCGTATACGTCGCCCGCAGCGATCGAAGCGTACCGCGCGTCGACGAGCGTGGATGCCGGGGGCGGCGCGAAGCGTCAAATCGATCACATGAGTAACTACTCGTTCGACTACGGCAACACGCACTTTGTGTTTATCGAAGCCAACCCGCATGTTTTTGCCGGCCAACTGGATGGCTCGGCGGTTTTTGCGAAGGCGCCGTCGGCGTTTTCTGCGTACCCGTCAGTTTTGCGAGAGTGGCTGATCAACGATCTGGATTCCAGTTCGCAAACCTGGAAGGTTGTGGTGTTCCACCAGCCGGCGTTTTCGTCGGGGAATGCCACGGTTAAGAATTCTCAGATGCGCGGTGTGGCGAAGTTCCTGGAGGACCACGGCGTGAACCTGGTATTCAACGGCCACGAGCACAATTACCAGCGCACGTTTCCCGTGCGCGCAGAGGCCGGAGTGGCGGCAGCGCCGAGCCCGGCGGGGCCAGCGCTAGTGGACATTGACACTTCTTATGACGGCGTCTCGCAGACGGTACCCGACGGCGTGCTGTACATCGTCGAGGGATCCGGAGGAAACCGCGAGTTTGACGGCGACATAAACCAGCCGCGCGGGCAAGGGGCGGGCGTGGATCAGGATGATTCGGCAACAGGTACGTTTACGATGACGCTCCCCAATGGCAATCCGTTCACTTTTGCGAAGGGACCGGCCGCATGGCTCGATACACATTTGACCGACAACGAAATGTCACCAGTGCTTCCCGGAGCGGGAACGGGCCCGAAGATCACCACGCGATTCAAGTCGAAGGTGTTTTCGTTTGGCGACGTGGTGGTTCGCGGGAACCAGTTGACGCTCTTTCAGATCACCGAGCCTCTGCAGCCGACCTCGTCGGCCACGGCGGCAAATCCGGCGCCGTTTGGCACGGATGTCAGCGGAGCTCCGCTGAACGATCCGATTCCAGATACGCTGGTGGATCCCACCACGGGAGATGTTGTGTCGGCGCCGGCCGTGGGGCAGTCAGCGTTGCTGGACAAGTTCACGGTGACGAAGCCGGACGTTGAAGACGGCGTTAGCGTACACATTGATGGTCCGCAGCAGGCCATGGCCGGCAGCACCATCACCTACAACGTGCGTGTGCGCAATGGCAGCGCGTTTCCGCTAAACGGCACGCAGATCGTGATTTCTTTGCCAGATGGTGCCACGTTCTCAGGAACGGCGAGCGATACGCTCACGGTGCATGGCAATCAAGTTGTCGTGACGTTAGGGCGCATCGGGGTAGGCGGCACGCAAACCGTGGAGGTGCCAGCCACGCTTGCTTCTGTGCTCGCGGCCAGAACGATGCTGAAGGCGAGTGCGGTGCTGCGGTCGGGCACGGCGCTCCCGGTTGCGTCGAACCAGGCTCCGACGCTCATCGTGCGGTAACGGAAACACTACGCAGAAATCCTGCGAAACAGGGGCCCTGGTTTTGCCAGAAATGGAAAAGCCAGGGCCTCTGTCATGTGTGGAATACCAAGTGAATCCGAAAACGATTTTTGATCGAAGCCTAGATGCAGCAGGAGGCTGTCAGGACTGGATGTCCTCGTGGTTCTTACGAAAGGCGCGAGAGGAAGGAAAGCGCCAGGTGCGAAGATTGACAGTGTAGAGCGCAATGCAGAAAAGATTGGCGGGAATAAAGCCGAATTGCGCCGTGCGAACACCGATAACGCAGACGACAGCGCTGTTAACCGCGGCGACGACCCAGCCCTGCCAAAGCTTCTTGCCGAGCAGGATGGCGCCGAGAACGGTCAAAACGCAGGAGATGTAATCCAGCCGAACGGTTTGGAGTAGGTTAGTCATGTTGTTTTCAAGGGCCTGCGCCGGACTCAATAGTGACGGCCGGGCCAGGCTTCCGATTCTTTCTACCGAGGGCGTGCTCGCTGACGTTGAGCGTCTTTTCGATCGGGCATGTGCTTGAGCCGCCCGCCTCGGGCATCATTTCGTTTCCAAGGGGAAGATGGCAATTCAAGAGCCAATCGGACTGTCCGGCCGGACAGGGAGGTCGAGCTAAGAGGTGCCTCTAAGTGCTTGTTTTTGTGGGAATTGCAGACGGGCTGAAGACAGCTGAGAGCGGAGTGAAGGAAGTTGACTCAACGTGGTAGCGGAATTGAGACAAAATGTGTCAGGTTGAAACGACGTCCGACTGCATTGGGGGTTAATCTGACAAGGCCAATGTGTTGTGCCGGATTTCAAGGGTTGGCGGGCAGGCTATAGTGGGAGGCGATGAGTTGCCATTTTCCGCCAGTTTTCATCCAGACGTCCGTTAGACGGTCGTGATAGTCGTAAGGTTTGCCGCCAAGCACGCCTCGCTCGTGATAAGCGCCGGTCACAACTGCGATGTTGTCGTGCATGTGAATCTTGAGGTCCGACACTTCGGCAACGTCCACGCGCAACGATCCCGCGTTGTAGCTGATGAAACCAACCTTGCCGTAGGTGGTGCCGTCTTCGAGAGTGATGACGTAGTCGTCCGCGAGCAGGGACGCAACCGTGGCGATTTGCCGCTGTTTGTACGCGTCCACCCATTTCGATTCCAGGGCACGAATGGTGGCCGTGTCCGATTTTTCCTGGGCGGAGACGCCAACCGCCAGGGATCCAAACAGGCAAAGAGATAAGGCTGAAAATATCCGAACGCGCATATTTTCCTACCGGAGTCTCGTTTTTTACATCAACGGCGGCGGCGATTATACGCCGGATTTGTCCGGCAACGTGGCAGATTCGAAGCTCGTCATGCGAGCATTGCGGATGCTCAGTCCTTAACGGGTTTTTCGGTGGAGGAAGCGGAACGATTCCGCTCTTCCAATTTTGCCAACCGCTCGTGTATCAGATACGCGTCTTTCGCGTGGGGGGCCAGCTCCAGGTAGGACCGCAACTCCAGTATTGCACCGGCATAGTTCTTTTTTTGCGCAAAGATTTCCGCGAGTAAGACGTGGAGTTGCGGAAAATGAGTGAGCAGGTCGGCGCGTTCTGCCTTGAGCGCGCTCTTCTCGGCTTCTTCGATTCTGTTGAGCTTGTAGTTCGCGACAGCATTATAGAAGTACACCTCGGCGGGATTCAATTCATCGAGATCCAACAAGTAGTAGGAATTCATATCGCCAAAATTGAACGGATCGAGATCCAGGATGTGGCCGGTAAATTGAAGGACTGCGGGCCAGTCTCCTTCCTCGAACGCCAAGGAAGCGAGCGATAGATAGGGCGGCAGAAACTTCATGTTAATCGCAGTGGCCCGGGCATACGCGTCGCGGGCTGAATCCTTCTGGTTTTCTCTTTCACAAATCAAGCCTAATTGAAACCAGGCGCTTGCATACTT